>ERZ795054.1831-NODE-1831-length-18867-cov-4.833245_pt1 | contig 18867 bp, 19 predicted proteins | sample MGYA00375138_ERZ795054 | MGnify/ENA primary metagenome ERZ795054 (study PRJEB30183, sample SAMN05720215) | anaerobic digester metagenome | isolation source: active sludge of municipal wastewater-treating anaerobic digesters | place: USA | collected 2014-12-23 ... | reverse complement strand
TGATTTCGCTCTATTATCTATTTGAGCGGCGAGATGCGCTGCTCTGCTATGTTGTCATCGCTCTGGCTGTTCTTGCCATCGATTTTACCCGCCTCAGAATTGCCGCGCTGAACAGGTTCATGCAAAAGCGGTTTAGCAGTTTCATACGAGAGAATGAAGCAAACAAATTAACTGGAACAGGTCCATACGTGCTCGGTGTCGGTCTTTCGTTTTTCTTATATCAGGCCGACCTTGCAACGGCAGCTCTTCTGTTTCTTGCATGCGGGGATGTCATGGCGACTACGATCGGCGAACGTTTTGGAAGGACGAAGATCGCCGGTAAGAAAAGCCTAGAGGGGACGGTCGCGTTTTTTGTTGCGGCAGTTTTGTCGGGGATGATGCTTAATCTGGTATCTATCCAACTGCCTTTAGGCGTCATGCTTTTCGGGGCCTTGGTCGCTACATGGATGGAACTACTGCCGTTGCCCATGAACGACAACCTCATGATCCCGTTGGTCTCAGGTGGGGTAATGGAGTTAATGATTAGAATGGCCGTTTCTGTGTAGGAGCACGGCCTCCGGTGTTATCCGCCTCTTTAGAAACAGCCGATTGCATGAGCCTTCAGCTAAGAGAGAGGAGAGGGTCTCTCATTCTTGTAATGTGATAATATAAAGATATTGCATAAATAAATCAGGAAAGCGCTCTTTCCCTTCATGGGATAAGTGCCGCAACTTTTCGGTCGAAGGCAGACAGGGCGGAAGGGAACGGCGAAAGCACCCGGCGAATCACGCCCTGGGTCAGGGAGATGGCCATGCCGTAATTCGTGATGGGGACATGGGCCTCCTTGGCCTTCTGAATCCGGCTGAGCATTTCCCGGCGGTTCAGCATGCAGCCGCCGCAGTGGATAACGAGGCGGTACTGATCCAGATCCTTGGGATAATCGCGTCCTGCGGACACATCAATCGCCAGATCACCGCCGACGTACTCCTTGAGCCAGCGAGGGATTTTGGCGCGGCCGATATCGTCCTGCAGGGGATGATGGGAACAGGATTCGGCGATCAGAATCCGGTCACCGGGGCGCAGGGTTTTGATGACCGCCGCGCCTTCGGCTGCGGCTGCCAGATTTCCCTTTTGCCGGGCGAAGAGAATGGAAAAGGTCGTGCATGGGACTTCCAGGGGTACCTCGGCCGCCACCTGCCGGATGGCTTGGGAATCACAGATGGCCAGGTCGGGGAGACGCTTCAGGTTCTGAAGGATTGCAGCCAGTTGATGCTCTTTTACAACCAGGGCGGCGGCATCGTTATCCAGGGTATCCCGGATTGTCTGAACCTCGGGGAGGATGAGGCGGCCTTTCGGCGCCTCCATATCGATGGGAATGATCAGCAAGGCCAATCCCCCCGACGGCAGGAGATCTTTCACCAGAGACGGCGTGGCCATGAAATCGTCCGGCGCAACTTCGATCAAGTATCGTTTGAGCAAGTCAATGGCGGTATTCCGTTCCGTTTCATTCCGCGTGGAAAGGGAGACCACTCTTCCCGTCATGCTTGTCAACTGTTCGAAAAACGATGTGGTCGGGGCCTCCAGATCGATCTTGTTGATAATGGCGATGAGGGGGATTTGCTTTTGCTTCGCCTTCTGCAGGACGGTCTCTTCATAGCTTGACCATTTCCCGGCCTCTGTGACGAGCAGAATGACATCGGCGCGATGGAAAATCGACTCCGTTTTTTGAATCCGCAGCTGCGCCAGGGAAGAGGTGTCGTCCAGACCGGCCGTATCGAGAAACAGAACAGGTCCCAGCGGCAGGAGTTCCGCCGCCTTTTCAACGACGTCGGTGGTGGTGCCCGGTTCGGGAGAGGTAATCGCCAGATCCTGACCGAGGATATAATTCAACAGGCTCGATTTGCCGACGTTGGTCCGGCCGAAAATGGCCACATGTAGCCGATTGGCCTTGGGGGTGGTATCCATAAATTGTTACACCTTGGGCGATAGAATGTTCAGCAGAAGACATCCCGCTTCCCGGCCCGTATCCGGTCGAGCATTTTTAGGGAAATTTTCTGCTGCTTGCCGGTCATCTGTGGCAGTACGCGTGCGATCAGGGTTTCTCCTTCCTGCCGGGTTTCGGGGGAGGCATAGTCCATCAGATACTCCAGGAAGGTGGACAGGGCGTTGGGATCGCAGTGTTCCTTGATTTCACCGGGCTTGGCCAAATCCATGAAATCGGCGCCGGTTCTGCCCAGACGGTAACAGGCCGTGCAGAACGACGGAATGTAACCCAGGGTTGCCACGTCCCGGATGACTTCATCGAGCGGACGGTGATCGCCGAGGGAAAATTGCCCGCCGGCCAGTTCTTCTTCATCCTCAAAATAACCGCCGGGATTGGTACGGCTGCCGGCAGAAATCTGGGAAACCCCCAGGGCGAAGGTTTCACGCCGGATATTGGGTGTTTCCCGCGTCGACATGATGATCCCCGTATAAGGCACCGCCAGCCGTAAAATCGCGACGATTTTCCGGAAATCGAGGTCCGAAACGGGAAAGGGCGGTTGCGCGGCGATATCGGAACCGGTGGCCGGCTCCAGACGAGGGACGCTGATCGTATGCGGACCGACGCCGAAACGGTCTTCCAGATGACGGATATGCTGCATCATGGCTAAAATTTCAAAGCGCCAGTCGAACAATCCGAATAGAACACCGATCCCGACGTCGTTGATGCCGGCTTCCATGGCCCGGTCCATGGCGGTTAAGCGCCAGTTGTAATCCCGTTTCTTTCCCCCCAGGTGAACTTTTTTATAGGTATCACCGTGATAGGTTTCCTGAAACAACTGGTACGTGCCGATTTTGGCGTCCTTCAATTCCTTGAACTCCGCCAGTGTTAGAGGCGCAATATTGACATTGACCCGCCGGATCTCGCCGTTTTTACTTTTGACGCTGTAGATCGTATCGATGGCATGCAGCACATATGGGAATCCCTCGTCGGGGTAAGATTCGCCGGCAACCAGCAGGATACGCTTGTGGCCCTGCTCGATCAGAATCTTGACTTCCCGGGCGATTTCCGCCTGGGTCAAGGCGCGTCTTTGCACAAGGGGATTGCGTACCCGGAAGGCGCAGTAAGTGCATTCGTTTTTGCAGAAATTGGAGATATAAAGCGGAGCGAAAATCACCAGTCGCTGCCCGTAAATGGTTTCCTTGACATATCGGGCCGCGGCAAAAAGCTCGCTCAAGAGGTCCGGGTCGCTGACGGGAGCGAGGACGGCGACATCCTCCAGGGAGAGACCCTTGAGTTCCCGTGCTTTGGCCAATACATCCCGGACTTGTGCTGCGTCGGACGCGATCTTTTTTGATAAAATATGATCGATTTCAGTTTCCTGAATGATAAACCCCTTGTCTTCCATAGTCTTTTTCATGTTCTTAAACCTCAAAGTCCTTTATTCAATTGTTGCCACCCTGAGGTAAGTAACAATAAATAATTTAAATTGGAATTATTTTTTACGCCTTGGTAAAAAAATTGACAGATGACGGCAAATGTGCGAGGAGCCGACGGTAAACCCATTGCCGTGGGATATGGAGGAACGCGTTCCCGGAGATTTTCCTTTCCGGCGGTGATATGCTTGCTTTGTATGATATGATTTAAGAAAGTCCTGAACATGCCCGTGCTTACCGTTCAACAAATCATTCGGCAACTGCTTGACGGTCAGGATGTCCTGCCGGACGACCTGATCGCTGTCTTATCAGCGACTGATCCGGAAACTGTTGCCACGCTTCATGCCGCGGCGGATCGGAAACGGCGGGATATGGTCGGTGATGCGGTCCTGTTGCGCGGAATCATTGAAATATCGAACATCTGCGATCAGAACTGCCAGTATTGCGGACTGAGAAAAGACAATCGACGGATTCACCGCTATCGTATGCCGGAAGAAGAGATCGTGGCGGCGGCCAATAAAATAGCCCTGAGCGGTATCTCAACCGTCGTCCTGCAGTCCGGAGAGGATCGGATGCCCGTCGATCAGATCTGCACCCTCATCGCACGGATCAAGCGGGAAACCGATCTGTTTGTGACGCTGTCTTTAGGGGAAAGAAGCGATGAAGATTACCGCCGGTTCAAAGCGGCCGGGGCGGATCGCTATCTCCTGAAGCATGAAACGTCTTCTCGGGCTTTGTTTGAAAAAGTGAGACCGGGATCATCCTACGACAACAGGAGACGCTGCCTGGAATGCCTCCAGGATTTGGGTTTTGAAACCGGCGCCGGAAACCTGATCGGACTGCCCGGCCAGAACATGGCCGATCTTGCCGCGGATCTCCTCTATCTGAAAACACTGCAGCCGGACATGATCGGTATCGGTCCTTTCATCCCCCATCCGGAGACCCCCCTGGCGGATTGTTCTTCCGGTTCCAGTGACCTGACCCTCAAAGTGGTTTCACTGGCCCGCCTGCTCATTCCGCGAGCCAATATCCCTGCCACCACCGCCCTGGGCGTGCTGGATAAAGGCGGGCGGGTAAGCGCCCTCAAGGCCGGCGCCAATGTCGTGATGCTGGATTTCACACCGGAAACATATCGTCAATATTACGATATTTATCCCGGAAAGGCTCAGGTGATCACAGAAATGGACCACTATCTGACGTATCTGAAGCAAGAACTTGCGGCCATCGGCAGAACCGCCGGACGGGATGCTGCGCCAGCCAATAAATAGTATCATTCACGAGTTAAAACATAAAGTTAAATCAATTATCCCTGCGGCGATCTTTCCGGTTGACTTTCCCTGTTTATCTGTGCAATAGGAACGGGCATCCGGTTGGAATTCTGGTATTGCGGAAAGGTACGTTATTCCAGCACAATACGGGTCCCTCTTGCAGTTCATGATGCCAAAGGACGACGGTGTCGAGAGGGATGGTTGATTCACAAATAAACAAGGGGAGGGGAAGCAAAGAATGAGCAACGAGAATTTGGAAAGCAAGAGATGGTATATCGCCCTTGCGGCGATTGTCATGCAGCTCTGTCTGGGGACGGTGTACGCACGGTCGGTTTTCAAGAAACCCTTGATCGCGTCTCACGGCTGGAGCGAACCGTCGGTCCAAGCAACGATGATGATCATGATGGCGGTGATCGGTATTTCGGCGGCCTTCGGCGGCACCCTGGTGGACAAGAAGGGACCCCGGTTTGTGGCCACCATCGGTGGTATCCTCTTCGGTATCGGCACGCTCTTGGGCGGTCTGGCCGATCAGATAGGCAATCTCTGGCTCCTCTACATCGGATACGCTGTGATCGGCGGTCTGGGAAACGGTTTCGGTTATGTGACGCCCATTGCGACCCTGATCCGCTGGTTCCCGGATAAGCGCGGCCTCGTAACGGGCCTGGCCGTCATGGGTTTCGGCGCCGGCGCCTTCTTTATGGGTAAAATCGCTCCCGCTATGGTCAATTCCATCGGCGTTGCCCAGACGTTCTACATCTGGGGCGTGATCTTCCTGGTCCTCGTAACGGGCGCCGCCCAAATTTATAAGAATCCTCCCGCGGGTTGGCTCCCGGCAGGCTTCAAACCGGCGGCTACGGCTGTTTCCGCAGCCAATTCCTTTACCTTTGACGAAGCGGTCAAAACCCCCCAGTGGTGGATGCTCTGGTCGATGCTGTTCCTCAACGTATCCGCCGGGTTAGGCCTTTTGTCTCAACTTTCTCCGATGGCACAGGATGTTATCAGCAAGGCTCAAGGCATTACGGATGCGAAGGTGCTGGCAGTTGCCGGCGGGTCCATCCTGGCTTATGCGTCAATCTTCAACGGTCTGGGCCGTCTGTTCTGGGCGTCCATGTCCGATTACATCGGCCGGAAAAACGTTTTCATCACCATGTTCATCACCCAGGCCCTTCTTTACATCTATCTGCCTCAGGTTTCGGCCGTATTTCTCTTCACGGTTGTCGCCTGCTACCTGCTGGCCTGCTACGGCGGTGGCTTTGCAACGATGCCCGCCTTTGCGGCCGACTCTTTCGGTCCCGGTTACATCGGGAAGGTCTACGGGATCATGCTGACGGCATGGGGTTGCGCCGGTGTGTTCGGTCCCCTGGTTTTCAGTTTGCCGGCGATTAAACCGATTGCCCTGTATGTGGCAGCCGGCATCCTGGCTCTGGGTTTCCTGATTGCAATCAGTTACCGTGCCCCCAAGGCGAAGGGTGCTAAGTAACGAACGATTTTTTGAGCAGAAACAAAAAAGGCGGGCTAAGCCCGCCTTTTTTTATTGTTTTTTATGCTTTCCGTTGTCGGTTGAATCAAATCAGTGTATCCAGGGAACCTTGGATCTGCTCGATTTCCTCTTCCAGTTCCTGTTTCGTCAGGATGCCCTTTTTCTCCAGGAGGTTGACGATCGCCTCCAGTTGGATGGACTCCGAAATCATCAGGGACTGTAATTCTTCCATGTCTTCTGTGGTGATGGACTCGGTCATGGTCTCTTTTTCCTTTATTGTTTGATTTGTGGTTACAGCCCGGTTGCGAATTCGCCGCCTTGGCGCCTTATAAAATCCCGGGTTTATGACCACAGGGTAGGCGCTATAACATAAAGCCTTTCGTGTTGACAAATCATTTGTCCGTACCATAAAAAGAATCTGCCGGGATCATGGTAAGTTAGGTTGTCTTACTCGCAAAGGAACGTGTATGTCTGGGCTACAAGGCGGCGTAAGGTGGTTTTTTTATCTCCTTTATGCACTCTGGATTATTTCGCTTGCCGGGGTGATCCTGGGTTCTCTTGAACCCAGGATGGAACTGCCCGTCGGCTTTTGGAATGCGGACAAATTGGTGCATTGTGCCGCTTACCTCTGGCTTGCCCTGCTCCCCACATTGATTTTTGAGGTTCGGCAAAAGCGGTTCCTTTCATCCATCGCGCTGGTTTTTCTGGGAGTCTGTCTGGAAATCGGTCAGATGTATGTCCCCGGTCGCATGTTTTCTCTGGCCGATATCGGCGCCAACGCGACCGGGGTCTTTCTGGGCTTTTCCACCGGAAAGCGCTGCTATGATAAGTTTTGGGATTTATTCTCATTTAAAAAGAAAATGAGTCAGTAATGAAGAGGATTACATGAAAATCGATCAAGTATGTATCTGGCAAAACCTGCAGCGGATACGTGAGGAAAAGCCTGTAATTCATAACATCACGAACTATGTGGTGATGAACAGTACGGCCAACGCTTTGCTGGCGCTGGGGGCGTCCCCGGTGATGGCCCATGCGCCGGAAGAGGTGGCCGATATGGTTGACATTGCCGCAGCCCTGGTGATCAATATCGGAACCCTGAGCCAAGCATGGGTCAAGGCCATGCACCGGGCCATGGCGGCGGCAGGCCGGAAGGGGATTCCGATTATTATTGATCCGGTGGGGGCCGGTGCGACCGCTTATCGCACAAAGACCGTTCATGATCTCTTGAAGACGTCCACCCCGGCGATTATCCGCGGGAACGCCTCGGAAATCATGGCCCTGGCGGACGCCAACGTGCAAACCAAAGGCGTCGACAGTCTGGCGACATCCCGCCATGCCCTCTATACGGCTCAGCTTTTAAGCCGCGATATGGGGACGGTCATTTGTATCAGCGGCGAAACGGACTACTGCGTTCGTCCGGAGCAGGTGGTGCGGATCAGCAACGGACATCCGATGATGCCCATGGTAACCGGTCTCGGTTGTACCGCAACGGCTTTGTGCGGCGCCTTTGCCGCCGTCGAGAAAGATCCGCTGGCGGCTGTGGTTTGTGCCATGGCCGTGATGGGTCTTGCCGGGGAAATGGCCGGTAAAGATTGTCCGGGTCCCGGCACATTTCAGATCCGTTTTCTGGACGCCCTGTATCAAATGACGGAACACGATCTGGCGCGGATCAGACTGGAGTCCGAATAATGGAAGGTCTCTACCTGGTAACGGACCGCGGCCTCTGCGGTGTGAAAAGCGTTGAATCGGTTGTGGAAAAAGCCGTGGCCGGCGGCGTCCGCTATGTCCAGCTCCGGGAAAAGGATCTGCCGACACGGTCTTTTGTCGAACTGGCCGTTCGCCTGAAAAAGTTGCTGCATCCTGTGGGGGTGCCCCTGCTGATTAACGACCGGGTCGATGTGGCTTTGGCGTCCGGAGCGGACGGTGTCCATGTGGGGCAGGAGGATATGCCTTATGAGACGGCGCGTAAACTCCTGGGGCCGTCCGCCGTCATCGGCCTTTCCGTGGAAACCTGGGAGGATGTGGTGGCCGCCCAGCGTCTTGATGTCGATTATCTGGGGGTAAGCCCGGTTTTTGACACGCCGACCAAAACCGACACCAAGGGTATGTGGGGCCTGGAAGGTTTGGCCCGCATCCGGACCTATTCCCGTCATCCCCTGGTCGGTATCGGAGGGCTGAATGCCGACAATGCGGAAGCGGTTGTCATGGCCGGTGCGGACTGTGTGGCCGTGGTATCCGCGATTTGCGCCGCCGAAGATCCCTTTCGGGCGGCCCGGGAACTGGATGAAATTATCCGCGGTGCGCTGCAAAAACGGGCTTTATTGGAAGCGGAACACCGATGAATACCCCGCCTTTCCGACTGATTGTTTTTGATTTCTCCGGAACCCTGAGCCTGGCCGCCGTCGAGTTCGGGCGGCCGGAGAATCTGTTCCCGGCGCTGGAGGCAAGCGGTCTTTTTGCTCTGGGGGTGACTTCGGAGGCGTTCTTCTGGGATGAGATCGTCTATCCGACCTGGGTTGAGGGCAGCACGACACCCCGAGGGTACAAAGCGGTGCTTGTGGATCGGATCGCCGCACTGGGCCTTCATGCGCCGGATGATCCCGATCCCCGGGGTTCGATTGAGAAAGCCGTAACGGATCTGCTGAACCGGTACTTCGACCAGTGCCGGATTGACCTGCGCTGGCAACCGCTCCTTGATGAGTTACAGGGCAATCCCACCGTCCAGGTTCTGATTGCCACGGACCACTACGCCGAAGCGACACCCCTGATCAAGGGGCGCCTGGCGGACTGGGGCATCGCAGCGATTGCATTGGAGGAGGCGGCGCCAAAATCCAAAACGCCCTTCATTATCGCCAATTCCTCGGATTTGGGTCATCACAAGGCGGATATTCGCTACTGGCAGCGCATCCGTCGTATTCTGGACCCGGGCGGGCAGAGTCGCATCCTTTTGGTCGACGACTTTGGCGGTAATGAGGACAGCAGCGATCCCTACGGTGATCCGGCGCGGGTGAAGAGCCGTCAGTTGGAAACGGCCCGGGTGCTCCGGGAGGTTTTCCCCGGACAGGTTGAAATCCATTCCTTCATTGTCGATCTGTCGGAGATCAACCATTTTAAGATGTTGGATAAAGACAGGCTCTACGGCCTCTATATTACGAAAGCGGTATCGCATATCCGGTCCTTTCTTGCATCCGGGCCGAATACGTGAGCACTGAAAAAGACAAACGTGCGACTGCCGGGTGGCACCGACGATATGGGACGGATGCCGGCATCGCGCATCGCACGGCCGGGTAAAAAGGAATGAACTGGTTTTTTCTGACGGTTATCTGCCTGTTTTTATACGGAATTCAGCGGTTTCTCTACAAGGTGTCCGCGGAGCGGAATTGCAACACCGCCTGGACAACCCTGTCCTTCATGGGGACGGTGGCTTTTTTGAGCACGATCCTCTGGTTGACCTCCGACGAGACGGTGAAAAACCTGTCCTGGCTTTTGATTTTGTCTCTGATCAACAGCCTGACCTTTTTTGTCGACACCATTGTGACGATCGAGGCCCTCCGGTATCTGCCGACCAATGTGGTCTATCCCCTGGCACGGCTGAGTGCGGTCCTCGTGGTCATTTTCTCCCTGCTGTATTTCCACGATCAGTTGAATGCATATCAGGCGACGGGCGTCATCATGGCCATCGGCGTGATCCTGACCCTGACCCGCTTTACTGATCAGGAGCGGCGGGAAAACCGGAATCTGCGTAAGGGACTCCTGCTGATTGGCCTGGCTGTTTTGACGGGCGCCGTGGCGGCTGTTTCCAGCAAGTTTGCCGCCCTGTACACGAATCAGATGGCGTTCATTGCCCTCACCTATACGTTGAGTATGATGTTTTCCCTGGGATTGCGTAAACCGTTTGAGAAGGAGGGGGCAAGCCCCCGCTACGGGGAGGCCCTGCTGATCGGGTTTTTCATCGGTCTGGTTAATTTCGGCGCCTTTTTTGCCCTGCTGCAGGCGATGGCAAGGGGGCCCCTGTCCATAATCATCCCCGTGGTGGGGATGAACTTCGTCGTTGCCAATATCCTGGCCGCGGTCTTTTACCGGGAAAAACTGACTTGGGTGAAGGGATTGGGCATCCTGATGACCGTGATTTCCCTTGCCCTGATGAAAATGGGCCAGTCCTGATTTCCCTCCGGTGTGGTTGTCGATGCTTAAATGAACGGTAAAATCATGATTTAATATTGAAAATTCCTTCCTTTAAGAAGGGGATAGCTATGCTTCCCCAGAGGACTTTGAGGTGCACCATGCCTTCGATTTTATAGGGAATGTCTTTACCCATGATGAACGACTTCAAATGAGAACCCATGCCGTCAAGCCCCATGGCCAGTGGAATCGTGATCTCCCTGGTGGACAGGGGCGCAACCTCAAAGGCTTCGGCATACCGTCCTTTGGCCGCCTGGCGGTTTTCCAGGGCGAACTGGTATTCCAGGGATTCAAAATTCAAGCTGTAGCGGTTGGGATTTTTCACCTCGACGGTGAGCCGGGCTTTCAACTCCTTCATGCTGTGCAGGGTTAAGGAAACATCCTTCAGTGTGAAGGTCGGCTTTTCCACAACCCGGTCCAGACAGGCGTATTGCAGGCACAGAACAACGAGGATGAACGCAATTTTAAAATATTTGAGCATCGTTTCTTCTTCCTTTGCTGCGATAATTTTTGATGACGGCGCTGAGTATAGCGGACTGAAATAAAAAAATAAACCCCGGTTCCGCGTTGCACCATCTTTTTTGACAGGAACCGTGAAATCTGATAGATCAAGGCCACATTTTTTAGCGTAAGGAGAAAACCCATGGAAAATAAGGAAAACCTGTTTGTGCTGATCGAGACGGACAAGGGAACGATCCGCCTTCAGCTTTTTGCCGACCGTGTTCCGGTGACGGTGGGTAATTTTGTCAATCTGTCCCGGCGGGGCTACTACGACGGACTGACTTTTCATCGCGTGATTGCCGATTTCATGATCCAGGGCGGGTGCCCTCTGGGCACGGGAACCGGCGGTCCGGGTTATCGGTTCGACGATGAATTCCAGCCCGATCTGAAACACGACCGGCCGGGGATCCTCTCCATGGCCAATGCGGGACCTGGAACCAACGGGAGTCAGTTCTTCATCACCCATGTGCCCACGCCGTGGCTGGATCAGCATCACACCGTATTCGGCGCGGTCGTGTCTCCGGCGGATCAGGATGTGGTCAACAGCATCCGTCAGGGAGACCGGATTCGGCAGGTGACGGTTGAAGGCGATTGCAGCGGTCTGTTCGACCGGATCAAGACCGATCTCGACGCCTGGAACCGAACCCTGGACCAGCGTTTCCCGAAGCTTAAACCGGCCTGATATAAGCCATGCCCCGCAGCGCTCGCGGCCAAAAGCCGAAGTATGCCCGCTTCCCGGTGCAGAAGTTCCTGTCCTGGTACCGGACGCATCGCCGGTCCCTGCCCTGGCGCGAGACGCAGGACCCTTACCGGATCTGGCTGTCGGAAATCATGCTTCAGCAGACGCAGGTTGCGACGGTTATTCCTTATTATGAACGTTTTCTGCAGTGCTTTCCGACCGTATCCGACCTGGCCCGTGCAACCGAGGAGGATGTGCTCCAGGCCTGGGAAAATCTGGGCTACTACAGCCGCGCCCGGCAGCTCCACCGGGCAGCCCGCATGATCATGGAGCAGTCCGGTGGTCAAATCCCGCGGGATCTTGACAATCTGCTCCGGCTTCCCGGCATCGGCGCCTATACGGCCGGGGCGATCCTCAGTATCGCTTTTGCACAGTCTGTTCCCGCGATCGACGGCAATGTCCGGCGGGTGCTCTGCCGTTTTCATGCCCTGGCCGGGATCAGAGCAGACAGGGAAGGATACCGCCGCCTGGCGGATATCGTCGCGCCGATCCTGCCGGATGCTCAGACGGGACATTTCAATCAGGCCTTGATGGAACTCGGGGCTACAGTCTGTCGGCCCCGTCAGCCCCTGTGTGATTTATGCCCCCTGCGGGTGACATGCCTGGCCCGGAGGCGTGACCAAACCGGCCTCTTCCCGACGCCGGCGGAAAAGAAGCGAATTCCCGTCCGGGAGGCTGTTGCGGCCGTCATCCGCGATGTCCGGGGGCGTGTGTTGGTGGTGAAGCGGCCGTCGGCCGGTCTTCTAGGGTCGCTCTGGAAGTTCCCCGGCGGTTTTGCGGCGCCGGGGGAAGCACCGGACCAGACCTTGAAACGAACTGTAGCAAAAGAGGTCGGCCTGTGCATCGACGGAGCATCATTTAAGGGGACGGTCAAGCACGCCTACACCCATTTCCGGCTTCACCTGCACGTTTTTACCTGCATGGTGGTCACAGGAGAACCACGCAGAGAAGGATGTGCGGATTATCGCTGGATTCTTACCGATGAATTCGGACAATTGCCCTTCTCCAAGGCGGACCGTCTGGTCGGGGATCTTTTTGCCTGCCGTGTGCATCCGGGGTAACGTCCGCCGTCTTAACCCTGCACGCATCGCTTCCCATGCAATCTGAAATCTTTACTTTCTTGCTGAAATCCGTTATCTTTAAAGGTGATTCGAAACAGCCTTGGGCTTTGTGAAAACCCGGGGAAGGTAAAAGAAAATCGATTGATGACAAGAGGTTGCTTCAGGCGATGAAAGAAGATGAATTAGTGATCCGCTGCCTTAACTGCGGTACGAAAAATCGGATACCCGAGGGCCGGATGAATGACCGCCCGATCTGTGGGAAGTGTCACGCCTGCCTGGATGATATGATTATCCGTTGCCTCCGGTGCGGAACAAAAAACCGGATGCCCGAGAATCGCTTCAACGAGCGACCCATCTGCGGCCGCTGCGGCGCCCAACTGGTCGTGGAAGGCGCACCGGTGAAACCGATGGAGATCACCGACGCTACTTTTCTCCGCGAGGTCCTGACCTATTCGGGATCGGTCCTGGTGGATTGCTGGGCGCCCTGGTGCGGACCCTGCCGGGTCGTCGAACCGGTTGTCGAAGAACTGGCAGCCAAATATGCCGGTGGGATCAAAGTCACGAAGCTCAATGTCGATGAAAATCCCCTGACCGCTTCTCAATACAACATCCGCAACATTCCGACCATGCTGCTCTTCAAGGAGGGAAAGCTGATCAATACCCTGGTCGGCGCCCTGCCGAAGGAGGACGTCGAACGCCACATCCTGGCCGTCATGAGGATGAATTGAGCGGTTTATGCCTGTCGGGGAAGGGGAAAAATTGCCGTCGTCCGATTATCATATCAAGGAAAAACAGGTTTATCAGTGCCGGATCTTTTCGGTGTACGAGGGTGAGTATCAGTTGCCTGACGGGCGGGTGAACCGGCAGACCCGTGTGGACCATCGACCCTGCGTGACCGTCGTTCCCTTGGACGACCACGGCCGGATCATCCTGATCAGGCAGTACCGTTATGCCGTCAACCGGGAACTGATGGAAATCCCGGCGGGCAGTATGGACAAGGGAAGCGAGAAACCTGAAGCATGCGCCCGGCGCGAACTGGCTGAAGAGACAGGCTTCGGCGCGACGAACTGGGTGCAGCTTTTCGAAGGCTACCTGCTACCGGGATACTGCAATGAATACATGTACTTCTTCCTGGCCACCGGTCTTTTCCCGGCCCCCCTTCCGCCTGACGAAGACGAGTGCATTGAGGTGATTTCCGTTGCACCGGATGAGGCCATGGCGATGATCAAAGATGGTGACATCATTGACGCGAAGACCGCCCTGGGGATCTATATGGTCCGGGAATACATGGCCAACCATCCCGAAGCCTGATACCATTCCCTATAAAACTGCTTCTCAATGCCCAATTTACATTCGAGGTCATGCTGAGTCCTTCGCTCCGCTCGAGGATAAACTCTGTGAAGAATCTCATCATCACGGTATGTTGCGAATCAGAAAGCGTTCGGCTTACGCCCCAGGACGGCATTGAGACACGGCCCGTATACAGGTAAGGAAAGGATCCTTTTGATTTCTCAATAAACTCGGGAAGAGCTTTTTTTACCGCAGGCCCCGGTTTCTCTGTTCCAGCTCGATTTCCAGGTTCTTCAGGTTCTGGAGGTCCTTTTTCAGTTGTTCATTTTCCTGGAGCAGCCGTGTTGCTTCCTGACGGCACTGATTCTCGGATTCCTCGCACTTGATTTTCTGGGACAGGATGCGCTCGCAGATTTGACGATCCCCTTTGATTTTCGCCTCACAGGCCGCCTGCAGATCCATGAGCATGATCAGCGCTTCGGCGGTGTTGCGCCACTGGCTGTCCGGATAGGTTTGAATGAGCCGGTTCAAAAGACCTCGCGCTTTCACATCGCTGACGGTTGCGGTAGCGTCGGGCTGTGTGAGGGCTGTTGCGGCTGCGGTCAGGAGATCCTCTGCGGTGGGGGGACGCTCTGCGACAAGTTTTTTGTTGTCGGCTACTTCTCCGGGTTCCTTGGTAACGGCCGTTCTGTCGGTTGCACAGGCGCCAAGCAGGAGGATACAAATGAACAAAACGGCGATATTTTTCATGATTCATTCCTTTTCCTGAGGAAGGATCCCCAAACCATACGCGTAAAGTGAGGAAAATGATGCGCCGTTTTCCGGTTATCCGGCCAGGGATTCCATCTCCTCCAGTTTGACGACATTGTTCCCCTTCATGGCCTTCACGACTTCCTTCAGTTCCGCCGCTTTCCGCGCCATATCAAGGGAGTTCGGAAACAGGGTGCCGTCGTCCGTGACAATGGCAACGGTCACGGTAATTAAGGGAAACTTGCGTAAAATTCCCTGACGGTCTTTCCCGACGATAAAACCGGTTTCCCGGTCGCTTTGACTGTAAAATCTGCCGATCCGGGCATCGAAATTCCGGGTTACGGCGCGACAGATCTCTTCCGCCCGTTCGGGCGGAGCGATAATAATAAAATCGTCTCCGCCGACATGACCGACGAAATCACTTGGCTCCTCTGTGGTTTTGCATTGTTCCCGGAGGATGTGTGCGACCTCCTTGATGACTTCGCTGCCCCAGGCGTAACCGTACTTATCGGCAAAGGGTTTGAAATGGTCAAGGTCCAGGTGACACAGAGAAAAGCGCTTTTTCGTCAGCAGACGGCTTTCGATGGCCTCTTCAATGGCCCGGTTTCCGGGAAGCCCGGTCAGGGGACTTTCATCCCGCAACTTCGTCTCGAGAATTTTCAGGCGTTCCTTCATGGACCGGAAGGCCTTGGCCAGACTTCCGATTTCGTCGTGGCGGACGATGTTGACGGGGTAGTCGAACTGGCCTTCAGCGATGGCTCCCGTTGCCCGTTTCAACTGGACCAGGGGCCGGGAGATGTTGAGGGTGATCATAATCGCGAGGATGAGTCCCGCGGTCAGGCTGACGGTGCTGAGGAACATGGTTGTCCGCGCGGATTTTTGCCCCTCGGCATTGATGCGGTCCAGTCGGGAATCAATGTCCCCCTCGGCGGTTTTCTGGAGAGTCCTGGCTGCCTGGGTGAGGTCATTCATCAATCCGTCGCCCTTTTCCCGGGACAGAACGACCGCTTCTTCCAGGCGGTTTTCCCTGATCAGATCGACTTCCCGGCGGAAATGATCGCCGTGGCGGCGGTTGAGGGCGGCAATCCGATCCAGATGTTTTGAAATATCGCCCTGTGTCGCTGAACGGGTTTTGGCGATCAGGCTCTTCAGTTCAGCCTGGCGTTCCCAGTAGATGGCTTCAATGGACGGATCCTTGAGAATCAGGTATTTCTTCTCCGTTCCCTGCAAGTCCAAAATGATGCCGGTCATCTGCTTTGCGGCATTCAGGAGGGAAAAATCCCGGTTTGCCAGGTTGAAGGCCAGGTGGTTGATGCGGTAAAGGCTGACAATGGCGTAGGTACTCGACAGGACCGTCAGCAAGGCCATGAAAAAATAAATGAGCAGTAATTTCCGGCTGATCGTCAGCTTCATTTCCTGTTCCCTGGCGCGTTATCGAAAAACCAAGGGAAACGTAGCACAGAGGTCCTTGTTCCTCAAAGGGGAAAATGCGGGACCGGGCAATTTTTATCCCCAAAATAGCACATGCGTTCATTCGAGCTTGTCCGGGCTGAGCGGGTATGATCGGGCCCCATGCAAAACCGATCCCTCGAACACCAGAGGGACAATCTGTATGAAGGGGCAAAACAAAATGCGGCCCGGAATTCATCCGGACCGCATTTTTTATATTGGCGTCCCCGCGGGGATTCGAACCCCGGTTACCGGCGTGAAAGGCCGGTGTCCTAGGCCTCTAGACGATGGGGACGGAAACGGTCATGTCAGTATCCATATCCGAAAAGTAACGACATGGAATTGGTACTTATAATGATTGTTGAAAAAGAAGTCAAGAAACAAATGATTTCGACGGCGATTTTCTTTATTCAAAGACGACCGGTTCCCGAAGTATGGTGTCCATGGCTTCAAAAGCGAGGGATGCCACCTCCGGATGGGACTCCCTGAGGGAGGCGATCTGCCGGAGATTGTCACCCGTCCGAGTGATGAGCATGGCGAAATCGCCGTCGGCAATCCCTACCTGAGCGGTGATGGCTTCCCAATCCATCCCCCGGGCCCAGGCGTAAATGGCCCAGGCGGGCCACAAGTACATGGGGCTGACGGCAAAACCTTTCTCCGTCATCCGTTCCATGAGGTCGGCCAGATGCCGTTTAACACGGTTGAATCCCCGCGCCAGTTTACGGGGGGTGACCTTCCGGGTCAATTTGATATCCTGGTCGCCGTCGTAAACAAACGTGGCGACCAAAGCGGCGAGCATTTTCGCGTCGTAGCGGGGGAAGGACCCCTTTCGCAAACATTCGGCGATCAGGAGGGGCTGGTCGAGGCGCAGTTTCGATGCCCAGATGCCGTTTTCCGTCAGGCGGTCGTTTTCATCGACGAAATTCTCCTGTTTCAGAAAAGCCAGATGCTTGAGGAAATCCTCCCAGCGGCTGCCCTTGCCGCCGCCGTCCGGACCTTCCTGGTAGGAAGCCAGGGACCGTTCAAAAATCACCCGGATGTCGTCTGTCGTCTGGGACAGAAGCAGGTTCAGGATCATGGAAAAGTCGCTCTTGAGTTGACTTTCGATGGCTTCCGGCCGTTTGAACAGGAGTTTCCGGATGTGGTGGAGATCCATGAAGCGTCCCGGCACGGCCAGCATGAAACCGATCTTGTCCTGGCCCCGCCGGCCCGCCCGGCCCGTCATCTGGTGAAAATCGATGCCGTTCATGGGACTGAATTCATGGCCGTTGTAGCGGTCGGAATTGAACAGGACGATTGTCCGTGCCGGATAGTTTACACCCGCCGCCACGGTGGAGGTTGCAAAAATCGCCCGGAGGTGTCCCCTGTTCATCATCGTCTCCACGAGGAACTTCCAGGCCGGCAGTTGTCCCCCGTGATGGGCGCCGACACGGCAGCGCTGGAGATAGGACAGGTGACGGTGGTTGCGCAGATAGGGAAAACGTTCCAGTAACTCCGTCAGGTCGTCGTCAAAGTCCTGATCGCCAAACGACGGCGGCGCCGGATGGCAATGGGCCAGGGCGGCATCGCACTCGGCCCGGGATTTCAGAAAAAAGATGGCCGGCGTCAGGTGGAACTGCTCCAGGGCATGGATGATTTCGCCCAGACGCGGGGAGAAGAACCGCAGGCGCCGCTCCTGCTCGGCCCGTTCCATGTATTCATTCAAGCCGTGAAAAAGTTTCTTGTTGTCCAGGTACGGCATGATCCGCCCTGACGGGTGGAGGAAAAGCGGATAGAGCGGAACGGGTCTTTTTCGCTCTTTGATGACGACACAGGGTTTTCCCCGCAGACCCGAGAGCCAGCCCGCCAGTTCATCGTCGTTGCCGATGGTGGCCGACAGCAGGAGCAGATTAACCCGCGGCGGGAGATAGATCATGATTTCTTCCCAGACGACTCCCCGGTCGGCATCGCCCAGGTAATGGGCCTCGTCGATCACCACGAGATCGCACGGGAAATCTTCGCCCCGGTGCATCGTATCGTAAAGCTGGTTCCGGAGAATTTCCGTCGTGCCGACGATGATGGGGGCGCTGGTGTTTTCCTTGGTGTCGCCCGTCACAATGCCCACGTTTGCCCCGTCAAAACAGGCGCTGAATTCCACCCAGCTCGAGTTGCTTAGCGCCTTGAGGGGTGAGGCGTACCAGCAGCGGCCGCCCCGGTTGAAGACAGCGAGGATGGCTTCCTGGGCGATCCAGGTCTTGCCCGAACCCGTGGGGGCGGTGACCAGACAGTCGGCGTTCTCGACGGCTTCGATGGCCTCCAGTTGGAAACTGTCGGGCACAAAATCGGTCTGGGCGGGTTTTCCAATTTTTTTGAAGACATTGTGCAGGAGAGGGTCGATCTCCGGTTTCATACGGTGATGATGCCAGCCCTCTTTTTTGCGATGCGGTCTTTCCGGCCTTTCGGCCTCCGGTTGCGGATGCGGAGTCGATGTCGGATGGGGGCGACTGCGGCGTCGCCGGCGATGACGGGTATCTGTACTTGATTCCATCAGATCCTTTGATTTGCGACAAGTTGTCGTGGCGAGAAGGTATCACAGATCGTTCGGCGGGTAAAGGAGAATGGCCGCGCAGGGTTAGCATTCTCTATGTTATATTGGCGGTCCCATTTTTTTGCCGGGTTTTTTTAGAAAACAGCCGGAAAATGGAGATACGAAGGAGATGTCCGACAACGCAACCGTCTGTAAATTCAAATAATACTTGAAGTCGGGAATAA
>ERZ795054.1829-NODE-1829-length-18886-cov-8.119165_pt1 | contig 18886 bp, 15 predicted proteins | sample MGYA00375138_ERZ795054 | MGnify/ENA primary metagenome ERZ795054 (study PRJEB30183, sample SAMN05720215) | anaerobic digester metagenome | isolation source: active sludge of municipal wastewater-treating anaerobic digesters | place: USA | collected 2014-12-23 ... | reverse complement strand
TCGCCAAGATCGTCAAGGTCGAGCGTCACCCCAAGGCGGACAAGCTCTACATCGAGACCCTGGACGACGGCTCGGGGACCGAGCGCGTCATCGTCTCCGGCCTCGTACCCTTCTACAAGGAGGAGGAGCTCCTGGGCAAATCGATCGTCCTCGTGAACAACCTCAAGCCCGCCAAGCTCCGCGGCATCGAGTCGCGGGGCATGCTCCTCGCGGCCTCGAGGAAGGTCGAGGGGGAAGGCGGAGCCATGGTCAAGGAGACGGTCGAGGTCCTCGACGCCGGCCAGGCCGCCCCCGGCAGCCGCGTACTCCTCGAGGGGCAGGACGAGTCCATCGCCCCGCAGGCTGAAATAGACGTCGATAGCTTCTTCTCGGTGCCCATCAGGGCCGAGGGGGCGAGCGCGATGATAGGCGCGAAGCGCCTTCTCGCGGGCGGCTCTCCCTTCCGCTTCGCCAAGGTGGATCGGGGCGAGGTGGGCTGAGGCCCCGCGTGCGTCTGAACCTGCGCCCCGGCTCGGCCATCGATTGCGACCGGGCCGAGGGCTTCCTCCAATCCGGCTTCTGGGGACGCTTCAAGTCCGAGTTCGGCTGGAGGCCGCGGCACTATCTCCTCCAGGCCGAGGGCCGGGCCGAAACCCCCCTCCTCGTCCTCGAGCGCTCCCTCGGAGCTGGCCTGGGCTTCTCCTACGTCCCCCACGGTCCCGAGCTCGACCTTCCCGGGGAGGAGCGGAGCGTCTTCCTCGACGAGCTCTCCCGGGCCCTCCGGCCGAGCCTCGGGGCCTCCTCCCTCTTCATCCGCTTCGATCCTCCCTGGTACCTCCTCGAGCCTCGCCGCCCGGAGGGCGAAGGCGGCGAGCCGCGCGACGACGGACTAGCCCGTCCACGGCTCGGCTCGCCCCTGCGCCGAGCGGCGGCGGACATCCAGCCTCCCGACACTGTCCTCCTCGACCTCCGGCCGACGGAGGACGAGCTCCTCGCGGCCATGAAGCCTAAGTGGCGCTACAACATCCGCCTGGCCGAGAAGAAGGGCGTGCGGGTGGCGGAGGAGGGGGCGGCGGCCCTCGAGCTGTTCTACCGGCTCTACGAGGAGACCGCGGCCAGGGACCGCATCGCCCTCCATCCGCGGCGCTACTACGAGCGGCTCTTCTCCCTCGCCGAGGGTTTCCCCGCCTCCGAGGAAGGCTCGCGGCCCGAGCTCCGGCTCTGGGTGGCGCGCAGCGAGGGCCAGGCCATAGCCGCCATCGTGACCCTGTTCAGGGGCGCTCGCGCGGTCTACCTCTACGGGGCCTCCTCCGATCAGAAGAGGAACCTCATGCCGGCATACGCCCTCCAGTGGGCGGCCTTGCGCGCGGCCAAGGCCTCGGGCTGCGCGGAGTACGATTTCTACGGCATCCCGCCCACCGAGGATCCGGCCCATCCCATGGCGGGGCTGTACCGCTTCAAGACGGGCTTCGGCGGCTCGATCGCCCATCGCGCCGGCTCCTGGGACCGTCCCCTGCGGCCGGCGCTCTACGCGGCCTTCAGGGCCGCCGAGGCGGCGAGGACCTGGTACTTCAAGGACTTCCGCAAGCGCTCCTCGCCGCCGGCCACTCCCGCGGGGCCCGGAGGGAATCCCCGGGCGAGTTCAGAGCGGGGCGAGGGCGCCTAGCCCGGCCCTCACGCCTCCTCGCCGAAGGCGAGCCCCTCGAAGACCTGGAGCTCGGCCTCGGGGCTCCTCCAGGATCCGGCCGGCAAGCCCGCCTTGCGGCAGAGCTCCTCGAGGAGCCGGTCCCGGTCCCAGCCCTGCTCGGTCGCCACCTGGGGAAGGAAGACTCCTGAGCGCGGACCCTTCGTGATCAGGACGCCATGCCGTCCTACCGCGATCTCGCTCGCCGAGGCGATCCGCCGCAGGGGGGAAAGGACCGTGATCTCGATGTCGATCGAGCCGAGCTCCTCGGGCTCGAGCCGGGGGAAGCGGGGATCCTCGAAGGCCGCGGCCCGCGCCATGTCGCGCACCGTCTCGAACAGGGGGGCGGGCGAGGTCATCCGGCCGATGCAGCCGCGGAGGGAACCGCGCTCGCGTAGGGTCACGAAAGCCCCGCAGGGGTAGTCGAGGCGCTCCGCTTCCGGGGGCCAGCTGGGCCTGCGCGCCTCGAGGTTCGAGGCTATGGACTCCCGCGCGGTGGCGAGGAGGGCGGCGCGGCCTGCCGCGTCTAGCTCGAGGTGCATGGGCCATCCTCGCCGCCGGGGCGGACGAACGCGGCGGCGAGATACTCCACCAGGCGCTCGTCCCCGGACTGCCGCGCGGCGGAGGAGTCGTGGCGGCCGAGGATGAGCCCTTCGAGTCCTGCGGCCAAGGGCGAGGCGAAGAAGGAGGCGAGGCAGTGGCCGCTGCAGGCGGGGGCCTCGGCGAGGGAGCCCGCCTCCAGGGCGGCCTCGCCGTCGAGGCGGCGGACGGCCTCGGCGAGGAGGCTCCCCTGCCGGCGCACGAGCTCCTCGTCGGCGCCCGAGGAGAGGTCGGCGGAGAGGACGACGAGGCTATCCTCCGCCAGGCCGCCGAAGACGATGCCGAGGGCAGAGGCGAGGGACTTGATGAGGGCCTGGCCCGGCTTCCCGACGACGAGGGGCACGAGGCTGGCCTCGGGGAAGAGGAGGCGCATGAAGGGCAGCTGCACCTCGACGCCGTGCTCCTCGAAATGGGGGATGTCGTTCACCGAGAAGAGGGTGCCGCAGTCGCGCAGCTCCTCCACGAGCGCGGTATCCACGCGGACCATGCCGAGGGGAGTCGCGAAGGCCTCGGCCTCGGGGAGGTAGACCAGGGACTCCTCGGCCCGATGGTAGGGAGCGAGGACGAGGACCCGCTTGACGGCCCGGGCCGATGCCGACTTCCAGGCGAGGGCGGCGAGGTCCCCGGAGTACTCGAGCCCGGCGTGGGGGGAGACGATGGCGTAGGCGCCGCGGGTCGAGGGCCTGGCCCGATCGAGGAGGGAAGCTATCCGGGCCTCGAGCTCGGCGGGTTCCTCCGGATAGAAGATTCCGGCGACCGTCGCTTCCCGCAGCTTGGCGTTTCCGCTATCCTCGATCATATATCCTAGTATACGCCGCGGCGGTGCGCGATCAAGTACGCGGGCCGCGGGGAGGTGGTCGGAGTGCGCGTCCTCCTGGTCGACGATGAAAGAAGGCTGACCGGCTCCCTCGTCGAGTATCTCGCAGCGGAGGGCATCGAGGCGGCGGAGGCTTCGGACGGGCTCGAGGGCAAGCGCCTCCTCGAGGAGTCTCCCTTCGACGCCCTCGTCACCGACCTCCGCATGCCCAAGCTCGACGGCCTCGGGCTCCTGCGCTGGGTTCGGGAGGAGGGCCCGGCCCTGCCGGTGATCGTGATCTCCGCCCACGGCGAGGTCCGCGACGCCGTGGAGGCGATGCGCAACGGGGCCTACGACTACCTCGTCAAGCCCTTCGACCCGGACGAGCTGGCCATGAAGCTGCGCAAGGCGGTGTCGGAGCGGCGCTCCGCGGACCGCCTCGCCGCCGGGGCCTCGCGCTACGGGGAGGGGCGGAGCCTCGTGGGAGAGAGCCCGGCGATCAAGGCGGCCCTGCGCCTCCTTTCGAAGGCCGCGCCCTCGCCCTCGACGGTCCTCGTCACCGGGGAGAGCGGCACGGGCAAGGAGGTGGCGGCCCGCCTCATCCACGAGCTCTCGGGCCGGGAAGGCCCCTTCGTCCCCGTCAACCTCGGCGCCCTCCCGGAGCAGCTCGTCGAGAGCGAGCTCTTCGGCTACGAGAAGGGCGCATTCACCGGGGCCGAGGCCAGGAAGGCCGGGCTCTTTGAGGCCGCCAACCGGGGAACCCTCTTCCTGGACGAGATCGGCGAGCTTCCCCTCCACCTCCAGGTCAAGCTCCTCCGCGCGATCCAGGACCGCAAGGTCCTCCGCGTCGGGGCCGTCAAGGGGCTCCCCGTCGACGTGCGCCTCGTCGCGGCGACGAATCGCGACCTCGAGGCCGAGGTACGCTCGGGCCGCTTCAGGGAGGACCTGTACTACCGCGTCAACGTCATACGCCTCGAGATGCCACCCCTGCGCGAGCGCTCGGGCGACGCGTCCATCCTGGCCGGCTACTTCCTCCGCAAGCTCTCCGCCGAGCTCGGGCGCCGGGTCGAGGGCATATCGCCCGCCGCCCTCGAGCTCCTCGAGTCCTATCCCTTCCCCGGCAACGTGCGCGAGCTCGAGAACGCGATCGAGCGGGCCTTGATCCTCTCCGAGGGACCGCGCCTCGAGCCGCGGGATTTCCACTTCTTCGGGAGCCCGCAGGGCAATCGCCAGGGGGGCTCGCGGCCCCAAGCCGAGGAAGGGCCAGCGACCTTGGCCGAGCTCGAGCGCCGCGCCGTGGCGGCGGCCCTCGAGCGCAACGCCTACCATCGCGAGCATACCGCGGCCGAGCTCGGCATCACCCGCCGGACCCTCCTGAACAAGATCAACGAGTACGGGATCGAGGTGCCGGGGGCCTAGGCCGGCGACCCGAACTCAGGAGGGGGAGCCGCAGGCGCCGAGGAAGGTCTCCGCGTCCTCGCGCGAGAAGAAGACGAGCCAGGTCTCCCGGGGCAGGGCGGACCCCTCGAGGAAGCGGGCGATGGCGGCGTAGGCGACGCGGGCGGCCTCGGCCTTGGGGTAGCCGTAGACCCCCGTCGAGACGGCGGGGAAGGCGATCCGCTCGAGGCCGCGGGCCGCGGCCAGGGCGAGGCTCTCGAGGTAGCAGGAGGCGAGGAGCTCGGCCTCGCCCCGCGAGCCGCCGCGCCAGACGGGTCCGACCGTGTGGATCACCGCCTTGACGCCGAGCCGGCCGGCGCCGGTAAGGGCAGCCCGGCCCGCCGGGAGGCCATCCTTCCACTCGCTCGCGCGCAGGCGCCTGCACTCCTCGAGGATACCGTCGCCCCCCGCCCGGTGGATGGCCCCGTCGACTCCTCCCCCGCCCATGAGGCTCGAGTTGGCCGCGTTGACGATGGCGTCGCCCGAGAAGCGGGTAATATCGCCGACGGCGACGATGACGCGCCCGGCGCAGAGTTCCCGGATACTCTCCATGCGAGCCTCCTCTGGTTCACGGCGTTTCTGGAAGCAGTATGCAGTCCTCGGGCGCGACGCGGAAGGCGACGCGCTCCCCGACCCGGGGCCGCAGGCCGACGGGAGCCTCGAGCTCGATCTCGAGCCTCGCCGGGCCCCCCCTCGCCCTGGATGCTTCCGCGGGAAGGGCCGGCGTGGGCCCCGGCTCGCAGGCGAGGCTGATGCGGCGGAAGCGGCCGCCGAAGACCGAGCCGAGGACGGTGGCCCGCGCGACGTTGTCGCCTCCCGTCTCGAGCCCAACGAAGCGCGGGGCCTCGGCGGGGAAGAAGAGGGAGCAGGCCGCGGCTCCCTCGGCGGGGCCGGCGCAGAGGAAGTCCCCGAAGCCGCAGCGGGCCTTGTAGGCGGCCCCGATGGCCTCGACCGAGGAGGGCCTGATGACCGGCCCCCGGCCGAGGAAGCGGGCCCCGTATGCCGTGGCCGGCCGGGCGTAGAGCTCCTCGGGCGAGCCCTCCTCGACGATCCGCCCCCTCCCCATGAGGAAGATGCGGTCAGCCACGGCGAGGGCCTCCTCGACGTCGTGGGTGACGTGGAGGGCCATGACCGAGGCGGCGCGGAGCCGTTCGGCGATACCGACGCGCAGGCGTCGGCGGAGGGAGGCGTCGAGGGAGGAGAGGGGCTCGTCGAGGAGGACCAGGCGGGGGCTCGCCGCGAGGGTCCGGGCGAGGGCTACCCGCTGCTGTTCCCCTCCGGAGAGGGAGGCGGGGTTCCTGCCGAGGAGGCCGCCTATCTCCATGGAGGCGGCGAGGGAGGCGACGAGCCTGGCGCGATCGGCGCGCGCGAGGCCGGCCCTTCGCGGCCCGTACTCGATGTTGCGCGCGACGCTCATGCCGGGGAAGAGGGCGAAGTCCTGGAAGACGAGGCCGACGCCCCGCTTCTCCGGGGGAAGGCCGGAAAGCTCGCGGCCGTCGAGTCGGATCGATCCCCGGTCGGGACGTTCGAGCCCCGCCAGGAGCCGAAGCAGGGTGGACTTCCCGCAGCCCGAGGGGCCGAGGAGGGCGGCGATCTCCCCGTCGCGGAGGCGGAAGCCGGCCTCGAGCTCGAAGTCGGGCCAGGCCTTGGCCAGGGCCTCGACCTCAAGCACGGCTGCCCCTCCCTTCCTTCGCCGCGAAGGCCGTCGCGGTCAGGGCCGCGAGGACGAGGCCTGCCGCGCAGGCCTCGGGGAACCGATGCGCGGAAGTTAGGCGATAGAGATACACGGGGATCGTCTCGAAGCCGCCCTGGCCGAGGGCCAAGGCGGCGTTCATCTCCCCGGCCGAGGCGGCGAAGGCGAAGGCCAGGGCCGAGAGGAGGGATGGAGCTATGGCGCGGAGCTCGAGGGCGGCGGCGGCGAGGCGGCCCGCGCCGAGGGTCCTCGCGGCCTCGGCCGGGGAGGCCTCGAGGGTCGAAAGGGCGGCGGCGAGGGAGCGGAGGACGTAGGGCATGGCGCAGAGGGCCTGGACCAGGGGGATGAGGGCCGAGTCCCCGCGGGGGAGGATCAGGGACCAGCCGAGGGAGGCCACGATGCCGGAGACGGCCAAGGGCAGGGAGGCGAGGGCCTTGGCGGCGCCGCCGGCCCTGCGGAGGGCGAAGGCCCCCGCGGCTCCGAAAAAGGCCGCCGCGAGGGCGGCGGGGATCGCGGTGAGGGCCGTGGCACGGAGGGCGGCCAAGAAGGGCGAGGATGCCGCCGAGGATCCCGGGAGGCCCGAGAAGAGGCGGGCGAAGTTGCCGAGGCCGGGCCTGCCCGGGCCGAGGGGCCCCGAGCGGACGGTGAAGGCCTGGGCGGCCAGGGAGAGCATGGGGCCGAGGAAGAAGACCGCGAGGAAGAGGGCGTAGGCGAGGAGGGCGAGGAGGGCGGCGCCGCGGGGGCGCCGGAGCTCGACCGGATTCCCCGCCGATGGGGCCCGGGCGCTGCCGGAAGCCGCGCTCCGCTCGCAGAGGGCGAGGAGGCCGACGGCGCCGAGGGCTATCGCCGTCTCGACCAGGGCCACGAGGGCAGCGCCCCGGGCGTCGGCCTCGATCCGCGAGCGGCGGTAGACCTCGACCTCCATAGTCGTGCCCGCCAGGCCGCCGAAGACCATGACGACCGCGAAGCTGAAGAAACACAGGAGGAAGCAGAGGGCGGCGGCCTGGGCGATGGACGGGGCGAGGGAGGGCAGGGAGCCGGTCAAGAATGCGCGGAATCGCCGGGCCCCGAGGAGGGTGGCCGCCTGCTCGCGCTCCCGGGGCAGGCGCTCCCAGACCTCCCCGACGGTCTGGAGGACCACGGGGAACTCGTAGAAGCCGTGGACGAGGACGATGCCCCAGAAGCCGTACAGGAAATCAATGGGGGGCTCCGAGAGGCCGAAGATTGCCATGAGGAAGCGGTTCAGGTGGCCCGCGCGGCCGTAGAAGAGGGCGAAGGCGAGGACCACGAGGACCGAGGGCACGCTGAAAGGGAGGACCGACAGGGCCTTGAGGGCCCGCCTGCCGGGAAAGCGGTACCTGGCCACGAGGGCCGCCCCGGGAATGCCTATGGCGAGGGCGGCGAGGGTGCTGGCGGCCGACTGCTTCAGGGTGAAGGCGATGGAGCGGAGCATCCTCGGCTCGAGGAGGGCCGGGCCGAGCCCGGAGCCGCCCTCGGCCGAGGAGAGGAGGTAGATGGCCGCCAGGGGAGCGAGGGCCGCGCCGGAGTAGGCGAGCAGGACGAGGCCTGAGACGATCCTCGCTCTGCCGGGGCGCGGGGCTATGGCGGCCATCGGCATCACTTCGCCGCGGAAAGCAGCTCCGCCGCCTCCAGGGCTTCCTCGACGAGGCCCTCGGGATCGAGCTCGAGGACCTTGTCGGGCTTGAGGGCCGCGCGGTAGCTCTCGGGAAGGGAGGCCGAGGGAAGGACGGGGTACATCCACTGGGTCAGGGGCAGCTCTCGCTGCGCGGTTTCGGAGACGAGGAAGTCCATGAACTTCTCGGCGTTCCCCGGATGCTTGGCCTTGGCGAGGATGCCGGCGGTCTCTACCTGCCGCAGGAGGCCGTCCGAGAAGGGGAGTGCCTTGTAGCGCTCGGTCTTCTCGTACTCGAGGTGATAGGCCCCGTCGGCCGCGTAGGAGAGGACGAGGGGGGCCTCCCCGCTGGTGAACAGGCCGTAGCCCTGGTCCCAGCCGGGAGCGAGGGTCAGGACGCTCGGCCTCAAGCGGCGCCAGTAGTCCTTCCAGCCTGCCCCGTAGACCGCCTTGGTCCAGGCGAGGAAGCCCAGGCCGGGCGTCGAGGTGCGCGGGTCGAGGAGGATGAGCTTCTTGGCGTACTCGCCCTTCGTCAGGTCCTCGAGGGACGCTGGTGGGGAGGGGAGCTTCGCGCTGTCCCAGACGATGGCGAAGTAGCCGTAGTCGTAGGGCACGAGGCGAGCCTTGGCGTCGAGCTTGAGCTCCGCGGGGATGGCGGCGTAGCCCGAGGGCTCGTAGGCGCGGAAGAGGCTCGAGGCCAGGGCCTTCGGCGCGAGGAAGTTGTCCAGGCCCAGGACCACATCGGCCTCGGAGCGATCCTTCTCCAGCAGGAGGGCGGAGAGGAGCTGGCCCCCGTCGCCCTTCGAGACGAAGCGGAGCTTGATGCCCGTCGCCGCCTCGAAGAGGGGGGCGAGCTTGGGCCCCGCGCCCCATTCGGAGACGAAGGAATCGTAGGTGTAGACGACGAGCTCGGGCGCTTCGGACTTGGTGCAGGCCGTGATGGACAGGCTCATCGCGAGCGCGATGAGGGATGCGAGGAAAAAGAGCTGTGGACGCTGGTGCGACATGCGCATGGCTCCCTCCGCCGGCATTACCCGGATCAGGTTCATCGGGTGTGATCTCAGGCGCGGCCCCTCCCGCAAGGGAAGGCCGCACCACCCCGTTAGGCCTCGATTCTACGCGCCCCGGGCCCCAGGCGTCAAGGATCGCGCCGCGCGGCGAGGGCGGCGAGGATAGCCTCGGGCTCGAAGGGCAGGCTGTAGAGCCGTGTTCCGGTGGCGTTGAAGATCGCGTTCCCGATCGCCGCGGGGGGGGTGTCGATGCCGATCTCGCCCGCCGACTTCGCGCCGAAGGGTCCCGAGGGCTCGTAGCTGTCCGCGATCTCGACCCTGATCCTCCCGACCTCCTCGCGGGTCGGGATGGGATAGCTCATCATGCTGTTTGTCAGCAGGCGCCCCTCCGAGGTGTAGCGGACCTTCTCGCAGAGGGCCATGCCGATGCCCTGCATGATCCCGCCCTCGAGCTGGATGCGCACGAGATTGGGATTGATGGGATTGCCCGTGTCGGCCACTGCCACGTAGTCCATGACCCACAGCTTCCCCGTCTCAGCGTCGATCTCGATCTCGACGAAGCCGGCCATGTAGGGCGGCGGCGACTTGTGCCCGGTGAAGGACTCGGTGACGGAGAGGGTCCTCATGGCGGCCCCATCGTGGTAGAGGGTGTCGAAGCTGAGCTCCTCGAGGCCCAGCTTCTTCGTCCCCCCCGCGCCGCTGAAGCTGCCCCGCTCGTAGGCGACCTCCCCGGCCGGAAGCCCGAATTTGGCGGCGACGGTCTCGAGGAGGAGCTCGCGCATCTTCCGCGCCGCCCGCTGGACCGCGGAGCCCGAGACGTAGGTCGTGCTCGAGGCGTAGGCCCCGACGTCGAAGGGGGTATGGTCCGTATCCGAGGAGTAGACCGTGATCTCCTCGACCGGAACCTCGAGCTCCTCGGCGGCGATCTGGGCGAGGATGGTGTCGCTCCCCGTGCCGAGGTCGGTGGCCCCGACGTGGAGCTTGAACGAGCCCCCGTCCTGGAGCTCGATCCGCGCCGAGCCCATGTCGACGAGGGGTATGCCCGAGCCCTGCATGGCGATGGCCATGCCGCGGGCGCGGATCTTTCCCGGCGCCTCCTCCCAGGAGAGCCGCTTCGGGTCCCAGCCCGAGAGCTCCATGCCCCGCTTCACGCAGTACTCGAGCTTGCAGCTCTCCACGGTCATGGCGATGCCCTCTGTTCCCTCGCCCATGATCCTGAAAACCTCGCTCGTCTCTCCCTCCTTGATCATGTTCTGGCGCCGCAGGGCGACGGGGTCCTGCCCGAGCTTCCGGGCGAGATCGTCCATGGCCGACTCGAGGGCGAAGAGTCCCTGGATCGCCCCGTAGCCGCGGAAGGCCCCCGCGGAGACTTTGTTGGTGTAGGCCACCTGCCCACCGAAGCGGACCGCGGCCGCCTTGTTGTACAGGGGCAGGGTCTTCGAGCCCGCCACCATGAAGGTGGTCAGGGCGTGCTCGCCGTAGGCCCCCGTGTTCGAGAGTATCCGCATATCGATGGCGCGGAGCCGGCCCTCGCGGCTCGCGCCGAGGCGGAGGCTCACCCGCATCTCGTGGCGCGTGAAGGTGGACTCGAAGACTTCCTTGCGCGAGAGGGCTATCCGCGCGGGCTTGCCAGTCTTCAGCGTCACGAGGGCCGCGAAGGGCTCGACGTGGACATGCTGCTTGCCGCCGAAGCCCCCGCCGATGCGCGGCTTGACGACATGGATCCCCTTGAGGGGGATGCCGAGGGCCAGGCCGAGGAGGCGCCTCGTGTGCCAGGGATTCTGGGTCGAGCTCACCACGGTGAGCCGGCCGTGGAGGTCGAGGTAGCTGAAGGCCGCGTGGGGCTCGAGGGCGACGTGGCTCTGGGCCTGCGTGCGCCAGACCCCCTCGACCCTGACCTCGCTGCGCGCGAGCTCGGCCTCGACGTCCCCGATTTCCATGCCGTAGGCGGCCGCTATGTTGCGCGCGGGCTCGAAGCCGATGGGGAACATCTCGCGGATCCCCGACTCGGGGTGCACGATGACATCCGCGTCCACGGCCTTCTCGAAGTCGAGGAGGTGCTCGAGCTTCTCGTACTCGACGCGGACGAGGGCCGCCGCCTGCTCGGCGGTCCGCTGGTCGACGGCGGCCACCACGGCCACCTCGTCGCCTACGTAGCGGACGTACTCGTCGAGGATGAACTTGTCGCGGGGGCTCGGCTCGGGGTGGCCCTGGCCGGCTCGGGTATAGGGGATGCGCGGGCAGTCCTTCCAGGTGAGGACGCAGGCCACCCCCGGCAGGGCCATAGCGGCGGAGGCGTCTATGGAAAGGATGCGGGCGAAGGCGTGGGGGCTCCTGACCAGGCGCAGGACGAGGGCGTTGGGCGGCGCGAGGTCGTCGGTGTAGGCCGGGCGGCCGAGGATGAGGCCCCTCCCGTCGATCTTGGGCGAGCTCCTGCGCACCGCGGAGAAGGACTTGTCGGAGGAGAGGCTCGTGGCCGGGGCGCCGGGGCGGCCCCTCTCGTCATTCGGCATCCGCTGCCTCCAGGTACTTCGCGATGGCGCGGAGCTGGCCGGCGTAGCCCGAGCAGCGACAGAGGTTCCCCGCCAGGTAGCTCCGGATCTCCTCCTCGCTCGGATGGCGCTTCTCGCTTCTCAGGGCGTGCACAGCGAGGGCGAGGCCAGGGCCGCAGAAGCCGCACTGGTCGGCTCCCTCGGCGGTCACGAAGGCGGCGTAGACCGCCGCCTCCTCCTCGATGCCTCGTACCGTGGTCACCTCGCGCCCCTCGGCCCTGAGGGCGAGGAAGGAGCAGGAGAGTATGGGCTTGCCGTCGAGGAGGACGGTGCAGGCGCCGCAGTTCCCCGTGCCGCAGCCCTTCTTGACCTCGACGTGGCCCGCGGAGCGGAGCAGGTCCGAGAGCATATCCCCGGGAGAGCAGTCGAAGCGCTCCTCGACGCCGTTGACGCGGAAGGCAATCGTCATCTCGCGCACTCCTTGATCGCTCGCTCGACGAGGGCGGCGCTGATGGTCCTCCGGTATTCCGCGCTGGCCCGCAGGTCCCCGCTGAAGGAGCCCTCCTCCTGGGCAGCCCGGGCGGCGGCTCGTACCTGGGGCTCGGCGGGACGGGGCTCGGCGCCGAGGAGGCGCATAGCCTCGCGGCAGAGCCGCGAGGCCGCCGGCCTCGCCCCCAGCGCGACGCGCCAGGAGCCGTCGACATAGGCGGCCGAGGCGTTGAGGACGCTGAAATCCCCGCCGGAGACCCGCATCGACTCGAAGGCGGCCCTGCCGCGGGCGGGAAGGAGGATTTTCTCGATCAGGGGCGGCTTGTCCCCCGCGTCGAGGAAGAAGCCCTCGATCTCGCGCTCCCCGTCGCCCGCGAGGGCGAGCCTGGCCCCGAGGGCCATGAGGAGGGTATTGAGGTCCGAGAAGCCGTACTTGCCGGCGACCGTGCCGCCGACGGTGACCATGTTGCGCAGCTGGACGCCCACGATGCGGCCGAGGGCCGCGGGGAAGGCCGGCCCGAAGCGCTCGGCGAGAAGGCTCGATGTTTCGAGCTCCCTATACGTGGTCATGGCGCCCAGCTCGATGAACTCCCCTTTATCCCGGATATACTCCAGACCGAGTCCGGAGAGATCGACGGCCAGGGCCAGGGGCCGAGGATGCATCTTGAGCCAGACTCCGCCGGCGACGGGAACTCCGCCCTTTTTTTGGATGAGCTCCAGGGCCTCGCCGATGGACCTGGGACGAGCCAGGGTTTGGATATCCACGCTGCCTCTCCTTGCCGATTTCCGCGCTCGACCAAAAACGAAGGCAGATTATAGCATCCGCGCCCGATGGCGCCAGCTCAAATGCGCGGCGTTTTTCGCGCTCTCGCGGGGACCTTCGCGCTCCGCTTCGACGCGCTTTTCGGGGGAAGGAGGATGGCGAGGGCCTCCTCGGCGGAAGCCACGAAGAGGAACTCGGTCGAGTCCCTGATCTCGGCGGGGAGCTCGTCGAGGTCCTTGCGGTTCCCCTCGGGCAGGATGACCCGGCCTATGGAGTTCCGCCTCGCCGCGAGCACCTTCTCCTTGACCCCTCCCACGGGAAGGACCCTGCCGGTGAGGGTGATCTCCCCCGTCATGGCCAGGCCGGGGGCGAGGGGCCTGCCGCTCAGGGCCGAGACGAGGCTCGCCACGAGGGTCACCCCGGCGGAGGGGCCGTCCTTGGGTATGGCTCCCTCCGGCACGTGGATGTGGAGGACGCGCTTGTGGAAGTCAGACTCGGAGAGGCCGAGATCGGCGGCCTTCGAGCGGATGAAAGAGAGGGCGGCTCGGGCGCTCTCCTTCATGACGTCGCCGAGGTTCCCGGTGAGGATGAGGCCCTCGGTCCCGGCGTAGCTCAGGGCCTCGACGGGGAGGAGGGTCCCGCCGGTCTCGGTCCAGGCGAGGCCGTAGGCGACGCCTATGGCCCCTTCCTTGAAGAGCACGTCGTCCTCGCGGCGGCGCTTGCCCAGGAGGGCGGCGACCCGCTTCTCGGTGACGGAGGGCGACCAGGCGGCGAGCTTGTCCGGCTCGGCCGCGAGGCCCTTCTCCACCGCCTCCTGGGCGAGCTTGCGCATCACCCGCGCGATCTCGCGCTCGAGGCTGCGCACCCCCGACTCCATCGTGTAGTGGCGGACGATCTCCAGTATCGCCTCGTCCCGGAAGCGGAGCCGGGCTCCGCCCAGGCCGTTCTCGGCGAGCTGCTTGGGGACGATGAATTTCTTGGCGATCTCGAGCTTCTCGTACTCGCTGTAGCCGGGGATCTCGATGATCTCCATGCGGTCCAGGAGGGGATAGGGTATGCCGTGGAGGGAATTGGCCGTCGTGATAAACATGACCTTCGAGAGGTCGTAGGGCAACTCGACGTAGTGATCGGTGAAGGAGGAGTTCTGCTCGGGGTCGAGGACCTCGAGCAGGGCGCTCGCCGGGTCCCCGCGGAAATCCGAGGACATCTTGTCGATCTCGTCGAGGAGGAAGACGGGATTGACGGTCCCGGCCTTCTTCATGGACTGGATGATCTTGCCGGGGAGGGCGCCGACGTAGGTCTTGCGGTGGCCGCGGATCTCGGCCTCGTCGCGCAGCCCCCCGAGGCTGGCTCTGACGAAGTTCCGGCCGAGGGCCCGGGCAACGGAGCGCCCGAGGCTCGTCTTGCCGGTGCCGGGCGGGCCGACGAGGCAGAGGATGGGGCTGCGGGCGGCCTCGGAGAGCTGGCGGACGGCGATGAACTCGAGGATGCGCTCCTTGGGCTTGCGCATGCCGTAGTGGTCCTCGTCGAGGACGGCCTTGGCCCGCTCGAGGTCCCGGTTGTCCTGGCTCCGCTCCGACCAGGGCAGGTCGGCCAGCCACTCGCAGTAGACGCGCAGGACCCCCGCCTCGGGGGAGAAGGGCTGGAGCTTGGCCAGGCGCCCGAGCTCGCGGCGGGCCTTGGCCAGAACCTCCTCAGGCGGCTTCTTCGCGACGAGGGCACGCTCGAGCTCCTTGGCCTCGGACTCCTCCCCCTCCTTGCCCAGCTCGCGGTTGATCTCCTTGAGCTGCTCGTTGAGGAAGTACTCGCGCTGGTTCCGGTCTATCCGGTTCTTCACCTTGGCGCCGATCTTGCGCTGGAGGTTTACCAGCTCCATCTCCGATTCGATGGCGGCCTCGACCGCCTCGAGCCGCTCCGACCGGGAGGCGATCGCGAGGAGCTCGATCTTGCGCTCGGGCTTGAGGGGAAGGAGGTTGGCGACGAGGTCGCAGAGCTCGTGGGCCTCCTCGGCCCGCTCGGCCGAGCCGAGGGCCTCGGCGGGCAGCTTCTTGACGAGCTCGGCGTACTGGGCGAAGGAGCGCTTGACCAGGCGCAGGGCCGCGCCGGCCTCGGCCGGGTCCTCGGCCTCCTCCTCGATCGGCTCGACGAGGGCGGAGAGGTGGTCCTTGCGGAAGACCGTCTTCTTGATGCGGACCCTGGCCTCGCCCTCGACCAGGAGGCGGATCGAGCCGTCGGGCATCCTGACCTGCTGCACGATGCGCGAGACGGTGGCCGCGGGGTGGACCTCGATCTCGGAGCCCTTCTCCTCGCCGAGGCCCTTGAGCAAGGCCGCCACGATCCGCTTGTCGCCGCGGAGGGCCTCGTCGACGGCCGCGGCCGCGAACTTGGTCGCCGCGAGGAGGGGGGTCACGGCCTTGGGGAAGACCACCGACTCGCGGGCGTAGACGAGGGGCAGCTCTACGGCGGGGCCGCCCCTGAAGGCCGGGATGAGGCTCACCCGGGCCCTACGCGCTCTTCTGGAGGATCTCCACGGCCGGGGCCGCGCCGCCCTCGACCGTGTCCTTGGTCACGACGACGCGCTTGGCGCCGTCGATGGAGGGGATGTCGTACATCACGTCCATCATGAGGGTCTCCACGATGGCCCGCAGGCCCCGGGCGCCCGTGTTGCGGGCGATGGCCTTGTCGGCGATCGCGTCGACGGCGCCCGAGTCGAAGAGGAGCTCGACCCCGTCGATGCGCATGGACTCCTGGTACTGGCGGAGGACCGCGTTGCGCGGCTCGGTGATGATGCGCTTCAGGTCCTCGCGCGAGAGCTCCCCGAGCGAGACCTGTATGGGCAGCCGCCCGATGAACTCGGGGATCATGCCGAACTTTATGAGGTCGTCCGGGTGCATCTGGCTGAACAGGGCGCGGAGGTCCTTCTCGCCCCGGGGCTTCACGTCGGCGCCGAAGCCGAGGGGGTGCTTGGCCACGCGGCCCTCGATCAGCTTGTCCAGGCCCACGAAGGCCCCGCCGCAGATGAACAGGATGTTGGTCGTGTCGATCCGCAGGTACTCCTGCTGGGGGTGCTTGCGGCCGCCCTGGGGCGGGACGTTGGCCACCGTGCCCTCGATGATCTTGAGGAGGGCCTGCTGCACGCCCTCGCCCGAGACGTCGCGGGTGATGGAGATGTTCTCGCCCTTGCGGGCGATCTTGTCGATCTCGTCGATGTAGATGATGCCGCGCTCGGCGGCCCCGATGTTTCCGCCGGCGTTCTGGATGAGCTTCAGGAGGATGTTCTCGACGTCCTCGCCCACGTAGCCGGCCTCGGTGAGGGTCGTGGCGTCGGCGATGGCGAAGGGCACCTTGAGCTTCTTGGCCAGTGTCTTGGCGAGGAGGGTCTTGCCCGTGCCCGTGGGCCCGATGAGGAGGACGTTGGACTTCTCGATCTCGACCTCGGAGGAGCGGTCCTGCGCGTGGGCGATGCGCTTGTAGTGGTTGTAGACGGCTACCGACAGGGCCTTCTTGACGTATTCCTGGCCCACGACGTACTGGTCGAGGTATTCCTTGATCTCGCGGGGCTTGGGCACCTCGCCGGTGAAGCCAGCGGCTATGTCGCTCTCGTCCTCGGAGAGGATCTGGCCGCAGACCTTGACGCACTCGTCGCAGATGTAGACGCCCGGGCCGGCGATCAGCCGCCGGGCGAACTCGGCGCTCTTGCCGCAGAAGGAGCAGGTCTTCTCCTCGCCCCCGTTACTTTGCTTTTGCCTGGCCATGCTGCCTCCGCTCGAAAATGCGGTCCACGAGGCCGTAGTCGAGGGCCTCCTGCGCCGACATGAAGAAGTCCCGCTCCATGTCGGCGGCCACGGCCGCGGCGTCCTTGCCCGAGGCGAGGGAGAAGTACTCGATGGTCAGCTTCTTGAGGCGCACGATCTCGCGGGCCTGGAGGCTGATGTCGGAGGCCTGGCCGGAGACGCCGCCCCAGGGCTGGTGGATCAGCACCCGGGAGGAGGGCAGGGCGAAGCGCTTGCCTTTGGCCCCAGAGGCCAGGATGAGGGCGGCCATCGAGGCCGCCTGCCCGAGGCAGAAGGTCTGGACGTCGGGCTTGATGCACTGGATGGTGTCGTAGATCGCGAGCCCCGCCGTCACCGAGCCGCCCGGGGAGTTGATGTAGATGGAGATGTCCTTCTCCGGGTCCTGGGACTCGAGGAAGAGGAGCTGGGCCACGGTGAGGTCGGCCGTGAGGTCGTTGATCTCCCCGTCGATGAAGACGATCCGGTCCTTGAGGAGCCGGGAGTAGATGTCGTAGGATCTCTCGCCGATGCCCGTCTGCTCGATGACTATGGGCACCAGGTTATGCATTCGCTCGTCCATGGCCTTCGCACCTCGTCCTTACATGTTACTCATTATCCTTGAACAAGTCCACGAAGCTCCGTGCCGGGCCCTTCTCGACCTTGGCCTCGGCGATGATGGCGTCCATGAGCTTGTCCTCCTTGATCCGGTCGCGGAGGTATTCGAGGGAGCCGCGCTTCTCGTACTCGGCCTTGACCTCGTCGACGGAGAGGCTGGCCTCGGCGGCCTGGCGGGCGTACTCCGCCTCGAGGTCGGCGTCGGAGCACTCGAACTTGCCCTCCTCGGCCAGCTTCTCGAGGACGAGGCGGGTGGTGATGGCCTTCGCGGCCGAGGGCCTCCACTCGGCCGCCAGGGTCTCCCGGGTCTTGCCGGAAAAGGAGAGGAGGCGGTCGAGCTTGTCCTCGTCCTCGATGCCCATCTGGCGCTTGAGGTTCTCCAGGCGCATGGCCAGCTCGGCCTCGACCATGGAGGAGGGTAGCTCGACGCTCACGCGCTCGAGGAGGCCCTCGACCACCGCCTTCTCCTTGAGCTGGCGGAGCCGGGCATCGAGGCGCTTCTCGAGCTGGGCCCGGAGGTCGGCGCGGAGGTCGGCCAGGGTCTTGTACTTCTCCGAGACGTCCTGGGCGAAGTCGTCGTCGAGCTCGGGGAGCTTCTTCTCCTTGATCTTGGTCAGCTTGAGCGCGACCTTGGCGGAGCGGCCGGCGAGCTCCTTGTACTCGAAATCCGCGGGGAAGCTCTTCTCGACCGTCTTCTCCTCGCCGGCGGCCATGCCGACGACGTCCTCGTCGAATTTATAGAGGTTGTAGCCGGAGCCGACCTCGAAGGTGAAGTCGGAGCGCTCGGTCCCCGCCAGGGCCTGGCCGTCGGGGCCGAGCTCCCGGTAGTCGACCGTCACGACGTCGCCCTTGACCGCCTTGGCCCCGGAGTCCCGCTCCACGACGATCGCGTTGCGGTCGCGGAGCTCGGCGAGCTCGCGCTCCTCGTCGGCCGGCTCGACCCTGACCTGGGGCAGGGCCAGCTTGAGGCCCTTCCAGTCGAAGGCGGGGACCTGGGGAAAGACGTCGTAGACGACGGCGAAGGAGAAATCCTTGTCGAGCTCGAGCCGGGGCTCGCCCTCGAGGCTCGGGGAGGAGTAGGCGAGGGGCTTCTCTTCGATGTCCTTGACCGCCTCCTCGACCGCCTTCTCCATGACCCGGCCCATGGCGTCGAGCTTGAGGCTCTCGCCGAATTTCCGCTCGAGCACGGAAGCGGGGACGTGGCCGACGCGGAAGCCGTCGATGCGGACGCTCTTTGCGTACTCGCGGATGGTTGCCTCGTAGGAGGCCTTCACCTCGGCCTGGGGCACGGTCACGCTGAGCTTCACGGAGCTATGCTCGAGTTTCTCGACCTTCTTGCTCGAAATCACTATGGGTTCCTCCCGAGGATAAAAAAAGGCGACCCGGGCCGCCCGGATCGCCTCGTACCTGAAGAGCGGGAAACGGGAGTCGGACCCGCGACATCGACCTTGGCAAGGTCGCGCTCTACCACTGAGCTATTCCCGCATGCTGTCTGTCCCCCTCGCATCCGGGGATGCGAGAGAAGGGACTTGAACCCTCACGCCGCGTGGGCACCAGATCCTAAGTCTGGCGTGTCTGCCATTCCACCACTCTCGCGCATCGCGCCATGAGAGACGCGGATCGCGCGCATGGTAGCGGGGCAGGCCCCCGCTGTCAAGGGTCCGGACGCTCGGGCCGCCATGCGCCCGCTCGCCCGATTTTGTTATAGAACCGTCGGGACGGCGTTTCCGCCGTCCCGATCGATTCCGATGAGCCGCGCAGGCATCGAACCTGCGACCCGCAGATTAAGAGTCTGCTGCTCTGCCAGCTGAGCTAGCGGCCCATGTACCTACTGCACCGTGCGTCCGACAGGAGTCGAACCTGCGACCTACGGATTCGAAGTCCGTCGCTCTATCCAGCTGAGCTACGAACGCATGCGACCT
>ERZ795054.1819-NODE-1819-length-18963-cov-24.995134_pt1 | contig 18963 bp, 17 predicted proteins | sample MGYA00375138_ERZ795054 | MGnify/ENA primary metagenome ERZ795054 (study PRJEB30183, sample SAMN05720215) | anaerobic digester metagenome | isolation source: active sludge of municipal wastewater-treating anaerobic digesters | place: USA | collected 2014-12-23 ... | reverse complement strand
GCGCGCGACCATGCAGGAATCCCTGCAGGTGATGGCAGCCCGCGGCTTTCAGGAACGCGGCCTGTTCCGCGGTTTCGACCCCCTCGGCGACAACCTCGAAATCGAGGCTCCTGGCCAGCGCCATGACCGAATGGATGATCGCCTCATCTTCCGGGTTGGTACCGATGCCGACAACGAACGAGCGATCGATCTTCAGCTGCTGCACGGGCAGCATCTTGAGATAGCTGAGCGACGAGTAGCCGGTGCCGAAGTCGTCGAGCGCCAGACTGATGCCAATCCTGCGCAGGCGCTCGAGCAGCGAGAACGCATCCTCGACGGCCATGACCACGGATTCGGTAATTTCCAGCTTCAGGCGAGACGGCTCCATGCCAGTTTCCGCCAGGATCCGCAAGAGCATATCGACGAATTCCGGGCGCTCGAGCTGCTTGACGGAAAGATTGACCGAGACCTGCGGCAGCTCGAAGCCGCCGGCCTGCCAGTGCATGACCTGGCGACAGGTTTCGCGCAAAACCCAGGCGCCGAGGCCGATGATCATCCCCGAATCCTCGGCGAGCGGGATGAAACGCGCCGGCGGCACACTGCCCAGCTCCGGGCTGTCCCAGCGCATCAGGGCCTCGGCGCCGACCAGGCGCCCGGTGGCCGATTCGACCTGTGGTTGCAGATGCACGGAAAGTTCGCCGTCTTCCAGCGCACGGCGGAGCAGCGTTTCGATCTTGATCCTTTCCTGCGCATCGCGGGTCATCTCCGGCGTGTAGAAATGGAAATGCCCGCGTCCCATTGCCTTGGCCCGGTACATTGCGGTATCGGCGTTACGCAGCAGATCGCCGACCGAGTCCCCGTCATTGGGAAAGACGCTGATGCCGACCGACGCCGAGAGGAAAAGATCATGACCGCTGATCCGGAAGGGCATCTCGAAGGCGGCGATCACTTCGCGCGCCAGCATCGCCACCTCCTCGTCGGTGCGCACCGATTCCATCACGCAGATGAATTCGTCGCCGCCCAGGCGCGCCAGCATGTCGATCAGGCGCACGTGCTCGCACAAGCCGGCGGCAACCGAAATCAGCAGTTCGTCGCCGACCCCGTGCCCGAGCGAGTCGTTGACCTGCTTGAACTGGTCGAGATCGATGAACAGCACGGCCAGCCGGAGATTCTTCCGGGCCGCGTCGGCCAGGCTGGATTCCAGCCGCTCGATGAAATAACGGCGATTGGCGAGACCGGTCAGCGGGTCGTGATAGGCCAGATAATTCAGCTTGCTCTCCGCCTGGCGGCGCTCGGCGATTTCATCGACCAACTGGCTGTTGGCGCGCTTGAGTTCCCGGGTGCGTGCATCGACCTGGATCTCCAGCGTGCTGCGCGCCGCCTCGATGCCTTCCGCCTGCTCGTAGAGAATCCCCTGGGCGCGACGAACCACCAGGAACTGCATCAGGTAAAGCAGTGCGAAGACCGACATGACGACTGCCGTGACGATCCACAGGTTGATCCGGAACGCAGTCATGAACGGCGTGACATCCTGATCGAGTTCGAACACGCCCTCGATTGCCCGCCCCTCGCCGATAATCGGGATGTAGCTGGCCAGCAGGTCGACATTGGAACGCACGCCATCAAGGGCATCCATCGTCTCGCGTTGCCGCAGCTCGCTGAGGACCGTACCGCCCAGCGCCGTCTTGAAACCCGGATTGTTGAGCCGGCTCTCGCCGATCTGCCCCGAGTCGGTCGAAAAAATGGTGACCCCAAGCCGATTGTAGATATTGACCCGGGCCACTGCCGTCCCCTGCAATAGCGCCTTGACACTGGCCTGCATGCGCCGCGATTCATCCGACTCCTTGAGCATCGACGCATCGCGCCCGACCGATGCCGCCATCAGCGCGGCAAGTTCATTGCCCAGGGTATTCTCGAGCACCCGGGTCATCGCGACGTTGCGGTCTTCGGCGAGCACGGTCATCTGATGCACCGAAACCTCCCGGTATGTCAGGCCGAGCAGACCGGCCGCCAATCCGATCAGGATCAGGCTGAGGGTGGAGAAATAGCGGGAAAGGTTGAACATGTCGTTGCCGTCAGCCTATTCCAACTCGCGAATCCGGACCACCGCTTCTTCGACGCGCTTGACGGCGATCACCTCCATGCCGGCGATCGCCTGTCGCGGCCGATTCGCCTCGGGGATCAGCGCCCGGGTGAAGCCCAGCTTGGCCGCCTCCTTGAGGCGTTCCTGGCCGCGTGGCGCCGGGCGCACCTCGCCGGCCAGCCCAACCTCACCAAACACTACAAGTTTCGATGGTAATGGTTTGTTTTTTAAAGATGATGTGATTGAAAGAAGCACCGCAAGATCGGCTGCGGGCTCGCTGATCCGCACCCCGCCCACGGCATTGACGAACACATCCTGATCGAAGCAGACGATCCCCGCATGGCGATGCAGGACCGCCAGCAACATCGCCAGACGCTGCGCATCGAGGCCCACCGTCAGGCGCCGTGGATTGCCGTGCGCCCCATCGACCAGCGCCTGGATCTCGACCAGCAACGGCCGCGTGCCTTCCTGGGTCACCATCACGCAGGAGCCGGCCACGTCCTGGCCGTGCTGCGACAGGAACAGGGCCGACGGATTGTTGACGCCCTTCAGCCCCTTGTCGGTCATCGCGAAGACCCCGAGCTCGTTGACCGCCCCGAAACGGTTCTTGACCGCACGCACCAGGCGGAAGCTCGAATGCGTATCGCCCTCGAAATAGAGCACGGTATCGACGATATGTTCGAGCACGCGCGGGCCGGCCAGGGCGCCTTCCTTGGTCACATGCCCGACCAGGATCACGGTGATGCCCGCCTGCTTGGCCAGACGGGTCAACTGGGCCGCGCACTCGCGTACCTGGGCGACCGAACCGGGTGCGCTCGACAGCTGGTCCGACCACATCGTCTGGATCGAATCGATTACGGCGACCTGCGGCCGTTCCGCCTGCAGTGTGGCCAGGATCCGCTCCAGGTTGATTTCTGCCATCAGTTGCAGTGAGCGGGTGTCCAGCCCCAGCCGGCGGGCGCGCAGCGCCACCTGTTCGCCGGATTCCTCGCCACTGACGTAGAGCACCTTGTTGGCGGCGGAAAGCAGGGAAAGCGCCTGCAGCAGCAGCGTGCTCTTGCCGATGCCGGGATCGCCGCCGATCAGGACCACACCGCCGGCGACCAGCCCGCCGCCCAGCGCCCGATCGAGCTCGGCAATGCCGGTGGGAACGCGGTCGGTTTCCCGCGCTTCGATCTCCGAAAGATTCTGCAACCTGGCCACCGGCGCCAGCGATTCGAAACGATGGCCGCTGGCCTTTTCGGCAACGCTCTCGACCAGCGTGTTCCATTCTGCACATCCGGGGCACTGTCCCTGCCATTTCGGGCTGGTCGCCCCGCACTCGGTGCAGCTGTAGATCGACTTGCTTTTTGCCATGGGAAAGGAGGATACACCACGCCGGATCAGGCGTTGGCGCGCCTATTCGACAAGATTGACCGGAACCCGCGGCGCCAGCGCGCAAAACAGTTCGTAGGCGATGGTGCCGGCAGCCTGCGCCACCGCATCGGCCGGCACGTGACCGGCCTGCCCGGCGCCCCAGAGCGTCACCGGCGACCCGATGCCGGCCTCGGGAATGTCGCTCAGGTCACACGCCAGCATGTCCATCGACACCCGCCCGACCGTTCCCGTCGGCTGTCCCAGCACGGCAAGCGGCGTACCGCTCGGCGCATGCCGGGGATAACCGTCGGCATAGCCGCAGGCAACGATACCGACGCGCATCGGCCGTTCGGCGACAAAGGTGCCGCCATACCCAACACGTTCACCGCGTGTCAGCTGCTGGACGCCGATGATCCGGCTCTCGAGCGTCATCACCGGGCGCAGGCCAAGCGCTTCGGCCGACACGTCGGCAAACGGACTGGAACCATAGAGCATGATGCCCGGGCGCACCCAGTCGGCATGCGTCTGCGGATGGCGGAGCAAGGCTGCCGAATTGGCCAGGCTCACCGGGCCGCGCCAGTCGCCGGCCATTTCGCGGAAACGCGCCAGCTGTTCGGCCACCCCGCGCTCACCGTCGGCCTCGGCGAAGTGGGTCATCAGGGTCAAATCGACCGCCGGCCGGGCAGCAAGGATTTTGCGGGCATATTCCAGGTCGACCGCACCCATGCCCAGGCGATTCATGCCGGTATTGAGCTTGAGGCAGATCGCCAGGGGCGCCGCAGCCGGCACCGAGGCCAGCAACAGGTCAAGTTGTTCCCGGCAATGAACGACGCTGGTCAGCCGGAATTCCGCGACCGCCCGGGCGTCCTGCGCGCTGAAGATCCCCTCCAGCAGCAGGATGGGCTGGGCAATCCCGGAATCTCGCAGGGCGACGGCGTTTTCGCATTCGAGCACGGCGAAGCCGTCGGCCACGTCGCGCAACGCGTCGACCGCCCACCACTGGCCGTGGCCGTAGGCATCGGCCTTGATCACCGCCCATGCCCGCGCCCCCGATGCACGCGCCTTTGCCAGCCGGTAGTTGTGCAGCAGGGCACCCCGGGAAATCCGGGCGCGGATCGGTCGCGTCGTGCTCATGGTGCCAATTCTGCCAGCTTCCGCTCGGCAAACTGAATGAAAGTGGCGGCCAGCCGGGATCGGAAACGATCCTGCGGCTGCACCAGATAGCGGTTCCGGCGGAGCCGGGGCTGCAATGGAATGGCAACCAGTTCGCCCAGCCGGACTTCCCTGCCTGCCAGATGACGCGCGACGATGGCAAATCCCGACCCGGCTGCAACCGCCCCCTTGAGGGCTTCCGGGCTGCCCAGTTCCATCCGGGTTTTAAGATCGTCGCCGGCAACCCGGTTGGCGCGCCAATAGGCATCGACACTCTCGCGCGTTCCCGAACCCGGGTCGCTGCAGACATAGTCATGACCGGCCAGCGCTTTCGGACTGATCTTCGCCAGGCCCGCCAGCGGGTGCTCCGGAGCGCAGATGACCATCAACTCGTCGGCGCCGCAAATCGTGCAGGACAGGTTGGGCAACTTCGCCGGTGCCGCGATCAGACCGATATCGAGCGAATGATCGGCCACGCGGCGCTCGATGGCTTCCGAGCTGGCAACGTTCAGTTGCGCCCGCACCTGCGGATGGCCGGCAGCAAATTCGGCGAGCAGGCGCGGCATCAATTCGCCCAGGCTGGCGCTCACCCCGATCTGCAGCAGGCCGCGCATCTCGTTCGTCAATTCGCCGATCCGCGTGTCCATTTCGTCAGCGAGGCCGAGAATTCGCTCGGCATAGGAAAGCGCCAGCTCGCCGGCCGGGGTCAGCGCGATGCTGCCATGCCGCCGTTCGAAGAGGCGGGTGCCGTATTGCTCCTCGAGTTGCCTGACCTGAAACGTCACCGCCGGCTGGGTCATGAACAGCGCATCGGCCGCCCGCGTGAAGCTCAGGTGCCGGGCTACCGCACGAAAGACCTGCAAACGCCGGTCGGCCATTCATTCTCTCCTCATCGATCGCGGCCGCTATTCAATCACAAGCGATACGCCAATGGCCACCGGCGGCCGCTTCATCTGCCGAAAATAGCCTGTTTTCCGGCGTCGACCGCAACCGCCCCCGGATTGCCCGACTCCCAATCCATGGTATAAACACGCCCAAAGTTATAACGAGACAAGAGCGCAAGTGCCTTTCGGCTTCTACATCATCATGGCCGCGCAGTTTTTTTCAGCGCTGGCCGACAACGCCCTGCTGATTGCCGCCATCTATGCCCTGCGCGAGATGCAGGCGCCGTCCGAATACGAGCCGCTGCTCAAGACCTTCTTTACCGTCTCCTACGTCCTGCTGGCCGCCTTCGTCGGCGCCTTTGCCGACTCGATGCCGAAATGGCGCGTCATGTTCATCAGCAACGCGATCAAGATCGTCGGCTGCGCCATGATGTTCTTCATGGTTCATCCCCTGCTCGCCTACGCCGTCGTCGGCCTTGGCGCCGCCGCCTATTCACCGGCCAAGTACGGCATCCTGACCGAATACCTGCCGCACCGCCTGCTGGTCGTCGCCAACGGCTGGATCGAGGGGTTGACCGTGGGCGCCATCATTCTTGGTGTCGTCATCGGCGGCATGCTGATCCGCCCGGACGTCGCCCATGCGCTGCTCGGCTTCGATTTCCCGCTGATCGACACCGGCATCGACACCACCGGCGAAATGGCGGTGGCCATCATCGGTGTCCTCTATGTAATCGCCGCCCTGTTCAACCTCTATGTGCCGGACACCGGGGTCGACCACAAGCCGCTCAAGAAGAATCCGTTCTATCTGGTGCATGAGTTCAAGCACTGCTTCTCGCTCCTCTGGCGCGACAAACTGGGGCAGATCTCGCTGGCGGTCACCACGCTGTTCTGGGGCGCCGGCGCCACGCTGCAATTCATCGTCATCAAGTGGTCGGAAGTGGCGCTCGGACTCGACCTCTCGAAATCCTCGATGCTGCAGGGCGTCGTCGCAGTCGGGGTCGCCGCCGGCGCCATTTTTGCCGCCAAGCTCATCACCCTGCGCAAATCGGTCCGCGTCATCCCGCTCGGCATCGCCATGGGCCTCATCGTGCTGACCATGAACTTTGTGCACGACATCTGGCTGGCGGTGCCCCTGCTGATCCTGGTTGGCGGCCTGTCCGGCTTCTTCGTGGTGCCGATGAACGCCCTGCTCCAGCACCGCGGCCACATCCTGATGGGCGCCGGCCATTCGATCGCCGTCCAGAACTTCAACGAGAACCTCTCCATCCTGATCATGACCGGTCTTTACTACGTCATGATCAAGAACGATGTCTCGATCTATCTGGTGGTGACCCTGTTCGGGCTCTGTGTCAGCGGCCTGATGTACCTGATCCGCCAGCGCCATCTCGCCAACCAGCGCGAACAGGACGACGTCATGCATCTCGATGACAGCGCCCACCACTGATACGCCGGTTTAGAGCTTCAACTGGCCTTCCGCGCCAGCGGATTCACGCAGGCAGCGCCGCGCGAAGAGCAGGTCTTCCCAGGCCTTGGCCTTCTCCGGCAGATTGCGCAGCAGGTAGGCCGGATGATAGGTGACGACGACGGGAATCCCCTGATACTCGAAGCGCTTGCCGCGCAGCGAGGCGAGCGACTTGTCGTCATGCAGCAGCGAATGCACCGCCGCCTTGCCCAACAGCACGATGATCTTCGGCTTGAGCAAGGCGATCTGCCGTTCCAGCCAGGGCCGGCAGGCGGCCATTTCGCCAGCTTCCGGCGTGCGGTTGCCGGGTGGTCGGCATTTGACCGCATTGCCGATATAGACCTTGCTGCCGCGCACGAGATCGAGCGCCGCCAGCATGTTGTCGAGCAGCTTGCCGGCTTGCCCGACGAAGGGCTCGCCCCGGGCATCTTCCTCCGCTCCCGGCCCCTCGCCGACGAACAGCCAGTCGGGGTTGAGATCGCCGACGCCGAGCACCGCCTGCTTGCGTTGCTCGCACAACGGGCAGGCCGTGCACGCGGCGACCCGTTCGGCCAATTCCGGCCAGTTCAAGGTGTCGACCGCGCCTGTCGCCACCGGCGTGGATGCAACCGGCGCGACCTGCGCCACCGGCGGCTGGTCGGTCGGTGGCACTTCGGCGGCAGCCGGCGGTGGCGCAGTGGTCTCGCGCAACCGCCAGATCGGCGCAATGCCCATCTCGGCCAGCATCTGTTCGCGGCTCAGGTTCATCGGAGGTCCTTGTCAAATACCAGCGCATCCTCGCGCCCGACGGCGGCCGGATAATAACCCCGGCGCACGCCCATCTGGGTAAAGCCGAACTGGCGATAGAAGTCGATCGCCCGGCGGTTGGACGGCCGCACTTCGAGGAGCAGCCGCTCGGCGCCGCCGGCCCGTGCCTCGTCCATCAGGTGCCGGAGCAGGCGGGCACCGTGGCCTTGCCCCTGATGACGACGGTCAACGCCGATATTGAGCAGTTGCGCCTCGTCGAGCACCGGCATGACCACCGAAAAACCGATCACATCGTCACCCTGCCGGCACACCCACATCGCGTGCCCGGCCGCCAGCGAATCGACAAAATTGCCATGCGACCACGGAAAAGCCTGGAGTGACGCCTCGAGTTCGGTCACGGCAGCGAGATCGTCTGCCGTCATCCGGATAATTTCAGCATGCGCCCCGGCCACGCTCACGCCCGCCCCCCTTCGGCAAGACGCTCACCGATGGTCTTGGCCACCTTGTTGCGGACATACAAGGGCGCCGCCAGCGCCGGGTCGATCCCTTCGCCGCGTTGCAGGCGGACAGCCCCCAGCCGGGCCAGCGCGTCGGCCTGCGGCAGGACACCGGAACGTATTTGCAAACCGCCGTCGCGCAGGCGCCCGGCGAGCAGCGGGTAGGCGTCGATCGCATTGCCACAGGCAATCCACGCCCCCGTGCCGGGGAATTCCAGCGCCGCGGGCGCCGTGAGCGTGATCGCCCCGGTCAACGCAAAAACCTCGCCGTGCCGTTCGTAGGCGCCGCCGTAGACCTCCCCCATGCGCGCATCGAGCAGGCTCAGTACGCGCGGTTCGCCTACGGTCGCCGCCATTGCCTCGAGGCCGCTGACCGGCACCACCGGCAGATCCGCCGCCACCGCCAGCCCCTGGGCGATGCCGCAGGCCACGCGCAAGCCGGTAAAGGCCCCCGGCCCGGCGCCGAAGGCGATGCCATCCAGGCTTCTGAAGGACAGGCCGGCCTCGGCCATCAGCTCGCGGACCAGCGGCAACAGGGTTTCGGAATGCGGACGCCCGGCCGGGCAGACCCGCTGGTTCATCCGGCCATCCAGCAACAGTGCGCAGGAGCCGAAATCGGTCGAGGTTTCGATCGCCAGTAATTTCATCGCGGGTATTTTACCGGAGCCGCCGCTTCAATTCAGGCGCTCAGCGCCAGCCGCCGCGCTGCCCGCCACCACCGCCCTCGCGACCGCGCCCCTGGCCGCCGAAGTCGTCGCGCCGGCCGCGCATTTCATCGCGCATCCGTTGCCGGTCTTCCTGCGGCATCTGTTGCCAGCGCCCCTGACGATCATCGCGGTAGCGCGCACGATCATCCTGTGGATTCCGCTGCCACTGATCGCGCATTTCCTGGCGCATCTGGCGGCGCTGGTCGGGCGGCAGCTGGACGCGCAGCAGCAACGACGTTGCCGCAAACTCCTGGCGAACCTCGGCACGCGCCGCTCCCGTGACGACCGGCATGGCCATCAGCGCGAGCAGCAAGCACCCAGAAATTCGCGACCGGATCCTCATTGAAATTCATCCACAGGTTACAGGCTCATTCTGCCTTGCTTTGGCCGGCAACGGCACACGGCGCCGCCGGGCTTTGTAACAACTTGTTTCCCCGTTCTCCGATGAAAAAGCTTGTTACCATTCCCGGCATGCCTCCCGCTCGCACCACATTATCCTTTGCCCGATGAACGATCGCCAATACCACCTCCTCGTCGTCGATGACGACAGCCGCCTGCGTGACCTGCTCGTCCGCTACCTGAGCGAACAGGGCTACAGCGTCAAGGCAGTCGCCGACGCCGCCCAGATGGACCGGACCCGGGCGCGCGAGCATGTCGACCTGATCGTTCTCGACCTCATGCTGCCCGGCGAAGACGGCCTGTCGATCTGCCGCCGGCTGCGCGGCGCCGGCGATACGACACCGGTGATCATGCTGACCGCCAAGGGCGATGAGGTCGACCGCATCGTCGGCCTTGAAATGGGCGCCGACGACTACCTGCCCAAGCCGTTCAACCCGCGTGAACTGCTGGCCCGCATCCACGCCGTGCTGCGCCGCCTGGGGGCCGCGCCGCCCGGCGCGCCGGAAGCCGGAGCGCAGATCGTCCGCTTCGGCAACATCGAGGTCGACCTTGCGGCGCGCAGCCTGAAACGCGGCACCGAGTCGCTGCCACTGACCACCGGCGAATTCGCGGTGCTCAAGGTGCTGCTCCAGCACCCGCGCCAGCCGCTGTCGCGCGACAAGCTGATGGCGCTGGCGCGCGGCCGCGAACAGGGGCCGTTCGACCGCGCCATCGACGTCCAGGTCTCGCGCCTGCGCAAGCTGATCGAGAACGACCCGGCGCAGCCGCGCTACATCCAGACCGTCTGGGGCTTCGGTTACGTCTTCGTGCCGGATGGTGCCGAGCGGCAATGATCCCCCGCACGCTGCTCGCCCGCACCTTCCTGTTGCTGGCGGCGCTGGTCATCCTGACGACGACGGCCTGGCTGAGCCTCTTCCGCTACATCGAAGCCGAGCCGCGCGCCCGTGAAACGGCGCAACTGGCAACGTCTGCGGTCAACCTGATCCGGGCGGCACTTTTCGCCGCCGCCCCGGAAAAACGCCCCGAGCTCTTCAGCGAACTGTCGACCCGGGAAGGCATCCGCCTGCTGCCGGCGGAAGCCGAAGACAAGATCGAGCCGATGCCCGACTCCCGCTTCAACCGGCTGATCCAGCGCGAACTCGCCAGCCGCCTCGGGCCGCACACGCGGATCGCCGCCGAAGTCGATGGCGTTGCCGGCTTCTGGGTCAGTTTTCGGCTGGAAGACCGCGACGACGACGAATACTGGCTGATCCTGCCGCGCGAGCGCGCCATGCGCAGCATCGCCGGCCAATGGCTGCTCTGGGGGCTGCTGGCGCTGGCCCTGGCGCTCGCCGTCGCCTGGCTGATCGCCTCGCGCATCAGCCGCCCGCTCAAGGCCATGGCCGAATCCGCCAAGGCCGTCGGACGCGGCCTGAGCCCGACGCCGCTGCCGGAATCAGGCGCCGAAGAAATGCGCCTGCTGGCCGGCGCCTTCAATGTCATGGCCAGCGACCTCGAACGACACGAGAAGGATCGCTCGGAAGTCCTTGCCGGCATCTCGCACGACCTGCGCACCCCGCTCACCCGCCTGCGTCTGGAGGCCGAAATGAGCGTCGCCGACGACTCGGCCCGGCAAGCCGTCGTCGCCGACATCGAGCAGATGGAAGCCGTCATTTCCCAGTTCATGGATTACGCGCGCACCGATCATGGCGAGGAACCGCTGGCAACCGACCTCGGTGCCCTGCTCGCCGGCATCGTCGAGCGCCAACGGCAGCGCGGACAAGTGATCCGCTTCGCCGCCGCCGAGTTGCCCGAACTGCGGCTACGTCCCCGTGCCCTGACCCGGGCGATCGGCAACCTGATCGACAACGCCACGAAGTACGGCAGCGGCGAAATCGCCGTGAGCGCCTCGCGGCAGGCCAACGAAATCTGGATTGAAGTCCGCGACCAGGGCGGCGGCATTCCGGCAGCGGAAGCCGAACGCCTGAAACGCCCCTTCACGCGGCTCGACACCGCGCGCAGCAACGCCACCGGCACCGGCCTCGGCCTCGCCATCGTCGACCGCATCGCCCGCCTGCACGGCGGCCGCCTCGAACTGCTGCCCAACCCCGGCGGCGGCCTGCTGGCGCGGCTGGTGATCGCCCTCCCGACGTAAACTGACGAAGCTGAAACACCTGAAAAACCTGAAGTCCGAACTCGTTTGGACTGCGGCTGTTCATTCGAGGGGCGTCTTCCGACCAACAGCGGTCTACTGAGCGATCTGGATAAAGCGGCGGCCAAATCTTTAATAGTCCAAGGCGATTCACCTACGACTTTTACGACAGTTGACTTTCAAAGTTCTTTGCAACTTAGTCCACTGGCGCATTGAAGCCTCAGTTCTCGACCATCGTGGCATTGGAAAACGAGTACCTGTACTCCCATACTTAACGGCTCAGCGGTTGGACTTTTCTGGATTTCACAGTTCATTTCCCGCGCTTTTTGCCTTGCTGTGTATTCGAATTTTGAAATAGCTGGCCCAGATAAGCGATTGGTGTTGATCGAAGATGCAACTGCCTTGGACTGGGAACTCGTTGATATAGTTGGCAGACTGTTGCCCGTAACCGCGTCAACAATCGCCATATCAGAGGCTTTAGTGTTGAAGCTAAACGCAAAAATACAAACTACCGCGGTGAATCGAAAAGACATAACTCTCCCTCCCTATGCATTGAGAATGGTTTGACCGATTGTTGAAGGATACCGTATTCGCCTATCATTGCCACTCGGATGAGCCAGCTTCCCTTGGAAGAACGAGACCATGAAAATCCAATTCCATTTTTTCGCCCTTTTGGCAACAGTTGCGGGGTGTGCGTCGGTAGCGGTGACAGGTCGGTCACAACTCAATTTGGTTTCAGATGAAGTGATTATCAAGGCAGCAAACCAAAGCTATCCGAAGCTAATGTCCTCATATATTGCGCAGGGACGGGTGCTGAGAACTGGTGATTCAGCTAATGCTCAGGAAACCATTGATATTGCGCATCGAGTAGCAAATAAAATCATTGATGCGTCTGGCCTTCGTTCGAAATACAGTTGGGAGGTTACAGTCGTCAAATCTGACGTTCCAAACGCTTTTGTGATGCCGAACGGGAAGATGGTCATACATACCGGGCTTTTCCCCGTGACAAAGACCGAAGCTGGTTTAGCAGCCGTCATTGGTCATGAAGTTGCACACGTGGCAGCACGCCACACAGCCGAGCGGGTCAGCCAAGTGGTGCTTACGGATGCCGTTCTAAAAACAGCCAGTGCTGCTGCCGCTACAAGTAATACAAAATATGGGCCGGCCATTAACGCAGCAATGGGTTTAGGAGCTCAATTCGGCATACTGATGCCGTACAGTAGATCGCACGAATCCGAGGCCGATAGAATAGGTCAGATATACATGGCCAAAGCTGGTTACGATCCATCTGAGGCAGTCGCAGTCTGGGAACGGATGGAAAAAGTTTCGGGAAATTCGAAAATTGATTTTTTCTCGACCCACCCTGCTAGTGCCACGCGCAAGGAACAATTAACTGAATGGCTTCCTCAAGCCAGAGTGTTCTATGACGACAGGAGTCGTCCGCTACCAAAGACCATCGACGAGATTGAGTCGGCTAGGAAACAACAAGACAAGTTCGCAAGCGCCTTTCCCGTTGGCCTAAAGCCAGACATCCAAGCAGACTACTGGTACAAATTCAGAAGCGGCGAATCCGGAAGCGATGTATTGATTCGCTATGACAAACTGTACGAATGCCCACTCGGCAGATGCGTCATGGTAAAGGACGAGAAAAATGAGAAAAAGACCGTTACGGACGACTACCGAATTGTTAAGGTAGAAAAAGCCGATGGAAGTTCGGTAGTCTTTGACCCTCCGCTTCGCAACATCCGTTTCCCCGTCACTGTGGGCGATGAATGGCAAGACTCCGTTAGCATTCAATCTTCCGATGGAAAGAAGAATGAGATTTCCCTAAGGACTCGAGTTTTAGGCTACGAGGCTGTTGAAACTCCAGCCGGTAACTTCATGGCTTACCGAACAGCATCCTCAGTTGGGGGGAATATTATTTTCGAAGGGTGGTACGTTCCGGAGGCGAGGGGATTTGTAAAATCTGTCGTCAGAGACAGTAAAGGAAAGCTAACCACGAATTTGATGTCTGACTACCAGCGTAGCGACGATCCTGCTGGGGTATTAGCAAATAAGGCGGATTGATTGAATCCCGAAAAGGCCGCCCACCTGCCCGAATTCCCTAAATTTATTGCGACCAACCCTTAGAACCAACTGCCGTTGAGTTTTTGATGAAAGCAATTTCAGACACCGGTTGATCTTTGCTTGTCACGGTGCGCCAGACTCGATTTCAATCGCTTCAACGTCAGGGGAACTCGGCAAGCACCTGGTATGAGGCGCCGCTGTCCGACAGGTCTGAGCGCACCAGTACGAACTTCGTGCACCGCCAAGGCAGAGTTTGGCCGGGCGGCAATGGTACGTCGAGCGCCTTTACCTTGCGCACCAGGGTCACATGCGGGAAGAAGTTGCGGCGCCCATCGGCAACGTCAAATCCCGCGGCCTGCAACGCGACGCTCAGTGCGCTTGCAAGATCGGCGAGCGCCGGCGGAACGACACTGCAGCCGCCCCAGAAAATCCGGTTGTGACGCCAGAGGCCGAACTGGTCCAGCGTCAGGTCGAATGCTTCGGCGCGTACCTTCCGGGCCGCGCGCTCGAGATCGACAAGCCGGTCGAGCGGCACGTCGCCAATGAAAGCCAGCGTCAGGTGGATCGTTGCACAACGGGTCGGCCGCCCGCCGGCAATTGCGGCATAAGTTTCAGCCAGCCCTGCCAGCTTGCCGGCAGTTTCTTCCGGCGGCCAGAGGGCGAAAAAAACGCGCGCCGTTTCCCGACGCTGCGTGGGCTGCAAACGCTCAGCCGACACGCTCGACGAGAACGACCGCCTGCGCCTCGATCGCTTCCTGGCGCCCGAGGTAACCGAGTTTCTCGTTGGTCTTGCCCTTGATATTCACGGAATCCGGGGCAATTTTCAGGTCGACCGCGACATTGGCCACCATGGCCGCCGCGTAGGGCGCCAGCTTCGGCTGCTGGGCGATGATGGTCGCGTCGACATTGACCGTCCGCCAGCCACGCTCGGCGAGCAGGGCGACGGCGGCGCGCAGCAGCACGCGGCTGTCGGCGCCGCGGTAGCGCGGGTCGGTATCGGGAAAATGGCGGCCGATGTCGCCGAGCGCGACGGCGCCGAGCAGCGCGTCAGTAATCGCATGCAGCAGCGCGTCGGCATCGGAATGGCCGAGCAGCCCGGTTTCATGGGGGATGTCCACGCCGCCGAGAATCAGCTTGCGTCCGGCCACCAGACGATGCACGTCGTAGCCCTGCCCGACCCGGAAATTCATTTGCGTCCCCCGAGTATCATTGCCGCCAGGGCCAGATCGGCCGGATAAGTCACCTTGAGATTGGTTGCATCGCCGCGCACCAGCTTCGGCTGCAGGCCAAGCGCTTCGATGGCGCCGGCTTCGTCGGTCACGGCCGTTGTATTTTCGAGTGCTTTTTGCAGTTGACCGTAGCGGAACATCTGCGGTGTCTGGGCCTGCCACAGGCCGTCGCGCGGTTCGGTGGCGGCGACGCGCTGTGCGGCATCGGCCCGCTTCAGGGTATCGGCAACCGGCACGGCGAGGATGCCGCCAACTTCATCGTCGGCCAGTTCGGCAAACAGTGCCGCCAGCATGGCGCCGCTGAGGCAGGGGCGCGCTGCATCATGGACGAGCAGCCAGTCTTCCTCATGGGCGACCAGCGCCGCCGCCTGCAGCCCGTTGCGCACGCTGTCGGCACGCGTCGCGCTGCCGCAGCGCAGCGTTTCGAGCTTGGGACCGAGCTCCGACCAGTCATGACGCCCCCACTCGCCATCCTCCGGGGAGAGCACGACCCACACCCGTTCGATCTCGGGGCAGGCCACCAGGGCGGCCAGCGCATGAAAAATCAGCGGCCGGCCGAGCAGGCTGAGATACTGTTTGGGCTTGTCCGCACCGAAGCGTGATCCGCTGCCGGCTGCGGGAACGATTGCGAAATAACGTGGCATGGCCTAATTTTACTGAATAAAGCGCTACTAAGAGGATAAGCATGAGCTTCATGGTTCCCGAACTCGCCGAACCGGTCCAGGCCTTCGCCACGGCACTGGGCATCGGCCTGCTGATCGGCATGGAGCGTGAGCGCCGCCCCGAATCGGCCGCCGGCCTGCGCACGCTCGCGCTGGTGTCCATGCTCGGCTGCCTGTTCGCGCTGCTCGGCGAAAAAACCGGCGGCCCGTGGATTCTGGTGACCGGCCTGCTGGTCATCTCGGCGGCCATGGTCGCCTCGAACTTCTCGTCGCGCCAGGAGGAACAATATCGCGGCTTTACGTCCGAAGCGGCCGTCATCATCACCTATGCCCTCGGGGCCGCGGTGTGGTTCGGCTACGCCACGCTGGCGGTCATGCTCGCCATCACGACCACCATCCTGCTCTATTTCAAGGCCGAGCTGCGCCACATCAGCGAACGCATGACCGCGAAGGACATCAACTCCATCCTGCAGTTTGCCGTGCTCTCGCTGGTCATCCTGCCGATTTTGCCAAGCGAGAATTTCGGGCCCTACCATGCGATCAATCCGCGCCAGGTGTGGTGGATGGTGGTGCTGATCTCCGGCCTGGCGCTCGGCGGCTACATGGCCCTGCGCATCATCGGCACCCGCCACGGCGCCGCCGTCCTCGGCATTTTCGGCGGCCTCGCATCGAGCACGGCAACCACCATGATGTTCTCGCGCCACGCCAGCCAGCATCCCGACCTCGTGCGCATGGCGGCGATCGTCATCCTGATCGCCAATGTCATGGTGATGATCCGCCTCGGCCTGGTCTCCGGTGTCGTCGCCCCCAATCTGATCCAGCCGGTCGCCATCGTCTTCGCCTGCGGCATCGTTCCCGGCGTCATCATGGCACTTTATGGCTGGAAGATTCTTGGCGCGGCCGGCGAACTGCCGATGCCTGCGGTAACCAACCCGACCGAACTCAGGACAGCGATTTCCTTCGGCCTGCTCTACGCCGTCGTGCTGCTCGCCTCGGCCTGGCTGCAGGACATCGCCGGCAACAAGGGCGTCTATATCGTCGCGCTGGCCTCCGGCCTGACCGATGCCGATGCCAGCGTGCTATCCACCCTGCGCATGTACAACCTGGAAAAGATTTCCGGCGGCGAAGCCGTGATCGCCGTCACGCTGGCGCTGATGGCCAACCTGGTCTTCAAGGTCGGCCTCGTGATCAGCCTCGGCGGCGGCAAGCTGGCCCGCCACGCGCTGCCCGGACTGCTCGCCATCGGCGGCGGCATGGCTGCCGGATTATTGCTCGTTTGAGGAGTCGACCATGTTCAATACCCGTCCCCCCGCCGTCGCTGGCGCCTTTTACCCGGGCAGCCCGGCCGAACTTTCCGCCACCGTCGACCAGCTGCTGGCCGCGGCACCCGTTGCCTCGGGGCAGCAGCCCAAGGCGCTGATCGTGCCGCATGCCGGCTACATCTATTCCGGCTCGACCGCCGCCATGGCCTACGCGACGCTTGAACCCTGGCGTGACAGCATCCGCCGCGTGGTGCTGCTGGGGCCGACCCATCGGGTCGCGGTCAACGGCCTGGCGTTGCCCGAAAGCGAAGCTTTTTCGACCCCGCTCGGCACGATCCGGCTCGACCTGCAAGCGATCGCCGCACTCGCCGACCTGCCGCAAATCGTTTTCAGCAACCCGGCCCACGCTCTCGAGCATTCCCTGGAAGTCCATTTGCCCTTCCTGCAGCGCGTTCTGGACAATTTCACCCTGGTCCCGCTGGCCGTCGGTCACGCCTCGCCGCAGGCGGTGGCCGAGGTGCTCGACATGCTCTGGGGTGGGCCGGATACGCTGATCGTCATCAGTTCCGACCTGTCGCATTTCCTGCCCTACGCCGCCGCCAACCAGATCGACCGTGATACCTGCCAGCACATCCTGCACCTCGAAACCTCTATCCGGCCCGAGCAGGCCTGCGGTGCCTACCCGGTCAATGGCCTGCTGCTCGCCGCCCGCCAGCGCGGCCTGGTGCCACAGCTGATTCACCGCTGCAATTCGGGCGACACGGCCGGCGACAAGCTGCGCGTCGTCGGCTATGCGGCATTTGCCTTTTCCGAAGGGAACGCCAGCCATGGATGAACTCGGCGCCACCCTGCTGACCTTGGCCCACAACGCCATCGCCGCCCGCTTCGGGCAAGCGAGCGGGCCCGTTGCCGACCTGTCGCAACTGCGCGAACCGGGCGCCACTTTCGTCACGCTCACCCAAGGTGGCGACTTGCGCGGCTGCATCGGCAGCCTCGAAGCCTGGCGACCGCTACGCCAGGACGTTCAGGAGAACGCGCTGGCGGCTGCCTTCCGCGATCCGCGTTTCAATCCGCTGCTTGCTGACGAATTGCCGAATACCCGCGTCGAAGTCTCGCTGCTGACCCCCGCCGTTCCGATGAATTTCACCGACGAAGCCGACGCCCTCGCCCAGCTGCGCCCGAACATCGACGGAGTCATTTTCACCGCCGGCAGCCGGCGCGCGACCTTCCTGCCCCAGGTCTGGGAACAGTTGCCGGAACCCGCCGAATTCATGGCCCGCCTCAAGCAGAAAGCCGGTTTGCAGGCGAATTACTGGGGACCGGATGTTCGTCTTGAACGCTATGAAGTCAGGAAATGGAAGGAGCCTCTGCCATGAGCACAAGCGAATCCCTGCACCCCGGCCGCTGGTGGCACGGCCTGCCCGACGGGCGCGTGCAATGCGACCTCTGCCCGCGCGACTGCCAGTTGCACGAGGGCCAGCGCGGCGCCTGCTTCGTGCGCCAGATGGTCAACGGTTCGATGCAGCTGACCACCTACGGGCGTTCTTCCGGCTTCTGCATCGACCCGATCGAGAAAAAGCCGCTCAACCACTTCTACCCCGGCAGCAGCATCCTCTCCTTCGGCACCGCCGGCTGCAACCTCGCCTGCAAGTTCTGCCAGAACTGGGACATTTCCAAATCGAAGGACATGGACCGCCTGATGGACGAAGCCAGCCCGCAGGCCATTGCCGCCGCCGCCCGGCGCCGCGGCGCCGATTCCGTCGCCTATACCTACAATGACCCGGTGATTTTTGCCGAATACGCGATCGACACGGCGCTCGCCTGCCGCGCACTGGGCGTCCGCAACGTCGCCGTCACCGCGGGCTACATCCACCCCGAGCCGGCGCGTGAGTTCTTTGCCGTCATGGATGCCGCCAACGTCGACCTCAAGGCCTTCACCGACGCGTTCTATCACAAGCTCTGCGTCGGCCGCCTGCAGCCGGTGCTCGACATCCTGGCCTATATCCATCACGCAACCGACTGCTGGCTGGAAATCACCACGCTGCTGATCCCCGGTCACAATGACAGCCCCGCCGAAATCAACGAACTCGCCACCTGGGTCGCGCGCGAACTGGGACCGGACGTGCCGCTGCACTTCACCGCCTTTCACCCCGACTGGCGGATGGAAGACGTCCCGCCCACACCACCCGCCACCTTGACCCTGGCCCGCCGCATCGCCCGCGACGCTGGCCTGCACCACGTATATACCGGCAACGTGCACGACAGTGAAGGCGGCACCACCTTCTGCCCGGGCTGCCACGCCGCGCTGATCGTCCGCGACTGGTACGACATCCGCCGCTACGACCT
>ERZ795054.1818-NODE-1818-length-18965-cov-6.210524_pt1 | contig 18965 bp, 15 predicted proteins | sample MGYA00375138_ERZ795054 | MGnify/ENA primary metagenome ERZ795054 (study PRJEB30183, sample SAMN05720215) | anaerobic digester metagenome | isolation source: active sludge of municipal wastewater-treating anaerobic digesters | place: USA | collected 2014-12-23 ... | reverse complement strand
GTCGCTCTTCGGAATCCGCCTCTACACCATCGGGGTGGGTACCCAGGGGATCGCCATTGGCCCTGTACAGATCATCGAAGGGAACATCCTGTTTGGACCGGTCCCTGTAGAAATCGACGAAAAAACACTTTCAAAGGCAGCTGAAATCACCGGTGGACGGTATTTCCGTGCTACCCATAACCAGGCACTGGAAAAGATCTACCGTGAGATTGACCAGCTTGAAAAATCGCGGCTCAAAGCCACCGTGAATGTTTCAAAAACAGACCTTTACCAGTGGTTTGCCGGTTTATCACTCCTGCTGATCGCTGCCGCCTGGCTCCTCAGATACCTTTTTGCCAAAACCTTACCCTGACGCTGATGCTACAATTCGCGAATCCCGGAATGTTATGGTTGCTGGTGCTGGTTTTGCCGGTCATCCTCCTCTATTTCCTCTTTCTAAGGTGGAGGAAACGGAGTCTCAGCCGGCTGGCCACGGATGACACCCTCCGCGTGATTGTGTCGGGTACCGACCGGCAGCGGCACCATCTGAAGTTCATACTCCAGGTCACTGCGTTCATGCTTCTGGTGATCGTGCTTGCCGGCCCCAGGGTGAAATCTGCCGGAAAGAAAAAGGTACTGAATGGCGGAGACGTAATGGTATGTCTGGATATCTCTTCGAGTATGCTGGCCGAAGACATCAAACCCAACCGCCTTACCAGGGCGCGGCAGGCTGCCTCCACCCTGTTCCGTCTGCTGGACCGTGAACAGGTTGGGCTTGTACTCTTTGCCGGAGAGGCCTATATCCAGGTGCCGCTCACCGTCGACAAGGCGGTGGCGGCCATGATGTTAAATTCAGCCGACGCAGGCACTGCCGGCAACCAGGGGACTGCCATTGCCGATGCCATCAGCCTCTCTGTAAGGGCTTTCGGAGCCGAAGACCGTAAGATGGTACGGTCCATCGTCATTATTTCCGACGGTGAAGACCACGAAGGAAATGTACAGGAGGAGGCCCGGCTGGCCAAAGCCCGGAATGTGAAGATCTACACGATCGGGTTGGGCAGTCCTGCCGGAGTGCCTATACCCGTATATGAAAACGGTGTCCTAACCGGTTATAAAAAGGACCGCGAAGGGAACACGGTCATTTCAGGGATGCAACCCGGCCTGCTGGCTGAGGCAGCAGAGGTGACCGGCGGTGAGTTTTTTGCCACCGACAACCTCAATGCCGCAGTGCGGAAAATCGTGGAGGCGATACGCAAAGAGGGGGTAAGTGAACGTTCTTACGATGACACATCCCAATACACTTTGCACTTCCGGTGGTTTGCAGGCCTGGCGCTGCTGCTGCTTGCCCTTGACCTCTTTCTTACCCTCAGGAGGAACCGGAGGAGCATTTACGACCGGCTGGCCGGCTCACTCCGCACGGGGCTCGTTTTAGGCATCCTGCTGATTCCGGCCCTTTCACAGGGTCAGGAGGTACGCCGGGGTGTGATGCGCTCCGGTAACCGGATGTATGAAAAAGGGGCCTACGACAAGGCAGAAGCCATGTACCGGCTGGCCCCGAAAGGGGGACAGACAGATCCCAGGGTGGATAACAACCTGGGGAGTGCCCTATACCGGCAGCAAAAATTTCAGGACGCCTATGGCCATTTCAGGGCTGCTTCGGGCAACAACCTCGACTCTTTGTCGAAAAGCCGGATTTTTTACAACCTGGGGAATGCTGCGCTGAAATCGTGGAAGGAGATGAAGGACCGCGGACAGGATGCCGGGGGAGAGATGTTGAAGGAGGGTATCAAGGCCTACAGTGAGGCGCTGCGGTTTAACCCTGCTGATGAGGACGCGCGCTACAACCTCTCAAGGGCATTGCAATGGCTGCAAAAGGAGCAGCAGGAGCAGAAGAATGAGCGGAAACAGGATCAGCTCCAGCAGCAAACCCAGAAGCAGGAACAACCGATGCCTGAGAGCAGGCGCGATGAAGACCGCGACCGCCAGAAAGAGCCCCGGCGACCGGAAGGGACCATCTCCCGCGAAGATGCAGAGCGGATTCTGAATGCGATCCGCGACAAAGAGATGAAAACCGCTGAACAGATTCAGGAGCGTGAACGCAACAGAAGCGAATCGTTAAAAAACAAAGACTGGTAAATCCTTCAGATATGGCACATCCGATTGCAGGAAATAAAACATGGCTGCTGCTTTTTATCCTCGCCCTTTTTCTCCCCGGAAGGGCTGACGGACAGGCATTAAGCTTTACCACGGAGGCCCCGGAGGAGGTACTGGCCGGTGCTGCCTTTCAGGTGGTATATGTGCTGAACCGGGAAGTGGATCAGTTTGAAGGTCCCGACATGAAAGGGCTGGAGATTCTGGGAGGGCCGGGTTATTCCGTATCAAGCTACACGGCTTTTGTGAACGGAAGGCGGAGCACAGAAACGAAAGTGACTTACACTTATGCACTTAAAGCCAGCAAAGCAGGCCGCGTTCAGTTGGGGCCCGCCCACGTGAAAATCGGCAAGACGGTTTATAAATCAAAACCCATTGCCATACAGGTAATTGGAAGTTCAACATCCGAAAACCGGCAGGGCAATCAGGACAACTCCGAAGGTGATATTTTCATCAGCAATATTATCTCCAATACAAACCCTTACAAGGGTGAAGTGATTGTTTTAACCCAGAAGCTCTACACGCGCCTTTCGATACAAAACATCGGCGGCCTTAAAGTGCCTTCATTCAACGGATTCTGGTTTGAATCGATCCCTACCGACCACTACCAGGTGGTTCAGGAGATGTACAAGGGAAGACCCTACAATACCATCATTCTCAACACCACCCTCCTGATTCCGCTGAAAACCGGCATTATCACCATCGAACCTTCCTCACTGCCCATCGAAAGGGTGGTGGAACGAACCGTTAACCGTCAGCTCTGGGGTGGCATCATTCAGCAGAAGGTACGTGAGCTGGTGGAGAATGAAATCAGAAGCAGTGCGGTTAAAATTCAGGTGAGGGAGGCACCGGCGGTGGGAAAACCTGAGACTTACACAGGAGCTGTCGGGGACTTTACGATGGAGGCCAGTGTGGCTGAGAGCGATGTGGAAGTCGGAGAACCCGCTGAACTGAAAATCGTAATCCAGGGCACCGGTAACCTGAAGCTTATCGACAAGCCCCAGCTCAATCTGCCGGCTTCCCTGGAAACCTTCGAACCGGAGACAGCTGACAGGATAAAAACCGGAGTATCCGGGATGTCGGGCAGGAGAGAATACACCTGGCTGATCATCCCCCGTGAAACTGGCCTGGTTGAATTGCCCGAAATCACCTTTACCTATTTGAATCCGGCCACCGGGAAGTACATGCGGAACGTTGCATCAGGCCTGAAATTCAATGCGGTAAATACCGGAAAGAAGAAGGTGAACACGGCCAACATGGGCAGGGATGATGTGCGGTATCTCGGTAAAGACATCCGGTACATTGAAACGGAGCTCAGGCGTCCCATTTTGCCCTGGATTGCTCCGGGATCCTGGATCCACCTGCTGGGGCTTGTGCTGCCGGTTCTGTTACTGACGATCCTGCTGCTGTACTTCAGGAAATATCTCCGTTTGCATGCCGATAAGGAGAAGATGAGGGCCATGAAGGCCAAAGCCACTGCCATCAAAAGGCTGAAACAGGCATCGGAAGCCCTGCGGAAAAATGACGTGCAGGAATACTACAACGTGTTGCTTAACAGCGTTTGGGGATATGCCACCGACAGGCTTGGGCTAAAAGCCTCGATGCTGAGCAAGGCGCGGGTTCGTGAAGAATTACTGGCGAAAGGGGCCGACCCTGAAACCGCAGATACCTTCCTGAATATCATTACAGAATGCGAGTATTGCCGGTATGCTCCGTCGCCCATGAAGCACCACCGCGAAAAAATGTATGTGACAGCGGAAAAATGCATCATCGCCCTTGAGACACAGCTCACCCTATGACATCCGTATCAAAATGAAAATCAAAGCAATACTGTACCGTCTGTATCTCCTGCCGCTGATAATCCTCTTCACGGTAGTTTTGCACCTGTTCTCTTTCGGGCAAAATCCTGATTCCATTTTCACGATGGCCAACGAAGCCTACCGAAATGGCAATTTCAGCGAAGCGGCCACACTGTACTCAAAAGTACTCAAAGAAAACCCCGCTTCAGCTGCCCTCTATTTCAATCTGGGCAACTGTTTTTACAAATTGCAGAAACCCGGTCATGCCATTCTGAACTATGAAAGGGCTCTGAAAGAGGAACCGATGCACCGCGATGCCAGGTTCAACCTTACCCTGGTCAACAGTCAGATCCGTGACAATATCCCTGTTCCGCGCCGGCTGTTTCTGATCCAGTGGTGGGAATACGGATCTTCCCTGCTGCCTGTTTCGTGGTGGATGGTGATTCACATGTTGTTCTTCCTGCTGGCACTGGTATCTGTGGCCTTTTTCCTGCTGAAGAAAGGGAACCGTACCAAGCAGACATGGTTCCGTACTGCGGTAACTGCGCTGGTGGTATCTCTGCTGATCCTCGGACTCGGGCTTCAAAGGCATTACGACACACGCATCGTGAAGCATGCCATTGTTCTGAGCGATGCCACCACCCTCATGAGCGGCCCCGGCGAAGGGAGCAGCGTCCTGACCGAATTTCACGAAGGCACCAAACTGAAAGTCAACCGGATTGAAAAAGGGTGGTATGAAATTGAGACACCCGACGGACACAAGGGATGGATCCCTGCCGGGGATGCAGAAATCATCTGAAAACAGGCCGGGGCCGGTGGTTACCTGATGCGGTCCGCAGCCCTTACCTTCATTTCGTCCTTCCGGATGCGCCCGTTGGCAAGATACACCAGAAAAGGCGGAACAAGCGAAAGGTAGGCACCCAGGTTATAGGCATATCCCACCAGGTCTGTCTGCTTTACCGTACGGTCCACGGTAAAAAAGATTGTCGCAACGAAAAGGATGATGGTAATAGAAACAATGCGGTTCAGGCGAAGCTGAAGTATGCGGTTTTTATAGAGGAATATCACCACCACCGACAGCAGGGCTGCAAGTATTCCCAACACCGGAATAAACCAGGTCTGTACGGAAGGCGCTGCAGCTCCTTCTTCAACACAAAAACCTGACATCCAAAGGGTAAAGGTTCCATCAACACCTTTAATAGTGGCCAGGGGAAAGAAGAACATCGCTCCTAAAACCACCGGGATTAAAGCCAGAAAAACGGATTGGATACGCTGAATCATAGTTATTCGGGTTTGTGGCAAAGGTAACCAATTACAGAAAATATGCGCAAGCTTTATTCTCCGGGTACCATCAACTGAAAAAAGTTGTATATTTGCAGCGTCGATCAAGACAAATTCCGGCCTATTACCCATTTTTATTCGTTATCTGACACCCGTCCCATAGTCGGCATGCCCTGTGAGGTACGGCTTATTCCCAGAACCATTTACTTATTTATTTACGTATGTACGATATTATTGAACTGAACAGCAAGTTGCTGAATGAATTACGCGACATTGCCAAGACGATGAACATCAAGAAAGTTGAGAGCCTCAAGAAGCAGGACCTGGTATTCAGGATTCTTGACGAACAGGCCTTACTTCCGGTGCAGCCCCAGAAAGAGGATAAGGGTGCCGTTGTTTCGGAAGAGGATCAGAAGAAGCAGCGAAAACCTTTCGGAAAGAGGAACCGTGTTGAGCGGGAACCGAAGCCGGCAGCCATCGCTGAACCACAGCCAAAACCTGAACCGGCAAACGTGCCTTCAGAAAATCCCCGGCCCGATAAGCCGGCGGTGAAGGAAGAGGTAAGGAGACCCATCACCATTATCAAGAAGGCTGTTCTGATGCAGCAGCAGGCACAGGAGGCTGTAAAGCCCGAAGCTTCGGCAGCTGTTGAAGAAGCCCCGAAAATGCCGGCAGTCCCTGAGGTTTCGTCGCAAACGGATGAGAAAGATATTCCCGAGAAGAAAAAGCGGGGAAGGGGCAGGCCGCCCAAGGCCAGAAATGCCGAAGACAAACCGAAGACGGACTCCGGAATTCATACCGTAATCAATATTGATGAAGAGCTTGGGATCGAACCCGGTTTCCCCTCTGAGGTACCTGAAACTTTGCCCCCTTTTGTGGTCAATCCCGATGAGGAGTCATTCCCGCAGCGCCCCGGACAGGAAGAACCCGAAAGGGAGGGTGAAGAGGAGGAGGAGGAAGATGACCAGTTTATTGAAAACTGGGAACGCAGGTCCAGAGGCCAAGACACCATTGCTGAACCCAGGAATTTGCAGCCGAGGGTACCCAGGCAGAATGAACTCGTGGCCGAGTTCGAGGACTTTGCCGAAGCACAGGGGGTACTTGAAATCATGCCCGACGGGTACGGATTTCTCCGTTCTTCAGATTACAACTACCTGAATTCTCCGGATGATGTATATGTTTCGCAGTCGCAGATCAAGCTCTTCGGATTAAAAACGGGAGATACCGTTGAGGGTACTATTCGTCCACCGAAGGAGGGTGAAAAGTACTTCCCGCTCATTAAAGTATTCAAGATTAACGGAAGGCCGGTGGAAGAGGTGCGCGACAGGGTGCCGTTCGACTTTCTCACCCCCCTGTTTCCCGAAAAGAAGTTCAAGCTTACCGGCCACAAGGGAGGTACCATCTCCACCCGTGTGATCGACATGTTCACCCCCATCGGTAAAGGGCAGCGCGGACTGATTGTGGCGCAGCCCAAAACCGGAAAGACCGTATTGCTGAAGGAGGTTGCCAATGCCATCGCTGCCAACCACCCCGAGGCCTACCTGATCATCCTGCTCATCGACGAACGCCCTGAAGAGGTTACCGATATGGCCCGCAGTGTAAATGCAGAGGTGGTATCAAGCACCTTCGATGAACCGGCTGAAAGACATGTGAAAATCGCCAACATCGTCCTCGAAAAAGCCAAACGCATGGTGGAATGCGGACACGATGTGGTGATCCTGCTCGACTCCATCACCCGACTGGCGCGTGCTTACAATACCGTCTCCCCGGCATCGGGAAAGGTGCTGTCAGGCGGGGTTGAAGCCAATGCGCTCCATAAACCCAAACGCTTCTTCGGTGCCGCCCGCGCGATCGAAAACGGAGGTTCCCTTACGGTAATTGCTACTGCGCTGATCGATACCGGATCGAAGATGGATGAGGTGATCTTTGAGGAATTCAAAGGTACCGGCAATATGGAACTGCAGCTCGACCGTAAACTGGCCAACAAACGCATCTATCCCGCCATCGATATCGTTGCCTCCAGTACCCGCCGCGATGACCTGTTGCTCGACAATTCGACCCTGCAGCGAATCTGGATTCTCAGGAACCACCTGGCCGACATGAATCCCATTGAAGCCATGGAATTTCTGAAGGATAAAATGAAGTTTACAGACACCAACGAGGAATTCCTCGTTTCGATGAACGGATAACGAAACCCCGGCCTTTCTGCCATGAAATTGCTGACGTGCGGGAGGTTCCCCGCAGTGCTTGTCTGGCTGGTGCTGCAGGTTGCCGGGAATGGCGCTTTTGCCGCGATTCCGGGTGATACCGATTCCCTTGCCTTTGTCAGGCAGAAGCATGCCGATACAACCGTGGTGCTATACGCAGACAAGGAATCTTCCATACCCCTACGTTCGTACGCCACAAGCAGACAGCTAAACCTCTGTATGATGCCATCGCCCGATCTGGTGAAAGCCATCGACTCCTGCTGGAGCTGGTATGGCATCACCAGGATCATCTCCACTACACCCCAGATATCTGAAAAGGAACTGGGGTTGCTGTGTGATACGACGCCGGGTTACAGCCAGATATTCGTACACATGGATATCGGTGCCACAGGAATACCTCCGCTCCTTAACACCCTTCCTTCCCGCTTCCCCTCTCCTGCCCTGCTCGTGGCCATCGTGTACGGAGACCCGCAGCAAAACCACCTGGATGCCCTGCATGGGTACGATGTAGTGATCCTGGCCGGAGAGCCTCTGGCTTCATCCGTAGCGGCGGTGGTGAAAGGGATTTTCGGTGGCATCCCTTTCAGAGGGAAAACTGCCAAAGGAGCAGGAATAGTCACCCGAAAAACACGATTGCACTACGGTTCATCCCTGGAGGCCGGTATCCCCCCCGAACGGTTTCTGGCGATTGACACCATCGTTCAGCAGGCCATGGATTCCGGGGCGTTTCCGGGATGCCAGGTGATGGCCATCTGGAAAGGCAATGTGATTTTCGAGAAAGCCTACGGTTATCACACCTATGATAAAACTACGCCTGTAAAAATTACAGACCTGTACGATCTGGCCTCTGTGACCAAGGTTCTGGCAACTACCGCTGCGCTGATGCATCTCGAAGATCAGGACCGCCTGAATACGAACAAACGTCTCGGGCATTATCTGAGTATAGCAAAGGATACTGAATATGAAGATCTCAGGCTCAGAGCCATCCTGTCGCACAATGCCGGATTGGTGGCATGGATCCCCTTTTACCGGAGTCTGATAAAAGAAGGAATACCCGATTCCACCGTATTCAGGAAAACAGCATCCTTCGACTTTCCCATCCGGGTCGCCGACAGCCTCTTCATCCATAAAAGCTATGCCGATACGATGCTGCGGATTATCCTGAATACGCCGCTGAACCCCAAACCCGAATACCTGTACAGCGACCTGGGGATGATTCTGCTGAAGTATGCCATTGAAGAACAAACCAAAACACCTTTTGAGGAGTACCTGGAAACCAATATTTATCAACCCTTAAACCTCTTTTCAATCGGATACAACCCGCTGGATGCCTTCCCCGCGGAAAGGATTGTTCCGACCGAAAACGACCGGTATTTCAGAATGAGCCTCCTGCATGGGTATGTTCACGATCCCGCAGCCGCCATGCTGGGTGGTGTGGCCGGGCATGCCGGGCTCTTTTCCGATGCACGCGATGCCGCCGTAATCATGTACACCCTGATTAACAAAGGGCGTTACGGGGCTGCCTCCCTTTTTTCCCCTTCTGTGATTGATGATTTCAACGAACGTCACTACCGCGATGTACGCCGTGGCCTGGGGTTCGATAAACCCGATCCCGTTGAGGGCAATAAACCTTCTGTTACCCCGATGGCTTCAGACAGGAGCTTCGGGCACAGTGGTTTCACCGGCACCTATGTCTGGGCCGATCCGGAGCATGAGCTGGTGTTTGTGTTTCTGAGTAACCGGGTTCATCCCACACAGGATAACGGCCTCCTTACAAGCCTTGGGATCAGGATGAAGATTCATGAGGTGTTGTACAGGGCGATTATGACGGAGGGACAATAGGTTCAAAGATCAAGGTTTAAAGATCAAGGTATGGGTTTGGCGGTGGCTGAACGCAGTCCCTGAGCGCAGCCGTATTATTTTTTGCTAAGTTTGCCGGAAAATTTCACTGGATATGATTGATGGCAGAAAAGTGGTGGTGGTGATGCCGGCTTACAATGCGGCAAAAACCCTTGAAGCTACCTACCGGGAGATTCCTCTCGACCTGGTGGATGAGGTAGTGCTGGTGGATGATGCAAGCCATGATGACACTGTGGAAGTGGCCAGAAAACTGGGCATTCAGCATATCATCATTCATGAGGCCAACAAAGGGTACGGGGGCAATCAGAAAAGCTGTTACCAGAAAGCGCTCGAACTGGGAGGTGATATTGTCATCATGGTACATCCCGATTACCAGTACACCCCTTTGCTGATCCCGGCCATGACCCATCTGATCGCCAGTGGCCTGTATGAAGTGGTTTTCGCATCACGTATTCTTGGCAAAGGAGCACTTAAAGGGGGCATGCCGATGTATAAGTATGTCGCAAACCGGCTTCTCACCTTCATACAGAACATGATCATGCATCAGAAGCTCTCGGAATACCATACCGGTTACCGCGCCTTCAGCGCAAAGGTGTTAAAGTCCATTTCCCTGGAGTACAATTCAGATGATTTTGTTTTTGACAACCAGATGATTGCACAGATTTTCGAGGCAGGATACCAGATTGGCGAAATTACATGCCCTACCAAATATTTCGCTGACGGGTCTTCTATCAATTTCAGGAGAAGTGTAAAGTACGGTCTTGGCGTGATGCAGACCTCCTTCCGGTACCGGCTTCACAGGATGGGATTGCAGAAGGATCCGCTGTTCACTGCATCGCCCCGGAAATGAAATACGGGCATGGCCGGTGTCACCTGTGACCGGTTCCTTATGCAGGGACGCCGGTTGGAGTCCCTTTCTTTTTTGTATTTTTGACATCAGATTAACCTTTATTTGAATGAAAAAGATTATATACTCCCTCCTTTTATGGTTCCTGGCTGTGCTGTGCGGAGCCGGCATTGCTGTGTATCAACGGCTTACTGGTCCTACCTATCCCATTTCCGGTAAATTGAACCTGGGTAACGAAGAGGTAGCCTATAAACTGATACGTACCTTCGGAGGTGAAGGGGATGCAAAAATCGTGATCCCGGTAAACCGCCCTGATGTGGCAGCTGAATTCAGCTATAAACGGTATAAGAGCCATGATGACTGGACTGCCGTTCCGATGTTGAAGACCGAAGAGGGGCTGGTTGCCTTTGTACCTCATCAGCCCCCGGCCGGTAAAGTGATGTACGAAATCAGCATTTTCCACGAAAACAGGGAATTATTGCTAACAGAAGAACCGGTCATCATCCGGTTTAAAGGTGCAGTACCCGACTGGGTTACCATACTTCATATCATCTTTATCTTCCTCGCCTTCATCTTTAGCATGCGTACCGGATTCGAGGCTCTGCGGAAAGGGCGTTACACTTTTGCCTATACGGTCGCCACCACCCTGTTTCTGTTGCTCGGAGGATTGGTATTCGGTCCCATCATGCAGAAATATGCCTTTGGGGCCTACTGGACCGGATGGCCATTCGGGCAGGACCTGACCGATAACAAAACTGCCATCGCACTGATCTTCTGGATGATTGCCCTGTTTGTGCAATTGAAAAACCGTGAGAAAAAACGGTGGGCTGCCATCGCCTCACTGGTTTTGTTGTTAACCTTCCTCATTCCCCATTCGGTGCTCGGGTCTGAAATTGACCATACGAAAACCACCACCGGGCAAACGCCCTGATGCCTTGTAACATGAATCGGTAAAAGATATGTATATTTGCAGGCTGAGAGCACATCTTTCAGGCAAATCAGTACACTGCTATGTCATGGGTTAACCATAATGGTCATATTGTCAGGGTTGAAGATCTGAAGCTCGAACCCAACAACCGTGCTTTTTCCTACGGAGATGGCTTTTTTGAGACCATCAGGCTGATCCACGGGCAGCCGGTACATCTCGAAGATCATCTGGACAGAATGAACCGATCGTTTCAGTTTCTGCATCTCAGACCCCCGTTTCTCACCAACCTGCAAACTATTCAGTCACTTACGGCTGAACTGGCCGAAGCTAACGGAATCCGTGAGGGTGGCAGGCTCAGGATCACTTTCTACCGCGACAGCGGAGGTTTTTATACCCCTCATACCGATCAGTGCAGTTACCTTGCCGAGTGCAGAAACATATCTTCCAATCTCTTTGAATTCAACAGGAACGGCCTTCACCTTGCCCTTTACACCCATAACCTGAAACCGGTTCAGCCGCTGTGTGCCCTCAAATCCCTCAACAGCCTGATTTACGTGCTGGCAGGTATTTATGCCCGGGATCAGCGCTGCGATGATGCCCTGATCATGAACGACTATGAAAGCATTATCGAAACCACCTGTTCAAACCTCTTCATCGTCCGTAAAGGCACCATCATTACGCCCGGCCTTGATGAGGGATGCATTCCGGGGGTGATGCGAAAAAATGTACTGAAGATCATTGAAAACAGGACCGAATTTTCATTGGAGCGCGGTATCATAAAGCAGAATGACCTGATTGAGGCAGATGAGGTTTTTGTAACGAATGCAATCAGAGGAATCCAGTGGGTAGTGGGTTTCAAGGAGAAAAGGTACTACCACAACCTGTCGGCCAGGCTGTCGGAACTGCTCAATGAGCCGTATCTGTAGAATGATGCCTCCGGTGTAGTCCGCACTCCTTTAATTCAGGATTTTCCCACCACCATCGTCCGGCACGCTCATCCTCTCCCGGTTCAACCGCTCTGGTACAGGGCTGACACCCAATGCTCAGAAATCCCCTGTCGTTCAGTGGATTGTAGGGTACATGTTGCTGCCGTATATAGGTCCAGACCTCTTCACCTGTCCAATCGATCAGAGGATTAATTTTCAGCATCCTGTTCCCTTCGTCCCATTCAATTTTCCGCAAGTGGGTACGGGTTACCGACTGTTCCTTTCTCAGGCCACAGATCCATACTTTCATACCGTTGAAAGCACGCTGCAGGGGCTCTACCTTTCGCACATGGCAACAAAGTTTCCGGTTTTCAACAGATTCATAAAACAGATTGATACCCTTGCTGTTCACCATTTTTTCCACCGCATCCCGTTCCGGGAAAAAAACCTGTATTACGGTGTTGTACCGGGCATTGGTCCTCTCCATCAGTTCATACGTTTCCGGAAAAAGCCGCCCTGTATCCAGGGTAAAAATCATGGTTTCGGGATCAACTTGCATCACCATGTCAGTAAGCACCTGATCTTCAGGTGAAAGACTGGAAGCCAGCGTAATGGCACCCTTGTATCGTTTCAGGAACAGCTCCAGCAGGGGAAGGGGATCCAGATGTCCGTATTCCTGGTTTAAGGCATCAATATTTTCTGACATACGGAAAATTTTTAGCTGTACAATGAGGCCGCAGTGAAACTTTCACCTCCTCTTATTCCTTTTGGGGTATCGGATAACCGGCACATTTCATTGAAGTAATCGTGCTGAAAAAACAGGAGATGCTGTTCCCCGAGAGCCCGTTTCAGGTAAGCGGTTTTCTCTTCCAGTGCTTTCAGGGGTTGAATATCCACGCTCGCAAGATAGGGAACAGGCAGGTGCACTTTACTGGGGATAAAATCTGCCAGGAAGGCTACAGTACCCTGTAGTGAATGAAAAAGCGGAATCATCTGTCCGCCGGTATGTCCATCCGTGAAAAAAACCTCAACCCCGGGAATGATCTCACCCGGTTCTTCCACCAGGGTTATGAGGCCCGATTGAAACAATACATCAATATTATCATGGAAGTAACTGGCACTTTCCCTGGCATTGGGTTCGGTTGCCCACCGGTATTGCCTGCCCGACAACCAGTGGGTGGCATTCGGAAACTGAGGAACCAGCCCGATGCCATTGTGCACCACCGCGCCGCCGCAATGGTCATCGTGAAGATGGGTAAAGATCACATCCGTAACCTCTTCAGGAGAAAAACCCTGTGCATTCAGCAGCGCCGGAAGGGAATTCCTTTGCGTTATATACTTGTATTGATAGTATTTCTCATCCCGTTTATGGCCAAACCCGGTATCCACCAGGATCAGGCGGTTATCCGATTCTGCCAGCAGGATCCTGTTTACGATGGGGATCAAATTGTCGGCACCTGAAGGATACTGGTTCCCCCAGATCGAGCGGGGCACCACCCCAAAGGCTACCCCGCCGTCCATATGCCAGAATTCGCTGATGAGTGAATGGATACGCATGTAAGATACTGCTGTTTGATGAGATTTCAAATATCAACAAATAATCAGAAAAACTGTTCAGAAAAGTTGTGTATTGCAGTTATAGCTATCTTTGCGATACAATTCACAGGTTTTTTTTTTAATCAAAAGGTAAAATGAAAAAGCTTTCAGCACTTCTCTTCCTGACTTTCACAGGTTTAACCATGGCTCTTGCACAGGTTGGCGGAGCAGAAATCAAGTTCGACAATATTGATCATAATTACGGAGACATCAAGGAAAACGGGGGCAAAGCGAAGCATGTATTCTCATTCGTGAACACCGGAACTGATACACTGATTCTCACCAGGGTACAACCCGGTTGCGGCTGTACGGCCTCTGACTACACGAAGGCAGGCATTGCCCCGGGTGCAAAGGGCTTCGTTAGTGCCGAGTACGATCCGATGGGCAGGCCCGGGCCTTTCAAAAAAAGCATCAGCGTAACAAGCAATGCCAAAACCACTCCCAATATAACCCTTTTTATCGGAGGGAATGTCATTCCGAAGCCAAAAGACTTTACCGATACCTTCAGGGTGCACCTCGGGGATCTTCTTGTTGACCGTAACAACCCTGTTTTTCATAACCTGAAATTTGACGAAGTGCGGATTGACAGCGTTAAGCTTTTCAACAACGGGGCACAGGAAATGCAACTGAGCCTCAAAGAGTCACCGGCCCATATCAAGGCAGTGCTTACCCATACCAAACTGAAGCCGGCTGAACGCGGGTTTCTGATTCTGACCTATGACGCTGCAAAGGCAGGATCGAGCGGAAACAGAAACGACAGGGTATTTGTCAATACCAATGACCCGAAACAGCCTGAAAAGATGTTCTTTGTAACTGCTATAATCCAGGAGGCTCCTCCAAAACCCACCGCTGAACAGCTATACCCCTACCAGATGGGGAATTTGCGGATGTCGAAGAACAGCGTGGTGTTTCCTCAGATCCTGAATACCGAAATCAAAACCGATACCCTGGTACTGTACAATGCAGGTACCTACCCCATTCAGATTGATTTTCAGAAATTTACTCCTCAGCTCAAAGCTACGGTGAGTCCTAACGTACTGCTCCCCGAACAGACAGCCACCATCAGAATTACCTACGATGCTTCAAAGGCAAACGGATTCGGGTTTATTTCAGATGGAAGAATCAACCTGCAAACCACCGATTCGATACAGCCCATTAAAGTCTTGTATGTATCAGCCAATGTAAAGGAGGATTTTTCGAAACTTTCCCAGAAGCAGCGTGAGAATGCTCCAAAAATCGAATTCGAGAATAAAATCTTTGATTTCGGCACAGGCACTACCGGCAAAGAGGTTGTGTACAGTTTCGTGTTCAGCAACAAAGGGAAAAGCGAACTGGTAATCCGCAAGGTTACGGCAAGTTGTGGCTGTACCGCAACAAATCCCGAAAAGACCAGCCTGAAACCGGGCGAAACCAGTAAAATCGATATCAAATTCAATACTGACGGCAGGGTTGGTGAACAACACAAATCGATCACTGTGATCACCAATGACCCTGAAAACCCGGAGGTAATCCTTCTGGTAAAAGGCAAACTTGAAAAGGCAGAATAGTGACGCCCCTACCCTTTTATTTGCTGAAGTGGTTATTGCCGGGTCGCAAAGGGTGGATTCTGTTCCTCTTTGCCCCTTTATTTCCGATCCTCCTTTCAGGGCAGACCATTCCTGAAAAAACGCGTCTGGCTGACCGCTATCCGATCGAAGATGGCCATCTGAGGATTGCCCCGTATCATAGCCTCTTTTTTATGATGGGTTTGTCTGAGGTGCGTACCGATACCATTCGCCTTTACAATGCCTGGGACAGCAGCATGCAGTTGCAGTTCAAAAGGGTACCTCCCTTTCTTGCGGTAAGGGCTGTGCCGGAATTGCTTCCACCCCATGCGGAGGGAACCATCGTTGTACGGTACGATGCCGCTGCCAGGAAGGATTATGACATGGTGGTTGACTACCTGGATTTATACACCAACGACACCCTGAATCCTGTTAAAAAACTGGAGATCATGGCAGTCATCGGAGATGATTTCGATGGCATGACTCTGAGGGAGCGCAGAAACGCTCCTTTGGGCAGGTTGTCTGCCGAGAAATGGGATTTCGGGACTGCAGAACAGGGCTCTATCGTGCGGTACCAGTTACAGGTTTTTAACGACGGAAAGGATACCCTGGCGATCAGAAAGATCAAAAGTTCATGCGGTTGTACCACCGGCGAACCGGACCGGAGCCTGATTGCCCCAGGCGAATCAGCCACCATTGCGATCTCATTCAACACTTACGGACGTGAAGGTTACCACGCCAAATCGGTTACCATATTCACCAACGATCCCGACCATCCCCGTCTGGAGTTCACCATCGGCGGGAACATCAGGAAAATCTGAACAGGGCTAGTCTGCTGCCTGGCCGAAGTTTCCCTGAAAAAAGACCTCTGTCAATGGCTTCCGGCTCCTTACTGTTACAGCCCGCTCTCTGAACTGTGGCAGCACGTTTTCCAGCGCATCGGGATATCCGAAAGCAACCACACAAATGGGCTGATATCCTTCCGGGATCCCCAGCAGCGCACGGGCCTTTTCCGCATCAAAACCTCCCATCTGATGTGCCTGGATCCCGAATGACAAAGCCTGGATAACCATCTGGGATACAGACATTCCGGTATCGTACCAGGCATGAGGGTTGGGCTTGCCGTTGCGTGCGAGCTTTTCCGAGGCAATCACCACCATGAGGATCTGGGCATCACAAGCCCATTGCTGGTTGTATTCCGACAACAATGAGATTACCCTGTTGAACTGTTCAGGTTGTTGCCGGGAGGCCCACACAAAGCGCCAGGGCTGCTCGTTAAAGGCTGAAGGAGCCCATCGGCCCGCTTCAAGAACCGACTGCCAGACCTCCGTCCCAATGGGTTTATCTGCCACGAACTTCATCGGACTAAAACGGGAAGAAATAGGGTCTATGGGTTTCATTATATGATAGTTAGGAGTTAGGAGTTAGGAGTTAGGAGTTAGGAGTTAGGAGTTATAAATTCCTCATTCCTAATTTTTAATTTTTAATTTTTAATTTTTAATTTTTAATTTATCATTCTGCCATAAGAAGGAGTCCTTTAAGATATTCTCCTTCGGGGTGGAACAGGGAAACCGGGTGATCAGCCGGCTGCACAAGACGCTGCAGAATGGTTACCCTCCTGCCGGTATCAAGGGCTGCCGCCATTACAGCCCCTTCGAACATACGGCGGTCCACCACCTGTGAGCAGCTGAAGGTCATCAGCAATCCGCCCGGAGGGAGGATTTGCAGGGCAGCCGCATTCAGCCGGCGGTAACCCTGGATGGCATTGTGCCTAGCGCTCAGGTGTTTTGCATAGGCAGGAGGATCCAGAATGATGATATCATAGGTCTCAGGAGGATTTTTCAGGAACTGTTGTGTATCAGATACAAAGGCCTGATGCAATGCCGGATCATAGCCATTCAGCTCCAGATTTTCACGCAGGAGCTCAATAGCAGGTGCAGAGCTGTCGACCGAATGCACCAGGGAAGCTCCTCCTTGGAGAGCAGCCAGCGAAAAACCCCCGGTGTAACAAAAGGTATTCAGAACCTTTTTGCCCTTGGCAAGATTTCCCAGCAACCTGCGGTTTTCCCGCTGGTCGAGGAAAAATCCGGTTTTCTGTCCGGTCTTCCAATTCACCAGATATTTACACCCGTACTCCGTAATCATGGCACCAGTGGTCTCACCTGCTCCCGGAAATTCCGCCAGAGGCAGCTGATTATCGGACTTACCGGCCTCTGCCTTAATGGCGATTGATTTCAGCGCCTCTCCAAAAACCTCTCTGAGCGCTTCTGTGATGAGGGGAAGGCTTCGCTCCATTCCGGCACTGTGGCACTGTACCACAAAATGATGATCATAGCAATCAATGATCAGGCCCGAAAGCTGATCCCCTTCTGCAAAAACCAAACGCCAGGCATTCAGATCGGGGCGGTTGGCAATACCGGCAACAATCCGCCGGTTTAGCGCTGCTTCAATTTTTCTTCTCCAAAACCCCACATCAGGTTCCTCCTTCTCCCAGGTCAGAATCCTTACAGTGATGGAACCGCTGTGCTGATAATGGCCACAGGCAAGAAATTCTCCACGGGAGGTGAGAACTTCCACCCAGTCGCCATGCTCCATACTCCCCTGTACCCCTTTTACAGCGCCGGAAAATACCCAGGGGTGAAGCCTTTTCACTGATTCATCTTTACCGGCTTTCAGAACTATTCTTGCAGTCATCTCACCTCATTTTCGACTGTAAACCTACAGGAAAAATCCGAAAAAAAGGTACCCCATGCAAATACCATTGAAATTTCGTTGCACATATTTAATATATTTATCTAATTATATTTATTTCATTGCATTCATGATTCTGCTAAAAATCATCTAAATCTTAAAAATTAACAAAAAAAATATCACCTGCAGTTGGATTATTGTGTGTATGTTGTTAACTTTGGTATTCTCTATTATTCAGTAGCCCGCTACCGGCAAAAACGTGATCTACTATTGCTTATCATATTAAACCATAACCGAATGGAAAAGCTATTCCCTTCCATCAAAGTATTAATCATAGGGCTCCTGCTGGGACTCGCCTATGAAGTATCGGCCTGTACCTATACTTTCAAGCTGTACGACACTTATGGCGACAGCTGGAACGGGGGGTACATCAACATCAAAGTCAATGGTGTTGTGGTGGCCAGCAATGTCACCCTGTCCTCAGGCAGTGGACCCTACATCTATTCCCTGGTGGTAAATCACGGAGATGTCATCTCCACCGATTACTATTCCGGGAGTTGGGCCAATGAAAATTATTATGACGTATTCGACAACGACAACAACTTTGTGAAGCGCGATGGATGCAATGATTACAGTTGCACCCCATCAGGGGGATTCATTGCCAACGCCAACTGTGCATTGCGCGATGTGACCATGTTAAAGATGGTCACACCAGCCACTTCCTGCGCCCTGTCATCGGCAGAATTGGTTAAGGTGCGCGTAAAAAATACTGCAGTACAACAGATTGATACCCTGTATTTTTCCTATTGCTGTCCCGACATCAGTCCAAACTGGTATTCCGATACCCTGTACCAGACACTGTACAGTGGTGATTCTCTTGAATATACCTTCAGCACTACTGTGGACCTGAGTATTCTGGGAACCTATTCTTTTATCGTGGTGGTTAAAGCTGCCAATGATCAAGGGCCCGGTAACGACACTCTTTCAGCAGAGGTTACCAACCTGCCCTACATCACTACTTTCCCGTATCTCGAAGGATTTGAAGCTGGTACCGGAGGATGGTTAAGCGGCGGTAACAACAACAGCTGGGAACTTGGAGTTCCCGATGGCAGTGTGATTGATACTGCTGCCACTGATACCATGGCATGGGTAACCA
>ERZ795054.1817-NODE-1817-length-18986-cov-30.162855_pt1 | contig 18986 bp, 24 predicted proteins | sample MGYA00375138_ERZ795054 | MGnify/ENA primary metagenome ERZ795054 (study PRJEB30183, sample SAMN05720215) | anaerobic digester metagenome | isolation source: active sludge of municipal wastewater-treating anaerobic digesters | place: USA | collected 2014-12-23 ... | reverse complement strand
AAAGTAACTTTACAGATAATAAGTACGGATGGATCAATGTGGCCGATGGGTATGTTGATCGTGTTCGAGATGGATATTGTATTAGACTCCCTCGGCCACGAGAGATTTAATAATTTGAGCCAAGTACTTTCAAGACTCATCCCTGGTTAGAGGAAAGTACGCTGCGGAGTGACGACCGAACTATATTGCGTAGCCTAATCAGCAGGTCAATGACCTCCCATACGTCAATGGGTTGGTGACGGACGCTTAGCGACCTATGAACCGTAAAACCGCTGATAGGGATGACTCTTGAAAGTACTAATCATATTCTAAAAGGAGTTGGAATGAGTACCGATGAACAATATAAACAGGAGGAAGAAAATTATGACTAATCAGAATACTAATTATGATTATTGTAAAGGTGTTGAAAAATCTGTTGTTGATAAATCTGCTCTTGTTCGCCTGTGTGGAGTATTAGGTGTGCTAACAGAGAACAATGATTTGGCTACTGCGGCGCTTTTAGCCGCCACCAGAATTGAAAGACTTGAGAAAAAAATTCCAGCCCTCAACGTTGATTTAGCAGAAGCCAGTACACACGCCTACAATGGCGAAATAGCAAGAATGAAACTTGAAGCCGAACTCGCCCGCCTGAATGATGAATTGGAGACAATATTGTTGGAATACAACGACGAGATCACTCAATTCAACGCTGGTTTGAAAGCAGGGCAAGAAGGAAAGCTGGATCGTTGGAACGATCAGCCGGATTATGAGCCGGACTATGATGTGTGGATATTGGGCTATGAGGCTGGAAGTTTTAACCGTCTGACAAAACAGATTGAGGACTTGAGGGATGAAGGTGACCAAATCAAACAGGCGAATTGGAATTTCGCGAAAGAGTTTGAACGTCTGAATATTGTTATCGAGACGCAGAAAGAAGAGTTGGATAAAAGGGCCACAGTACATGATGAGAAAATTACCGATCACCCTGCATGACGCGCTGATGAAGGAACTTAATCAAACAGGAGAATAAAATGCTAAGTATCGATACTGCGCTCTTGATAATTGTCGTTTATCTGCTAGGAGCAATTACCGGAATATTTATTGAAAGAAGATATGGGAGGAATTGATGCCAACCCTTAATCAAATGAAAACTCGGTTATATTCTAAGTATCCAGGAAAGGCGTGGAAAAAGAAAGTTGATCAGATGACCGATTCTCAGATAATTGCAGTTTGGTATTCAATGCAGAAGAGAAAAGAAGAAGATATTTCTAAGTCGGAAAACACTTCTGAAGAGCCACTTCAGCCATCATTATTCAAAGATTTCTAAAGGAGATCAAATGTTTTTACTATATCCAGTTGATTCGTCAAAAAGATATTTTGCAAAACCGGTAATGGTATTGACCATGGATTCTGATACAAGCCATGGAAAAAGGCTTTCAGATGATGAAATTATTAAAGTATATTCCGAGCATCCAGAAAATCACGGTATTGTTATAACCGGATCGGATGCAATGGATCATGTCGATGAACTTAGAGCATTCATATTTACCTTCAGAAAACATTTTGCTCCAAACACTAGGCCCCGTATTATTATATATACGAATTATTTCATGGAAGAATTAAATGATAAGAAGTATTGGCGCGGCCTTAAATGCGAAATTCTATTCTATGGAAATGTTCTCTTAAAATACGGACGGTCATCACAATACGATTGGCGTTTATATTTTGACAAGTTCCTTGGAATTAAACTTATGGGACGTGGCCAATCAGTAAACTGTTATACAAAAATGCAACATGAATGAGGATTGATATATGGGAAATAAAATTATTATAAAAAACAATCTCAAAAAGCTTGATGACGAAGAACTTGCAAAGAAAATTGAGAATGAAGCAGATCGAAAAATGCTTTGGAAATTTCAAAAAGATCGGACCCAAAAAGAAGATCCAAAAGAAAATGTGAAGAATGATTCGCAGTAATTGCGAATGCTATAATGAGGCTATTCATGCCTTATATATTTTCAATATTTAAAAGGAGTAAAAAATGAGCAACGGTGTAGTTTGTAAAGCTGGAAGTAAATTAGCTTGTATGAGCAGTAAACTTGGAAGGTTCGCACATAAAGGAATGTTTGTACTTAACCAACATTCCCCGGAAATTTTAACTGTCGTTGGTGTTACCGGAGTTGTTGTGGCGACTGTTATGGCCTGTAAGGCAACTTTGAAAGCCGGAAAGATTCTTGATGATCACAAAGAACTAATGAATTCAATCCATGAAGCGGAAGCATTAGAACCCGAAAGTTACACTTCACAGGATATTGTTCAGGATAAGGTTTTGGCATATTTTATGACTGCCAAATCATTTGTGCGTCTATATGGGCCTTCGGTTGCTATTAGTACTTTATCGCTTGCTTGTTTGGTCGGATCAAGTCTGATTCTTAAAAAGCGTAATCTCGCAATCGCTGCCGCATATTCTTTGGTTGAGAAAGCTTTCAACGAATATCGGGGCCGGGTCGTTGAGGAATTTGGACCTGAAAAAGATTTTCATTTTCGATATGGTACTGAATATGAAACGGTTGTCGAAGAAGTAACCGATGATGCTGGAAAAACAAAAAAGATCAAGAAACAGGTTCAGGTTTTAAAGCCGGGAACTGGCCCAAGTATGTATGCTCGAGTATTTGAAGAGCAGATATATGATACCAATGGTAATTATACTGGTAGCTCACAGTGGTCTCCAAGTGCAGAGTACAATGCAAGTAACCTTATTCTAAAGAATGCTTGGGCAAATGAGCACCTTAGGGCCCGCGGATATTTGTTCTTGAATGATGTCTATGATGAATTAGGATTCCCCCGTACAAAGGCTGGGCAAATGGTTGGATGGCTATGGCAAGGCGATGGAGATAATAATGTTTCTTTCGGCCCGGAAGTTGATGCCATAATTAGAAAGATGCCTGGCTATATGGCCTATCGTGATGGGGGTTCATTCCTTTTGGACTTTAATGTGGACGGTGTAATCTTAGATGGGATTGAATAGAAACGAGGCTTTTATGAAGCTATCACCGGTTAGACCGCAATTAGCCCAAGGTGATGAATTGCAAAAGATTTTATTATTGGTAGATTACAGTAACATTCTATACAGATCATATTTTAGTAGTATTAAAGGATGGGAAGAACGACCTTGGTTACCGATATTGCGGTTTATAGACTCTCTCCGACTATGTATCCAACGTTCAAAAGTACCTGGTGTACGAATGGAGGTTATATTTGCCGGGGAGAGTCGCGAGAAGTTAGACAGAACTAAACGCGATAAAACCTATAAAAGTAACCGGATTCCTGTTAAAAGTGATATATTCAGAAATTTCAGAAAGATTATGGTCCCTGTACTCAGAGATATGGGTACGGGGATTTTATCTCGGGCTGGCGCAGAAGCTGATGATGTTATTGCGGGTATTGTCGGACTCGTAGCAATAGATGATTATTCTCCTTTAGATAGTTTCAATCGAAAGCGAAAACAAAAAACCGACATAGTTGTATTCTCGAATGATAAAGATTTATATCAGCTTCTGCGCTTTAAACGGTGCTATATTTACAATCAGCAAGGTGTATTTTATACAAGAGAGAATTTTATTGATGACTACAAATTTCATCCGGATAAATTTCCTTTGTATAAAGCAATGGCTGGAGACAAATCAGATAACATTCCAGGCGTTGATGGGATTGGGCCGGTCAAGGCAACTGACTATATTTTAACGGATACAATTCCAGTAGATGACCCAGAGTTTATAAGATCCTTGAACCTTATTAATCTGGACTATGATTTAGATGTTCCAAGTGTAGGAAAGGTCCTATATTTTGACTCAAAATTAAGTCATAGTAAAAGTCAAATCTATAATATCTATGGTAAAAATTCTCGCGCGTTTGCTGAAATTCAGTTAGCACTTAACATGCTAAAAGAAGTATATTTACATTAAGAACAACTAAAAGGATAAAATCATGACAACAGAATTCGAAATATACTATGCTAATGTCTTAGAGCCAGATGTCTATGGTATTCATACCATTTTTGTTATTGCATCAAATCTTATCGATGCAACTAAAATGATTAATGAAGAGGTTCGTGAGTTAATTAAAACCTATTGCGGATTATATCGAGAGGTTGATTTTGTTGATGTAAAACAAATTGATCGAACCAAAACCAATACAATAATGCATAGTAGATATATTAGCTAGGAGAAAAATGAAAATCTATTTGGCTGGTGGAATGAGAACCGACTGGCAAGATGCCTTTATTAAAAGATATCCTACCGTTGAATTCGTCGATCCAAGAGAGCATGGCTTGGCATTAGCTCGGGAATACACATTTGCTGATAAGCTTGGTATTCGACAATCCGATCTGGTTGTCTGTTATTTTGAAAGAGGAAATCCTTCGGGTTTGGGTTTAGCATATGAAGTCGGCTATGCAGATGGACTTGGTATTCCCTTTATCCTAATTGATGAGAAAGAGGATAAGTATGCAGCAATGCTACGGGCTTCTGTTCCATTTTATTATGTTACCGTTAAAGAGGCATTCGATTTTCTGGATGCACTAATTGGTAGAAATAAAGTCAATAAGGAAGATGATGAATGAAGATATATTTAGCTGGATCCATCTCCGGGCAAACTGGAGAAAGTGTTATTGATTACTTTACTCTTACAGCTAGTTTTCTTCGCGAACTCGGCTTTGAGGTAATTCATCCAATGATAGCAAAGGGATATTTTCGGAATGAGCCAAAGTTTAAGGCGGAGGGATATACACATAAGCCAATGTCAACAAATCATGCTATTATAGAGCGTGATTGCTGGATGGTTCAGCAATGTGATATTCTGTATTGTAATCTGACTATGGCTGAAATCGTTTCAATAGGCTCTTGTATGGAATTAGCCTGGGGACATATTTTGAGAAAGCACACTGTAGTAGCCATGCAAGCGGATAATATTCACCGCCATGCTTTTGTTATGGAGGCTGCGGATGTTATATTTGAAACTCACCGCGAAGGGCTTGAGTATTTACTAGAATTGAAAAACTAAAAGGAGTAATATGCCTGAAAGTGTTCAAATTTTTGTTTTGGTAGTATTCCGGATTCACGGAAAGGAACTTCTCGATATTGTTCTTCGAGATTCCTCTTTGACGCTTGATCAACAGATAGATAAAGTATGTGACCAGCACGAAGTAAGAAGAAGCGATTTTTATGGCCTTTCATTTTGTATAAAGGGTTAGGAATACATTTCCAATATCCGATTCATAGTGTCCGACTAAAATGAGTGATATATTGTTGTTCCTCAAAACTATCGGTGTATAGTAAGGCGCAAATCGCCGAGCTATGAATCAATCATATTTCTAAAAGGAGAAAATCATGGTATCAGCTAAATTTATGAATTTACTAACAGAAATGGAAGATATCCACAAACGTAAAAATGCTGGGTATGCTGGAGAAGGCTCTATGGATCCGTGGGCAAATTTCCGGATGTCCGAAGCTATTGGAGTATCTGCTTTCAACGGATGCTTAGTACGTATGGGCGATAAATATGCTCGCGCCTGTAATTTGTCAAAAGATCCTCGTAATGAGCAGGTTGGGGAATCACTCCATGATACACTAATTGACTTGGCCAATTACGCGCTTATTGCAATCTGTCTTTATGAAGAGGAAGAAGATAATCTCATAAGTCAGCCATGCCCTCCGGAGGATGATAATTCAAAGACTATTCATTATATTCTCACTGGAAAACATGCGCGCGTATTTGACAGAGAAATGACACTCGGAGTTGGAGTTATTACAGATGTTAACTCTGATAGGGTTCTGGTTTGCTTTGATAATGGAACTAAATTAAGTGTTGGTCATTCAAATATCGAAGTTTTAGATTAAAAGGAGCCTAAAATGGAAATGCAGTTCAGTTCACCATTATTTAATATTCTTGGCGGAGTATGGGCCATTATATGCGCCGTGCTCTTCATCTGGTTTTCGGCGGTGATTATTTACTACTTGATAGACAGTATTAAACACCGTACCAAAAAATGACAAGACCCTATAAAGCCGCTTACCATAAGTACCGAGATTTAGAGTGGGTTAGGCTTTACCAGTCTGGAATCTCGGTACAGGAAATTGCTACAATGTGGCACTATAACTATGGAACCGTTTCTCGAGTACTAAGATATTACGGAGAGAAACCACCGCGTCCACAATTATATTTGAATCAGATTCATCAACTCTAAAAGGAGAGAAATGGCCGTCGAATCAGGTGTGTGCGAAACTATTGCGATAATTATATTTGCAGTTTTTTGGTCTGGACTAATGTTTTGTACTGGGTTCCTTAGTGGAGAAGGAGATAAGTAATGAAAGCTCAAGAATATGCAAACTCTTTCTTTGATGCAGTAAAGCGAAGTAGAAATGATGATGAAGTAAAGAAAGCGATCCATGATATTTTGATCGAATTTATGGAAGAAGGCAGAGATCTATCTATAGCGCGCAAGGTGGAAACTGATAGTGCTACCATTGCTATATTGAAAGAACAGTCTGCAAAGTGGCGAGCGTTTGCTCGGATTGTAAATAAGAAGTATGGAGTATTTTTGATCAAGACGAATGGTTTTAAAGAGTACATACTTTCTAAACTGCCGGAATTAACTGGCAAACTATAAAAGGAGAAATAAAATGAATATTTATTCTAAACCAGCGATTATAGCCCTGGTTTCACTTGGCGTTGGAGGAGTTGCAGGATTTCTTGTTGCTAGAAGGCTTCTTGAACAGCATTATCAAGAACTTTCCCAAATGGAGATTGACGATGTTAAGGCATATTATCGTAAGAAGTATGAAAGTAAAGAGCCAGTAAGTATAACTGCTGATACGATCGAGGAATATCGCAAAATTGCGACGAAATATGCTAAGCCTGATCTTCATGAATTGGCAAAGGCTAATAAAGATGAGGATGAGGAAATTGAAGAAGATGATGAGACCGATGAGCTTGAAGAAGAGGAGTATGACGATTTGGACGACGATGGCGTAATTATTTCCCCGATTGAAACAGCCGATCACTTGGATCCAGACAAAGAACCATATTTGATCGATTATGACGAATTTGTCACGCCAACCGATATTTTCGACAAAGTGGATCTGTTCTATTATCGCTTTGATGATACGGTATGCGATGCTGATGACGTGATCATGAATGAGCCTGAGAATACTCTCGGATGGGAATGGATGAAAATTCTTGAAACTAAGACGACTGCTTTTGTCCGCAATGAGGGAATGGCAACCGACTTCGAGATTCATTCATTTAGCAAATCCTATAAGGAAGAAGTTGCTTCCCGTCTTGAAACCGATAAAGAAAAGAAATACCGGCACATGGCTCGGAAGAAAGAAGCCATGGATTCCTCAAGTGATGAATTCATCGAACATGAAACTTTAGCTAAAAAAGAAGAAGAAAAGAAAAAAGCAGCTGCCGTACGTAAGGCAAAAAGACTTGCCACGCAAGCCGCCGAATAAGAATAGTTGCTAGAAAAGAAGGCCTTAAACAAGCCTTCTTTTTTTTCTAAAATAGAAAGGAGGTGTGATAATGATATGGATAAAATCGAAGAAGACTATACGAATTATTTGAAAAATTTAGTAAGAGGCCCGAAAGAAACCGAGTATGAACTTCTTTTAGAGCGATTATGGAAAAAGGAATATTACAGTATACTTCCAAATGATCAGAATCGGGAAAAAGATGGAATAGGATTACGAGATATTCCGGACGGACCAGATTATAGAGATTACTATGGGCCTTGTAGTGTTTTGGAAATGCTAATTGCGCTAAGTAAGCGAATGGAATGGGAAATATCTGGTACTGGCTATAACGTAACATATCGAGATTTGTTCTGGGAGATGCTTGAAAATTTGGGATTAAAGAAGTTTGATAATTTAGCAGTTATGCATGATGCACGTACTAATGAGTTGGATCATATTTTAACAAATTGGATAGAGCGACAGTATTCTCCGGACGGTTCGGGTGGTATATTTCCGATAGAAAACTGGAGAAGTCGAACAGATAAACCTCAAAATAAGGTAGAAATATGGTATCAAATGATGCTATATCTGTCCAAAAACTATAAAATTTGATAAAAAACAGTCACACTTTTAGTCACACTTTTTAAAAAGTCACAAAAAAAACCGTGATTTTGCCAAAAACGGGACTAAAAACGTGACTGATAATAGGCTAAAAATGCAAAAAAATGAACTTAAAATTGAGAAAAGCCGCTAAAAAGTCACGAAATCACAAAAAAAAAGGCGTTTTTCAGTTTACGCTATAAAAATTTTAAAAAAACTTTTATAAAAATAAAGTGCAAAAACGGTATTTTTTCCGTGATTTCGTGACTGCTCATAATTTATCAAGAAAGGAGGTCCTTATATGGATTTTTTGGAAGTTGTCGAAAAGAAAGCCGTAAATACTAGCAAAGGAAGATCACCAGGGGCAATTGATATTTATCCCGATTTCAAAGTTTGCAAAAGTAAGGACCTTATGGTTCGTGGACGTTCGTTTTATGCAATCTGGGATTCAGAGCGAAATGCTTGGCTTACAGATGAGATGGAAGTCGTTAGATTGGTTGATCAGGAGCTATTTAATTATAGGGATACTGTATTGGGGCATGAGGACCATGTAAATATTAAAACTCTTGCTAGTTATTCTACTGGCGCATGGAATCAATGGATCAAGTTTATTAAAAGTATGCCTGATAATTATCACACCATCGATAATAAGATCTTATTTGCAAATGATAAGATAACAAAAGCCAGTTATTCAACTCATAATCTTCCATATAATTTAGAGAAAGGATCAACAAAATCTTATGATCGTTTGATGTCTGTTCTTTATGATGAAGAAGAGCGACAGAAATTAGAATGGTGTGTTGGGGCAGTACTAACTGGTGATAGTAAAAAGATTCAAAAGTTCTGTGTACTTTATGGCGATGCAGGAAGTGGCAAATCTACATTTTTGAATATTCTTCAAAAGCTTGTCGATGGATATTACATTGCATTTAATGCTAAGGCGCTTGTCGGAAATAACAATATATTTGGGACTGAAGTATTTAAGAATAATCCCTTGGTTGCTATCCAACATGATGGTGATTTAAGTAAAATTGATGATAATAGTACTCTTAATTCTATTATATCGCATGAGCAAGTTGTTATTAATGAGAAGCATAAGTCCCAATATTCTATGCCTATTAACTGTTTTCTCTTTATGGGTACTAACAAACCAGTAAAGATTACAGATAGTAAGTCCGGAATATTAAGGCGCTTGATTGATGTTCGTCCTAGTGGGCGTCATCTATCTCCAAAAGAATATGATCAAGTTATTTCTGAAATCGATTTTGAATTGGGAGCGATTGCTTATAAATGTATTGATATTTATAATGGTTTAGGAAGTAAGTTTTACAATGCTTATCGCCCGAAAGAAATGATGTTCGAAACAAATGTAGTATTTAACTTTGTAGAAGAATATTATTTCTATTTTCTAAATGAGATTGATTTTATTCAACTCAAAGATGCTTATATTTTATATAAGGAGTTTTGCCAAAATAATAGTACTGGCTATGTTCTTCCTCGCCATACTTTTAGAGAAGAATTAAAAGCATATTTTTCGGATTATATCGAGCAAAAAAGAATAGATGGAAAAGCATATCGGTCGGTTTACTGGAATTTTAAGAAAGAAGTTATTGATAATAATCAAGCTATTATTCCAGTAGAATCAGAAACAACGGAAGCTTTAGTATTGGATAAAACAAGTTCTATTTTTGACAGAGATCATGCCGATTATCTGGCGCAATATGCAAATGATAATGGAATTCCATATTTTAAATGGGATAGCTGTAAAACAAAACTGTCAGATCTAGATACATCTAAAATTCATTATGTTCGTCTTGATCCAAATCATATTGTAATTGATTTTGATTTAAAAAATAATGATGGAGAAAAGGATCGAGCCATGAATCTTGCAGAAGCAAGTAAATGGCCAAAGACCTATGCAGAATATAGTAAAAGCGGAGCAGGAATTCATTTGCACTATATTTATGATGGTGATCCGACTGATTTAAGTCATGTCTATTCAGATGGGATTGAAATAAAAGTCTTTACAGGTAAAAGTAGTTTACGAAGACAGTTAAGTTTATGTAATGACATCCCGATCGCTCATATTTCGTCAGGTTTGCCATTAAAAGAGAAAGGAGGAAGTTACCAAATGATGGATGATAAGGCAGTAAAAACTGAGCGAGCATTACGGGATTTAATTATTCGTAATCTTAATAAAGAAATTCATCCCGCAACGAAGCCAAGTATTGACTTTATAAAAAAGATTTTGGATGATGCTTATAATTCGGGTCTTGTTTATGATTTGAATGATATGCGGGGCCGAGTCCTGATATTTGCTATGAATTCCACAAATAATTCAGATTATTGTGTAGCTCTTGTTCCAGAAATGAAATTCTCATCCGAGAAGGAAAGTAATCCAGCTAGTAATTATAAAATCGAGGATTTTGTATTCTTTGATGTTGAAGTATTTCCCAATCTATTCATAATTGTTTATAAACTTGCTGGAGAAAATCATAAACCAGTTACATTAATTAATCCGACGTCCGAACAAGTTGAGGAGTTATTTAAATTTAAGCTTATTGGATTTAATAATCGAAGATATGATAATCACATTCTCTATGCCCGATATATTGGGTATACCAATGAGCAACTCTTTAATTTAAGTACAAGGATTATTAATTCTGGCAATAATGATGTTCTCTTTAGAGAAGCTTATAATTTATCTTATACAGATGTATATGACTTTTCAAATAAGAAACAGGGGTTAAAGAAATTTGGTATTGAGTTGGGTCTTCATCATCAGGAATTTGCATTTCCCTGGGATGAACCAGTACCCGAAGATAAATGGGATCTCGCTGCAAAATATTGCGCAAATGATGTTTTTATAACAGAAGCAACTTTTAATGATCGGCGAGCAGATTGGGCAGCTAGGCTTATTCTGGCTGAATTAACTGGCGGAATTCCAAATAATTCAACAAATCAGCTAGTAACAAAACTTATATTTGGAGAAGATAAAAATCCCGAATTAGTTTATACAGATTTGACAGAAACTTTTCCAGAATATGAGTGGAAGAAGCTTGACGATGGACGTTTTCATAATATGTATCGGGGAGATGATGTGGGCTTTGGCGGATATGTTTATGCTGAGCCGGGTATATACACAAACGTTGCTCTTTTAGATGTTGCGTCAATGCATCCAACATCATTAATTAATATGAACTATTTCGGCAAGTATACAAAGAATTATGAAAACATCAAAAATGCACGCGTTCTAATAAAGCATGGGGATAAAGAAGCTGTTTCAAAAATGTTTGATGGAATGCTGACAAAGTATATGACTGATGATAGTATTATGGAAGATTTAGCATATGCTTTAAAGATTGCACTAAATTCAACATATGGCCTTACCTCAGCAAGATTTCCAAATGTTATGAAACACCCTCAAAATGTTAATAATATTGTAGCATTAAGAGGGGCTTTATTTATGCGCACCTTGCAAGATGAAATCCAAACTCGGGGATATAGTGTTATTCATATTAAGACCGACTCCGTTAAGATTGTAAATGCTGATAATGATATTATTAAATTCTGTAAAGAATTTGCAAATAAATATGGTTATGAGTTTGAGCATGAGGCAACCTATGAGAAGATGTGTCTTGTGAATGATGCCGTGTATATTGCAAAATATGCTTGGGCCGCGAAGAAAGATGATATTGGTAAATGGACAGCAACAGGAGCGCAATTTCAGCATCCGTATGTCTTTAAGAAATTATTTACAAAAGAGCCAATTGACTTTAGGGATTTTTGCGAAATTAAAACTGTAACAGGAACCTCTTCTTTATATTTAGATTTGAATGAAGATTTAAAAGAAGGTGAGCATAATTATTTATTTGTTGGCCGTGCTGGTGAATTTTGTCCAATTAGATCTGGGTTTGGTGGAGGTATATTATACCGTCACAAAGATGATAAATATTATGCGGCTGCAGGTACGAAAGGATATCGTTGGCTGGAATCAGAAGTTATTCGAAATCTTAATAATGAAGATTGCATTGATATCAAGTATTTTAATAATTTAGTAGACGAAGCTATTGATGCGATTAACAAATTTGGTGATTTCGAACAGTTTGTAACTGAAGTTAATTAAAAGGAGAAAATAATGGCAACAAAGGTGAAAGATAAGTTGGTAACAGAAAATATTAATATTTCAAATGCTCGTATTGGCTTTAGAAATTTTTCTGGAAAGGAAGGGCAATATAATCCAGCAGGAAATAGGAATTTTGTTGTTTTTCTTGAAAGTATTGCAGATGCAAAGAATCTTGAAGCAGAAGGTTGGAATGTTAGATGGTTAAAACCACGAGATGCAGAGGAAGAAGAACAACCAATTCTTTCTGTTAAAGTTGCATTTGGAGCATATCCTCCGAAAATTGTGCTTGTAACTCGAAAGGGATTAAGCCAGATCGGTGAAGATGAGCTTTCTATTTTAGACTGGGCTGATATTAAGTCTGTTGATTTAACGGTTCGTCCATATAACTATGAGGTTCAAGGAAAGAAGGGTGTAAAGGCATATTTGAAAACTATGTATGTCACACTTCAAGAAGATATGTTTGAAGCGAAATATATTAATCCTCCGGATTCTGCTCAAGCAACTGTTTGCGAGCCTGGATATGAATATAGAGATGGCGCATGTATGAAGATTGACGAGTAATATATGATAGTTGATCTCTATGACCATCAGAAAAGCGCCATAGAGAAATTAAAGCCCGGGTCAATTCTTGTTGGTGGAGTTGGCTCGGGCAAGACCTTAACTGCCTTAGTATATTTCTTTGAAAAAATATGTTATGGCAAGATTATGCAAAATGGTCATAATGATTATTCTCCAATGCGCTTGAAAAAAGATTTGTATGTTATAACAACAGCAAAGAAGCGAGACTCATTAGACTGGGTTAAAGAGGCTTCACATATTCCATTAAAAATAAAAATGGTTGATAGTTGGAATAATATTGCAAAATATGCATCTATTAAAGATGCATTCTTTATATTTGACGAGCAACGGGTTGTTGGGGCAGGAGCATGGGTTAAGTCCTTTTTAAAAATTACAAAAAATAATCAATGGATTTTACTTAGTGCTACACCGGCGGATACATGGATGGATTTAATACCCGTTTTCGTTGCAAATGGCTTTTATAAAAATAGATCAGATTTTCTAAGGCGCCATGTTGTATATAGCCGCTTTTCTAAATTTCCAAAAGTAGAACGATATTTGGAAATTCCGAAATTAATTCGGCTAAGAGATTCCGTCATGATTAATATGCATTTTCGGAGAAATACTGTTTCTCATGAAATAAAAATTATATGCGATTTTGACAAAGAAAAACAAAAACGATTAATGGTTGATAGGTGGGATATTTATCATAATGTTCCTATCCGAGATGTATCGCAACTGTGTTATCTTTTGCGAAGATTAGTAAATTCGGATAAAGATCGGCTTATAAAACTAAATGAACTTTTAGGCACTCATAAAAAGATTATTGTCTTCTATAATTTTGATTATGAATTAGATTTATTAAGAAACTTTGCAAAGGAATTAAAGATTCAATATTCTGAATGGAATGGCCATAAGCATGAAGATATTTCACAAAGTAATTCCTGGCTGTATTTCATTCAGTATATGGCTGGAGCTGAAGGATGGAATTGTATTGAAACAAACTGTATAGTATTTTTCTCTCAAAACTATTCATATCGAATAATGACACAGGCAGCTGGAAGAATCGATAGGCTTGATACACCGTTTACAGATTTGTATTATTATATTTTTATTAGTAATTCAATAATCGATTTAGCCATTGATCGAGCATTGAAAAATAAGCAGCGGTTTAATGAAAATCGATTTACAAAAATTTAGTCGCGTAAAAAACATATGCTATAATAGAAGAGATAGAATATGTTTATTACATATGCTATTTTTTTTGAAAGGATTTTATGAAAGAGAATGAATTTCAATCAAAACTTATTACAGAATTAAAATCAAGGTTTGTTGGATGCGAAATAATTAAGAATGATAGTAGTTATATTCAAGGGATTTGCGATTTAATAATTTTGTATAAAAATAAATGGGCTATGCTAGAGGTAAAAAAAAGTAAAGAAGCAAAAAAGCAGCCTAATCAAGAATATTATGTTAATAAATTTGGCAAAATGTCATATGCCGCATTTATTTATCCAGAAAATAAGGAGAAGATATTAAATGAATTGGAACGATCACTCCTCTCTTAAGGGAGAGCATGCATTTTTATCTGCATCCAAGTATCATTGGGTAAACTATGATGGAGAAAAATTAGAAGATGTATATTTGTCATGGTTGGCAGTTCAAAGAGGAACTGAATTACATGAATTAGCCTCTAAGTTAATTGATTTACGACAAAAGTTACCAAGATCAGAAAAATCATTTAATCTATATGTTAATGATGGTATTGGATTTAAAATGCTTACAGAACAAACACTATATTATTCACCTAATTGCTTTGGAACAGCCGATGCAATTTCATTTAGAGACAATATTTTACGTATTCATGATTTAAAAACAGGTAAAACCGTAGCATCTATGAAACAACTTGAAATATATGCTGCTTTATTTTGTTTGGAATATGGAAAAAATCCAAATAGTATTGACATTGAATTAAGAATGTATCAATTCGATGAGGTTTTAGTTCATCATCCCGAACCAGAAGAAATATTATATATTATGGAAAAGATTAAGGACTTTGATAAAAGAATTCAACGCTTACAAGATAAGGAGTAAAGGTCATGAGTGAATTAAAGCATATTGGTGTTCCACGCAGATCTGGAAGATATCCTTGGGGAAGTGGTAAGGATGGATATCAACGTAATACTTCTTTTCGAGGTTATGTTAAGGAATTAAGCAAACAGGGTTTGACTCAAAAGCAAATTGCGGAAGGGATGGGGCTGACAACCACCCAACTTCGTGCAGAAATTTCTATAGAGAAATCTGCCCAAAGAAAGGCTGATGCTGCTTTGGCACAACGGCTTAAGGATAAAGGATATTCTAATGTTGAAATTGGAAAACGAATGTCTATTAATGAAAGTTCAGTCCGAAATCTTCTAGATCCCGTTATGCAAGAGAGAGCATTAATAACTGAGCGAACTGCTGATATGCTAAAAAATCAAGTCGCTAGTAAGTTATATTTAGATGTTGGGGCAGGAATAGAAAATCAAATCGGTGTTTCACGCACTCAGGTTAATACAGCTATTGCTGTTTTACAAAAACAAGGATATAAATTACAATATATTCAAACAGACCAATTAGGTACAGGTAAAAAGACAACAATTAAGGTTTTAACAAAAGATGATGTTGATTATAAAACATTGGTTAATAATAAAGATAAAATTAAAATGGTAACTGATTGGAGTGAAGATGGTGGAAGATCATATCTGGGATTAGAACCAATTACTTCTGTTTCTAGTAAACGTATTGGAATTAAATATAAAGAAGATGGCGGAGCCGATATGGATGGTGTGATCGAACTTCGTCGAGGAGTAAAGGATATTTCACTTGGCGAATCTAGATACGCGCAAGTTCGTATTGGTGTTGATGGAGATAAATATCTAAAAGGGATGGCAATATATTCTGATAATTTACCTCCCGGCGTAGATATAATGTTTCATACAAGTAAAAGTAAAGATGTTGGATTTAATAAGGCTCTAAAAAGTATGAAAGATGATCCAGATAATCCATTTGGTTCAACCGTTCGTCAAAAATATTATATTGACAAAGATGGGACAAAAAAATTATCGGCAATAAATATTGTCAATGAAGAGGGAGATTGGGATACATGGTCTCGTACTTTATCGTCTCAAATGTTATCAAAGCAATCTCCAGCTTTAGCAAAGCAACAACTTAATCTTGCATTAAAAATAAAGCAAGAAGAATTCGATGAATATAACTCATTGACTAATCCCGCTGTTAAAAAGATGTTGTTATCATCTTTTGCCGATGAATGCGATTCGGATGCAGTCCATTTAAAAGCAGCAGCAATGCCTCGCCAAGCAAATTATGTTATTTTGCCGTCAACAAAGTTAAAACCAACAGAAATCTATGCTCCAAATTATAAAGATGGGGAATCGGTTGTATTAATTCGGCATCCGCATGGTGGTATTTTTGAAATTCCACAAGTAAAAGTTAATAATCATGATCCGGCCACAAAGTCTTTATTTGGAAATGCCCAAGATGCAATTGTTATTCACCCATCAGTTGCAAAAAAGCTTTCTGGAGCAGATTTCGATGGAGACACAGTTCTTGTTATTCCAAATAAAAGTGGGCAAATTAAAACTTCACCATCGTTAAAATCGCTTTCGGATTTTGATCCAAGATTGGCATATCCTGGATATGCTGGAATGAAACCCATGTCTGCAAGAAATAAACAAACTGAAATGGGTAAAATTTCGAATCTTATTACAGATATGACAATTAAGGGAGCTAGTCATGATGAAATTGCAAGAGCTGTTAAGCATTCGATGGTTGTTATTGATGCAGAAAAGCATAATTTAAACTATAAACAATCATTCAAAGATAATGGAATTGCGGCTTTAAAAGAAATTTATCAAGGCGGTTCAACTAAAGGCGCATCAACTCTTATTTCTAAAGCAAAATCTGAAATTAGAGTTGATAGAAGAAAAGATGTTTATAAAGTAGACCCAAAGACGGGCAAAAAAATATTTATTTCAGATCCCGAAAGCTATGTTAATAGCAAAGGTAAGGTTATTGATAAGAAAACAGTATCTACAAAGATGTATGAGATAGATGATGCATATAAATTAAGTTCTGGAACACGAATGGAATCCATTTATGCTGATCATGCTAATGCATTAAAGGCACTTGGTGATAGAGCTCGAAAAGTCTCTGCTAATACCCCCTCTCTAAAATATTCACCTTCTGCCAAAAAGACCTATATCAAAGAAGTTGAGTCATTACTTTCTAATTTATCAATAGTAATTAGTAATAAACCATATGAGCGCCAAGCTTTGCTATTAGCAAATAAAGTTGTATCTGCAAAAAAGCAAGCTAATCCGAATTTAACCCCCCAGGATTTAAAAAAAGTCCGTGGTCAGGCATTAGCCGAAGCTCGTCACCGAACTGGTGCTAAAAAACAATTAATTCCAATTAGTCCAAAAGAATGGGAGGCTATTCAAGCCGGCGCCATAAGTAATAATCTTCTTACCAAAGTATTAAATAATGCTGATTTGAAAGTAGTAAAGGAATATGCGGCACCACGCTCAAGAAAAACATTATCCACCGCTAAACTTAATAAGGCTAAGGTCCTACTTGATCGGGGCTATACTCAAGCAGAAGTAGCAGGAATGCTTTCTATTTCTACAAATCTATTAATGAATTCGCTCAATGAAGGAGGATAGTATGCCTAAAAAAGTTGCAGTATTCCTAACAACATTGGACAATCCATTTGATCCTTCAGTTCAATGGGATGAATGGAAACGTTTCGATGAAGATCAAGGTTACTATTCCTCTGAGTACTTAGCAAGAATTGCCAAAGTTTCAGATGAACTATCAGATTTGGACTATCTCCAGGCAATCGAACAAGCTGTTGATGAGATTTGTAGATTAAATGTTCTTGGAATTTATAAAAAAATAATAGTTTTTGGAGATTAAGAGGTGTGGGGGGTATCCTCGAAAAAAATACCCCCCCTCTCAAATCGCGGGCTCTCAAAAAAAACTCCGGGGGAAATTTTATGGCCTCCCTAAGGTGCTCATTGCTTTTTTCATCTGGCTTTGCTAGATCGGTGTTGGTGAGCGCCGTCCTCCTTTCAGACAGTGGGCACCTTAGAGAGATCATAAAAATTCATTGGAAACTTCTCTAAAACCCTATAAAACTTTTCGGAAGGAGGCACAAACAATGAACAACCAAACTAAAAGTAAAACAGAACAGTCAAGAAAATTGCCTCCTGCCAAAACTCCGGAGGCTAGAGAGAATCAATTAGTTGCGATGGCTGTAGACTTAGCAGAAAAGCAGCTAAGAGATGGAACTGCAACGTCACAGGTTATTACCCATTTTTTAAAGATGGGTTCTACCAAAGAAAAAATTGAAAAAGAAATTTTGGAAAAGCAAAAAGAATTAATCACTGCAAAGACAGAAGCACTCAAATCTCAAAAGAGAATTGAAGACTTGTATGCAAACGCGCTTAATGCAATGCGCCGATATTCTGGGGTATTGGAAGTTGATGATGAAGATGATTAGAACTTATACCGAACTTATGAAATTAAAAACGTTCGAGAATCGGTTTGAATATCTTAGACTCGACGGGGTTGCTGGAGTTTCTACTTTTGGCTTTGATAGATATCTCAATCAGTACTTTTATACATCGCATAAGTGGAGACAAGTTCGGCGAGATGTAATTGTCAGAGATAGTGCTTGTGATTTAGGAATTCCAGAGAGATCAATATTTGGAAACATTAGAGTTCATCATATGAATCCAATTACAATTGAAGACTTAGAATTCGAAAAGGAAGTTGCAATTGATCCAGAATTTTTGATCTGCGTTTCACTCAATACTCACAATGCGATTCACTTTGGCAACAAAGGAAATTTATTTGATTTACCAAAAGAACGAAAGAAAGGAGATACTGATCTATGGACGAAAACATTTTAGATTCAATTAAGATCTTGCTTGGAATCCAACCAAGTGATTTCAGTTTTGACAATGAAATTGTTATGAGTATCAATTCAGTCTTTTTATCCTTGCAGCAATTAGGTGTCGGGCCAGAGGCTGGTTTTAGAATTACGGGAAATTCTCAAACCTGGGAATCTTTTCTTGGTACAGTAATTGATCTGGAAGCAGTCAAGACTTATATTTTCCTAAAAGTTCGAATGCTATTTGATCCTCCTC
>ERZ795054.1814-NODE-1814-length-19001-cov-31.599229_pt1 | contig 19001 bp, 12 predicted proteins | sample MGYA00375138_ERZ795054 | MGnify/ENA primary metagenome ERZ795054 (study PRJEB30183, sample SAMN05720215) | anaerobic digester metagenome | isolation source: active sludge of municipal wastewater-treating anaerobic digesters | place: USA | collected 2014-12-23 ... | reverse complement strand
CAACCGGAATATTGCTTACAATTTTATCAACCGTCTGGAGTGGTTGTATTCCAATAGTAAAATCAAGCTCCTCTCTGATGATATCTGTTTTTCCAACAATGGAGATGTTCATAGCGTCGCTTTTGATGAACAGGTTGTTACTGGACAGGATACCATCCTGAAGAGAAAATGTGCCTTTAACCGATGTAAATGGCATCCCCTCGGTGATCATGTCCGGCAGTTGGAATTTAAGCAGTTGTGACACGTTCAGAATGGAGAAGACTTTGGACAGAACGGGAAATTTGTTCAAAGAGCCTTTTTCCATCACGAGTGTTGCAGTTCCCTGCATCGTTTTTTTCAGGTCGGACATGTTTGCACCTTCCGCAGTCAAATCACCCTTCATGGTCAATGTGCCTGTCATCGACACTTTTTCAGAACCGGCATATTTTATAATTTGTTCCGCTGACATCTTATCAAGAATGAAACCTATCTTGTATTGCGCAACACCACCCGGAGCAAAAACAATACGACCTTTCCCGGAGAAACCACCATTGAAGGCGTTCATTTCAAACGCGGATATGTCTATCGTCTGCTGTCGATAGGTTAATGTGGTGCGCAGCTCCGAGTAAGGAATCGCGTTTATCTTACCTTTATGAGATTGCACTGAGGCCTTCAGGGATAACTTCTCTGATGTTGATGTCTCTTTTTTAAGGGTGTTTATTTTAGAGAGGAGGACGATATCGTCCATATCAAGATAGGTTGAGGTGACATGGATATCGAAGAATGGTTTCTTAACATTCGGCATAGCGCCCGTTACGCTGAACACCGAGTCATTCATCTGGGTGGACAGCCGTTTTATTAAAAGCCCATTGTCCCTGAAAACGATATCCCCTGCAAAGTTTCTCAGCTTTATTGCACCGGATGCGTTCTGTAATCCGACATCTTCAAGATTAAGGAGGTCTGAAGAAACTTTCACACGGACAGAAGGATTCGTGAAGTCATTCAATGTTGCACTGCCTTGTATTAAGGAACTTCCGATCCGGCCTGTAAGCAACGACGCACCCCCTCTGTTTTCCCCGAGGCTGACCGAACCGTTTAAGGCACTGATCGCCCTAAGTGTTGCAACGGGCTTGAAGGCTACGCCTGAAAATGAGATGTTGCCTCGCAAATCAAGATCTGCGACAGATTTTGGCATGCCGCTGCCGGTAAGGGCTAAACGCATGCCTCCGCGGGGCTGATAGGTCGCTATTCGGGGCAGATTAGATAAAAGATCCTCAATTTGAAATGGGTTTGATTCAACAGTAAAGGAAGGAAAATACCTATCTTGGATGCGGTAAAGTGCCGTTGCGTTCACATTCAGAGAGTCCAGCTGGTAGGAAAAGGCTTCAACCTGCACTTTGCCATTTTTAATATTGGACTTGAAAACAACCCGATTGCTTTGCGATTGCGGCTTGGTGAACACATTGTTATAGCTGTATGAAGCATCCGTAAGATCCCAGTGGCCAGATAATGCATAGTTATTCGTTGTGCCTGATCCTGTCATGTGGAGGGACGTCTTCCCTGTAAAGGCAAAATTGCCGCCCCCGCCTATACCAAGGAACCATGCAATCTCTTTTTGCCCGGGTATGATAGTCACGGCAAATGGATAGCTGGGAGAGATTGCCAGGCAATAATCGGCAATTTTTCCTTCCAGAGTCATGGGTGATTCCCCGAATTGTCCGGACATATTATGCATGAGCATGTCCTTACCCCGTAATTCCAGTTCACCCTTAATGCGGCTGAAAATGGGAACGTTCTTACCATAGGAAAGCATTCCCTCGTTCACACCGACTTTAACATGGAGAACATTGTAATTCTCATTTTCATCCATATGAGCAATTTGGCTGATCCGCCCGTTGATGCTGCCTTCTTTAAGCTGGCACATCCCGCCCTTGATACGTGTTTTGATAAAATCGGCCACGCCCCCTGATATAATGCCATAAGGGATAAAAGGGCCAAACTTCTCCAGGGAAACAGGGGAGGAGAATGCTTCTGCTGTAATCAGCGGATCATCCGTGTCGATATCTTTAATCGCGCATCTTCCCGATATTTTAAAATCATCGACCGTGAGAGTCAGCTTGTCCATGGTGATCTCGGAAGGGGTGCGCTGTATTTTATAGCCAAGACTTACCTCTTTTGGCGTCAGAGCGGCATGGAATACTTCCGGATATCGCAGGTTCAAGCTCTTTACGGCAACTGATCCTTCTGAACTAAACCGGGAGGCATTTCCTTTGAGGTGAGTATCGATATTCAAGATCCCCGTCGTTTTCCGAAAAGGCAGATACTTTTCATAATATGGTCCGTATCGTTCGATGCTCAGACCGGCCGCTTTAATCCTGGCATCAATGCTGCTGTTCACAAGGGATTCATTCCCTTCGGAGAGCTTGACATTGCCGGTAATGGATAGAGTCCCCTTCTTTCCCCGCTGATCGACAGTGGCCGAGATTTTAAGATCAGCCACCTGCCCACGGACGGGATTCTTTATATTAAAATCAATATTTTCCAGATTGACCGTCAACCCCGGTGGGATAATATGCTGATCGGTAAATGTCACGGCGCCATGATGAACGATAATTCTCCTGATCTCGAGGGCCGAGGTCTTTTGTCTTTCCAGGAGGTCACTGATATTGAAGACGCCCTCGCTGTCCCGGTACAAAATGCCGGCCGGTTTCTCAAGATGCATCCTTTTGATAACAATTTTTCCCCGCAGCAGGGGAAGGGCGGCTACTTTGAAGGTAACTCTCTCTACCGTTGCAAAAGTGTCCCTCCCATTTTTTTCTTTGATCGTAATCCCCCTGAAAGTGAAGGTAGGGCCGAAATAGAAAGAGAATGCTTCATTTTCATAGGATACTTCACGGCCCAGTGACGTATTGAGGAAGGCAACAATATTTCTCTTGTAGGCATCAAGATGGGACAGCTTGATCAGAACAACGGAGATGGCCACCGCTGTGGAAATGAAAATGAATGCAGTGATTAGAAGTATTATAATCTTCTTTCGGGTTGGTTTTTTCATATCATAAAGAATAAATGGTATGATGGGAAAAAGAAAGACAATTCTCTCAATGCGATCAATCCTGGAAGGGGAAAGATCGAATAAGAACCCGTTAACTGATTTTTCAGGATCACTAAATCAGCAGATGTGCTAACGCCATATACAAGTCCGCGGTTGTCAATTTTCAATTGAAGTGTTGATTAACGCTTGATCTGAAGCACTTTTGCCTTTTTTATAATTTAAGTCCTCTATTCCTTGTAAAATAAAACAGCCCTGAAACTTTGTCCGTCTCTGGAACTGCAACTTTTTATTTAAACTTTCTTTTTAAGTGGCACTTAACTTCTTCGATCTTGATCGTAAGAAAATAAGCATGGACAAAAGAAGTCCAATTATCATGAAGGGCAGATAGCCGGAAATCAACAGAAAAGAAAAACCAATCAAAGGATAGAGGGCCACCCTGACTGCTGCTTTTGCCAGGGGCTTATCCTTAATAAAGTTTGCGGCAATAGGACCATTGCGGTAATACCAGGCGACAAATTTCTGCCCCAGCGTGGTGGTAAGCAAGTACCTGTCTCTGACCTGTCGCAGAATTTCCACCTGTCCCGCCAGCGGCGATCCAAATGCTTCCGTGGCAATGAAACAATTGATGAAGACGCTGATATCCTCGTCGTCTCTTGGCGGCAAGACATTGGCTGTGTAATGAGCGCGGATCATCCAGTTGCCGGGACATTCGTACCATGTGCTGTCGGGTGGCAGGGTTTGCGGGAAGGGTGGCGGTGAGCTCAACCACCAACCGCACCAGGAACGATGCTTGGTCTCCGTCTGATCGATGGAGGCTGGCCAGTAGTTCATCTTCGGGATCTCCATGGCAATCACGCCTACGAGTACATCGCCCGGACCGTTGAACAACACCGGTGTAGGCAGTGTATATATGCTCCAGTCGTTGAGCACCCGCACGGCGCTAGGGTATGAATAGAGCCACTTCGACCCGATGCCGGGATTCACATTTCCTCCGTTGTTCTCGTAAACTACAATGACAATGTCGTCGCCGACTTTGACAAGACCTAGCTCACTAAAATAAACCCTGACCTCTTTGATGGATAACGGAAATTCTGAGGCATCGGGGGTAAAGCGGTTCAGGAAGATAAACTCATTTGTACCACCAATGCCGATGTTATCGTCCATTGATCCGTCATCCAGAATAAGCTTGCCTTCGGCCGCGAAAAGTTCGGTGGCAAAGACGCCTGTGTTGAAAAAGAGGGCAATGACGGCTAAGAAAAATAGTTGACTAAATTTTTGAAGAAACAACATATTCCTCCTTTTTTAATAATTACAGAGGGCATGGTTCAAATAAAATCATTAGAAATGTAGAAATTGAAATGTTGAACATATCTGGATGAACTCTTTGAGTCTGGCACATTTCAACTTTAATATCTTGTTCAAATTATAAGAATTTAGGGTCTGCATGTCAATGAAATACTGGCCGCAAAATCTGAGATGTTGTGCCGATGTTTGCCGTATAGTGTGTATTGCGTTTATTATGGATTGTAGTCGTGGCCTTTGCTTGAAACGTAACCCATCAAGCAGCTGAAAAGGTGACGACGCCCCGGCGGACATGGGAACGCGGGACAGTGCCATTTTACCTGAATGCTAAAACTTGTATTTGCCAGCTATTATGTTGCGGTAAATATCATCATTCAATGTTTCATATTTCTCGCTTCCCGGTAAAAGCACGTACATCCCCTCTCTGATCTTTGAGAGGTCGTATCCCTGGTTTTTAAGGTTCGTCTTTTTGATCTTGTGCGTGGCTGTCCATTCGAAGTCCGGAACGAAGCGCACGAAAAGCGGCACCGCATATTTGGGCAGGCTGGTTTTAAGATGTCCGGCAAGTTTGGAGATATCCAACGGCGTCTGATCATCTTTGACAATAGACGTCATGCCAACTTTACCGTCACTGCCCGGCATGGCGACACCATATACTGCGGAGGATGAAACACCGGGGAAACTGTCAATGGCTTTTTCGACTTCCTGCGTGGCCACATTTTCCCCCTTCCAGCGGAACGTATCACCCAGACGGTCAGCAAATTGCGCATGACGGAAGCCCATATTCCTGAGCATATCGCCGGTGTTGAACCACAAGTCGCCTTTTCTGAAAACGTTACGGAATATTTTTTCCTCCGTCTTTTTTTTGTCCGAATAACCGGCGAATGGCGTTTTCTCCGAAATTTCCATGATCAAAAGCCCGGTTTCACCCCGACCCACTTTCTTCATAAAACCCTGTTCATTTCTCACGGGCGCATCGTCTTCGGTATCATAGGATACCAGAGCAAAAGGAGTCACGCTGGTGCCCACGCTGTAGTCGATGTTCAGAAAATTGGTAAAAATGCCGACCCCTTCGGCTGCACCGTAAAACTCATACACTTTTTTTATGCCGAAGCGTTTTTTGAAAAGCATCCAGATATCGGGCCGGAGTCCGTTGCCGCAGATGTACTTCAGCGTCGTTTCATGATCATCAGGCTTAGCGGGCAGAGCCATTAGATAGCGGCACACTTCACCGACATAAACAAAATGGGTCACTTTAAATTGCCGGATGTCGTCGAGAAATTTGCTGGCGCTGAATTTCCTGCGCAGGGCGACGGCCGCGCCGTTCTGCAGCGCCGGCGGCCAACCAACCGAAATCGCGTTAGTATGAAAAAACGGAAGCGGAATGTAAATGGTATCCGTGGATTTCACGGGCATGACAAATTTTCCGAACCAGAACATGGCCGATACGATCCGCTTGTTGATGATGACAGCCGCCTTGGGCAGTCCACCAGTTGTTCCTGATGTATAAACGTAAGCCACGGTGTCTTTCAATGTGACACTCTGTGTAGTGGCAGGATTTTCGGTGCTTTTGCTTTCCAGTTCACTTGTGATGTCCGTTATGTCTCCAGGCTTGAGTTTTCCAGCGTCCTGCACCATGGCCAGCATTGACTTGGATAGATCGATTCCGGAACGCGCTTCACTGAAAAAGCCATAGCATTCCTCGCCGATGATGACAACTTTGCCTTTGTTCAGGTTGAAGCTGTGGATAAGTGACTCTCCCCGCTGATTTGTGTTGATGAGCGAGGCGATGGCACCTACCTTGGAACAGCCGCAGTAGGCTGCAAGCATGTCAGGCCGGTTTTCAAAACAAAGCGTTACCACATCGCCCCTGCCAATACCTTTCGAAAGCAGATAATGAGCAAAACGGTTGGCTCTTTCGTTCAGTTCACGATAGGTCAGGGATCCGTCCGGCGACTTCACCGCTGGATTGTCCGGGTATTGCCTTGCGATTTTTTCAAGTTCCAGCCCCCAGGAATTATTGGCTTTGCTTCCGATGCTTTTCAGCCCCTTAATCAAATTGAAGATCATCGACGGCAGCCGCCAGAGAATCTGCAAAACTTTTATGATAAATTCCGACAAACTGATGGTTGCAGGAATTTTTGCCGGTTGTGTTGTCATGATCTTCACTCCTTCATGTTAATTTTTCATTCGGATTTTTTTCCACAGGACGCCAGAAGCTGTTTTGAGCGATCAATTGAATTTATTGACCATTGATAAGAGCTTCCTTTTCGTTTTGGCCAGCATAGAAAATGCGGTTTTGTATGTCAAGAGAGATTTAATTCACGAACTCTGATTTTTGTTGGGCGTGAATTATGTTTATTCCAGATCGCAAGAAAGAAAAAAACAGAGCCGAATTGACTCTCTCCCACCCACCCTTTATTTAACGATTTTAAAAATATCTCTGGCTTTCGGATCGGCCGCAGTGCGCAGCAGTTCGAATAAAACCATTTCCGTGGAAGTGATCTGCGCACCGGCGCTTTTGATGGCGGAAACGCCCACGTCTCGGTTTTGAGGCGTCCGCGACGATACAGCATCCGCGACCAGATGAACGTTGTATCCATTCGACATTAAGTCCAGCGCGGTCTGATAAACGCAGATGTGGCACTCGATCCCGGTCAGCACGACGTGACGGCGTGTGAGGGATTCCAGCCGGTCGCGAAAGGAGGCATTGGCCCAGCAGCTGAAGGTTTCTTTAGCTATCGGCTTTACATCGCTCATTTCGTTGGCCAACTGGGGGATCGTGGGCCCCAGTTTTTCCGGGATTTGTTCCGTCGCCAGGATTGGTAGGTTTAGCGCTTGAAAGCCCTGAATCAGCTTCACGTTGTTGGCGAAAAGATTTTCCTTATCGTACATGGCCTGGGCCAGATTGCCCTGAAAGTCGATCAGGATTAAGACGGCGGCGATACGGCTCAGCATGAGACCTCCTTGGGTAAATGGATTGACAATTTAGTGAATTTGATTGGATCTTGTCAATCATAATTATTGCCCGCATTATTCAAAGGCTTAATATCGCCATCGTTGACGAAGCGCGTTTTTTTTCGTATGTTGTCATCGTCTGCTGATTTTGGGGAACGTTTTGTTGATGAAAGCAGGCGGCGCCGGACTCCTGTAAATGGATAACTGTTTTACCCTCAACTTTTATTAACGTGAGATTCCATCTTTTCGATGTATGCTGATATTTTAACATTTAACGGTATTGAAGCAACGCGGGGCGCGAGACATCCATGAAAATTCCGAAAAAGGCAGGCGCTACGGGTGAAGCCGCCGGAGAGGCAGAAGTCGGCGTTGCCCTGGCCGAGGTGGTAACAGCAGGCGATGAGATGGCTTCGTGACCGCGGCGGAGTACCGCGAAACCATCCGGCGTATGCTTTGCGATACACCGTCGATCGCGCGGGAAAAATCCTGTTCCAGACGGTATAAAAGCTATCTAGGGGAAATGATAAAAAGAGAGGACCGAGCATGAGAAACAGGTTTATCGTTCTGATCGATTTTTCGGAATATTCCAAAAACCTTCTGCAATTTGCCGCGGACTGGAGCGCAAGAATTAAAGCCGAAATCGTTCTGGTTCACAGCACTCCTGTCTTACTGCCGGCCATGACGCTCACCGAAAGCAAAAAAAAGATAACAGCTTTGGCCAATGCCGATGCCGTAAAACAATTGAGGACGCTGTCGCAATCCGTGCTTCCTCCCGGAAAATCCGCCAAACATCTTGCGGCGGAAAAACCGCTTGTCGTCTTATTGAATGAATTGCTCGGACAGCATCACCATCATCTGATATTTTTAGGCGTCAAAGGCACGAACCTGCTCAAGAAAATATTTATCGGCAGCGAGGCCGTCAAGATCATTGACGGAATCAATAATGTAGTTGTGGCCCTGCCACAGGATGCTCCCTGTTGTACCCCCGATTCCATTCATGTGGCCGTTCAAAAAAGATATCCCTTGAATGTTTTTGAACTCAACAAATTTCTGAAATTCACTGGCGACGACATCAAAAAAATGACGTTCTTTTCATTGCTCACTTCTGAAGATGATCTGGATGCGACGTTGAAATATTTGAAGGAACTGGCGGCATTGTATGCCGACAAACGGGAAACCGCTTATGATCTTTATCACGCAAATGATGAGTTAATCAGTCTAAAAGCTCTGATTGCGGAAAAAACGAACGAGTTTATCGTGGTTCAAAGGGGTTCCCGGATGCTTTTTGACCAGTTTTTCAGAACGTTTCTTGTCAATGAACTGGTGTATGAAGGCCGCACGCCGCTGATCATCCTGCCGTAGCAGCAGAAGCGCCCATTTTAGTATTGATTTGCCTGGCTGAAGTTTTTTATTAATAATCCATCCAGGAATCCGTTTTGATCAACAGCACGGGCACACAGGCCTCGTGCAAAATCTTCAGCGCCACACTGCCCAGCATCGTTCTTTTCCCGGTGCCCGGAGATTTGCCGATCAGCCCCGTATAGCCCCGGGTGGCCATGATAATCAAATCAAATCCGTTACTCTGGGCATAATCGGAGACGATGGTAGCGGGTCTGTCGCCTTCGATCAGGACGGGATTCACATTGATGTCGGCGGCGGAAAGCCTGTCCTCTATATCTGCCAAATATTTTTTAGCCTCGGAAATCGCACTTTTTTTCAGCTCAGCGTAACCCTGATGATCATGAAGGTTTTTTAATTCAGGATAATCAACCGAGAAAACCCTGACAATTGTGACTTGCCTTGCCAAACTGTTTTTCATTATCTTTTTAACATGCGGCAGCGCATATTCCGCAAGCTTCGATCCATCCAGTGGAACAAGGATTTTCTGATACATACGGGATCTCTCCTTTCATCAACGGTGAATGTTTCCTCGTGCCGGGCGGATCTTTTTTTAGCGCGGGTCCACTGGCCGTTGTGCGAACGAGCTTCGATTCATTTTCTTTTTCTCATCGGGTGACTTTCCTTTTGACAACCCTTGACTTTTTCTCTGACAGGCGTTGCACGCCGGTGCGCCGCCGTGTCGCCCTGATTTGTAAACAGCTTGCAAAACGGATAAACGACTCATATTTCACCCCTTTCTGAGACCGCCATATTTTTTACATTGATTGCGCGATCTTCATCCTGTTTGCCACTTCAAAATTGCGGAACGAATCATACTTCATTTCATGAATCGGAAAATCCCAGGTGCCGCGCCGGTGAACGATTTTCCCACCGAAACCGGTTTTAAACCGATACATGCCATAAAAAGGATGACCGGGATCCGGCCCGGGGGAGACGGCGCCCATATCATATTCCCGACAACCTCTGTTCCGCGCGATGCGAATCATCTCCCAGTGCAGCGCATAGGAGCCCATCAAATCTCGCCGTTCGCTGGAAGAGGCGCCAAATAAATACAGCGCCTGCCTTCCTGAGATGACAAAAATTCCGCCCGCCAGAATATCCGGGCCTTTTGCCGACAGAAGAAAAAAAGTTTCAGACCATTTGTGACTATGCGCCGTCGCGGAAAAAAGCGCAGAAAAATGGCGATAGGAGCACGATGGAAATCCGTTGCGCTTAGCCGTCTGAAGATACAGATTGTAGAAAACGGGCAGCATTTCCGTCGACGCGCGAAACACCGAAACATCTTTTTTCCGCGCCAGGCCAATATTGTAACGCGTCTTCGGTTTCATATCCGAAAAAATCTTTTCTACCGGCCTCCGAAGGTCAAGAATCAGCGCATCGGCAACGGTCAGGTCGGCGTCGGCTTTTCGCAAATTCCAGGTGAGCGTCCCGAAGTTCATGCGCATTTCCCGGAGCCGCACCGGCGGGCATTCCGGCCAGGATTGCCCATTGCCCTCATCGGGCATATAGGCCGATTCCCAGGGAAGATCGTAGCGGAGAAAGGCGATTGACGAATCCAGATGCTTCAAGAGATTCAGTGACAGCGCTTCCAGAAAAAGGCCCTGTTTTTCGGTCTCCGGCCCTACCTCGGGTCCCTGGGGAACATAAGCAACGGCGAACCCGGCCTCGAGCGTCCGGATCAAAATCAGAATGTCTCCCTTGTGCCCCGTCGAGGATTGATAATCAAAGGCAAGCGGATTCCATCCGAGATGAGATTTGACTTTGCTCCAGTAAACAGACTGAAACAGAATGTCGGTAGGCAGCAATGCGTGGACTTTTTTAGGTTTCACTTCTATATTCATTGAATAACACTCCGTTTTTCTCGTTAACTATAATGGACGCCCGTCTTCTTGTAAATACCAATAGAATGCACTATGATTGCCTATAAAATATGGGTATTGAAATCTGATACAGACTTTAATCAAAGAAGGGAATATGGATAAAAAAGAAGGCGTAGAAATTGCCCTGCAGGAGCGTGTCAAGGAGCTGAATTGTTTGTATGGCATGGCGCGCCTGGCGGAGCGTTATAACCATTCCGTGGAAGAATTTCTCAGGTCGCTTGTTGATTTTCTTCCCCAATCCTGGCGTTATGAAGACGTCGCCTGTGCGCGTATCGACTTTCAGGGCGAAATTTTTAAAAGCAGGAAGTTTGTCTGGACCCAGTGGCGGCAATGCGCTCAAATCCGCGTGAATAATGAACCCGCAGGCGACGTGACGATTCTATACATGGAAGAACGACCCGAGGCGGATGAAGGGCCTTTTCTTCGAGAAGAGAGGGCCCTCCTGGAGGAAATCGCGAAGCGTATCGGCGAAATTGCCGTCCGGGTCATCGCCCGGCAGGATTTGGAAAATTACAACAGCCAGCTTTTGACGGAAAGAAAGTCGCTGCAGGAAGCGAACGTCGCCCTGCGTGTCGTTCTTTCCAACATTGAAGATGAAAAAAGAAGAATTTATGAAAATGTGCGTTTAAGTATTGATAAGGTCGTCATGCCGATTCTTCACGCTTTGACGCCTGCCGTACCGAAAAATAAGGCGAAGTACCTGGAGATGATCAAGACGAGTCTTGAGGAAGTCGCATTGCCTTTTGACAATCGGAGTACGGATATTTTGCATATCCTGACCCCCGCGGAAGTAAACATCTGCAATATGATACGCAATGGATTGCGGACCAAAGAAATAGCCGAGTTGCGCGGAGTTTCCGAGGCGACAATTCATCGGCATCGTGAGCATATTCGCGGAAAATTGAAAATCACTAATCAGCAAATTAACCTCACGACTTACCTGCAATCGCACCTGCCGCCCGCCGCGTCCCGACCTGATCAAAACATATGACCGGCAGGCCATTCAGCCCGGATTGCCACATGGCCGAAAGAATCATTCACCCGGAATTACTACAGCCTTTATTCTCCGCACCTCGATTTACATGTAGACGGGTCGATTTTCTTATAGAAAGATGTCGATAAATTCCGATGCGGACACCTGCTTTTTGTTTTTAATCGTTCTCTTACCGCCGGTTTCATTCGTGACCGCGCATTGTTTGTAAACTGTGCAGTTGCCGTTTTTGTCCGGCCGGAATCCGCGGCAGACGCGCAGCACATCCGGCGATATCTCATCGATCAAAACGATTTTCCCGTCGCCGTATTTCAGCCGGCCGAGTTCAAATTTGCCGTCAATGACATGCAGATTTTTGGAGGTGAATTCCCGCGACACGATTTCGGCGATTTTTTTCACCAGCTTCACGCTGTCGGCGATTTCCTTCCGGGTGAGCGCGCCGGTTTCCTCGAGCGCTTCCGTTGTAATCAGAATATCACTGTCACCTTTGGTCCACGCCTCGACGACTTTATGCATATTCCGGCAGGGCCGCACAAAAGGGTATCTTCTCCAGAAGCTGCCGGTGGCGTTGTTGCGCCAGGTGAATTCGAGATTCGAAAGCGGCGCCGAACCGGGAAATTCCGGCGCGGCTTCTTTCATGGAGAGCGCAATGGCCGGCTCCACGATCATTTCATTGTCGCTGATGGTTTCAATGTAGTGCGTCGCCACGCCTCTGGCTTTGAGCATTTTAAAAAAATGCGTGGCAAACCGGCAGGCAATGGCCCCCTTGCCCGGAATTTCACCGACGACCACGTCATATCCCGGATCGAAAACGACTTTTCCGTTTTCTATATAGCCGGTACCTCTGTCCGTAAAAACAAATCTGTATTTTCCTTTGTGCGCCCCGCCAGTTATTTTGAAAACGTCTTTTGATTTACCGCGATAAACCAGATTTTGCTCCACCATGTCATCATCTCCTTATTAAAAAATCTTGTAATCAAACAGGCGAACCACTTAGCTTTTTTTTCTTGAAATATCCAGGGCAAATCCATGGATGAAGAAATGAAAATCCTTTTTTTATCCGGTCGGGAAATTGAGGAATTTCTTATCGGCTGGTGAGAAATTCCCCGATTTTCCGACCTTGAGAACTTCCCAGCACACAACTGTAAAGCAAAATTCTTATATTGAATGAAGCGCCGGAATTCAAGGCATTACGAGCATGACGTTTTCCGAATTTTTCTTCAATCAGGCGATTGGCATAAGACTTGCCATTGGAGTCGGCATCACCAGACAGGGAGGACGCCATGACCAGAAAAAAACAAGGAATTTGTTTAACCTGCGTGCATTTTACAAAATGCGTATTGCCAACGGCGGACTGTTTAACGGGAGGCATCCAATTTTGTGAGGAATACCAGACGGTTTGTCTTGCGCCCGTCGTTGTAACGGATGAACAACCAAAAAATGTGATGAAGCCAACGCCATCCGGCATTCTGGGGCTTTGCAGTGATTGCAATCACTCTTCCTACTGCAGTTTTCCCAAACCGGAAACTGGCGTGTGGCATTGCGAAGATTATCAATAGCATCAATCAAAAATATGGCGAAGATGTCGGTAGAAGCTTTGCCGGGAAAGGAATAAGAATGACCTCTGAAGAGATCGAAAAAATTGTGGCGAATCATGCGAATCGGCAGGGATCGATCATCGCCATTCTCGAAGACATCCAGAATACCTGTCGCTATCTGCCGGAAGAAGCCCTGAAAATCGTCGCCTTCCAAACCGGGCGGAGTCTGGTGGATATTTACGGGGTGGCCACCTTTTACAAAGCCTTCAGTTTGAAGCCGCGCGGGGAGCACCTGATTTCCGTTTGCCTGGGAACGGCCTGCCATGTGCGGGGCGGTCAGGGCATCGCCGAGGAGTTCATGCGCGAACTCAACATCGCGGCGGGAGAAACAACCCCGGATCATGAAATCACCTTTGAAACAGTCAATTGCCTCGGAGCGTGCGCGCTCGGGCCGACCGTGGTAGTGGACGGACATTACTACCCGCACGTCGCCAAAAGCCAAGTGAAAAAAATCATCGCGGAAACCCGTGATGGATTGGGACAGATGGACACGGCCGCCGACTACAGAATCTTTCCCATCCACGTGGCCTGTCCCGCCTGCAAGAAAAGCCTCATGGATTACGATCATCGCATCGAGGGCCATCCATCGATCAGGTGCAATGTCTCTTTCGACGGCCAGAAAGGCTGGCTGCGCCTGTCATCGCTTTACGGCAGCCACACCATCGCTTCGGAACATCAAATCCCGTCAAACATTCTGTCCCGGTTTTATTGCCCGCACTGTCTGACGGAAATGCCGAGTTATTCCAACTGCACGGAGTGCGGCTCCTCCATGGCGGCCTTACTGATCCGTAAGGGTTGTTCCTGCGAGGTATGCACGCGCCGGGGGTGTCACGGTCATCTGCTGAATCTGGATCAAACCAATATGTCATAAGACCGATGAAGGGAAATGAGATGAAAACTTTTCAAACTGTTGCCGAATTCAGTGCGCATCGAAAATCGATGCTGGATTATGAGAAAAATAAAAAACCTTGCATTGTTATCTGCGGGGGCACCGGGGGGCAGGCCAGCGGGTCAAACGATTTAATCCGGATCATCAAACGCCAGATCCTGGAGCAGGACCTGCACGACAAACTCTCTCTTCGGGTTACGGGCTGTCTGGGGTTTTGTGAGATGGACCCGTTTATTATCGTCGAACCAGGATATAATCTATATCCGAAACTCAAAATGGAAGACGTGCCCAGGATTATCGACGCAGCCGTGAAAGGCGAAGTGGTCGAAGACCTTCTGTACCGGGAACCGGGCTCCACGGTCAAACGCTACTCGGAAAAAGAAATCCCCTTTTTCCAGGGGCAGACCAGGATCGTTCTGGGGCAAAACCAGAATCTCGATCCGATACGGATCAACGATTACCTAAAAATGGGGGGATACGCGGCGCTGGAAAAGGCGCTGGAAACGCCGGATCGGGCGTGGATCGTCAATGAAATCCTGAAATCAAACCTGCGGGGACGCGGCGGAGCCGGATTTCTAACGGGGAAAAAATGGGAATTCGCGCGTGGCGTCAACAGCCCTCCCGGCAAGAAATATCTCATCTGCAACGCCGACGAGGGAGACCCCGGCGCCTATATGGACCGGAGCATGTTGGAAGGAAATCCCCACGCCATCATTGAAGGCATGATCATCGCAGCCCTCGCCATGGGCGCCAACCATGGCATCATTTACGTGCGCACAGAATACCCTCTGGCTATCAAGCACACGACTGTCGCCATCGGAGAAGCTGCCCGCCTGGGCCTTTTGGGGAAAAACATTCTCGGCTCGGGCGTGGATTTCGAGATTGAAATTTTTCACGGGGCCGGCGCGTTTGTCTGCGGCGAGGAGACGGCGCTCATCAAATCCATTGAAGGGTACATGGGCGAGCCGCGCCAGCGTCCGCCTTACCCGATCGCCAAAGGTCTTTTCGGCTACCCGACCTGCATCAACAATGTTGAAACGCTGGCGAATGTTCCGTACATCATCAACTCCGGCGCGGATGCCTATTTGAAGATCGGCACAGCAAACAATGCCGGAACGAAAATATTCTCGCTGGTTGGAAAAATCAAGAATACCGGCCTGGTCGAAGTTCCCTTGGGAACGACCATCAGCAAGGTCGTCTATGAAATCGGCGGCGGTTCGTCCGGCACGGCGAAGATCAAGGCCATTCAGACAGGCGGTCCCTCCGGCGGGTGTATCCCCTCGTCCATGTTCGATCTGCGCATCGACTACGACAGCCTGGCCAAAGTCGGCTCCATCATGGGATCGGGCGGCATGATCGTCATGGATCAGAACACCTGTATGGTGGACGTCGCCAAATACTTTATGAACTTTCTCAAAGACGAGTCCTGCGGCAAATGCTTTACCTGCCGCAAAGGAACGCAGAGAATGCATGAAATTCTGGAAGACATTACGCTCGGAAAGGGAACACCTGAACATCTGGCGCTTCTGGATGAGCTGGCGCAAGCCGTGAAAGACACCACCATGTGCGGGCTGGGCCAGACGGCAGCCAACCCCGTTTTAAGCACGCTGAAATATTTCCGCGACGAATATGAACGGCACATTGACGATAAACGGTGCGACGCGTTTGTCTGCAAGCAGCTAACGGGCGCCCCCTGCCAGTCCGCCTGTCCCGTTGACACAGAGCCCTGGCGGTATGTCGCCATGATTGAGAAAGGCGATTATGAGGAGGCCTACCGGGTCATCCGCTCTGCCAACCCGTTTCCCGCGGTCAGCGCCCGAGTGTGCGACCGCAAGTGCGAAAGCCGCTGCAGTCTGGGCGCAAGCGGCGGGGAGGCCGTCTCTATTCGCGCTTTGAAACGCTTTGTCACCGACCGTGTCAAACCGTCGGTTTACAGCCCCGCCCCGGCGAAAAAGAAGAAACAGAAGGTGGCCGTCATCGGCGCCGGCCCGGCCGGCATCAGCGCTGCCCATAGTCTTTCTCTTTTGGGATACGGCGTGACGGTGTTCGAGGCGGAAGACCGGCCTGGCGGCATGCTATCTTGTTCGCTGCCCGCCTACCGGCTGCCCCGGAATATTGTCGAGAAGGAAATTAAAACTCTTTTGAATAAAAACATCAAAATGCAATATGGCCACGTCCTGGGCAAAGACTTCAGCCTTCATGATCTGTTTGTTGATAAATATGACGCGGTCTTTCTGGCCTTCGGCGCGCATGAAAGCATGCGTCTGGATCTTGCGCATGAAGATGTCGGCGGAATCTATCCCTCCATTCAGTTTTTGAAGGCTTTCAACATGAGAGGTGAAGAACTGGCGCGCGGACATGTGGGCGTCATCGGCGGCGGCAATTCGGCTGTGGACGCGGCGCGCGTCGCGCTTCGCCAGAAGGATGTCTCTGCCGTATCGCTTTTCTACCGGCGCACCCGCGAAGAAATGCCCGCCTATGAAGAGGAAATCGAAGCGGCGCTGGAAGAAGGCGTGCGAATTGAAACACTGATTTCGCCCGTGAAGATTCAAGTTCGTCAGGAGGAAATCGACGCAGCCATCCGCGAAGGCGTCGAGCTGGAAACCCTGGTTGCTCCCATCAAAATCCATTCCCGCAAGGGCCATCTGGTGGACATTGAATGCATCCGGAACCGTCTGGGCGAGGTGGACGCCTCCGGCAGACATAAGCCCGAGCCCATCCCCGGAAGCGAATTCAGGGTCAAACTCGATACGCTCATTGTGGCTGTCGGCGAAAAACCGAAAAGCGAATTTCTGGCCTCTATGGGACTGGCCATCGACAGGAACGGCCGGATTAAAGTGAACGCCAAAACGCTGGAAACAAATCTGAGAGCCGTCTTTGCGGGCGGCGATCTGGTGACCGGTCCGAACACGGTGATTGACGCAATCGCGGCCGGGAAAAAAGCCGCCGAAACAATTGACCGTTACCTGCAAAGGCAGGCGCTCACTAAACCGGCGACGCCCAAGCTTCCCGGTGTTTATATTGAACCCGCCCGGGCCTTTGAATCCGCGGAGACGACCGCGGCTCGTGCAGTGAATCCCTCGCTTGCGCCAGCCGAGCGAGTGAAAAATTTTCGGGAAGTGGAATCGACGCTTCCGGAAAATCCGGCCCGGTCGGAGGCCAGGCGCTGTCTGCGCTGCGACCTGGCGTTTACTGAAAAAATCGCCCCCGACATCCCGCTTGCGGCTGTCAGAGAAGGAGCAAAGAAATGATCAATCTGAAAATTAACGGTTTGACCGTATCCGTTGAAAAGGGAACCACGGTCCTTGAGGCCGCCCGGTTTCTGGGCTTTCCCATTCCGACCTTGTGCCACAAAGAGGGGCTTTCGCCCTATGGCGCCTGCCGGCTCTGCGTGGTGGAAATCGGTGAGCCCCCGAGAAGCAGGCTTGTGTCGTCCTGCACCTATCCCGCTGAAGAGGGGCTTGTCGTGCGCACCGCTTCGGAGCGCGTAATAAAGGCCAGGAAAATCATCATCGAGCTGCTGCTCGCGTCCTGTCCGCAGTCCAAAATCATCCAGGACATCGCGTCGGCCCACGCCGTACGCAGACAGCGTTTCCGCCAGGAGCATGAAGACTGCATCCTTTGCGGATTGTGCGTGCGCATGTGCAAGGAACAGATGATGGCCGGGGCCATTGGATTTCGCGGCCGCGGGCAGAAAAGAAGCCTCGGTACGCCGTTTGACGTCAAATCCGACGTCTGCCGGCTTTGCGGTGGCTGCATGGAGGTTTGCCCGGCCTGCCAGGCCCGGTGCACTTACAATGAACCGGACAAGGCGATCTGCGGCGGCTGCGCGAACCTGAGCCCGCCCTGCGTCGAGAAGGAACAGTTCCACGATATGATGTGTTACATGTCGCCCTGCGCGGCATGCGAAATTAAAAAATGATCAAATGCAGAAAGGAGCATGAATATATGTCTTTTTCAAGAATCAACACCTCCAGCGCAACGCTTACAAAAAACAGAACGGAAGAGTCCATCACGCCGTCGTCGGGCATGTGCGTCACATGCATCGACGGTTGTGTCGGCATGTGTGAGATCGGCAAATCCGCGTACCGCGGCCACGAGGTCATCTATCCTCAGCCTTTCGGCGTGATCACGACGGCAGCCGAAAAGCGCTATCCGGTCGATTACTCGCACTTCAACATCATGGGAACGGCCGCCGGCGCATACGGCATTGAAGCCGACAGCGACAAGGCCATCTTTCCGGCCGTCAACCTCGAAGTGGTCATCGGCCATGACCAGGGCATCAAATTCCGTCTGCCCTGGCTGATTTCCGGCATCGGATCCACCAATATCGCCAAAAACAACTGGGAAGGACTGGCCATCGGCTCCGCCCTAGCGGGAACGGGTTTGACCATCGGCGAGAACGTCGTCGGCATGGATCCCGAATCCGTGTTCAAAAACGGAAACATCGTAAACACCGTCGACTTAAAGCGCCGGGTCCAGCTTTATACGGATTATCAGAAAGACGGCTACGGGGCGATTATCGTGCAGGCCAATCTGGAAGACAGCCGCCTGAAAGTTCAACAGTACGCCATTGAGAAACTCGGGGTTCAGTGCGTGGAACTCAAGTGGGGCCAGGGCGCCAAAGACATCGGTGGAGAAGTGAAAATCAAGGATTTGAAAAAGGCCCAGATGCTCCAGGATCGCGGCTACATTGTTTTGCCCAATCCCCATGATCCCAACGTGATCAAAGCCTTTGAAAGAGGCTCGTTTAAAGAATTTGAAAGACATTCACGCGTCGGCATGGTGACCGAAGAAGGTTTTGCCGAAACAATCGAAGGGCTGCGCAAGGCCGGGGCGAAATACATCTTCCTGAAAACGGGCGCCTACCGACCCGTCGATCTGGCACGGGCCATCACCTTTGCGTCCAAGTACAAACTGGATCTGCTGACGGTGGACGCCGCCGGCGGCG
>ERZ795054.1811-NODE-1811-length-19027-cov-6.422517_pt1 | contig 19027 bp, 9 predicted proteins | sample MGYA00375138_ERZ795054 | MGnify/ENA primary metagenome ERZ795054 (study PRJEB30183, sample SAMN05720215) | anaerobic digester metagenome | isolation source: active sludge of municipal wastewater-treating anaerobic digesters | place: USA | collected 2014-12-23 ... | reverse complement strand
CCGTTCCCGATGATGTTCACGTCCTTGATCGGGGTCGTCAGCTTGCCGTCCTCGATGAGGTAGCCGTTCTTCACGTAGAACGTGAAGTCGCCGGCGCCGATCTGCACCTGCCCGTTCGTGAAGTTCGTGCAGTAGATCCCCTTCTTCACCGAGGCGACGATCTCGTCCTTCTTGTGGGGGCCGGGGAGCATGTACGTGGCGCGCATCCGGGGGACGGGCGCGTAGGCGTAGCTCTCGCGGCGGCCGTTCCCCGTCGGCTTCACCTTGTAGTGCTTCGCCGAGATCGAGTCGTGGAGGTAGGTCGTCAGGATGCCGTTCTCGACGAGCATCGTCTTGCCGACGGGGTTCCCCTCGTCGTCGACGTTGATCGCGCCGCGGGCGCCGGCGATCGTCCCCTCGTCGACGATGTTCACGAACTTGTTCGCGACCGGCTTGCCGATCCGGTCGGCGAAGATCGAGATCCCCTTCCGGTTGAAGTCGGCCTCCATCCCGTGGCCGATCGCCTCGTGGAGGAGGATGCCCGACGCGCCGGCGCCCAGGACGACGGGCATCTCGCCGGCCGGAGGCTGGACCGCCTCGAAGAGGATGACGGTGCGGGAGACGGCCTCCTTCACGATCCGCTCGAGGCGGTCGGGGGAGTAGTAGCCGAGGTCGGCGCGTCCGGCGACGTTGTAGCCGTTCGTCTCCTTCTTGCCGTCCTGCTCGGCGACGCAGGAGAGTCCGAGGCGCGTCATCGGCTGGAGGTCCTCGACGACGCGGCCGGTCGAGTCGGCGATCAGGATTGCCCCCGCCTCGTCGCCGAAGAAGACGTTCACCTTCGTGATCCGCTTGTCGGCGGCGAAGACCTTCTCGTTCAGGCCGGAGAGGAGCGGCAGCTTCTGCTGCGGGCGGACGTCCTCCCACCGGGTCTTCACGGGATAGCGCGAGGGGAGGGAAGTGTCGGCCTTCAGCCCCTTCGGCCCCGGCTTCGCCGGCCCGTCGGCGATCGCGGCCGCGGTCTTCGCGGCCTGAACGAGCGCTTCGGGGGTGAGGTCCTCCGTGTAGGCGTAGCCCGTCTGGTCGCCCTTGACGGCTCGCACGCCGACGCCGAGCTCGACGCTCGCGTAGGCGCGGTTCACCTCGCCGTCCTCGAGCGCGAGGCTGTTGCCGACGCGGTGCTGGAAGAAGAGGTCGGCGTAGTCGGCCCCGCGCGAGAGCGCGGCGGAGAGGCCGTCGCGGAGCATCTTCTCCGTGACGCCGAAGCGGGCGAAGTAGCCGATCCCCTCCGTCGGGCCGGTCGCGGCCGCGGCGGAAGAGAGGCGGAAGAGGGCGTCGGGCAGGGCGGTGGCGGCGACCGTCGCCGCGCCCAGGCCGATCAGCTTTCGTCTCGACATGCCGGGATTTTCGGGCATGGGGCAAGTCCTCCTCGAAAAGTGTGACGTCGAGTCACAGTTCCTGCGCAACGCCGGTGCGACACGCATCACGGCTACGACCCGTGCGCGCGAAGGTTTCAATCCGGACCTGTAAAGGGTTACTTTGAGATCCGATCCACATTTGGGTCTAACCGTGGTAGCGTCCGGCTCGTCTCTCGTTGAATTCCGGTTACCTCTCCATCTCACTGAACTGACCCCGGAGTTCCGGTGACTTCGCCGGAGCCCCATCTGCACGACCGGCCCGTCCCCGATTCGAAGACTCGTGTCGATCTCGTGAGGTCAAGAAAATGACATACCGCACCGCCCTCGGGCTCGTTCTCGCTGCCGCTCTCGGGACTTCGACGCTCCTCGTGGCGGAGACGACCTACCTTCCGGGCGCGGCCGAGCTCGCCGGCCTCCAGGGCGCGCGCTTCTCTTCGACCCTCGAGCTGACGAACCCGGGCGAGGAGGCGGCGACGGCGACGATCGGGCTCGTTCCGATGGCCGGGAAGACGCCTCCGGCTCCCGTCACGCGGACGCTCGCGGCGGGAGAGAGCGTGCGGATCGAAGCCGCGCTGAAGACGCTCTTCGGCCTCGCCGACGACGGGGCGGGGACGATCACGGTCCTCTCGGATGCCGCGCTCCTCGCGAGCCTCACGACACGCAATGTCGCCGCGGCGGAAGGGCCGTACGGCCTCGGCCTCTTCGCCGTGCCCGAGGCGGACCTGCTCGGCGCCGGCGAGACGGGGCACTCGATCTGGGTGAGCCATTCGGCCGACCCGAAGACGGGATACCGGACGAACCTCTCCGTGACCCTCGTCGACCCGGGAACGATCGTCGTGGTCCGCGTCTTCGACTCCGACGGGAGCCTGGCGGGCGAGACGACCCTCTCGGCCCAGACTCCCCAGGTCTGGCAGAAGCCGGTGACGGCGATCGCCGGGGAATCCTCGCTCCCCGTCGGGCGCGCGGAATTCGAGGTGAAGGCCGGCCACGCGACGGCCTACGCCGTCGTCAACGACAACGTCACCTCCGACGCGATCGCCCTTCCGTGCGAGCGGGTCCCGTCGGGCGCGACCGAGCGCCTCGTGTCGGGCGCCGCCCTCTCGCCGGGCCTCCTCGGGGCCTTCTGGGTCACCGACCTGCGCATCTTCAACCCGGGCGCGGAGCCCGTCGTCGCGACGATCCGATCCCTCGGCGCGCCCACGGCGGCGAGCGCGGTCGTCCCGATCCCGGCGCACGGCGTCGTCGAGGTGCCGAGGGTCCTCGCGCTCCTCGGCTTCCCCGAGAGGACGGCCAGCGCCCTCCTCGTTTCCGCGGAGGCGCCCCTCCTCGTGGCGGCGCGGACGAACAACGTCGACCCGGCCGGCGTCCGGAAGGGGACGTTCTCGGCGCAGCAGTTCGTCTCGGTCTGGCCGACGGGGCTCCTCGCCGCGGGCGCTACCGGCTTCTTCACGGGCATCGACCAGACGCTGAACGTCCCCGGCACCCGGACGAACCTCGCGCTCGTCGGCGGTCCCGAGGGCGCGGCGGGGGCTCTCGTCCTCCGGGACGAGCGCGGCGCCGAGCAGGGGCGGACGCCCTTCCGGCGCGCTCCCGGCGAATGGGGCCAGCTCGGCGTCGCCGACTGGTTCGCCTCGTCGCTCGCGGGCAGGACCTCGCGCGACGGGCTCTCCCTCGCCACGGTCCCGCCGAACTCGCGCATCGACGTAACGGTCGAGCAGGGCGCGCTCGACGCCTACGTGAGCCAGATCGACAACGGCTCGGGAGACGCCGTGACGCGTCCGTTCGGCCTTCCGGGGGGCGGCGACTGCACGAAGGTCGCTATCGTCGCGTTCGAGGCGACGCCACTGCCGGTGAAGCCGGGCGTCGAGACGACGCTCTCCTGGACCGTCAAGCTCGATCCGCCGACCGCGGAGCTGACGTCGCAGTCTCTCCGGATCGGCGCGGGCCCCGAGGTCGAGCTCGACAAGGACGTCCGCTCGTACGCGACCTCCTTCCCGGAGGCCGGCCCCGTCGCCGTGACCCTGACGGTCCGGAAGGGGAGCTGCGTGAAGACGCGGACGCTCCAGATCGCGGTCTGCGGAGACCTCGGCGTCGAGCCGACCGCGCTCGTCGCGGCGACCGTCGGCGAGCCCTACGCGGGAGCCACGTTCACGGCTCCGGCCGGGCGGCCGCCGCTCGCCTTCCGGATCTCCGCGGGTGCCTTGCCCGCGGGCCTCGTCCTCACCGCGGCCGGTCTTCTCGAAGGAACGCCGGCAGAGGCCGGCGTCGCCTCGTTCTCCGTCGCGGTCACTGACGCGAACGGCTGCGCCGGCGAACGCGCCTACACGATCGAGGTCGGCTGCCCGCCGATGTCGATTTCGCCGACGGACCTTCCGGGCGGCACGGTCGGGACTCCCTACGCGATGGTCGTCCTGAGCGTCACCGGGGGCTCCGGCTCGGGCACCTTCGAGGGGCGCCGCCTCCCGCCGGGGCTCACGGTTTCGAGCAACGGCCGAATCGAGGGGACGCCGACCGAGGCGGGCCGCTACGACTCGGAGATCGTCTATCGCGACGCGAACGGCTGCGACGTGACCGTGCCGAGGCCGATCGTCGTCTGCAACCCGATTTCCGTCACGGCGACGCTCCCGGCGGCGACGGCGGGCGTGGCGATCGCGCCGACGCCCTTCAGCGTGTCCGGCGCGGTCGGTGCCACGACCTTCGCGGTCACCGCGGGTGCGCTCCCGGCCGGAACGACTTTCGACGGCGCGGCGGGCGTTCTCTCGGGGACGCCGACCGTCGTCGGGACCTTCCCCTTCACGGTCACCGCAACCGACTCCCTCGGATGCACCGGGAGCCTCGCGACGTCGCTCGTCGTGAGCTGTCCGACGATCACGGTCAGCCCGGCGAGCCTCTCGAACGGGACGGCGGGAGTGACCTACGGGGCGGTGACGCTGACGCAGGCGGGCGGCGTCGGGACGGCGACGTATGCCGTGACGGCTGGAGCGCTGCCGGCGGGTCTGACGCTGTCGAGCGCCGGGGTCCTCTCGGGGACGCCGACCGTCACGGGGACGTTCCCCTTCACGGTCACGGCGACGGACGCGAACGAGTGCACGGGGACGCAGGCCTACACGCTCGTGGTGGAGTGCCCGGTCATCACGGTCTCGCCGGCGACGCTCGGGAACGGGACGGCGGGAGTGGCGTACGGGCCGGTGACGCTGACGCAGGCGGGCGGAGTCGGGGCGGCGACGTACGCGGTCACGGCCGGAGCGCTTCCTGCGGGGGTCACCCTGACGACGGCGGGGGTTCTCTCGGGGACGCCGACGGTGACGGGGACGTTCAGCTTCACGGTCACGGCGACGGACGCGAACGGGTGCACGGGGACGCGGGCGCTCACGCTGGTGATCGACTGCCCGGTGATCGCGGTGAGCCCGGCGAGCCTGGCGAACGCGACGGCGGGAGCGGCCTACGGGCCGGTGACGCTGACGCAGACGGGCGGAGTCGGGACGGTGACGTACGCCGTGACGGTCGGGGCGCTGCCGACGGGGGTCACCCTGACGACGGCGGGGGTCCTCACGGGGACGCCGACGGTGACGGGGACGTTCAGCTTCACGGTGACGGCGACGGACGCGAACGGGTGCACGGGGACGCGGGCCTACACGCTGGTCGTGGAGTGCCCGGTGATCACGGTGAGTCCGGCGACGCTGCCGGGCGGCACGACGGGCATTGCCTATATCCAGAGCGTCGGCTCTTCGGGCGGCCTCGGGACCATGACGTACGCGGTGACGACGGGAGCCCTCCCGCCCGGCCTTGTGCTCAACGGCGTGAGCGGAGCGATCACGGGGACGCCGACGGCGGCGGGGACCTACAACTTCACGGTGACGGCGACGGACGGGAACGGGTGCACGGGGAGCCAGGCCTACACGGTCGGCATCGTCTGCGCGACGATCACGGTGGGGCCGGGGACGCTCGTGAACGGCACGGTCGGGACGGCGTACAGCCAGACCGTCCTCGGGGCCGGCGGCGGAGGGGCGTACCTCTACGCGGTGACGGCGGGGACGCTCCCGGCGGGCCTTTCGCTCGACGGAGCGAGCGGAGCGATCACGGGGACGCCGACGACGGCGGACCTCTTCAGCTTCACGATCACGGCGACGGACCAGTACGGGTGCAGCGGGGCGACGGCGTACCAGGTGCGGATCTGCCCGGTGATCGAGGTGACGCCGGCGACGGCGGCGCAGGGGACGATTGGCCAGGTCTACGCGGGGACCACCTTCGCGCAGACGGGGGGCGTCCTGCCGGTGGCGTGGAGCGCGACGGGACTGCCGGCGGGGCTGGCGCTCGACGCGGCGACGGGAGCGCTCACGGGGACGCCGACGGAAGCCGGGGGCTTCGCGGTCGTCGTGACGGCGACGGACGGGAACGGCTGCACGGGGAGCGTGGCCTTCACGCTGCGGATCTGCCCGGAGATGGCGATCAACGCGCCGGCGAGCCTCGCGGCGGGGACGGTGGGGACGGCGTACGGGCCGGTCACCTTCACGCAGGCGGGGAGCGGGGCGACGATCGCGTGGAGCGCCACGGGGCTGCCGACGGGGCTGGCGCTCGACCCGACGACGGGCGTTCTTTCCGGCACGCCGGGCGAGCCGGGGAGCTTCACGGTCGTGGTGACGGCGACGGACGCGAACGGATGCGCGGTCTCGCGCAGCTACCCGCTGACGATCACGTGCCCGACGATCACGCTCTCGCCCGGTGCGCTGCCCGGCGCGACGGCGGCGACGGCGTACAGCCAGACGGTCACCGCCTCGAGCGCGCTCGCGGGCGGCAGCTACTCGTACTCGATCCTCTCCGGCGCCCTGCCGGCGGGGCTAACGCTGAACCCGGCGACGGGTGAGATCTCGGGCACGCCGACGGCGGTGGGGACGTTCAACGTCACGATCCGAGCGACGCACGACCCGACGAACTGCACGGGAGACCAGGCGTACACGCTCGTCGTCGCGTGCGCGACCATCACGGTTGGCGGCGGGGCGCCGCCGACGAACGTGACGGCGGGCGTGGCGGGCTACACGCACACCTTCACGGCGACGGGCGGCGTCGGGCCGTGGACCTTCAGCGCCACGGGGACGCTGCCGACCGGCCTGACGCTGAACCCGACGACGGGCGTCCTTTCGGGGACCCCGACCGCGGCCGGGACGTACAACTTCACGATCGTGGCGACCGACTCGGCGACCGGCGCGACCTGCACCGGCTCGGCCCCCTTCTCGGTCACGGTCGTCTGCCCGACGATCACGGTCAGCCCGGCGACGCTTCCGGGCGGGATCGTAGGAACGGCCTACCCGGAGACCGCGACGGCGGCCGGCGGTACCGGCCCGTATACCTTCGCCGTGACGGCCGGGGCTCTCCCCACCGGCCTCACGCTCGGCACGAACGGCGCGATCACGGGAACGCCGTCGGCCGAAGGTGAGTTCACGTTCACGATCACGGCGACCGACACCACGACGAGCTGCACCGGGAGCCGCGCGTTCACGGTCCGGATCTGCCCGGTCATCGGCCTCGCCGCCGTCCCGACCTGCGCGACGGTCGGATCGACCTACACGACCACGATCACCCCGTCGGCGGGGACGGCACCGTTCGGCTTCACGTCGACCGGGACCCTCCCGCCGGGAACGACCCTGAATCCGACGACCGGCGTCCTCTCGGGGCCGCTCTCGGCGGCCGGTTCGTTCTCCTTCAGCATCACCGCCACCGACGTCAACGGCTGCGCGGGCTCGCAGAGCTACACCGTGAACGTCCTCGACATGACTCCGGCCGCCGGGGTCCTTCCGGACGCCACGTTCGGCACGGCCTACAGCCAGGCCATCACGGCGAGCGGCGGCTCGGGCGGCTTCACGTACGCCGTCACCGCCGGCTCCCTGCCGGAAGGGCTCTCGCTGAACCCCGCGACCGGCGCGCTCACGGGGACCCCCGGCGGAGCCCTCGGGACGGGCTCCTTCTCGTTCACGGTCACCGCGACGAACACGGCGACGACCTGCACCATCGCGAAGGCCTACACCCTCGTCTCCCGACCGGTCGCCGTCGCGGACGCCTATGCAAACGGCGCGGGGAACACCGAGTACTACGCAGGCGGGTACACGCCGACGCCGGCGACGCCGTTCGTCGCGAGCGCCACCAACATCCTCTCGAACGACCTCGGGCCGGGCCTGACCGTCACGAGCCTGACGCAGCCGGCGAACGGGACCGTGACGCTCGGGGCGGCGGGTGCCTTCCGCTACACGCCGAACGCGGGCGCGGAGACCTCGGCGACGTTCACGTACAAGGTCACGTCCAACGGCGTCGAGTCCCAGACCGCGGCGAGCGTCACCATCACGCTCGTCGGGCAGGTCTGGTACGTCAACAGCTCCGGAGCGAACGGGATCGGGACCTCGAACTCGCCCTTCAACAACCTGGCCAACGCCGACGTCTCGTCTGGAGCCGGCGACGTCGTCTTCGTCCACACGGGCGCGGCGACCACCACGGGGGCCATCATCCTGGATGCGAACCAGGTCCTCTGGGGCCAGGGCGCGGCGTTCTCGCTCGGCGGCTCGGGTCTCACGATCGGCGCTGCCGGCAAGCCGACGCTCACCGGAACGGTCACGCTCGGCGGCAGCTCCGTCCTCGTCAGCTCCCTCGACATCGCCACGACCGGAGCCGTGGGCTTCACGGACAACCAGGCCGGCGCGATCACCGGCATTACCGTCCAGAACAGCGTCACGGTGTCGGCGACGAACGCCGCGGCCGTCGACCTCACGGGCGTCTCCGCGAGCGCCTCGGGGATCACGTTCACGAGCCTGACCTCCTCGAACAGCACCGGCAAGGGGCTCAACCTCGTTGGGATCGGCGGGACGTTCACCTCGGGCACGACGACGGTCACGAATCCGGCGGGAATCGGCATCGACGTCCAGACGTCCGTGGCCGGCGGGACGATCAGCCTCGGGACGACCTCCACGACGCTGTCGGGCGGGACGGGCGTGAACCTCGCCTCCAACGCCGGGAACGTGACGTTCGGAGCGCTCACGGTGAGCCCCGACGGAAACCAGCGAGGCCTCCTGGCGACGGAGAACGCAGGGACCCTGACCGTTCCGAGCGGCACGATCACGACCACGGGCGCCACGGCCGTCGAGATCACGAGGACGGCCGGGACGACCCCCCTCGCCGTGACCCTGACGGCCGTCAACGCCAACGGCGGGCCGAACGGGATCTACCTCTCGAGGACGTCGGGGAGCTTCACGGTCGCCGGGACCGGGACGGCCGGGAGCGGCGGGACGATCAGGAACCAGGCCGGAGCGGACGGGGCCGTCGCGGGGAGCGGCGTCTACCTCTCGAACGTCTCGAACGTCTCCCTCTCGAGGATGCAGCTCAACGACTTCCCGAACTTCGCGATTCGCGGCATCGGGGTCTCGGGATTCAGCCTGACGAACTCGGTCGTCAACGGCGCGAACGGGACGAACGGCGCGATCGACGAGGCGACGATCGCCTTCGACGGGCTGACCGGCACGGCCCTCATCCAGAACACCAGCATCAGCGGCGGCGTGGAGGACAACTTCCGCGTCCGCAACTCGTCCGGAACGCTCAACCGGATCACGTTCGACGCGACGACGTTCGGAGCGAACAACGCCGCGACGGGGAACGACGCGCTCTTGCTGGAACCGAGCGGAGCGGCCGTCCTCAACGTCACGGTCCAGAACTGCACCTTCACGTCGGCCGCGGGCGACCTCTTCCAGCTGAACCTGCTCGGCTCCAGCGTCTCGGACCTCGTCTTCACGGGCAATACGCTCTCCAACAACCACCCGGCCATCGCCACGGGCGGCGGCGGCGTGACGATCACGGGCGGCGACAGCACGACCCCGTCGGGCGTGACGCTGACCTACAACATCGCGAACAACACGTTCCGCGACGCGAACGGCCACGCGGTCCTCATCGTCAAGTCGACGGACCCGGGGTCGTTCACGGGCACCTTCACGAACAACACGATCGGCGTGGCGGGGCTCGCGAACTCCGGCTCGGTGGCCGGTTCGGGGATCAAGCTCCAGACGGCCGGCCTCGGCACGTTCAGCGCGTACGTCACGAACAACCAGATCCGGCAGTACAACAACTTCGGGATCGAGCTGCTGACCGGTGGCGGCGCGTCCGCGATGAGCGGGAGCTTCAACGCGAAGGTCACCGGGAACACGGTCTCGAACCCCGGGACGGGCGGCCTGCCGATGAACGGCATCCACCTCAACGGCGGGACGGTTCCGGGCGACACCTTCGCGATCTGCGTCGACATCGGGGGCGCAGGGGCACTGGCGAACACGATCAACGGCTCGGGCGCGAACGGAGGGACCGACGTCCGGCTCCGGCAGCGACAGTCGACGACGGTTCGCCTCCCCGGCTACGGCGGGGCGAACAACGACAACACGGCGGTGCAGAACTACCTGATCGGCAGGAACGTGGCGTCGCCGACCGCGCTGGCCGAGAACACGGTCGCCTCCGGCGTCGGCGGCTTCATCGGCGGCGCCCCCTGCTTGCCGTGACGACAGCGAGAATCGAGTAGAGGAGGAGAGCGAGATGGCGGAACCATTTCTTTCCGAGATCCGCATGATGAGCTTCGGGTTCGCCCCGAGGGGGTGGGCGCTCTGCAACGGGCAGCTCCTCCCGATCAACCAGAACCAGGGCCTCTTCTCCCTTCTCGGGACGACGTACGGAGGGGACGGGCGCGTGAACTTCGCCCTTCCGAACCTGCAGGGGCGGGTCCCGATCCACATGGGGAGCGGGCACACGCTCGGCGAGCGCGGGGGCGAGCAGGCCCACACGCTCTCGATCTCCGAGCTGCCGACGCACGTTCACTCCGTCCAGGCCTCGTCGGCCGCGACGGGCGGGAACGCGAATCCGACGGGCCGCGTCCTCGGCGGAGGAAACAACGTCTACCACGCGCCGACGAGCCTGACGTCGATGACGCCGGGGACTCTCGCGAACGTCGGGGGGAGCCAGGCACACCTGAACATGCAGCCGTTCCTCGTCCTCAACTTCTCGATCGCCCTTCAGGGGATCTTCCCCAGCCAGACCTGAGGAGACGGAGATGGCGCAGCCCTACGTCGGCGAGATCCGGATGTTCGCGGGGAACTTCGCCCCCGCGGGCTGGATGTTCTGCGAAGGCCAGCTCCTCCCGATCTCCGAGTACGAGACGCTCTTCAACCTGATCGGGACGACCTACGGCGGGGACGGGCAGAGCACGTTCGCCCTGCCCGACCTGCGCGGCCGTGTCCCGCTCCACTTCGGGAACGGCTTCGTCCTCGCGGAGACAGGCGGAGTCGAGACGGTCACCCTCACGGTCTCGCAGATCCCTGCCCACACGCACGCGGTTCTCGCCTCGACCGCGACGGGCGACCAGGTCAGCCCGGCAGGAAACGTCCCGGCGACGTCGTTCAACGTCACGCCCTACATCAACGACGCCGCGAACGGGAACTTCTCCGCGAGCGCCGTGACCTCGACGGGCGGAAGCCAGCCGCACGACAACTTCCAGCCGTACCTGTGCGTCGACTTCATCATCAGCCTCTTCGGCATCTTTCCGTCCCCGACCTGATCCGCAGAGAGCCACGAGGAGCACCCCATGGCAGACCCCTTCGTCGCCGAGATCCGGATCTTCCCGTTCAACTTCGCGCCCAAGGGCTGGGCGTTCTGCGACGGTCAGATCCTCCCGCTCTCGCAGAACACGGCCCTCTTCTCGCTCCTCGGCACGACCTACGGCGGGGACGGGAAGTCGAACTTCGGCCTGCCGAACATGCAGGGGAACGCCCCGATGCACCCGGGCCAGGGGCCGGGCCTGTCGCTCCACGAACTCGGCGAGACGGGAGGGAGCGATACGGTCTCGCTCCTCGAGAGCGAAATCCCCGCGCACGCGCACACGCTCCGGGCCGACGTCCTCGACATCGCCGACACGAACGTCGTCAGCCCGACCGCCTCGTTCGCCCTCTCGTCGGGCGGCACGCTCTACCAGTCGACGGCGAACGTCAGCCTCTCCGGCAACGCCCTCGCCCCCGCCGGCGGCGACCAGCCGCACAACAACATGCAGCCGTACCTGACGCTCAACTTCTGCATCGCGCTGCAGGGCGTCTACCCGCCGCGGACCTGACCGGGGAGGCGCGGGCGTGGAGAGGTCGGCTATGGCGGAGCGGGGAGAGATGGCGGAGACGCGCGTGCCGCGCGCGTTGACGCTCCGTCCCGTGACGCCGGCCGATCGCGAGCTCCTCTTCCGCGTCTACGCCTCGACGCGCGAGGAGGAGCTCGCCCCCGTGCCCTGGCCGCCCGAGGCGAAGGAGGCGTTCCTCCGCCAGCAGTTCGACGCGCAGGACGCCTGGTGGCGCGCGAACTACGCGGGGGCGACCTTCGAGGTGATCGTCGTCGCGGGCGTCGACTCCGGGAGGCTCTACCTCTGGGAGGGCCCGAAGGAGATCCGCGTCGTCGACGTCGCGCTCCTTCCCGAGGCGCGGCGCGGGGGCTCCGGCACGCGGCTCCTCGAGGGCCTGAAGGCGCGGGCACGGGCGGCCGGGAAGGCCGTCTCGATCCACGTCGAGCGGATGAACCCGGCCCTCGCGCTCTACGAGCGGCTCGGCTTCCGTCTCGTCGAGGACAAAGGGGTCTACCTCTTCCTCTCCTGGAGCGCCGATGCGGTCAGTTGAAGACGGCCTCGTAGCGCATGCCGCCTTCCTTCGGGCCGATCGGCACGAGGAAGATCGACCGCGTCCCGAGCGCGGGGTGCGAGAGGTCCCACGTCTGCTGCGGCAGGACGGGGTGGAGCGGCCCGAGGAAGACGAGGGAGAACGGCTCCGTCCGGAGGTCCGGAATCTCGGGGCGCGGAGCGCGTACGCCGCGCGGCTCGACCGCGTCGAGCGTCAGCTCGAGCGTCCCGTCGGGAAATCGAATCGTGAAGGCCGCTCCGACGAGCGGCGTGAAATCGGAGATCGAGAGCGTCTCGGTCACGGGTCCCTCCGGCCGGAGGGAGGATGCCCGCGGCCGGGCGCTTCGTCCAGCGCGCCGGAGCGGGGAAGTCGCGTCAGCGGCCCCGCCGCCCCCCGTCGCGCGGCGTGAGGAGTGCCATGGAGATCACACGGAAGTCGTTCCTTTCCGGCGCGGCCGCGGGACTCGCGGGGCTGTCGCTTCTGCCGGCCGCGGCCTGGGCCGCCCCCGCGACGGAGACGGAGACGGGCATCCTCTGGCTGAGGAATGCCGCCGGCCAGACGTTCACGGCGCGGAGCGCGGACGGGGCGCTCGTGACGCTCCTCCTCGAGAAGGTCGAGGAGCTGAAGTCGGGCACCGACGTGGAACAGTACAGGCTCCTCTTCTCGGCCGATGGGAACTATCGCCTCGCCGAGGGGACGTGGCGGCTCGGTGGGTCGAGGGGACGGCGCGCCGGAGACGTCTTCCTGGTTCCCGCGGGGACGAACGCGGCGGGCCGCGCGCTTTACCGCGCGGACTTCTGCCTCCTCGCGAAGCTCGTCCCGGAAACCCCGCGCCGCTGAGGCGAAGGAAGGCGAGCGGGGCGCGCCGCCGCCCGGAGCCGCGGGCGGCTCAGAGGGGGCGGACGCCGAAGAGCGCGCCGCTCTCGAGCAGGACCCAGAGCAGCCCGTCGGGCCCCGGCGCGAGGTCGACGATCGCCGGGACGGCCGCGTCCTCGTCCTTTCCGAGGAGGAGCGCGAGGCCGAGCCGGGGGAGCGTTCCGAGCGGCGTGCCGTCCGTGGAGAAGCGGGTGAGCGCGGCGCCTTCGGGAGCCGTGGCCTCCGCCGCGACCCACGTCGTTCCGTCGGCGGCGAAGCGGAGCGCACGGGGCGAGAGGAGGGCGTCGGCCCCGGGGCCACGACCCGCGGCGAGGGGAGAAGCGCCCGCGGTCCCGGCGACGACGACCTGCCGGGTCTCGCCGTTCCGGACGACGGCGTGGACGCGGCCCCGGGCGTCCGCGTCGAACGAAAGCACCGCGCTCCCCTCGGGGCCGAGCGGCGCGGGCGGACCGGCCTTCGCCTCGTCGAACGCGAGGACCCCGTTGCCTGACGCGGCCCTCAGGACGCCGCTCGCGTCGACGCGGAGGAGCGTGACGGGCCGCCCCGCGTCGAGCGTCGCCGGGCGCGCGCGACCCGGACGATGGACCTCGACCGTGGGGCCGCCCGTCGCGACGAAGAGGGCCTGGTCGCGCCGGCGGAGCGCGACTCCCGTCGGCGGCGCAGATGGCCGGGCCGCCTCGCCCGGCGACGCGGCCGAGGCGGCCGTCAGCCGGAGGACCCGCCCGACGCCCGACGTCGCGACGTAGAGGCGGCCGGAACGGTCCACGTCGAGCGCCACGGGTCGAAGGGCGCCCTCGACGGAGATCGGCGGGCTCGCGGCGAGGCCGGTCACGGCACCGAGGAGGACGACGACGGTCACGTCCTCGCCGAGGGGGAGCGGCGCGACCTCGAACGGAACGAACGGCGTCGCCTCTCCCGGCAGCAGCTCTCCGAGAGAGAGCGGCCTCGAGAGCGAGAGCGGTGCGGGCTCGGGGGCGGCCCGGCCTGGAACCGCGCGGACCGTCGTCGTGACGGTACGGAAGTCGAGCTCGAGACCGGAGAGGAGCGAGCCGGAGCCGTTCGTGAGGCGGGCCTCGCCCCGGAGCCGCGCGCCGTCGACGGCGAGACGCGCCAGCTCGAGTCGGAGCGGACCCTCCGCGCCGGGGACGCGGAGGGCGTAGGGGCCGGATGCGAGGACGCTCCCGCTCCCTCCGAGAGCGAGCGCGAAGGCCTGTCCGCCCGGAGCGGCCGCCTCGGACGGCGCGGTCGTGGGCGACGCGGGGCGGCCGACGGCCGCCGCAAGGGGCGCGGCGACGAGGAGGGCGAAGGCGAGCCGTGCGCAGAGGCGAACCACGTTTCCGATGGTAGCCGCCCCGGCGTCTCCCCGTGGGATGATTACGGGCCTGGCGTGATGACCACTCCCCCCGTTTCAAGGAGCGTTCCCTGATGAAGCAGATCCCGACGGACCTCGTGCCCGCCCTCCTCATGGTCTGCGCGTTCGCCGCCGTCCTCGTCCCGCGAGAGGCCGGGGCCCAGGGCCGCGTCGGCTACCCGGCGACGCGCGCCGTCGACGCGAAGGACGTCCTTCACGGCGTGACCATCCCCGACCCTTACCGCTGGCTCGAGGACGCGAAGGACCCCGAGGTGCAGGCCTGGATGAGGGCGCAGGACGACCTGACGCGAAAGGAGCTCGCGAGGGTCCCCGAGCGCGCTCGCCTCCTCGCCCGGCTCAAGGAGCTCGCCTACCTCGACTCGGTGTCCGCGCCGACGAAGCGCGGGAGCCGCCTCTTCCTGACCCGCCGCCACGCGACGAAGGAGAAGTCGGTGGTGTACTGGAAGGAAGGGAAGGCGGGCGAGGAGAAGGTCCTTTTCGACCCGAACGGCTGGTCGAAGGACGGGAGCGCCGGCCTCGGCGACTGGCAGGCGAGCCACGACGGGACGAAGGTCGTCTACCAGCTCAAGGAGAACAACTCGGACGAGGCGACGCTCCGCGTGATCGACGTGGCGACCGGGAAGGTCTCCGAGATCGACGTCATCCCGGGCGGGAAGTACGCGACCGCGTCGTGGACGCCGGACGGCTCGGGCTTCTACTACACGTGGCTCCCGACCGACCCGAAGATCCCCGTCGACGAGCGGCCCGGGCACCAGGAAGTCCGCTTCCACCGCCTGGGCGAAGACCCGGCGAAGGACCGCGTCGTCCACGGGAAGCTCGGGGACCCGACGGCCTTCCTGTCGGCCACGCTCTCGCGTAACGGGCGCTGGCTCGTCCTCTACGTCCAGTACGGCTGGACCTCGAACGACGTCCTCTACCGCGACCTCGCCGACCCGACGCAGGCCGACCGCTGGACGCCGCTCGTCGTCGGCACGGAGGCGCAGTGGGGGGTCGAGGTCTTCGGCGACCGCTTCTTCGTGACGACGAACGACGGAGCGCCTCGGAGCCGCGTCTTCGAGGTCGACCCGCTCCGCCCGGCGCGGAAGGAGTGGAAGGAGGTCGTCCCCGAGCGGAAGGACGCGACCCTCGTTTCGGCCTCGGTCCTCGGCGGGCGCCTCGCGCTGAACTACCTCAAGGACGCGTCCTCGCTCCTCGAGGTCCGCGAGCTCGACGGGGCGCTCGTCCGCGAGGTGAAGCTCCCCGGCCTCGGGACCGTCGACGGCCCCTTCGGCCTCCCGGACGAGGACGAGGCGTACTACTCGTTCGAGTCATACACGACGCCGCGCGAGATCCACGCGACGTCGATGAAGACGGGCGTGCAGGAGCTCTGGTTCCGGCTGACGGTCCCCGTCGACCCGTCGGCCTACGAGGTCGAGCAGGTCTTCTTCCCGTCGAAGGACGGCACGCGCCTCTCGATGTTCCTCGTCCACCGGAAGGGAATGAAGCGGGACGGGGCGGCCCGGACGATCCTCTACGGCTACGGCGGCTTCCAGGTGAGCGAGACGCCGCACTTCTCCGCGATGCTCTACCCGTGGCTCGAGGAGGGGGGCGTGTGGGCCGCCGTGAACCTCCGCGGCGGCGGCGAGTACGGCGAGGAGTGGCACCGGGACGGGATGCTGCTGAAGAAACAGAACACGTTCGACGACTTCCTCGCGGCGGCGCGCTGGCTCTCGGCCGAGAAGGTGACGAGCCCCGAGCGGCTCGCGATCTATGGCGGCTCGAACGGTGGCCTCCTCGTCGGTGCCGCGATGACGCAGGAGCCGAAGGCCTTCTCGGCCGTCCTCTGCGCCGTGCCGCTCCTCGACATGGTCCGCTACCACCTCTTCGGCTCGGGCCGGACCTGGATCAGCGAGTACGGCTCGGCAGACGACCCGAAGCAGCTCGCAGCACTCCTCGCCTACTCCCCCTACCACGCCGTGAAGACGGGGACCGCCTACCCGGCGACGCTCCTCCTCTCGGCCGACAGCGACGACCGGGTCGACCCGATGCACGCCCGCAAGCTCGCGGCGGCCCTCCAGGCCGCGACGACGGGCGGGCCCGTCCTCCTCCGGATCGAGCGGAACGCCGGGCACGGCGGCGCCGACATGGTGAAGTCGGCCGTCGAGTCCCGGGCCGACGAGTACGCCTTCGTCCTCGCGCACACGAAAGGACAGTGACGCCATGAGAACCCTTCCGATCGTCCTCGCTCTCTCCCTCGCCGCCCCGGCCGGCCTCGCCGCGCCCGCGAAGGCCGCGGCGAAGGACGCGAAGGCCGCGGCCGAGAAGCCGAAGGAGCCGTACTCGGCCGAGTCGTTCGCGGGGCTCGCGCTCCGTGACCTCGGCCCCGCGCTCACCTCGGGCCGCGTCGGCGACCTCGCGGTCGACCCCGTCCGCAAGGGGACGTACTACGTCGTCGTCGCCTCGGGCGGCGTCTGGAAGACGACGAACTGGGGGACGACGTTCGAGCCGGTCTTCGACTCCGAGGGCTCGTTCTCGATCGGCTGCATCGCCCTCGACCCGACGAACCCGCTCGTCGTCTGGGTCGGCACCGGCGAGAACAACAGCCAGAGGAGCGTCGGCTACGGCGACGGCGTCTACCGCTCGCCCGACGGCGGGAAGACGTGGGCGAAGGTGGGGCTCGAGGCGTCCGAGCACGTCGGGAAGATCCTCGTCCACCCGAAGGACGGGAAGACCGTCTACGTCGCCGCGCAGGGGCCGCTCTGGGCCGACGGCGGCGACCGGGGCCTCTACAAGACGACGGACGGCGGGAAGACGTGGAAGGCGGTCCTCTCGATCTCGCCGAAGACGGGCGTCAGCGATGTCTGGATGGACCCGCGCGACCCGGAGGTCCTCTACGCCACGGCCTATCAGCGGCGGCGGCACGTCTTCACGCTCATCAACGGCGGTCCGGAGAGCGGGATCCACAAGTCGACGGACGGCGGGGCGACCTGGACGAAGCTGACGAACGGCCTCCCGAAGGGGGACGTCGGCCGGATCGGCCTCGCGATCCCGCCCACCGCGCCCGACACCGTTTACGCGCTCGTCGAGGCGCGCGGGAAGGACGGCGGCTTCTACCGCTCGCTCGACGGCGGGATGAGCTGGGAGAAGCGGGGCGAGTACGCGACCGGCTCGGCGCAGTACTACCAGGAGCTCTTCCCCGACCCGCACGATGCGAGCCGCGTCTACTCGATGGACGTCTACATGCAGGTGACCGAGGACGGGGGCAAGACGTGGCGGGACGCCGGCGAGAAGGCGAAACACGTCGACAACCACGCCCTCTGGATCGACCCGGAGAACCCGGACCACCTTCTCTGCGGCGGCGACGGCGGCATCTACGAGACGTGGGACCGCTGCGCGACGTGGCAGTTCAAGGCGAACCTCCCGGTGACGCAGTTCTACCGGGTCGCCGTCGACGACGCGAAGCCCTTCTACAACGTCTACGGCGGCACGCAGGACAACAACACGCTCGGCGGGCCGTCGGCGACGACGAAGGTGCACGGCATCGGGAACGAGGACTGGTTCGTCACGCAGGGAGGCGACGGCTTCTTCTCCGCGATCGAGCCGGGGAACCCCGACATCGTCTACTCCGAGGCCCAGCACGGCGCGCTCGTGCGGTACGACCGCAGGACCGGACAGCAGGTCGACGTCCAGCCGCAGGCCGGTCCCGGCGAGGCGCCGCTCCGCTGGAACTGGGACTCGCCGCTCCTGATCTCGCCCCACAAGCCGACGCGCCTCTGGTTCGCGGCGCAGAGGGTCTTCCGGAGCGAGGACCGCGGCAACAGCTGGAAGGCCGTCAGCCCCGACCTGACGCGCCAGGTCGACCGGAACAGGCTGCCCGTGATGGGTCGGGTCTGGAGCGTCGACGCCGTCGCGAAGAACGCCTCGACGTCCTTCTGGGGGAACATCGTCGCCCTCGCCGAGAGCCCGAAGAAGGAGGACCTCGTCTACGCCGGGACCGACGACGGCCTCGTCCAGGTGACGGAGGACGGCGGCGGGACGTGGCGGAAGGTCGCGACCTTCCCGGGCGTCCCGGAGATGACCTACGTCGCCGACCTCGCGCCCTCGCCGCACGAGGCCGACGTCGTGTACGCCGCGTTCGACAACCACAAGCGGGGCGACTTCAAGCCCTATCTCCTGAGGAGCGCCGACCGCGGGAAGACGTGGGTCTCCGTGGCGGGCGACCTCCCCGTCCGCGGCACCGTCTACACCGTCGCCGAGGACCCGGGGAGGCCCGGCCTCCTTTTCTGCGGCACCGAGTTCGGCCTTTTCTTCTCGCACGACGGCGGGAAGCGCTGGGTGCAGCTCAAGGGCGGGATGCCGGTCATCAACGTCCGCGACCTCGCGATCCAGGAGCGCGAGGGGGCGCTCGTCGCGGCGACGTTCGGCCGCGGCTTCCGCGTCCTCGACGACCTGACGCCGCTCCGCCTCGCCACCCCCGAGACGCTCGCGAAGGAGGCGGTCCTCTTCCCGGTCCGCGACGCGTGGGCCTACATCCCGCGGGTGCCGTACGGCCTGAAGGGGAAGGCGTTCCTCGGCGAGTCGTACTACGCGGCCGAGAACCCGCCGTTCGGCGCCGTCTTCACGACGTACCTGAAGGACGAGCTGAAGGGGAGGAAGAAGGCGCGCCAGGAGGCCGAGAAGGAGAGGGCGAAGAAGGGGGAGGACGTCTTCTACCCGACGTGGGAGGAGCTCCGCGCGGA
>ERZ795054.1810-NODE-1810-length-19028-cov-13.852422_pt1 | contig 19028 bp, 17 predicted proteins | sample MGYA00375138_ERZ795054 | MGnify/ENA primary metagenome ERZ795054 (study PRJEB30183, sample SAMN05720215) | anaerobic digester metagenome | isolation source: active sludge of municipal wastewater-treating anaerobic digesters | place: USA | collected 2014-12-23 ... | reverse complement strand
GAAGCACTGATTTATTCCTGATTCGTCATTCCGGCGCAGGCCGGAATCCAGGAAATTCAAGGTGCTGGGCACCGGCCTTCACCGGTGCGACGAATAAATCAGCGTTTCCTTAGCTTCTCCCATACCCCAAGTTTTGGGATTACCAATATCAGATTGTGTCCGATGCCCCCGAGCAGCTGTCGACACAGGGACATCGAATCATCGACAGAATGCTATGGCCGAGCTCGAAGGAAGCACCCTGCAGGAAATCGCCGTAGCCCCCGTAACCGCATGCCGCTTCACCTGTCACCTGATCCGCAAGCGACAGGATCGTCGCTTCGATGGTCTGCGGTCCCGGAATACCTAGATGCTCGGCACCGCGCTTTGCATTGAGCGCATGAACAAGTGCCAGATACTGGCTTTCCGGAACAATGATGCCATCCTTGAAGCGAGCAACCGCCAGCCATTCGAGAATGGTGTGGCGATAGCCAACGAGTCGACCACGCTCTGAGAACTCATACCCCGCCCGCGCTGCGCTGAGACGGAAGTCATCGGCCTTGCCGGCATCGTGCAGGATTGCCGCAGCAATCAGTAGCGAGTAGCAGACATCGGGCATGCCGGTCGCCAGCATCTTGGCCTGCTCAGCGGTCTCGATGGTGTGACGCAGGTTGTCGTTGGGGTATGGTGGATAGCCATTCAGCGCGGCGGGGCCGGTCAGGAAGCGTTCGAGGCAACTGAGCGAATATCGCTTGCCAGCCGTGCCAATTCATCAACTTTGGCTCAGGCATTGGGCAAACGCTCCGGGCCTGGGCGGGCATGCCAGACAGGCGTAAGAACCCCATGAAAGGCACCTACATCCTTGGCAAATTGATGATGATGGTCATCGGCAATGGTAGTACCCAGGCAGATCAAGACGACCAGAGCCGAAAACAACTTGGTGATTTTCTGTAAGCGCCCATTTCCACCCGTTGAAAACAAAAACGGAGAAGAGACCCGCCGTCTACGAATTCGCCAGCCAAGAATTACATCCTTGCGTTGTTTGAAGGGAACTGCGCGTCCCCCCAAATCTGCCGGTCAAATAGTCATCTATGGAACATGTTAGTTCTTCATTCACGGGAGCACTAGATACGGCTGATCAGCACACGCTCTACCGAATCGTCGAGAACATCTCCCGCCAATAGGCGCCGTATCGAAGGCCCGAGTAGATCCAATTCTGTGTTGAGTAGTTGTGGAGTTGGCCCAGTGTCTTCGAAGCGAGTAATGTTGGCTCGTGTCTGTTCCAGAATGGTCTTGTCCTGCCCGAGGATGACGCCGAACAACCGGTGCAGGATCATCCTCTTCAGCCAAGCCGGGGTGACGCCCTGTCGCGTTGCAATGCGAGCATGAAAACGTAGGCTACCCTTGGATTCGGGCGTTAGCCAGGCAGTGACCAATAGGTTGAGACCGTGCTTGCCACGATATTCAATCTCGGCGACGCCGGGTAAATAAAATCGGCCAAAGCTTTCAGTGCGGCTGCCTTCAAATATACGGGAGACTAGACCTGACTGTAGACTCTCGTTGCTGTAGCGCGCCTCGACCCCGTTCGCCAGTCGGCGCACCTCAGCAGTCACGGTCTGTCGTTTGTTGTCGCGTCGAATCCAACCGGCATGCACGAAATGGGTGTGGAACCCGTCGAGAAGATTTTCTGCTCCCTCGTCGATCTCACATTGCACAGTGTCGGTCATATAGAACACGTCGACGTCTTCGACTACGGCCGGAGCAACCGGCTCTGGCGTGTCGTCGCCAGGCGCTGCACAAACCCAGACGAGGCCGTACGCAGCACGCGCGGCGAAGGTGGGCACGACTGGCGAGCTGCCGCCTTCGAAGATCATACCCGGTACGTCTGTGCAGCAGCCATCAGCTGAAAAGCGCCAACCGTGAAAGGGGCAGGCGACCTGACCATGGTGAACCTTGCCGTTGGAAAGCGGTGCATGGCGGTGCGGGCATCGGTCATGCAGGGCAGCGGGCTTGCCCTCCGCATCGCGGAACAAAACCAGCGGAATCCCGTGCAGGGTACGGCCAATCGGTTGACCAGCGTCGAGTTCGGCAAGCGGAACCACCGGCCACCAGTAACACTTGAGGTCGATCATAGTTTCAGCTTCGTCATAATTGGCACGCCAACGGCGTGCAGAAGACTACCGAGGACACGCCAGATTCGCTGTCGTTCGCGCGGCAGGTGATTCACGAGAACCAAGCTGTATTCAATCTCCGGCTGACCGCCACGCATGCGCTTGAAGTTGGCCGCACCGGCGCTCATGTTAAGCAGACCGCGCCGCTTTGCCGCTTCCTCAAGAGAGATTTGAGAGATAAGGCGGTATAACCCCAGCTTTTGCGGCAGGCTTGTGTCGTAGCCGACCACCGGTGTGGTGAGAATGATTTCGTTATCAACCCAGCCAAGCACGGCATCGATTTGGCCGGCCGGCGACCGGAGGGCGGTCAGCCTGAGCCAGCCATCGCGTTGCCCTACGCGCATCCAGTCGGAGCTGAAATGCGGGTTAAGCGGGCAGTACTTTTTCAAGTAGAGCAGATTGTACAGCTGTTCGAGGCGGGGATAATCGGCATCGGCCAGAGCCTCGCCAGGTACTTGGACGTAGCCGGTACGGGCTAGCAAGCGGGTATCCCTGCGGCTGTCGCGGCGGCGCAAATAGGCCGCACCGGAACCACTGCTGCCGTCAAACAGGTAGACCTGCCGGCTGGGAATGGCCAGGTAACCGAGTGCTTCCAACTGCGTGATCAGGCCGGCATTGCTGTGCCGGTTGAGCGAGCGAAACCCGATGGCGTGATCGGGGTAGGCGTCGACAAGCAGGCGGGTAATGGCTGGGAGGTCGGTGCCGTCCCAACTGAATGGGTAAAGATTAGTAGAGAGCAGCCAATTATTGACCTGGACGATACGGTCGATGCGGGCCTGCTCCAGCCAGCCGCTGACGCCTCGAACCAAACGCCGCAATGGCGCAGCCAGCCAAGGCCGGCCGAGTTGACCAATCTCGTAATCGGCATAGCCGGTGTAGGTCGTAAGCGGCGACACCACATAGCTGTTGTCGGCTCGTTCGCCGCCTTCGTTGACGCTGACCGGCATGAGGTGCTCCCCGGTGTCCAGCAGACGGAGGCGCGTGGCCACATTGCCGATGGCGCAGGCGGCGTGACGCGCATAGGCAAGCGAATGACGGTTCCATTCGGACAGTCCAGTCGCTTCAATCTGGTACGGGTCGACGAGCCTCACGGTGCTGCATCCAGTGACTGCCCATTCCATTCACTGTCGGCGGTCGCTGCAGCGAGCAGACCGCAGCGACGGCTGACAGCGCGGCCGACGATCTCTAATAAGCCTGGGATCTGAGCAGGCAGCGGGCCGCGATCGCCAGGTCGAGCGATGACGTCGCGGGCGGTCCAGTAATCGCGCCAGAATTTGCCATCAAGTCCGTGCTTGTGGGCTCCGAACAACAGCATCGCGAGCGCAACCTGGCGCGGCGCGGGTGTTGGCGTTAGCACGCCTTCCCTACCAAGTAGCGCCTTGACCAGGGCTTCGTGCTGGTCGTCGAATAGGTGCACGCCACTGGTCGCGCGCGGGTTGCACTCGATGGCATGGCAGCGGCCGTCCGCAGTCTCGATGTAGTCGAAGGCGACCTGACCGGTGTAACCGGTCTCTGCGCCAAATCGCTCAAGGAAGGCACGGATCGCCGGCGGATCGGTGGGCTCATACCAGATACCTGAGCCGCGTCCGACCCGGTAGCGCGGGTGGTAGCAAGCATGGGCGGTGAGGCGGCCCTCGACCAGGAGACTAAAACTACAGTGTTCGCGGCCGGCAGCAAAGCGCTGCGCCACCCATGGTTGCTCGTGAGTCGGCCGGATGGTGCGTAGTTGTTTTGGCCGGGGCCTCAACAAGGTGCGATTAGCGAAACGGGAGTAAGCCGGCTTGAACACCCAGTCTGCCGGATTGGTGAAAGCGGCAAGATCTTCCTGCGTCTCTAACAGATGTGTTTCCGGTGCCTCGACCTGCCACCCCTGAATCATCTGCGCAAACCAGCCTTTGTGATGCAGTCGGTGCATCAACTGGAAATCGACAGCCATCACCTTGCAGGGAATGAGGTGGCGTCCATAGGCGAGGTAAAAGGATTCCTCACAGGTCGGCAGGACAAGATCAATGCCACGCTCCGTCACGGCAGTACGCAGGGCTTCGATCCAACCAGCCGGATCGGGACGCGGTTCGGGCAGGCGCAGGTAGTCCTGGGTGGCGTTGCTGAATCTGGTTACGGGCCAGCGTAGGGAATCGCCGGCAGTGACGCGCCAACCGGCGGCCCTAAAGGCACGAGCCCACTCCAGGCAGGCGGGTGCGCGAGCACCCAGGATCAGAACGTGCATACCAGTCCCTCAGGGGCATGTAGCCGGCGCACCCGGCAGCGCTTTCCGCCGGGTGACGGTGGCTGCCAGTCGGTAAAAATCATCGTCGGCGACACGACATCGAGGTTCCGCCAGAGCGTGTCGAATTCGGCGAGAACGCGGGAAATTGCGGCGTGGCGGTCACCATCTGTCAGCAGGCTGACAGTCATCTGGAGGCCATTTTGGGCAAGGTCGTACTCACGCACTATTGGGCTGGCGAACAGCATGGTGCGGCGAATCAGGTCTGGGTAGATGGACACAGTCTTGCCACTTCCTCGCCCCGGCAACAAAAGGACTTCGTCGGCACGGCCTTCGATAGCAACGATGGTTCGTTCTGCGCGGCCGCAGGAACAGGCTTGATCAGCGATCCGCAGCACATCGTTGAGGCGGTAGCGGACAATCAACTGAGTTTCACGAGTGAAATCGGTAACGATAGGCTGGAAGCGGGTGCGTCCAGCATCCAGCCAGTCAGGCTCGATATGCACGAAGCTTTCGTTGAGATGTAGACCGCCATGCTCGCAGGTGTAGCCGAGGAACCCCTCGGTGGCTTGGTAAAGCTGGTGAGTGGGGACGCGGAAGGCGATCCGAACTGCTTCTCGGTCATCGTCCTCAAGCACATCGGCCACCGAAATGACATGGCTGGGTGCAATGGACAGCCGTCCAGCGCTGGCCTCGACAGCAAGTGCGCGTAGAAGCGAGGGCGGCCCTACCAGTACATCCGGCTGGCTCCGGTTGAGACTCGGCACGGCCAGGTCGACGCCAAGCAGGAGGTCATGGAATGAGAAGTCGATGCGCCGGCTATTCAGTGTGGTGTAGAGGTTACTGTTGGCGCGCAGAAAGAAGGCGATGCGCAAAGGAGGCAACCAGGGCGACAGTAGACGGTGCAGCAAGCGTTTCGGTAGTACACGGCCAAGAAGCACACCAGCCCACTGCAGGCGTTCCGCAGGACTTACCAGGAACACGCCCCGATTGCCTGAGGTTCCACTCGACAGGCCAACGGCGAGATCGCCCAGCAAGGGCAGAAAATCACGCGTCTTTTCAGCCTTCATGCCAATCTCGAAGGCTTGGTCAAGGCGAACGCCGCGCGTATTCCGGGCCTCGAATTCGGCCATCATCGACGCCTTGTCCATGGTCGGTAAGTCTGACAACACCATGGCCTTGCAATTGCGGTAATACGGTGCGCGCGGCAGAACCTCCCGTATGAAGCGGTGTAGACGTGCCTGCTGCCAGGCTTCCAGCTTGGCACGGTCGCCGAAGTCGAGCGACCAGCGGGTTCGTGCGAAGTGTGCGGCTGTGACTAAGGCGTCAGGAAGCATCACGGAATTCCTGCCAAGCAACTGTGCAATGCGAGGGCAACAACGTGATCGCAGTTTCGCGGCGGGCGATGCCGGACAGACCGCTGAATGTCCTGATGAAACGCTGTCGCTCGGCGTTAACAAACAACGCTAGACGTGAAGGCAACCGACCTTCGCGTAAGGCGGGAAGCGACCAACAGGCATCGGCGACCAGGAAGGCTGGCTGACCAGCAGCATCTGGAATGAAAAGTCCGAGCTGACCGTGACTATGGCCGGGGAGTGGCACGCCCAGGAGGCTACCATCGCCAAGCAGGTCGTACCCCGTCTCGAACGGCGCCAGCCAGTCCGGCAGATCGCGTTGCGCACAGTCATCGGCAGAGATGACTCGGTTCAAATAGTCGTCAGGCAGTAGGGTCGGCAGATGACCACCCAAGGTGGCGCGCCAGCGTTTTCCGGCCAGCGCGGTGAAGCGTTTGGTATCGGCGCTCAAGGCGATGAATCTCGCGTTGGGGAAGTCGCGTAGACCAGCGATATGATCTCCGTGGTAATGGGAAACGATGACCGTAGAAATATCGTCTGGGGTGAGGCCAAAACCAGCCAACTGCGTTTTCAGGGTTTCGTCTTGAGGCAGTTCTACCGGCAGGGCACTGCGGTAGAGTCGCTCTGGCCAGGTGTCTGTGGCGGAGAAGAAATGGCCGGCGTAGCCCGTGTCGTAGAGTATCCAGCCTCGTTCAGGGTGGCGAATCAGTCCGCACAGTGCGGGGAACTCCACCGGTGTCCAGCGGCCTCCTCGCGCCGCCATACATTCAAGATGACGGCAGGCGCCGACGCGCAGCAGGTGCAGGGCGACTGTACTCATGACTGTTGATCCTGCCACCACCTGGCATGGCGGCGAATTCCTTCGTCAATGGATACCAACGGTCGCCAGCCAAGTTCGTTGCGCAGAGCAGATAGATCCAGTGTCTGGCTGAAAGCCAGCACGCCAGCGCTGTATCGGGTGAGCGGCGGTTCGTTGCCGCCACCAAGACGAGCCGCGATTTCCAGGCCGCGTGCGACCACTTCAACTAGAGGCCAAGGGACCTTGCGGGTGCGCAGGGGCAGACCAAATTCGCGCGCCATCTGATTGAGTAGATCGAGTAATTCGCGAGGTTCACCGTTGCTGACGTTGTAGATATTTACGGGGCATGGCAGCGGCTTGGTGAGAGCCAGCCAGACTGCCTCCACGGCGTTGTCGATGTAGGTAAGGTCGAGCCTGATGCTGCCCCCACGCATGACCGGTATTGCCCCCTGAGTCATTACACGCAGAATTCGCGGCATCAGGGTCTGGTCCCAAGGACCAAACAAAGCGCGAGGACGCAGAATGGCGACCTCGGGTAGTCCTGCCTGCATGACCAGTGTCTCAGCAGCCCGCTTGGTGCGCACATAGTCGTTGGCGGGTTCGGGCAAGTCGGCATCCTCGCGGATATTTATTTGGTCGGCGAAGGCAAAGTAGAGGCTGGGTGTTGAAATATGTATCAGCCGCGGTACGCCGCAGGCGCGGCTGGCAGAAATCACCTCGGCGGTGCTGGCGACATTGGCTCGATGGAAGTCGTCGTAACGCCCCCAAGGGGAGGAAAGAGCGGCACAGTGTACGATTGCGTCAGCATCGCGGGCGACTTCCGCGAGGGCAGTTTCTGAAGCGGCTTCGCCGTGAGCCAGAGCCTGCCAGCGCACCGGCGCCGGTGCGAGGCGAATGACCTCAGCGGCGGCTTTTGCACTGCGGCCGGTGAATAGCACGTCGGCTCCTTCGGAAGCAGCGCGCCAGACCAGATGGCGGCCGAGAAAGCCCGTACCGCCCGTGATGACCAGTTTCATCAGTATTCCAGTACCACGCCACCCAGCGAAAGTCCGGCGCCTGCGCCCAATAGAAGCAGGCGATGGCCGCGCTGGATGCGGCCGTCGCGGATGGCGATATCGAGCGCAGTAGGCAAAGACGCGGCCACCTGGTTGCCGTGTTCGGCGAAGATGTTGATCACCTTGTGGTGGGCAAAGCCAAGTCGCTTGGAAAGGTGAGATAGGGCGAGTTGGCTAGCCTGATGCGGCACGATCCAGTCGAGTTGGTCGCGAGTGAGCTTAGCGCATTCAAGCAGCCGTTCGACGAAAGCCGGCAGATGGGCGGCCGCAAGCTTGAATACCCCCTTCCCGTCCATGCGAAACTTGGTCAGTTCATCGAACGGCTGGTTGATGCGCGTCGGATGGTAGCGGCTGCCACCGGCAGGGATGCGGCAAAGGTCTGCCCCCTCTGACAACGTGTTCAGTTCGGCAGCGATCAAGCGCGAGGGTCCATCGATACAGGGGCCGAGCACGACGGCAGCAGCACCATCGCCAAAGATTGCACTGCTTTCCAGCTTGGTCCAGTCAAGCCCGCAGGAAGCAATGTCTGCAGCCACTACCAGCACGCGCTTGTAACGGCCAGCGACGATAGGCCAAGACAGGGTGTCCAGTGCTGCCAGAAATCCGAGGCAAGAGGCGTTGATGTCGAAGGCAGGAATAGCTCGCGCGGACAGACCAAGCTCCCGGTGTATCAGGGCGGCGTTGCAGGGCATGCCCTGATCCATAGTGCCGCTGGCGGCAACTAGGCAGTCGATGTCGGCGAGCGTGAGTCCAGCAGCATCGAGGGCCCGCCGCCCCGCTTTGGCAGCGAGATCGGCAGCGGTCTCATTATGCGCGGCGAAATGGCGCTGACGTACGCCACCGACTCGTTCAACGGTACCGGTGCGCTGGTTTAGTTGATGGTCGAGTTCCGCACTGGTAACCGTTTTGGTAGGTAGCGCATGGCCGGTGCCAAGCAGGGCGAGGGAACGGATCTCTGTCGAATAGGTGTTCATGAGGCAGTAGTGCTTGCGGTGGATTGTGGTCGACGTAAGCGAACAAAGTCTGGCGGCTCCCATTCGCGCATGGCAAGTAGCATTGCTGTTCCGTGCCGCTCGCCGATGGGCGCCTGCAGGCTTTCGTCGTGAAGGGTGGCAAACTGCATGCGTAGTTTCCGCAACTGGGCGATGAATTGTCTACGAGCCTCGGAGGTGAGCATTCCGTGCACAAAGAATACCGATTCGTCATCTGCATCGAATGGACTGGAGAGGAAATCGTCGCGGCCACGGCTGGCGAAGAAGTGCGCGATAGGGCCGCTCGGCAGCCAGTCGAAGTCACGTGTGACATTAATGCGGATGCGATTGCCCGGTAACAGGTCGATTAAACGCATGCGGTCAAGGCGAAGCAGGCAGCGCAGACACTCTGCCTCGTCAAGCCGGTAGCGTTCGACGATATCGGTCAGGCTCCAGTGGTTAAGGGTGCAGGTGGCGATTAGCAACAACTTCGGGTCGGAAACCAGTTCGGTCTCCAGTTTTTTTTCGAGGCGGCTCAGGCGCGGCGTACTGGCGGTAGCGGCTTGGGCAAGCTCCACCAATGTCATGTCGAGCAAGGCACATAGCTCGATTAGACGGTCGAGCGAGAAATTGCCGGTCGAAAATAGCCGCTTCACACTCGCTTCGGAAAGCTTTAACACCGCTGCGACGTCGCGGTAGGTAATTCCGCGCGCCTTCAGTTCCGCTTTCACGGTAGCGAGCAGTTGCTGAAGTTCAGTCATGGTTCTGTAGTTGTATTCGGATGTTGGCAGGAGTCTGGAGCTTCGGAGCAACTATAGCCAGCAACGAATTAGAAGTAGCGCATATTAATACCGAGCGGCGACTATAGTGCAACGTCATGGTGAGGTGTTGTCGCTTATAGCACTGCCATTTCTACGAGCCGCCTCTCTTTGCAGTCTATCGGTCGAATTTTTTGCTGCAAGCGTGTAGAGAAATTGGGTTTCTAGTGATCCGCCCGGCAGAGGGGGCAAACGCAGTGCACATGGCCATGGCAACGCCAGCGACTGAGGCGCCCGGCTCGCAGCACGCTTCAATTACCGACTGCTTGAGTTGAATGCCTCGGGATGATGTCGCCCGCGGCGGCCTAGCTTCTGGATTCCCATCGAAAGTGTCCACCATCGCCTTTTTAGGGGACACGATCTTCGCGGTTTAACGCGTCAATTTATAGATGGGTTCGCTGGGCGCTTACCGACGCTGGACATGTTGGTCAGCCATTTGCTCAAGCAGTTGAGAAATACTCGGCGCTCAGGTTCAAATCGCCAAACGCAGTGAGCTACATACCTTTGACGTCATGCCTCAACGCTGGGTGGTTGAGCGATCATTCGCGTGGATCGAGAAATGCCCCCGTCTGTGGAAAAACTGCGAGCGCAAACTCAACACCAGCCTGCAGTTCATTCACTTGGCCTTCCTGGCTCTTTCGCTCAGAAGACCGTGAACAGGTTCTAATATATCAACATTTTTGGAAATCAACTTTCGGAGCAAACGGAATGGTCAATCTCCGCCATGCCGAGTTTGGCCGAGATCGGTCGCAACTGTCATTTGTGACAGGTACGCCAGGCGACGACATCTGGTAATTTCCGGAAAATTCGTATGCCGCTAAACTATTAAATTCGGCCTGTCGCCCAACCTCATTTTTCTGGAAGCATTCAATGGAAGCGATTCATTCGCTCATCTCGAACGTCGAGAAGGTCATCATCGGCAAGCGGCCGGTGATCGAACTGGCCGTCGTCTCGCTGCTGTGCCGCGGGCATGTGCTGCTGGAGGATGTGCCCGGCACCGGCAAAACCATGCTGGCGCGCGCCCTGTCGCGCTCGGTCAATGTCGAGATGAAGCGCCTGCAATGCACGCCGGACCTCCTGCCCTCGGACATCACCGGCGTGCCCATCTACAACCAGAAAACGAGCGATTTCGAGTTTCGCCCCGGCCCCGTCTTCACCCACATCCTGCTGGCGGACGAAATCAATCGCGCCACGCCGCGCGCCCAGTCGGCGCTGCTGGAGTGCATGGAGGAATTCCGGGTCAGCGTCGATGGCATAAGTTATGACTTGCCCAAGGTCTTCATGGTGCTGGCGACCCAGAATCCGATCGACATGGCCGGCACGCACCCGCTGCCCGAGGCGCAACTCGACCGCTTCTTCGTCCGCCTGCACGTCGGCTATCCGACGCTCGACGAAGAGGTCAGGATCCTGGCGGCCCAGGCGCAAGCCCACCCGATCGACAGCCTGACGCCAGTCGTCGGCGATACCGAGATCCTGGCCGCGCGCGACGCGGTGAAAGCGGTTCATATCAACGCCGACGTGGCAACCTACATGGTGCGGATCAGCGCGGCGACGCGGGCGCATGGCGACCTGCGCCTCGGCGTCAGCCCGCGCGGCACGCTGGCGCTGGCGCGCGGTTCGCAAGGCATGGCCTTCCTGCGCGGGCAGGCATTCGTGACGCCCGACATCGTCAAGACGATGGCCGGCGCCATCCTCGAACACCGCCTGATCGTGCGCCCGCAGGCGGCCGCCGCCGGACGAACGGCGCGCGACATCCTGAACGAGATCCTGAACCAGCTCCCGCCGCCGGTCTGACCCATGGACTTCGGCAGTTTCACCGGCTGGTTTTCGGCGCGCCGCAAAATGCTGGTTTTATTGGCGTTGACCGCAGTCGCCTATCTGGCCGCCATCAATCGCGCCCAGGCGTTCATGTGGGCCATTGCGGCACTGTTGAGTGCCACGCTGATTACCGGATTTACCTGGCCGCGCTGGCTGGTCAAGCAACTGTCGGTGAGCCGCAGCGGGCCGAGCCGGGCGGAAGAAGGGGAGACGATCGAATTCCAGGTCGTCGTGGAGAACCGGGGCTGGCTTCCCCGTTTCATGGTCGAGCTGGTCGATCACCTGCCTTTCGTCGGTTTTGCCGACGCCAAGGAAGAAAGCAGCGAAAAAGTGCTCGGCATGCTGGCCTATCTGCCGGGCAGGAAACGCCAGCAATTCAAGGTGCCGGTCCGGTGCGAGAAGCGGGGATATTACCGACTTGGCCCCGTTGGTCTGGCCTCGAGCTTCCCCCTGGGACTCACCGAAGCGAAGATCAACCGCAACGAAGGCATACAGTCGCTGACCATCTACCCGGATGTCTTCGCCATACTCGCGCTTCCGCTGCGCGGCGCCCCCAGCCAGATCCATCGTGGCGGCTACCTGTTGCCCGAGGGCGCAGGGGCCGCCGAGTTCTCGGGGCTGCGCGAATACCGGCGCGGCGACAACCCGCGCCATGTCCACTGGCCGACGACTGCCCGTCTGAATGAATTGATGGTTCGCGAGTACGAACCGCTGGCCTCGGCCTGTCTGTACATCGCGCTCGACCAGGCCGCCGAGGCGAACGTCGGGCTGGGCCGGCAATCGACCTTCGAGTACGCCGTGCGCATCGCCGCCTCCATCGCGCGTTCGGCCTGTGCCCAAAGCACCCGGACGCGGATCGCCGGGGATGGGCAAAGGGCGTTGCGCGGACTGGCCGGGTCGGGAGACGGCCATTTCCAGGGCATCCTCGACGAACTGGCGGTGGTCGCCTGCGACGGCAACACGCCCTATGCCCATCTGCTGACCGAAATCGGCCCGCACTGCCTGCGCGGAGAAACGGTGGTCATCTTCCTCTCGGAGAAAGGCACGCGCTGGGCGCAGACGTTGCAGGCACTGGCAACACTGCGCGCCCGCCAGGCACACCTGTTCGCAGTGGTCTTCGACCAAACGACCTTCCTGCCGGAAGGGGCGGCTTCGGGGCTATTGCCCGATCACGCGGAGATCACGGCGGCACTGCTGGAACTCGGGGCGTATTGCGTGACAGTGCGCCAGGGCGACGATCTGGTCCGGCTGTTCAACTCATGAATGCACCGCTGACTTACCTGCCGGCCTATATCGGCCTCTTCGCCTCGCTGATGCTGGCGGTGGCCTGCAATGCCTTTCTCGATATCCAGTACGGCAGTTTCGGGTTCGAGATGTTTTTCTGGATGCTGGTCTTTGGCTGGACCTTGCTGGTGGGCTGGAGGCAGCACGGCCAGGCCAACGAGAGCGGGCCGCAGCAGCAAAAGGCCGTGCTGCTCCTCGGCCTCGTCGCCGCCGTCGTGGTCTTCATCCCGATGTGGGGCTTTCCGCGCGCCGGGCTGTACATGCTGGTTGTCCTGCAGGCCTCGCTGAACTGCGTGACGACGACCCGGCGCCAACTGCATTTTGGCCTCCTCGTCTCGGCAGTCATGGTCATGTTCGCCGCAGCGCATTACCGTGCCGACTGGACGATGCTGTTCTACCTGATTCCCTACATCATCGCAGTCGTCTTCACCCTGGTTTCGGAGCAGATCAGCCGGCGGGCGCAGGACATTCGTCAGGCGAGCCTCGGCAACGCCTCGCACGCCGGGCAGGGACTGGCCATCGCGGCGGCCACGACCATCATTCTCGGTCTCGGCGGGCTGCTGTACCTGGCGACGCCGCAGCTGACCTGGCTCGGCCTGGAATGGCGCTATGGGCAGCTGACGAATATCGGCTTTCTCGGCGAGCCGCAGGATCAGGGGAAATCAGGGCAGTCCGGCGGCGACACCGGCGGCGGGGGTCAGGGCGCGGATGGGCAAGGCGCCGAAGGCAGCGCCGGCGAGGGGAACGGCAACGGCCCGGGCAGTGCCGGACAGGGGGCCAACGGGAATTCGGGGAGCGGTTCTGGCGGCGACAGCGCCGGCGAGTCCGGCGCCGGCTACGAGTTGTCGCCCGGGCACGGCTGGCCGAGTCCCGCGGAAATGCGCGAGGCGGCGAAGCGCCCGGGCATGCCCGAGTGGCAGTCCGGCGCCATCATGCAGATGGCCAGCCTCGACGAAGCCATCGGCGAGGCACTGGCGCCGGTCAAGGAGGCGCTGAAGGATTTGTGGAAGCGCCTCAAGGAATGGCTGCAGGAAAACCGCACGGCGGCATTGGCCAGCCTGTTCGCCCTATTGCTGCTGGCGCTGCTGATCGTTGCCGCGCTGTTGTTGCGCGAGGTCAAGGCAGTCACCTGGCTGCGAACCCGCTATGACTATTTGCGCCTCGTCACGCTGGCCCGGCACGAAAGTGGCACGGCCGGCGCCACGCAGTTCTACCGGGCCATGGAGCGCCTGTTCGTGATCGAGGAAACGCCGCGCGCGGCAAACGCCAATACCCGCGAGTTTCTGCGCGAAGCAACCCATTACCGGGAGCACATCCGCGCGGAAGCTACGGAACTGACGCGCCTGTTCGAGCACTACCGCTACGGCCCCGAATCGGCTGACCAGACAGGACTGGAACGAATGCGCGAGGTGTATCGCGCGATCTTCCAAAAAATTGGCTAATCCTTGGCGGCCAATCGGCCAAAACGGACGTTGGAGACCGGAGCTACCTATGTCTGCAATGAGTAGGGGACCGGCTATCGGCAGAGAAATCAGGCTAAGGGGCAGCTCTATCTCTACCTCCGAATTCCCCCTTTCGACCTAGAGCCACCTATAGCGGGATAGCCGGCAACTCTCCTGTTGAGCGCCGAGCCACTACCCCGCCCCGCAGGGCCCCCCCCCCAAATTTACAGGTGTGCGGCAAAAAATGTGCCTTGAAATTCATTCACCCACCCCCACATATGACGTCAGGTTTACGCATGCTGCAGTTTGATGATCGAAGTGGATCACCACCAGACTGGGTGAGGCAGGCCACGGTATCGAAGCGAGCTTCTGTGCGCCGATTTAGAAAAAGAGCGCTGAGTGTGGCCCTTGGCCGCACTTGGCAAGAGGAGGATAACTTGTCACTGAGCAATACCGAAGTCCGCTACTACGACAGTACTGTGCTGCGCCTTCCCGCGGACAAGCGCAAGGAATATCACGAGCAGGTGGATCGCCTGATCAGCGCGCTGACCAAGCGCGTGCACGAGCAGAGCGACATCAAAATCACCAAGGTGGTGAAGGCGGGTTCATTTGCAAAGTACACAATCCTGCGCAAAACGTCCGAGGACTCTGTCGATGTAGATGTCGTTTTTTACATCGCTGGCCGCAGTGTCGACAAGGAGACCTTGGCCAACCTGACCCGACTCATCTATGACGCTCTGATCAAGCTATACCCTACCAAGTCGGTAGAAAATTTTGAGATCCAGCGCAAGGCCGCGACGGTAACCTTCGTCGGCACGGGACTAAGCGTGGACATCGTGCCTGTCATCGAGGATAAGGCTCGCCTTGGGTATGGTTGGCAGTTCGACATCCATGATGGCACTAAGGTGCAGACCTGCGCACCATGCCAAATTAAGTTTGTGACTGACCGCAAGGACAAGGACTCCGATTTCCGCACCCTCGTGCGTCTGGCCAAGAAGTGGCGCAACCGGGTCGAGTTGAAACCCCTTAAGTCCTTCACCATTGAGCTGATCATGGCCCACGTACTCGCGAAGAACGGCAAGGACGGCGCCATCGAGAAGCGCTTCAGAGACTTTCTGCTCTACATCGCGCAATCCGGGCTGAAAGAGGTAGTCACCTTCCCCGAGAATGGCCAAGTGATCACACAGTTCTCTGACCCCGTCGTGATCCTCGACCCGGTATGCAACACAAATAACGTTGCCAGCCGCATCACCGAGGATGAGCGCAAGGAAATTGTTACTGCCGCCCAGGAGGCTTGGGAAACGGCAAACTTTGCATCCATGGAAGACGACATCGAAATCTGGAAAGAGCTATTCGGTCCGCGCTTTAAGGTTAAGGAGGATGCATGAGTTACACATATGTTGCGACGGAGACTTACTCGTTCGCCGATATCGAAGTTGTGATGCGCCGAGTGATGGCCGACCTCGTCATGATTGCTTCCAGCACAAAGGCAATCACCGAAGAAAAAGCCCGCGATTGGGGACACGACATCGAGCTTCTAGCCAAAAAAGGCTACCTGAAGAAGGTCGACTTAACCCTGCTAAGCCGTGGCGTGGAGCAGAAGGCGACTTGCTTCGAGGTGAACACGACCTCCGGCAACCTGACGATGAGCCGCCCAGGTGGAGTGATGTGGCCGCAGGTGCCAAACCCCGAATTGCGCATCGTACTGTCGTACACTGATGCCTACGACGATACGGCCCATGAGAAACTTTCCTCAAGTCTCAAAATCAACTGGGTACCCTCTAAAGCCGACCTGAGCCACCCAACTCTCAACAAAAGCACCAGTCGTGACTACGTGAGCCACGGGTATGGCATGCAGCGCAAGGACTTCAACCTATGACCCAGCCCAGCATCTTCGACGCTAAGCTCCCCCTTCCCGACGCCCGGCTTGCTGCGCGCGAGAAGACCCTTCTCGGCTTCAACGGGCGGTATCGCAAGATTCACGACCAGCTACGGCTGCTCCTCAACCTCGGCGAGTTAGACACCTGGAGCAAGGCCCTGCACCAGAAGAAACTACCGCTGTGCGACCTAGTTGCCGAGCAGTATCCCCTCGTGATCTTCCATGGCGACGTTGGTACCGGCAAGACCGCAACGGCTGAATGCATCGCCAACCGACTGGCCAAGGAGTCACGTATCGAGGATACGCTGCTCTTCAAGCTGGGCAACCGAGTCCGCGGCAGCGGTAAGGTTGGCGAGATGGGCACCCTACTGACCCAAGCCTTCCACGAAGTCGTTCAGTCCGCCGGGAAGGCACGTCGCGCTTTCCTGATCATCGACGAGGGCGACTCACTGGCGGCCTCGCGCAACCAGGAACATAGCCATCACGAGGACAAGGTTGCCGTGAATACGCTGATCCAGGGCGTCGATGACCTACGCCGGTTCACCGGTCGCATCGTGGTTTTTCTATGCACCAATCGTCTGTCCGTTCTCGATCCTGCGCTGCAACGTCGCGCAGCCATCACCGAGGAGTTCACACGTCCCGACGACAGCGATCGCCGTGCCCTGCTCACCATGGATTTGGAAGGGGTCGGCCTCTCCGACCAAGAGATCAAAGAACTGGTCGCTGCTACCGGCCCCCGCAACAAGCAGCCGGGTTGGACTTTTTCCGATATCCGCACCCGGCTGTATCCGGCCGCACTAGCCCAAGCCTTCCCCGACCGTGCGCTGACACATAAGGATTTGCTCGACGTCGCGAACGCGCTCCGCCCGTCGCCGATCATGGAGGACAAGTGATACCTCGCTCTACGTTGTTTGGCCGTCGCATCCACATCACCGGCAGCATCGTCGAGGACGCCAACGTGGCAACGATGGTTGAGGTGATTCGAGCTCGCGAGTTCGTGAAGGCCTTGGTGCTGGATCTGCTCTCCAAGGGCGCAACGTTCGTCATCCCAGTCGATGCAGAGAAGACCCGAGCCGACAGCCTGCCCGTCTGCTTCGACTGGCTGGTGTGGGACACTGTCCACACCAACTTGGCGCGTCGGCCGACAGACGCACCAAACCCGCTGGTCATCGCGGTCAAGCACCATAAGAACGAAGGCCAGATTCCGGCCGAGTACCGTTCAGTGTGGGATGCCATGCGTGTCTCTCCGCTCGTTCAGATCGAGAGCGCCGCGCACTGGAATATGGCCAGCAAGCGCATGGAGACGCAGGCGCAGCATGGCGATATCCTAATCGCCATCGGTGGCGGTGAGGGCGCCTTGTTCCTCGCTAACCTATATCACGACGCCGGCAAGCCTGTTATTCCGCTGAACTTTAGTCTCGGGCCGGCGACCACTGGGGCGTCGCGCCTCTTCGACTTCGGGATGTCTGGCAGTAACGCGCAGCGCCTCTTCCAGACAGAGGGCGCGGCAACGCCGCAGAGTTGGCTCAACCGCATTGAGATGCACGCGGCCAAAACCGTCAGCGACGGAGTGCGTGACGTGCTCGGTCTGCTCGAAGACCTGGTGCCGCCCAAGGCCTTTGTGGTCCGGCTGCTTAATCCTGCGCACCCAGACTTCAACGACGTTCAAGACTTCTTTGACACCGTAGTTCAGCCCGTCATCGAGGGCGAACTGGGCTACAAGCTCACGGTAATCGATGGGGCCCAGCCCTACGAGCATGCTCGCATCGACGAAGAGATATTCAAGAAGCTGCACCGCAGCTACGTGGTCCTCGCCGACACCACGGGTGTGAGGCCGAACTGCTTCATCGAGCTGGGCTATGCCCTGGGCCGCAGCCTGCCGACCGTGCTGATGTCCAAGGACGGAACAGAGTCCCCGTTCGACATCTACTCGCTATCGGGTCATCGCTGGAAGACGACCGGCACCGCGGAAGATCGCAGGCAAGAGTTTCGCAGGCACTGGAACGCCATCAAGAACCGTCCTCCTCTCGTCGCCCCCGAACCGCTGATTCCATGAGCCAGAACCGTGAAATCTTCCTGTCGGTAGACATCGAGACGTCGGGCCCGATCCCCGGCGAGTACAGTTTGCTCACGATCGGCGCGTGCAACGTCGACGACCCCGCTCAAGTATTTTCGTGCGATCTGAAGCCGATTTCATCCAACGCGGACCCGAAGGCCATGGAGGTAACCGGGCTCTCCCTGGAGACGCTTTCCGCCGAGGGGTTACCTCCAGAGGTCGCAATGAAGCGGTTTCAGGACTGGGTGACCGAGGTCGCCGGCGACCTCGGCACGCCCGTGTTCGTCGGATTCAACGCGCCGTTTGACTGGTCGTTCGTCAACTACTACTTCCACCGCTACCTGAAGTCGAACCCCTTTGGTTTTGCCGCGCTGGACATCAAGGCATTCTACATGGGCGTGACGGGCTCAAGCTGGGCAGACACCCGCTCCAGCCAGATAGCTGCTCGACTACACCCCAAGTCCAAGGGCGACCATCAGGCATTACACGACGCGCAATACCAGGCTGAACTGTTCCGCTTGGTCCGGGACATCTCACAGGGGCAGCGCAGCTGATCTCTTCCATTTCCAGCACTCTTCCCCTTAGAGGGGCCGTGCGCTTCACCCTCGGCAGGCTGTGGTCAACGCGCTACTCTGGCCACAATAAAGGCGCATTTGAAGCGGCCAACTTTAAACAAGACCCGTAACCTACCTTACGCAATCGCCACCAAGGTTCAGCTAACCGACACATTGCTGACTGAAATGTCCCGCCAGTCGGAGGGCCGCAAAGGTCGAAATTCGGTCTCATGCAAACGACAACAGGCGCCAGTTCGGCCTTATGTAGAGCTCTACATAAGGCCGATGAACAGAAGTTCAATACCCCCTGCACCACCCTATCCGAGACCACCATTCGGCATTTTGCATCTGACACCCCGTGCCATGATCGGCACGGGGTGTCGAACCAACCGAACTCTAATAGCGAGCGCCGAAAGCAGGCCCCTGAGGGATAGCTCCATGCCCCCCCGACATCCAAACCGCCTTGTTGGCCACCTGATCCGCAACGCTCAGGATCGTTGCCTCGATAATTTGCGGCCCCCGAATACCCAGATGCTCGGCACCGCGCGTTGCAGTGAGCGCATGAACAAGAGCCAGGTACTGGCTCTCCGGCACAATGACCCCGTCCTTGCAGCGAGCGACCGCCA
>ERZ795054.1801-NODE-1801-length-19086-cov-4.371604_pt1 | contig 19086 bp, 11 predicted proteins | sample MGYA00375138_ERZ795054 | MGnify/ENA primary metagenome ERZ795054 (study PRJEB30183, sample SAMN05720215) | anaerobic digester metagenome | isolation source: active sludge of municipal wastewater-treating anaerobic digesters | place: USA | collected 2014-12-23 ... | reverse complement strand
CGGCGCACGATGGCTTCGGCGCGCAGGGCCTTTTCGGCGTTGCGCCGAGCCCAGGTGTCGCGCGCCTCGCGCACGCCATCGATGAAGTCGGGGTTCATATCGTCGTGATACCCGGTGGCGTTGTGGCTCATGGAATACATCACCACGGACGGGTGGTTTTGCGCGGCGCCGACGTAATAGGCGGCGTGACGGGCGTACCCATTGGTGGCGTCGGCGCCTGCGTCCTGCCAATCGTAGTGGCTGAAATGGGGTTGAGAGAACGCGACCAGCATCCCGGCGTCGTCCGCCGCCCGGAGGATCTCGTCGAAGCCCAGGTGGGAGCCCGGTTCGCAGCCGTAGTTGTGCGTGTAGACGCAGTTGATCCCGAAGCTTTGGAGTCGTTCGAGGCTCTCGCGGGCGGCCCCGTAAGTGGCCAGGGCGGCGCCGATCTGGGCGTTGTCCAGCGGCAGGGCGGAAAGGAAGAGTCGGGTGCCGTTGAGATAGAAGTCCCGGCCCTCAATCCAGAACTCGCGGAAGCCGAACCGCACCGGCCAGGCCGTGTCGAGTGTGTTGCCGTCGGCGTCGAGAAGCGAGCACTCGAGGTCGAGCGTGTGGTGTGGCGTGTGGATGTCCCAGAGCCGATCGGGCATCCATTTCCCGGTGAAGGCGAAGCGGCCTTCCGCAAGATCGCCCGCGCCGAAGGGCGGGCTGGTGAACGACGCGGCGTTGCGAGCGCCCGGGGCAATGCGCGTTCTGAGGCGGTACGCCTGATCCCGATCCAGGCCATCCAGAGCTGCCGTGCAGGTCAATTCCTCTTGGCGCACCGACGTGTCGACTCGGACATCGCAGATACGCGCTTTGGGCGGGGTGCTGACGACGAATATGTCCCCGCAGAGGCCCCGGCGGGCGACTGTTCCTTTGGCTTCGCGCGCCGAGGCACTGTCGGTGTAGGAGAGGAGGACCGCCTTGAGAGGCAGGGCCAGCACCCAGACGGCCAAATGGTGGGTGGCGCCAGGACGGCAGTAATCCGTGATCTCCAATTCACCGCCGGGGAAATGGAGTTCGCCCGCGCGCTGGCCGTCGATGTGAACCACGGCATACGAATTGAGGTAATCGAGCTGCAAGGCGATGCGGCGTCCGGTCCACTCTCGAGGGACGGTCATTTCACGCTGGTGCCACGCGGCGGACACTGTTCCGAGCGGACGCGCTTTCCAGGAGGGGTGGGCGTGGACGGTCTGACAGTCCTTCTGCATGTAGTCGGTGATGCCCGGCCAGCATCCAGGGACTTTGAAGTAGCCCCAGTTGCCGGCGGGGACCTGGTCCCCTTGCGAATCGGAAGGCTGCCACTGCCAAAGTCCATTGAGACAGATCCGCTCGCGGGTGGCGGTGGCGTCACGGTGCGCTTTGTCCAGGTCCCAGATCGCCTGGACACCTTCGGGGAGTGCCACGGCGGGTTGGGCGCCCGCGTGGCCGGAGCCGGCGAGCGCGAGGAGGCTGGACATCATGGACCAGCCCGCGCGCCAGAGTCTGCGGCTGCGGGTATTGGGATCGAGTGCCGGTGCGACGCGGTTCATAGCGGCTGGAATCTATTTGGAGAGTAGGACGAGTCGCGGAGCCGGGACAACGACAAAAGCGGGACACCGCAAGGCGGTGCATCCGGTTGTTGTTGGTGTTCCGTCGCCCGGTCAGGACACCGGGTCTACAACGGATGGAGATTGCCGGTGTAGGCCGCGTGCCCCCACGCGGCGCAAACTCGATTCCCACCGACAACCTCCAGATGCCCTGGCCGCAAGGCCGTCGGGGCACGGGTGCTTTTGCGACTGGCTTCTGAGAATGGGATCGCTTGGCAGTGGGGCGCGGGCGTTCTAGAGTATTGTCCATGACCACGATCGTGAGGCTTGTTGTCGCCTGGTTGGCCCTGGTCAGCGCCGTCAGCGCCCTACGCGCGAACGTGGCCCAGGTGGTCCTCCACAGCGAATCGGTCCGCCTGCGCCCGTCGGCCGTGGACCAGTTTGGAGTCGAGTGGCGTCTGGAGGCCAGCACACTCGCGGACGGGACCGTCAACGACGAGATTGGGGTGAGCGACGAAGGTCCCTACATGCACGGCACGGTGCTTTGGCTAACAGAGGGCGTGTCCCCCGTCCCGCTCCGGCTCGAGTGTCAGATCGAGGTGCCCGATCCCGGCGACGCGAATCTCAACGGCCTGTCGGATTTCTTCGAGGTGGACCGTGCCGTCACGGAGCTGGCGTCGGTGGGCGAGTTCATTTTCGACGACGGCACGGAACTGTATCAGGGGTTGCTCGACATGACGTGGAACCGTGCGGCTGGGGAGACGGCTGGAACGTGCCAACTCCGGCTGCGCATCCTCGACTACGGAGTGGACCTGACGTTTCCGCACACATTCGAGATCTGTGATTACCGCGGCGTGTATGTGTACGAGACGGACGGGGTCAACGTGTTCGGCGCGCTCAGCCTGGCGCGGCAAGGCGCCGACGGGATTCTGGAAGGTCCGCTCCTGTTCGAGCGCCTTGACTATGTCGAACTGGCATTCCCCGCGTTTGCCCTTGAAGACGAGATCGGACGGCGCATTCCCTTCTACGGATCCTGGGTTCTCGACACCTCGCTCCTGCGCGGGGTGTTGCCGGGCAACTACTACACGGTTCTGTACACTGAAGACGGCTGGCCCGCCACGCCCAACGCTCCGGAATACGAGGTTTGGAATCTGCACCTGTTCGACGCCAACGACAGCGACCGGGACGGGATTCCGGATCTGAGCGACGATCCGCCTCCGCCGCGCCTCTCGATTGGCTATTGGGACAACAAACTCGAGATCGAAATCCGCGCCCGACCGGGCCAGCAGGTGACGCTCGAAGCGACGCCGGCGGTCGCGCCGTCGGCCTGGACGATTGTGGAGACCGTCGTGCTTGTCGGGGCCACCCACACGTTCGAGATCGAGACGCCGTCAGGCCCGCGCTTTTGGAGGGCGCGGATCGAGTGACCAGCGTTATTGCTTCACACGCCATTCGAGGATGCCGCCGGACAGGCCCGGTTTGAGCTGCACTTCGAGGCGCAGGGCGCCGGTGCGGACCGGCTCAAAGGTCATCACGTTGAAGCGGTCTTTGGCGACGGGGCCGGCCTGCGGGTTGCCGACGGGTTTCCAGTCGTTGCCGGCCTGGTAGAGCGCGCGCCAGAACGCGGGCAAGCCGCATCCGCCGCCGGGTGTGTCGTCGAACCAGTACACTTCAACGCCGGAAACCTGTCGCTCGGCGTCGAAGTCGTACTGGACCCATTCCGTTGTGCCTTTGTGATCCCACCAGGTGAAGCGCGGGATTCCCTGATCGTTCGAGTGTTTCGGGGCGACGTCGTCCTTGAGTGCGAACACGGTGTCGCTCTCGTTGACGTGTGAGGCTGTTGCCTGGTAGGGACGGGACGAGGGGGGGCTTTTCCAGGCATGGGCCTCCGGACCGCCGCCGATCACCGGGAACGAGGCGATGCGGAGCCGGGCTGCGCCCATGGGGATGAGTGTGATCTCCTCCTCGGGTTGACTGGATCGGACCGGGCTGTCCTGGAGCAGGCCGACCAGACCAAGGTGGTCCGCCTGCCATTCGGGAATGCGCCGCCCTTTGGCCGTCAGTGCGATCGGAACTCCTGCGTGGGTGAAGGGCATGTCGGAGTCGGGCCAGGCTGTCTTGACCAGGCGAAACGAACTGGCCGGGCGGGTCGGGGCGAGCACCAGGCCGAAGTTCCACGGGGTGGTGGGGTGGATTTCCCATGCGGGCCACTTCCCGGTGCCGCCCTGGCGGACGTAGCGCTCTCCGATCTTCAGCGCGTAGGTGAGCGGGCCGCGGTCGACCGACACGCTGCCGTGATTGCGCGTCCAGGTGCGCAGGGCGACTTCCATGGGCAGGTCGAGCCGGACGATATCTCCGTCGTTCCACTGGCGTTCGAGGCGGATGAAGCTCAGCGGGCGGGCCTCGACCGGTTCGAGGGCGCCGTTGATCCGGACCTCGGGGTTCGCGCACCAGGCCGGCACGCGCAGGTAGAGCGGAAAGGTCACGGCGCGGGGTGCGGTCAGGGTGAACTCGATCCGCTCTTCGAAAGGGTAATGCGTAGTCTCGGAGATGGTGATTTCGGCGCCATCGCCGACCTTGGCGCGCACGCGGCTTGGGGCGTAAAGGGCGGCCGCCAACCCGTTGCCCGGCGTGGCGGTCCAGAGGTGTTCGGCGAAATAGGGCCAGCCGTGGCCGAAGTTGTGCTGGCAGCAGCGGTGGGAATACGGGTCAAAGAGCAGCATGGCACCGCCGTTCTGGTAACCCGGCGCCTTGTTGTGGCGGTCCGAGAGGATGAGATTGGGGGCCGTGAGATAGCGCAGTGCTTTAAAATCGGCCAGGAGCCCGGCGGGGAGGGAATTGAACGCCACGTCCTCGCACCGATCGGCCCAGATCGGGTTGCCGGTGACAAGGAAAAGCCGCTCGTGCGAGAACATCATCTCGACCATGCCGCAGGTCTCGACAGCCTGGCGCGGGTCGTCGTAGCCGGGGCGGCAGTTCTCGTCGCCGCCGAACATCCCTCCGGGGACGTGCCCGTACTGATCGCGGATGGTCCGCCAATTCCGTTCCGACGCGGCGAGGTGTTTGGGGTCTTTGGACTGGGGCCAGAAGAAAGTGGGTCCGCCGAAGCCCTGGGCGAGATTGACATTGTGCCAGTTGGGGATGGTGTCGGTCCAATTCGCGGCGCGCCGCTGTATTTTTTCGGCGAGTTCGAGGAGCCACGGTTCGCCCGTCCGATTGAAGAGCCAGTGGACGCTCCAGAGGTTGTCGGCGGCGCGGCTGGCGGCCCAGTAACCCACGAGGAATCGGTCTTCGGGCACCTTCATTTGATACTCGAAGTAGCGGCGCATGGTATCGAGCACGCGGGGATCGCCGCTGTATTCGTAGTAGGACTGGAGACACATCAGCATGATCATGTTGGGCCACATGTCCTCGCGGCCCTTGAGATCCGTGGCGGAGCCCGTCCGCTCCTCGCCGGGGCCGAACCACCCGTCGGGCTGCTGACTCGCGATGGCGCCCTCGATCCAGATCTTCGCCTCGCGAATCTGGCTCTGGTCTTCGATGAGATAAGCGCAATCGCCGAATCCCTTGAGCCAATAGGGGACCTCCTCCCAGCCGTGGTCGCCGCGTCCCTGCGGATGCAGCCAGGCGTTGTTGGTCTTGTTCATGAAGCGGCTGACCTCCTCGAGATGGCCGTGGAATCCGGCGGCCTGCAATTCGAGTTGTTTGCGCAGCCACCCCTCGGGCCGGATTGCCGTGAGCGGCAGTTTGATGAACGGGCTCGGGAGAAGCGGGGCCCGGTTGCCTGCGTAGTGGACGTTGGGCTTGTCGGTGTCCGGGCGCGTCACAACAGTCGTGCTGCCAAGGGTCTGCGGCAGCGTCGCGAGGATCAGGAGCCCGAGGGGCCGCGTGCATAGGCGATTCATATTCTTGGCGCGGGTTGTAACAGAGAGGCGGCGCCTGCGCCAGCCCTTCTGCGCGCAATTGGGATCGAATCCGGCACGGAGTCTGCTCGAAACGACGCCTTGACAGCTTGGTCCAATGGACGGAGCCGAATCACCGACGGGGTCGAGGCGTGAATCCGAGAAGAGCGCGAGATGGATTTGACAATGGCCTGGATTTGCCCGATACGAGATGGCGAGCGTCCCACTGAAAAAGGGTCCAGACAGGTCCAGGAACAGAGAAAAGCGATATTGTGGCCGCGCGCGACGATTACCTTTTAGACAGCTTGGTCGAGATGGGTTATGTGACCAACGAGCAGTTGGTTCCCATCCGAACCGAGGCCGATTCGACGGGCGAGGGGGTGGTGGACACCCTTGTCACCAAGGGGGTCCTGTCGCCAGCCGTTGTGGCTCAGGCAAAGGCGACGCACTTCGGGGCTGAGTTCATCCACCTCAGCGATTTGCGGCTGGCGGACGACGTGATTGCGGCGGTGCCGCGTCATGTGGCCAAGCGTTACAGCGTCGTGCCGGTGCGCAAGGACGAGAGCGGGATCGTCGTGGCGATGGTGGATCCGTCCGATCTCGACACCCTCGATGGGCTGCAGCACGCGCTCAACAGCCCGATCATGCCGGCTGTCGCCAGCCCGGAGGACATCGAGACGGCTCTTTCGAAGTACTACGGCGGCGCCAAGGACGACTCGGTGAGCCGGATGATCCAGGACATCACCGAGGGCGAGGTCGAGGTCGGGGTGGTGGGCGGGGGCGGCGGATCCGGGATGGATGACGGATCGACGGTGGACGCGGACGCGCCGATCATCAAGCTGGTGAATCAAATGATCGTGGATGCCTTCAAGATGCGGGCTTCGGACATCCACCTCGAGCCCTTGGCGAAGCGGTTTCGCGTGCGCTACCGGATCGACGGTGTGATGCACGAGATGAAGAGCCCTCCCAAGCGCCTCCAGCCCTCGATCATCAGCCGGCTCAAGATCCAGTCCAACATGTCGATCGCGGAACGCCGCATTCCCCAGGACGGGCGCATCCAGAGCCAGGTGGGGGGCAAGCTGATCGACCTGCGCGTTTCGTGCCTCCCCACCACCCACGGCGAGAGCATCGTCATGCGGATTCTGGACAAGGAGGGGCTGAAGCTGGGTTTGGCCGAGCTGGGGTTTTTGACCGACGATCAGCAGACGTTCGAGCAACTGATCGGTCTGCCGGACGGCATTCTGCTGATCACGGGGCCGACCGGTTCGGGAAAGACCACCACTCTCTACGCGGTTCTGAATTACATCAACCGCCCCGACCGCAAGATCATCACCGTCGAGGATCCGGTCGAGTACGTGCTTTCGGGCATCAACCAGGTGCATGTGAACGAGACGGTGGGACTCACATTCGCGGCGGCGCTGCGATCGATGCTCCGCCAGGCGCCCAACGTGATCATGCTGGGCGAGATCCGGGACATGGAGACGGCGACCATCGCGATCAACGCGTCCCTGACCGGGCACCTGGTCTTCTCGACCCTCCACACCAACGACGCGCCGAGCGCGGTCACCCGATTGATCGACATCGGTGTCAAGCCGTTCCTGGTCGCATCGTCGTCGCGGTGCCTAATGGCCCAGCGCCTGGTGCGCAAGGTCTGCAAGCGCTGCGGCGCCCCGTACACGCCGACCGAGCAGGAGTTGCGCGCCCTGAACATCGACCCCACGCAGGCGGCAAGCGCCACGTTCAAGAAAGGGCGGGGCTGCAGCGAATGCAACAAGACAGGCTACCGCGGGCGCATGGGGATTTTCGAGATCTTCGTCATTGACGACGAGGTGCGGAAGCTGATCTACGATAAGGTGTCTTCGTCCGTGCTCCGGGCACGCGCGCGGGAGGTGGGGATGCGGACGTTGCGCGAAGACGGCGCCCGCAAGGCGGTGGCGGGCCTGACCACGCCGGACGAGGTGATCAAGGCCACCGCGATGGACACGGACTGATTTATGTCGTATTCGATGTCAGATTTGCTGCAGTTGGTGGTCCAGGAAGGGGCTGCCGACCTGCACATTCGGGTTGGGGTGCCGCCAGTCATCCGCCTGCACGGCATTCTGCACAAGGTCGAAGGGCCCCCGCTGCGTCCGGAGGACACCGAGGAATTGATGCGGACGATTACGTCGGAGGAGAATGTCCAGCATGTCCGGGAACGGGGGGGCGCCGACTACGGGTTCGCGTTTGGCGAGCTGGCCCGCTTTCGCGTGAGCGTGTTCAAGGAGCGCGGCAACTTCGGTGTCGTGGCCCGGCAGATCCCGACCAAGCTGCTGACGCTCGAGGAGCTGGGCATTCCGGCGTCGGTGCGCGATCTGCTCTACAAGCCGCGCGGCCTGGTCCTGGTGACCGGGCCGACGGGGTCGGGCAAGACGACGTCGCTGGCCTCGATGATCAACGTCATCAACGAGGAGCGTGATGACGCGCACATCATCACGATCGAGGATCCGATCGAGTACTATCACAAGCACAAGAAGAGCGTCGTCACCCAGCGCGAGGTGAACGTCGATGTCCCGAACTTCGCCGAGGCTCTGCGCCGCGCCCTGCGGCAGGATCCGGACGTGATTCTCGTGGGCGAGTTGCGCGATCTTGAGACGATGGACGCGGCGATCACGGCGGCGGAAACGGGGCACTTGGTGTTCGGCACGCTGCACACCACCGGCGCCGCCAAGACCATCGACCGTATGGTGAACGCCTTCCCCGTGACGCAGCAGGAACAGATCCGCATCCAGATGTCCACGGTGCTGCAGGCGGTGATCTCGCAACTGCTGCTGCCCCGCTGCGACAAGCCGGGCCGGGTGGCGATCTTCGAGATCATGATCAACACCCCCTCGATTGCCGCGCTGATTCGCGACAACAAGACGTTCCGGATCGGGTCCGACATCCAGACGGGCGCCAAGCACGGCATGGTCACGCTCGACAGTTTTCTGCTCGAGAAATACCAGGCGGGGATGATCTCCCAGGAGGAGGTCATCACAAAGTCGCAAGACCCCACGACAATCCTCCAGAAGCTTCAGGAGCTGGAGGCGGGTCGCAGCATCCAGGAAGCCGATGGGGGACAGCGCTAGTCTATGGCTGATCTCTCTTCGTATCCTTTGCTGGCGCTGATACGCGAGCGCGGTCTGATTGACGACATGCAGCTCGAGGAGATCGTGGCCGAGCACACGCGCAGCGGGCGCCCGCTCAGCCAGATCCTCGTCGACTACGGGGTGATGGACACCGACACCCAGCTCCAGATCATGGCGGAGCATCTCGGCACCGAGGTCGTCACCATCAGCGAAGGGGATCTGACGCCGGACGTGATCGAGTCGGTCCCGGCCGCCACGGCGCGCATGTACCAGTGTCTGCCGGTGGGAATCGACGGAGGCGTCGTGCGGGTGGCCCTGGCGGATCCGCTCAATCCGGCTGTCATCGACGAACTCGGCTTCACGATCGGCAAGGAGATCCGGTTGGTCGTGGCCGATCCGGCGCAGGTGGACAAGATGATCCAGCGCCACTACGCGGCCGAGAGCGAAGGTGTCAGTGACTTGCTCAAGCAGTTGGGAGCGGACGAGGACATTGCCAAGGAGATGGCGGAGGTGTCCTCGGGCCAGACCATCGATGTGTCGAGCCTGGCCGGCGAGGCGCCGATCATCAAGTTCGTCAACCTCGTCCTGCTCCAGGCGGTGCAGGACCGGGCCAGCGACATCCATTTCGAACCGTTCGAGGACGAGTTCAAGATCCGCTATCGTGTGGACGGGGCGCTTTACGAGATGTCGCCGCCGCCCAAGCACCTGGCCATACCCGTGACCTCGCGCATCAAGGTCATGGCCAACCTCGATATCTCCGAGCGGCGACTGCCGCAGGACGGGCGCATCTCGATCAATCTTGGGGGGCGCCAGGTGGACCTGCGGGTCTCGACGCTGCCGACGCAGTTCGGGGAGTCGGTGGTGCTGCGTGTGTTGGACCGCTCGGCGTTGCAGCTCGAGATCGAGAACCTCGGATTCCCGAAATTCATCTACGATTACGTCACCGAGGCGATCCAGCAGCCCAACGGAATCTTCGTGGTGACGGGTCCGACGGGTTGCGGCAAGACCACGACGCTCTATTCGTGCCTGAGGCGGGTCAACAGCATCGATTCGAAGCTCCTGACCGTCGAGGACCCGGTCGAGTTCGACATCGAGGGGATCATGCAGGTGCCGGTCAACGAGGCGGTGGGCATGACCTTCGCCAAGGCGCTGCGTTCCTTCCTGCGGCAGGATCCGGACATCATCATGCTGGGGGAGATGCGCGATCTGGAGACCTCGCAGGTCGCCATTCAGGCGTCGCTCACCGGCCACCTTGTGCTGAGCACGCTGCACACGAACGACGCCCCCGGCGCCGTGACCCGCCTGGTCGACATGGGGGTCGAGCCGTTCCTGATCTCCTCGACGCTCCTGGCGGTGTTGGCTCAACGGCTGGTGCGAACGATCTGCAAACGGTGCCGGACGCCGTTCGAGCCGACCGAGTCGCAGTTGTCGCTGCTGAACCTCTCCCCTCACGATGTCGGCGAGAAGGTCTTTTATTACGGACGGGGCTGCAAGGAATGCAACGACACCGGCTATCGCGGGCGCAAGGGCATCTTCGAGTTGTTGCCGGTGGCCGATGCGATCCGCGTCCTGATCAACGAGCGCGCCCCGACGGTCGTGGTGCGCCAGAAGGCGGTCGAACTGGGCATGGTCACCCTGCGCGAGGACGGCTTGCGCGGCATTTTTGACGGAGAGACGACGATCGAGGAAGTGTTGAAGTACACCTAAACTGGGGGCGGTTTATGCCGAAGTTCAGCTACATCGCCATGGATTCCCGTGGCAAAGAGACAAAGGGGACACTCGACGTCTCCAACCAGAACGAAGCCATCGCCCGGCTCCGGGAGATGGGCTTCTTCCCGACGAAGGTCGTCGAGGCCGAGAAGGTGAAGGAGAAGGGCGACAAGAAGAAGAAAAGCGCCCCGGCACCGGGGGAGAAGAAGGCCAAGAAGCCGCTCAACATCAAGATTCCCTTCCTCGGCGGGAAGGTGAAGACAAAGACCATGACGGCGTTCACGCGTCAGTTGGCGACGCTTGTGGACGCCGGGTTGCCTTTGCTGCGGGGGATGCGCGTGCTCGAGAAACAGGAGCGGCATCCGACTCTCAAGGAGGTCCTGGGGGAAATCGGAACCTCGATCGAGGGGGGCAGCACGTTTTCCGAGGCGTTGGCGCAGCATCCGAAGATCTTCAACCGCCTTTACGTCAACATGGTCAAAGCCGGCGAGCTTGGCGGCGTTCTCGAAGTCGTGCTGAACCGCTTGGCCGAGTTCATGGAGAAGGCCCAGAAGATCAAGGGCAAGGTCGTTGCCGCCATGTTCTATCCCGTGGCGGTCATGGTCGTCGCCATCACGATCCTCGGCGTGCTGATGGTCTTCGTCGTGCCCCGGTTCGAGGCGATCTTTACGGATATGTTGGAAGGGCGGCCTCTGCCGGGATTCACCCGGTTCGTGTTGAAACTGGCCAACCTGATCAAAGACAAGTCGTTCGTCGTTGTCGACGGTTTCCCTTACGTCTATCCGGGGCCCGTGATCTGGGCGACGGTGGCTTTTGTCATCGTTCTTAAACTCCTCTTGAAGACCAAGAAGGGGCGCTGGTACTTCGACAAATTCAAGCTCAACATGCCGGTGCTCGGCCCCGTGATCAGCAAGGTGGCCATCTCGCGGTTCACCCGCACCCTGGGCACGCTGGTCAGCAGCGGCGTGCCGATCCTCCAGGCCCTCACCATCGTCCGGGAGACCTCCGGCAACGTCGTTGTCGGCGACGCCGTCGGCAAGATCCACGAAAGCGTCAAGGAAGGCGAGACCATCACGGCGCCGCTCGACTCAGCCAACGTGTTCCCGCCCATGGTCGTCAGCATGGTCGACGTCGGCGAGCAAACCGGCGCTCTGCCCGAGATGTTGATGAAGATCGCCGACACCTACGAGGATGAAGTCGACAACGCGGTGTCCGCCATGACCTCGTTGCTCGAGCCCATCATGATTGTCTTTCTGGCCGTCATCGTGGGCAGCATCGTCATCGCCCTGTTCCTGCCGCTCATCGACCTCATCAATACGCTCGGCGGCGAAGGCGAAGGCGAAGGCGATGTGGCAGAGTAGCGCCTTGTGCGCCCTCCCACATGTATGAAAGGGAGAGCGGCGCGCTCCGCGCGCGCGCCGCTGGCGGCCCTGATAAGCCGCGGTGCGTACCGAGTCCGCGCCATCTCGCTCCGTCAAAGGCAGGAATCAGCTCCGACTCACCCCGCGATGTGGGACGGCTAGGAGTCGGTTCATGGTCCCGTGCGCATTAAACTGTTGAATGTCAACGCTCTCCCATGAACCGCCTCCTGGTCGAGTGATCCCGTCTCTGCTCGCGGCGGTGTGGGCCCTCTGGATGGTTGCATCCGTGGACGCTGAATCGGGGTCTCCATGTGAGCCGGTCGTTCTCCATGTGGCGCCCAACGGCAGCGATGCGTGGTCCGGAGGCCTGGCCAGGCCGAATCGCGCGCGGACGGATGGGCCGCTGACCTCGCTGACCGGCGCGCGGGACAAGGTGCGCGCGTTGCGTGCCTCGGCGCAGGCGCCGATGGGACCGGTGAGCGTTCGCATTCAGCAGGGCCTGTATTGGTTGCGGAGTCCCTTCGTGCTCGAACCGATCGACTCGGGCGCACCGGCCGCTCCCGTGGTTTACGAAGCAGCGCATCGAGCGCGGCCCGTGTTCAGCGGCGGGCGTTTGCTCGGAGGCTGGCATCGGGAGGGGCCGGTGTGGGAGACGGTCGTGCCGCAGGTGCGGTCGGGGGCCTGGTATTTCCGCCAGATGTGGGTGAACGGGGAGAGGCGCCCGCGCGCCCGCGCGCCTAACACCGGGTACTATCGCATTGCCAAACTCTATCCGGGGCCATCGAGCCCGAACACCCCGGCGGTGGCGCGGGATCGTTTCGGATTCAGGCCCGGCGACATCGAGCCGTGGGCGCGGCTTGGGGATGTGAACATCGTGTTGATGCATTCATGGGAGACATCGATTCACCCGCTTGGAGCCGTGGATCCGGTCTCGAATCTGGCGCACCTGGCAGCGCCGCTCGATGAATGGTGGACGCCGGGGTACTGGGAAGAGGCGCAGCGCTACTATGTCGAGAATGCGATCGAACTGCTCGATCAGCCTGGTGAGTGGTACCTGAACCGCCACTCGGGAATGCTTACCTACTGGCCTTTGCCGGGCGAACGGATCGAGACCGCCGCGGTTGTGGCACCCGAACTGACCGAGTTGGTTCGGTTCGCCGGCGATCCCGATGCCGGGCAGTACGTCGAGAACGTGATTCTCCGCGGCCTCTCCTTTCAGCACAGCGACTGGGTGCTCGATCCCAAGGGCAACAGCAGCACTCAGGCCGCCGTCGAGGTGCCGGCCGCGGTGAGCGCCAATGGCGTCCGCCGCTGCGCCATCGAGGATTGCGAGGTGGCGCGGGTGGGGACCTACGGCATCTGGTTCCGGCACGGGTGCTGCGACAGCCGCATCGAGCGCAATCGTCTGTGGGACCTGGGCGCCGGCGGCATCCGCCTGGGCGAAGTCCACCGGCCCGTGACCGACGCGACCGAGTCGACGCGCAACAGCATCGACAACAATCACATTCACGATGGCGGGCACGTGTATGCGGCCGGTGTGGGCATCTGGGTGGCGCAGAGCAGTTACAACCGGGTCTCGCACAACGACATTCACGATCTTCGGTACTCGGGCCTGAGCATCGGCTGGAATTGGGACGACGCCCCGAACCGCACCCACCACAACACCATCGAGTTCAATCACGTCCACCATCTGGTCGGTGGCGTGCTCAGCGACGCCGGGCTCATCTACTGCCTGGGGGTGTCGCCCGGCAGCGTGATTCGCGACAACGTCTTTCACGACATCACGCCTTACGAGGCCCCGCCGTTCGGATGGGGCATCTACCTCGATGCCACCTGCGGCGGTTATCTGGTCGAGAACAATCTCGTTTATCGGACTCGGAGCGGCGGGTTGATGTACAACAATGGCGGTCACGACCATGTGATCCGCAACAACATCTTTGCCCTGGGCGAGGACTACTCGGTCTGGCCGTTCCACGAGAAGCGCCCCAACGCATTCCGCACGAATATCGTCTACCTCACCCGGGGCCAGCTCCTCGTCCACAGTGGGAATCGCTCGCTCGAGCAGCGGATCGAAGCCGGAGAATGCCCGGGCGATTGGGATCACAACATCTATTGGCACACCGGCGGCGCGGACTCCTTGCGGTTCTATCAGCACACGTTTGCCGGGTGGCAGGCGTTGGGTCTGGACCGGCACTCACGGATCGTCGATCCCCTTTTCGTCGACACGTCGTCAGGCGATTTTCGACTCAAGCCCGGGTCGCCGGCCCTCGAATCGGGTTTTCGCCCGGTCGATACCAGCCAGGCCGGGCTGTACGGCGGCCCGGCCTGGGCGGGCCGAGCCCGGCACGAGCAGTGCCTATCGAGTTGCGGATCAAAGCAGGGCTTGGCTCCGCGAACACGCGTGTGGTAAAGAGGAGGCATCGCATGAACACCACACGTCGCCACTTCCTCCGGATCTCGGCAGCCGCCGGGTTCGCCTGCTCGGCCATACCGCTTTTGGGCGCGGACACGCCAGGGCGAAAATACCGCACCGCATTGATCGGGTGCGGCTGGTGGGGCAACAACATCCTCGGAGAGGCCATGGCCTCCGGACAATGCAGGATTGTCGGCCTCTGCGATGTCGATCAGCGGTTCCTGCGCGGCACGGTCGAGCGGGTGCTGAAGGAGGCGGGGGACACGGCCAAAGGCTACGGCGATTACCGGGAGTTGCTCGAACGGGAGAAGCCGGAGATCTGCATCGTCGGCACGCCCGACCACTGGCATGCACTCCAGACGATTGACGCGGTCCAGGCCGGCGCCCACGTGTACGTCGAGAAGCCCATCTGCCATACGATTCTGGAAGGACGCGCGATGGTTCAGGCCGCGCGCAACGCCGGCAAGACCGTGCAGGTCGGCACCCACAGGCGCCTCTCCCCGCACAATGTCTCCGCGCGCGCCTTCATCCGGTCCGGCAAACTGGGGAAGGTGGGCATGATCCGCGCCTTTGTCCATTACGGAGGGGGGCCCGAGCGCCCGCGCAGGAACATCGAGCCGCCGCCTGAACTGGATTGGGAGATGTGGTGCGGCCCGGCGCCGATGCGTCCGTTCAACGGCGATCCGGACAATCCATGGAGCGGAGGCATTCACCCGCGGGGATTTCGCAACTACCTGGACTACGCCAACGGCACGCTGGGGGATTGGGGCATTCACTGGATGGACCAGGTGCTCTGGATGACCGGCGAGAAATGGCCTCGCAGGATTTCGTCCTATGGCGGGCGCCCGATCAAAGGCCCTCCGGTTTCGACGGTCGAGGAACAGACCACCGATGCGCCCGATCACCAGGTGGCCATCTTCGAGTTCGAGAGTTTTACGCTCTCCTGGGAGCACCGCCAATTTGCCGGCAACAATGCGGAGAAAGGCGAGAGTGTCGGCTGCTACTTCTACGGCACCGAGGGGACGCTCCACCTGGGATGGAAGGACGGCTGGGTCTTTTACCCCGTCGACGCCCGCAAACCGGTCGTTCGGGAGAGCCCGCAGTTGCATGCTCCGGACGACCAGAATATCAAGGAGGTTTGGGCCGATCTTCTCCAATCCATCAAGACCGGTGCGAGGCCCGTCTGCGACGTCGATGAAGTCGGGCGCTCGACCAACGTGAGCCTGCTTGGCATGTTGAGTCTCAGACTCGGACGCAGCGTCCAGTGGGATGGCGAGAAGACCGAGGCGATCGGCGATCCCGAAGCCAACAGCCTGCTCCGCCGCGAATACCGGCGAGGCTGGAAATATCCCGCTGCCTAACGCGGCTCGGTGGTGTTGTCGGCCATCCACTTCGCGTCCATCCAGGCCTCGCGCGCGGCGAAGTTGAGAGTCAGGTTGCGCGCGCCGGTGAAATAGACCGGCATGTTTCTGAGACCGCGGCCGGTGTCGTGGCCCGAGCGGTCACTGATCCACCTCTTGATTTCGGCGTGGCCGTCGGCAAAGGAGAATCCGCAGGCGCCGTTGTGGTAGTTGGCGGGGAGATCAATGATGCGGGCGGTGCTTATGTTGTCAGCGCCGGTGCACTGGGTGGCGAATGCGGCGTCGTTAATGCTGTTGGGATGTTCATCGACAAAGACGAAGGTCTTGGTCGGTGTGACGATGTGGGAGGCCTTCGAGTAGGTGCGCCACCGGGTTTGGTTGCGGCCGGTGCCCGATCCGTCCAGCCAATCGCCCCAGGCGAACACCTGGCTCATCGAGTTGCTCCGGATGCGGGGCACCGTTCGTCCGCCCACCCGCACCGTGGCCTTGTCGGCAGGGCACTTGAAAATGGAGAGGCTGCGGCCGACGTAGTTGAAGAGGGGGCTGTTGGTGAGAAACCTGGTGTCGGCGGCGTTGGCGTCCCAGTTTTGCAGATCACCCTGTATCCAGTTCACGCGCCCGGGCAGGCCGTCCAGGCACCCAAGCAACGTTTCGTCATGGTCGTCCGCGTAGAGCAGGAATCCCAACGCCAGTTGTTTGGTGTTGTTCATGCATGCGATGCCCTGCCCCTTGGACTTTGCCTTCGAGAGGGCGGGGAGCAACATGCCGGCGAGGATTGCGATGATGGCGATGACCACCAGGAGTTCAATCAGAGTGAAGCCTGAGCGGGTCAGGCGACCATGGCGCGTCGAGTTCATAAACCTTTTGGATTGGCTTCTGGACAACGTCGCGACGCTAACCCGTCACTCGAAGCGGATCAAGGCCGAACCGCCCGGCACTTCAGGTTTTTGCGCTCAATGCACGAAGATGATCCGGCTCCCCTGCGGCTCGAAACGCATCGGGATCGGGCGCAACTCGCCCAGGGCGTCGCGAATCGCCCGGTGCCGCCGTCGGGGGGCGTAGAACAGGAGGAAGCCGCCGGAACCGGCCCCGAGGATCTTGCCGCCGACCGCCCCCGCGCCCCGGGCTGCGTCGTACCAGGCATCGATCTGGCCGGTGCTGACGTCGTCCGAGAGCTGTTTTTTGAGCACCCAGTTCTGGTGGATGAGCTCGCCGAAGGCGTCGAGGTTGTTGTTCTGGAGTTCGTCGCGCAGCGTGCGCGCCAAGTCAACCATGCGCCCGAGCACGGCCTGCTTGTCCGCTTCGGCCGCGATGCGGCGCTGTTTCTCGCGCAGGACCTTGGCGGCGGGCCGGGTGATGCCCGTGTAGAAGGCGACGAGGTTGTCCTGAAGCCGCTCGAGCGTCTCGTGCCGACAGAGGATCGGCTGGACCACAACGCGCTCGTCGGGGGAGAACTCGATGAAGTTGAAGCCGCCGAAGGCCGCCGCGTATTGGTCCTGCTTGCCGATCGGCTCGCCGCAACGCTCGATCTCGATGAGGCAGCTTTCCCTGGCCAACTGCTCGGCCGACCGATAGCGCCCCCGCCAGGCGTGGAGCGCGTGAAGCAGGCCCACCGTGAACGCGCTCGAGGATCCAAGCCCCGTTCCGCGGGACGGGATGTCGGCGATGGATGTGATTTCGACACCCCCGGCGATGTCCAGGTGGCGAAGCGATTCGCGAACCAGGGGATGCTGCAGCCTGGCCACCTCGTCCACTTCCTCAGTCCTCGAGTAACTGACACGGATGTTGTCGTCGAACTTCGGGTTGACGGTCACATACACGTACTTGTTGATGGCGGTGGACACCACCGCGCCGCCGTGGAGACGGTAATAGGCCGGCAGGTCACTGCCGCCTCCGACAAAACTCATCCGGAGCGGTGTGCGACTGATGATCATGGCCGGTCGTTGGGGTTCGGGGTTCGGGGTTCGGGGTTCGGGGTTCCCCGTTCCCGGTCGAATGCAGGCGGGCGCATGCCGCCTTTTCCGTGCTCCGGGGGCCGATCGGGTGATTTGTCCGAGGTCCGATCGCCGTGAACCCCATGTTCGCCCTGCAAGTCCTCAGCCGGAGGCAAGTCGGACACTAGAATCCGTTGCCGCTCGGCCCATGCGCGGAGTCGTCCTTCTTCGTCGCGGATGCGCGCAAGGCGCTCTGATCGGCTTTCATCATGCGCTGGCGCTGGGCAGCCACCTCCTCGGGTGTTTGCTTCGGCTGATTCAAGCGCCATGCCAGAGTCGGCCAACGGACTTGGATCCTGTTTGGCTGTGCGTGTTCGCTCATACAACACCGCAAAAGTAGAAAGCTCTGGCTGTGATGTCGAATCCTGAATTGTGTTCGCTTTGAATTCAGGCGTCGCCCCTCGTGTGTCTGAGCAAATCCGGTGCGCGTTGCCTGCGCTCACAATCCACGCGACGGCCTCGGCCAGAGTCTCGAACACATGATCCGGCCGGGCGGCGAACTTGCCGTCCTGTCCGGCGTGTCCGGTCCGCACCAGGATCGATCGAACGCCCGCATTCGAGGCCGTGGCGAGGTCCGTGGTGCTGTCGCCCACGAACCAGGAGGCGCGCAGGTCGATGTTCAGATCGTGCGCGGCCCGCAGCACCAGGCCCGGCTTGGGCTTGCGGCACGCGCAGTCGAGCTTCAGATCGGGGCGTTCGCCGGGAAAACCGCGCTCGGGATGGTGCGGACACCAGTAGATACGGTCGACGAAGGCGTGGGCGGCGCCGAGCAGCGTTTCGAGCTTGTTGTGGACGCGCTGGACATCGGCCTCGGTGCAGAAGCCCTTGGCCACCACCGGTTGGTTGGTGACAACCACCACGCGCCAGCCGCGGTGATTGAGCTCGCGAATGGCCGCGGGCACGCCGGGCAACAACTCGAGTCGATCGGGCGCGCAAACGCCGCCCACTTCCCGGTTGAGAGTGCCGTCGCGATCGAGGAAAACCGCCTTCTGCGGCACGGCGAGGCTGCTGGCCGCCACGACGCCGGCCTCGTGCTCCCGGCAGACCCGCGCGTAGCGGTCCGGCGTGCCGATGTCCTTGATGTACTCGGGGCTTCGATAGCCGCGCAGCCTGCTCCCTCGATCGAGCATGGCCGGGAACAGGTCCTGGCCGAAATCGAGCGCCTTGTTCGAGTCAGCCCATGGCGTCAAGGCAGACCGCTCGACGACGTACAACGCCGCGTTCACCAGGTTCTGGAACAAGGCCTCCGGCGGATGCGGACGATGGTGAAACGCGCGGATCCAGTCGTGCTCGGCCACGTCGACCAACTTGCTCGTAAGCACGAGCTCGTACGGCGGGTAATCGAAGAGCGGGTAATCACTGACGCGGACCTCATGGTAGAACACCCTCCCCTCCACATCGCGCAGCCGCACGGGACGGTCGTAGGTGATGAAGTGGACGGTGTGGCCCTTCTCGGCCAGGGCGATGCCCAGTTCGGTGGCCACCACGCCGGAGCCGCCGAAGGTGGGGTAACAGACGATGCCGATGCGCATGGATGCGTTTCCTTCTGGGGTTGCAAAGGTGCGAACACCATGCTTGCCGCCGATGTTCAGAGGTCCTGCGCCTCGGCCAGCTTGAAGCAATCGCAACCGAGCGCCTCGTCCACGAAGGTCTTCAGCACCCGCATCTCGTCATGCGCCCGCTGATGTCCG
>ERZ795054.1800-NODE-1800-length-19087-cov-5.881673_pt1 | contig 19087 bp, 19 predicted proteins | sample MGYA00375138_ERZ795054 | MGnify/ENA primary metagenome ERZ795054 (study PRJEB30183, sample SAMN05720215) | anaerobic digester metagenome | isolation source: active sludge of municipal wastewater-treating anaerobic digesters | place: USA | collected 2014-12-23 ... | reverse complement strand
CCGTCGCTTTTAAGAATGTAGAATTCCATCATGATGTACTCTTTTGCGCGTCGACATTCTTCCATAAGGCGCGGAAAGAAAACATCCCCGTTGTTTAGCAGTTCCACGCGAGTGTCGTCCTGATAAACCGAGCGCCCGGTGGTCTCTTTGATGAAACCAAAGATTTCACCGAATGCGAATCGGTCCAAATCGGGTTCGGTCGGCTCTTCCAATTTCAAGAAAGCTTTTTGGGCAATCAAGGGACGTCGTAAGGCCAAACGCCGAGTGGTGAAATCCCGAGCGAAGATAACATAAAGGGTGATTCCTACGATTGGTGCGAGCAACATGACGAGAATCCACGGAGCTTTATTGGTCGCGTAGGTCTGTTTCAGGACCAGCCGGAAAACGATCACAACGGCCAAAAAGCTCAATCCGATTTCGATGGAATAGATCGTGATCGGCCCCGAAAGGATTTCAATGCCGCTTTGTTCGAACAAATTCCCAATCAATTCGAAGGTGTTGGATTGAACCAGCAAAATCGTATATACAAAGCTGACAATGACGAACAATAGGATAACCAAGAATCCCCGTTTCATTTGGGACCCCTCCTAACCAATTCGTGAATATTGTATCACACAAATGTGAAAATGAGGTGAATCCGATAAAAAAGGATCGCCCTTCGGCGATCCATGATGCAATTATCATTCGGGTTTGATTTCAAGGGTTTTGGCAGCGGGGGAATATTTGCGAACAGAGCCGATCGCGCTGATGCAGGTGTCTTTTTCCATATAGGTTTCGCCCGTCAGCAACAGCTGATTGTTGGTCGAATAGAGTTTGAACTGGAACCGACCCTGTTTGTCCTTGGAAACGCGGAAGTTGGCGTTTTCCACTGCTTTCTTAATGGTTTCCAAACCATTGATTGCGTTGGTCTTGCCTGCATATCCTTGGCTGACGAAAAGAACTTCTGCGTTGGATGCCTTCAGGCGGAACAACCACTGCCCGTTTTCTTCAAACAACTCGTACTTCCCGTTTGGATTGGCTTCCACGGGTTTGATTTCGACGATTTCCTCCCGGACTTCTTCCGGGGGAATTTCATCCAAAGTCACGACTTTTTCCGTTCCGAAGAAACGTTTGACCGACTCAATCGCCGACTCGCAACGCTTCTTGGAATCGTAGAATTCACCGACGGCAATCAAACGGCGGCCGGCGGCCGAATTCAGAAGGAATTGCGAATAATTGTTCTTGTCCGTGTAGATTTCGAAATTTCCTTCGGCCACATTGCGTTTGAGTGTCTCGATTCCGGATTGGGCTCCGGTTTTGGAAACATAACTTTGGCTGACAATCAGGATCTCCCCGTTAGAAGCCTTCAGCCGATATTTGAAAAAGCCGGCTTCGGGATAGATCTCATATTTCCCTTGATAACGGGGCGCACTTTTCTCGGGGGCCCCTTCAGCAACTGCCGAAACAGGTTTTTCCGCTGCTTTTGCCACGTGCTTCGGTTCCGATATGGGTTCCAACTTCGGTTCCGGCTTCGGCTCGGCCTTTGGCTCCGGTTTCGGTTCTGGCTTTGGCACAGGCTTGGGTTCGGGCTTTGGCTCGGGTTTGGGTTCGGGCTTTGGCTCAGGTTTGGGTTCGGGTTTCGGCTCAGGTTTGGGTTCTGGTTTCGGTTCGGGCTTGGGTTCTGGTTTCGGTTCGGGCTTGGGTTCTGGTTTCGGTTCGGGTTTCGGTTCGGGTTTCGGCGCTACTTTCAGAACGGGCTCCGGGGCTTTTTCGGAGATCGGGGCAGGTTTCACCGGGGTAATGGTTTCTTCGGGTTTGGTTGCCGGTTTTTCGACCGGTTTGGGTTGTTTTTTCTTAAACCATTTGAATAAACACATTATGGACCACCTCTTATTTTCATTATAGCACAACCCCAAAACGTGACAAGGCGCCAAGTTAAATTTCTGATTTCTTTCCTGTTCTTTGATCGAATTGCAGACGATATAGATTATAGTATTGTCCCTTCAAACGCAAAAGTTGCTGGTGATTGCCCATTTCGATGATCCGACCTTTTTGCATCACCACGATTCGGCTAACGTGTTGAATGGTCGAAAGCCGATGCGCCACGATGATCATGGTCCCGATATTCATCATTTTTTTCAACGATTCCTGAATCAATTCCTCGGTTTCCGTATCGATGTTGGCAGTGGCCTCGTCCAAGATCATGATCGAGGGTCTTCGGATCACCGTGCGGGCAAAACTCATTAATTGCCGCTCCCCGGCGGAAAAATTGTTTCCGCGTTCTCGGACAGGCTCTTGATATTTTCCCGGCAATTTTTCGATAAAGCGGTCGGCATTGACATAGCGGGCGGCTTCCATCATTTGTTCTTCCGTCAAAGAATCATCGCCCATGCGGATGTTGGATGCGATGGTCCCCGAGAACAGGAATACGTCCTGGAGCATTTGCCCGATCCTGCTTCTCAAGGAAGCCAACTGAATTTTCTTGATATTGATGCCATCGATGAGGATTTCGCCCTTTTGGATATCATAGTTGCGAACAATCAAACTCATGATCGTGGTCTTTCCCGAACCTGTGGCACCGACGAAAGCCAGGGTCTCTTTCGGGTGAACGATGAAGGAAACGTCTTTGAGGATCCAATCTTCCGCTTGGTAGGCAAACCAGACGTTGCGGAATTCGATTTCTCCCTTTACTTCAGCCAATTCGACAGCGTCCGGAGCATCGACGATTTCCGGTTGCGTATCAAGGACTTCGAAGATGCGCTCCCCGGAGATGAATGCCGACTGCATGATGTCAAACTGCTCGGCCAATTCCTGAATCGGATCGAAAAATTTGTGAATATATTGGGTGAACGCAAAGAGAATGCCGACGGTGATCGCGCCCGCCATCACTTCCCGAGCGCCAAACCAAAGCGTGATGAAAAGGCCCGCGGCATACAGAAGATACATTAACGGTCGATAAATGGCGTTGAGGACCGTCTGCAGATAATTGGATTTGTATAACTCGCGGTTTTTATCTTTAAACTGGTTCATCTTGAACGATTCCCGGTTGAAGATCTGAATCATCCGCATTCCCGATAGATGCTCCGAAAGGAAAGCGTTGATGCCGGAAACGTGGTAACGGATTCGCCGATAGACCTTTCGGGCATAAACTCGGAAAACCACCGAGGCGATGACGACGAAAGGAACCACCGCGGAAATAGCCAGACTTAAGCGGTCGTTCAAAGCAAACATCAGGATGAAGACGCCGACGATGGTCAAAGAGTTTCGCAGTAGGTTGACGATGACATCGGTATACAGGTTATTCAAGGAGTTCGTGTCGCTGGTTACCCGGGTAACGAGTTTTCCGATGGGTACCTTGTTGAATTGAGCGGTGGAAAGAATTTCCACATGATTGAACACGTCTTCCCGGATTTTGAAGATGATTTTTTGACCGGTTTTTTGCAGCAACATCGTCTGCTGATACGAAAGAAAGGCATTGGCGACCATGGTCAAGAAATAAAGAACGGCGATGAGGAGAATCCTGCCGAAATCAATCGGCGATTCCCCTAAGGAATCCAACACTTCCGCAAACAACAACGGGCCGATCAAATCCAATCCGACCAATACCAAGACCAAGAATACGGCAAGCGCCAATTTTCGATAAAAGGGGCGCACATAAGCGAAAAGGCGTTTGACGATAACCCAATCGGTCATTTTACGGAGACGGATCGAATCGATGTCGATATACTCATCCTTTTTGGTTTTCTTCGCCATCGTCTTCACCCCCTTCCACGGCTTCTTCCAGTTTTTGCCGGAGAACCATATCTTTATAAAGGGGGCTGGTGGTCATCAAATCGCGATGCGAACCCAAAGCGACCAGGCGACCTTCGTCAATAACGGCGATTTGGTCGGCTTCTTTGATGGTGGAAATGCGATGGGCGATTATCATCGTCGTCTTTCCTTGACGGAGAGCCTTGATGTTTTTTAAGACGATTTCTTCCGTCTTGGTGTCGACGGCCGAAAACGAATCGTCCATGATCAGAATCTGTGGGTCCTTGATCAATGCTCGGGCGATGGAAACTCGTTGCTTTTGACCCCCGGAAAGGGTCACACCGCGTTCCCCGACGACGGTGTCATACCGTTGTGGGAACTCGTCAATGTTTCCGGCAACGTCGCTTTTCTCCGCCATGTCGACGATGCGCTCGAGCGAAACATCGTCTTCGGCGAACGCGATATTGTTTCGGACGGTATCCGAAAAAATGAAGTTGTCCTGAGGAACATATCCAACCGCATCGCGGAGGGTCCGAATGGGGAGTTTCATGATGTCGACTTCGTCGACGAAAATTTGACCCGGGTCAAGGTTGTAGAGTCGTAGTAACAAGTCGACCATCGTGGTTTTACCCGAACCGGTGCGGCCGATGATTCCGACTGTCTGACCTTTTTCGATCGTGAAATGAATGTCGTCGAGAACCGTCGCCCGGGAACCGGGATACCGGAAAGTAAGGTGGTTAAAGGCAATACGACCTTGAATCCCGCCCTCGGGAACCGTCGCGTCGGGAGCGTCGGTGATTTCCACGGGTTGATCTAAAAACGCACCGATGCGGTCCAAACTGGCCTTGGCTTGAGAGCGCATGTTGATCAGTCGGCCGATGGCCATCATCGGCCAAACCATCGTTCCGAAATAGGATGTGTAGGTCGAGAGATTGCCCACGGTGAATTTGCCCGGATCGCCTTCGGGGAGACCAAAGGTCCGATACACCAAATATCCACCAAAAGCGATGATGATGATGCGAATCAGGGTAATAAACACCTCGATCGCCACATGCATCATCGTGTAGGCTTTGATGAAAGCGACATTTTTGTCGTAATTGTCCTGATTGACCTTTCGGAAAGTTCGCATTTCCCGAAGTTCGTTGACAAAGGCCTTGATGACTCCGATTCCGTAAAAATTTTCCTGCGTGAAGTCGCTCATGTTTTCAAAAGCCTGTTGGCGTGCCAGAAATTTCGCCCGAGTGATTCGTCCGATGAAAGCCGCCAACAGGGAAATCATGATCAACGGGATCGTCGCCAGAAGGGTCATTCCCCAGTCCATCCGGAACATTTTGTAAAACGCCATTCCTCCGAGGAAGATGACGTCGAAAAACATAATCATTCCCATGGCGAAGGACTGTCGGACCGCCTCGAGATCGTTGGTGAAAAGAGCCATCAACCCGCCGGTTTTGTTTTCTTGATAATAGCGTTCAGACAGTTTTTCCGCATGGGAAAAAAGGCCGTTCCGCAAATCGAAATCGATTTTCCGGGAGGTCCCGAAAATGAAAATTCGCCAAAAAAACCGACCGACTACGATTGAACCAGCCAGCAAAGCGATATTCCATACATGATCACGAAGAATCAGCTCCGTCAACGTCCCGGTTTCCAAACCATCGACGATCGCCCCGATAATATCGGGGATTATCAATTGAAGGTAGTCAACGGCGATCAGTGCGGCGATGCCCAAAAGAAAGGAAAAGGCATATTTTACATAAAAACGATTGACGTGTTTTCCAAAAATCATGATCGGTTCACCCCGCAAAATCCATGAACATTATACCCTATTTCGGTTGAAAAAACCATTTCTTTCCTGAAGGCGGTTCCTGATCCCGGGCATCCGACTTGCTTGGAGACCCGCACGGATGATATAATCATCCCCGTGAGGTGATTTCGATGCGGAAGTGGATGAAATGGACGATGACTATATTTGCGGGAACGCTGTTGGCGGCATGCCAACCCCGACCGGTGGCGGAGAAAATCTCCGCCTCCAAAGGAAAAACGATGATGGAAGAGAATGAAGACGTCATTTTGGTCGACGTCCGTACTCTGGAAGAGTTCGCCGCAGGGCATATCGAGGGAGCGATTCTGCTGCCTTTGGCTTCAATTTCCGCCCAGGCCTCAACGGTCATTCCCGACAAAAAAGCCATTTACATTATTTATTGCCGCAGCGGAAATCGCAGTGCCCAAGCCGTCGATTTATTGGTGGAAATGGGATACGAAACCTTATATGATATGGGCGGAATCATCGATTGGCCTTACGGGACGGTAACGGATTGATGACCGCGAAACGCTTGGAAGACATCGACCCGAGGGTCTTGTTTTCTTTGGTCAACACCAAGCTTCGCGACGGCATTCCTTCTTTGGAAAAGTTGTGCGAGCAGATGGATTGGGACGAACAAGCCTTGGTTTTCCGCTTGGAAAAGGCCGGATTTCAATACGATCCCAATCAAAATCGATGGATCTCCCGATGAAAAAACCACGTCATTTGGCGTGGCTTTTTTCTGTATTGACCGGGGTCGTTTTCTTCCGAGACGATTTCTTCCGCTTTTTGGATGTGAGGTCCGCCCATGCCTTTCGGAAATTGATTTTCTCGCGATCAAGAATGAAAGCAAGGATTCCCGCTCCCAAAAGGAAGAGTGCGGCCAAAATCAAAAAAGCGCCCAAGGCATAGGTGATCGTGATGGGGATGTCAAAAGCCTCCGCCGTTTCGATCCGCTGCAGATAATCTTCCCCGATCAGAGACAAAAACGGGAAGACGATCATCAAAACGGAACTGACGGAAAGCAAAAAACCTTCCCAAGCATAGGAGTGTCGGAGCGTCTTCGCAACTATAGGAATGGCAAAAGCGATGACGATCAATAGCAACATAAACACTCCGACCGGATTGATTTGGACGATTTCACGTCCTTCCGCGGAAAAACCGAAGAGAAATTGGAACACGCTTCCGGGGATGGCGTCGACGGTGGTATTGAAACGGAATCGGAATGTCACCCCGTTGGGAATCAACATCCACAGAAACGCGCCCAGGATCAAACCCGGGACGATCAAGAAACCGAAAGTTCGAAGGAATTTGCGCATGATGTCACCCCAAGGAAAAGGCGATTAATCGTTTTTCCTTTTCTACTATCATATCACGAAAATGGAAAATGCGAACAGCAAAAAGAAAAGTCCAGGGTGTGGGGTCCTGGACTTTTTTTGGCAGAGATGAAACTAACGTTTGCTGAATTGCGGTGCGCGGCGTGCGCCTTTGAGACCGTATTTCTTACGCTCTTTGACGCGCGGATCTCTGGTGATCATTCCGGCCGGCTTGAGGACTTTGCGGTACTCGGGGTTGACGTCCAACAAAGCGCGGGTGATGCCCAAACGGATGGCTCCGGATTGGCCGATGAGGCCACCGCCAAACACGTTGACGCTGATGTCAAAGGTGTTCTCATTGGCGGTCAGGACGAGCGGTTGGCAAACGTCCAGACGGGCAAGCGCGGAGGGAAGATATTCTTCGAAGGCGCGCTTGTTGATGGTGATGAGACCTTTTCCCGGTCTAAGAATGACGCGGGCGACGGCGGATTTCCGACGTCCGGTGCCGCAATACATTGCTGTTTTGGCCATTGTGGTCTCCTCCTATCCCTTGATAACCATGACTTCAGGCTTTTGTGCCTGGTGTTTGTGTTCGTTGCCAGCGTAGACGAACAATTTCTTGTAGTTGGCATCCCCGAGTTTGGTTTTTGGCAGCATACCTTTGACCGCCAGTTCGACGAGACGTTCCGGGAATTTTTCCAGAAGGTCCTTCGCCGATTTGGTGCGCAGTCCGCCGGGATAATGCGAATGGCTGTAATATTTCTTATCCAACCATTTGTCGCCCGTCAGCTCGATCTTGTCGGCGTTGATGACGATCACATAATCGCCGCAGTCCACATGTGGGGTGAACGTCGGTTTGTGTTTTCCTCTCAGCACCGTCGCGACTTCGGTTGCCAACCGGCCAAGCACTTGACCCGCGGCGTCGACGACGAACCATTTTCTTTCAACCGTGTTTTCATTTGCCATATAAGTATTCATTTTGTTTTCCTCCTTTTAAGATACATTAGGAGCTGTGTGGGATAAAACAAAAATGTACCTAGAATATATTATCATCGGAAGGTGGAATAGTCAATGAAAATCATTCTCAAATGATGTTCTTCCGCTGGAAGTTCCCGCGGATTCCGGAGACTCCGGAAATGGTGACAAACGCCTTGGGGTCGGTTTGCTCGATGACGGCGAGATATCCCGGCAATTCGTGGGCGGAGACAATGACGAAGAGCACTTTGTGGGGTTGCCCCGAGTATCCGCCGACGCCGTCGAAAGCCGTCGCTCCGTGGGGCATCCGATGACCGATCGCTTCGATCATGTCCGGACCTTTGTCGGTCACGATTTCCAGACGCATGAAATGGTAGGCTGTATGAATCCGATCGACCACGATCGCGGAGACGCCCTGAGCGAAAATCGTGTAGACGGCGATCGTCAGGCTGTACTGAATTCCCGCAATCAGGATGATGATGCCGTGAAGGATGATTTGGTAAATTCCCACCGATTTTCCGGTCTTGATCGATAAGTATTGAAAAAGGATGGCGGTTCCGCCGCTGGAAGTTCCGACACGGTACAACATCCCGTTGCCCAAACCGGTGAGGATTCCACCCGCGAGAGCCGAAGCCAACAAGTCGTCTCCCATCACCGAATAGGTGATCGGAAGCGCCAAAAAGCCGGAGGCGATCAGGATCGATACGATCGAATAGATCACGAAGCGCCGGCTTAGCTTAAAATATCCCAATAATATCAAGGGGATTTGAAACAAGAATGTCAAAAAACCCAGATTAATGCGGATCGATCCTCCGGAGGCATCATGGGTGATGTTGACGATCAGTTGGGCCAGTCCCGTCACCCCTCCGGTATACAGCCGCGAAGGGTTGATGAAGTACATGATGCCCACGCCGATGATCAAGGTTCCGATCACGATCCGTAGGAAAGTCCCGATTTCCTTCTTCCAATCCAACGTTTTCATGGGCTGATCCTATTGGATGGAGGTGCCCGCCGCCAACGAAGAAGGCAATTCGATCAAGACCGGCTTTCCATCTTTCTCTCCGCACAGGATCATGCCTTCGGAAAGAACGCCGCGTAATTTGACGGGTTGGAGATTCGCCACGACGATCAGGGTTTTGTTCGGCATGGCTTCGGGCGCGACGATTTCCGCGATTCCGGAAACGATCTGGCGAACGCGGTCACCGGTATCGATGTTCATGACGAGCAGTTTGGATGCGTTGGGATGTTTGGCGCAAGAGAGGACTTTTCCCGCCCGGAGATCGAGTTTGGCAAAATCGTCGATCACGATTTCCGTTTTGAGGGGGATCTCCGCCTTGAGGGGAGAACCCGTCATCAGCGATTTGATCCAAGCGGTTTCTTTGTCGGCATCCAGACGCGGGAACAGATGCCCGGGTTCCTTTGCCACTTCGTAAACCGTTTTCTTTCCGAACACCAGACTGTCCACGGTTTGGAATTGCGGTTCGACGTTCAGTGCGGAGAAGATCACCGGATGTGATTCGATCAGAACCGGAATATAGAGGATCGACGTCAACCGCAGCGCTTCCAACAAATGGTAAAGCACGGACTCCAATACCGGACGCAGTCCGGGATCTTTGGCGAGGGCCCATGGAGAAGTCTCATCGATCAATTTATTGGTTTTGGCCACCAATCGAGAAATATCCGCAAGGGCTTGCGGGACTTTGAATTGGTCCATGTCATTCTGATAATCGCGAATCACTTCCGTTGACAATTCTTCCATCTCGATCTCGAATTTGCGGCACTCATGCCCATGGACCGTTTTCCGCACGGTTCCGCCAAAATATTTATTCACCATCGTGACGGCGCGGCTGAGAAGGTTGCCCAGATCGTTGACGAGATCGGTGTTGACCCGCGAAACGAAATCTTCGGGGGTAAAAATCCCGTCGTTTCCAAAGGGCAATTCCCGAACAATGTAATAGCGGAAAACATCAAGACCGTATCGTTCGACGAGAGGTTCGGGATAAATGACGTTCCCTTTGGATTTCGACATTTTCCCGTCTTTCATCATGTACCATCCGTGGGCAAACAGCCGGAATCGGATCGGAACATCCAACGCCATCAGCATCATCGGCCAATAGACCGCATGGAACCGGAGGATGTCTTTTCCCACGACGTGGACGACCTCGTCGCCTCCCACCCAATATTTTTCATAAAGAGACGGATCTTCCGACCCATATCCGAGCGCGGTGAGGTAGTTGGTCAGAGCATCGATCCAGACATAGATCACGTGTTTGGGGTCGGAAGGAACCTGGATTCCCCAATCAAAAGCGGTACGCGATACGGAAAGATCATTCAGTCCCGATTTGACAAACGCCACGACTTCGTTTTTCCGAGTCTCGGGAGTGATGAAATCGGGATGAAGGTCGATGAATTCCAAGAGACGGTCGGCATATTTGGACAACCGGAAAAAGTAGGTCTTTTCCTTGACCACCTGGGTGGGACGTCCGCAGTCGGGACACAAATTGCCTTCTTTGAGTTGGGTCGAGGTGAAATAAGATTCGCACTCCACACAGTAGGAACCGGAATATTCCCCCAAGTAGATGTCGTCTTGGCGAAGAAGCCGTTCAAAAACAGCTTGCACGACCCGGGAGTGCCGCGGTTCGGTGGTGCGGATGAAATCATCGTTTTGGATTCCCAGTTTTTTCCATAAGTCCTTTGCGATCCGGGCGATGTCATCAACGTGTTGTTGTGGCGTTTTTCTGGCTTTTTCCGCGGCCTGCTGGATCTTGAGGCCGTGTTCGTCGGTTCCCGTCAGCATATAACTGTCGTATCCCCGTTGAATTTTATACCGTTTCAGGGTATCGCAAAGACAAGTGGTGTAGGCGGAACCGATATGGAACTTTCCGCTGGGGTAATAGATCGGCGTGGTGATATAAAAGGTTTTCTTCATGATTCTCCCTCGTTTGATTAGAACACGTGATACTGCATTCTTTTCTGGATTTCTTCTGATTTGGTTTTTCCCAAAGCAACTGTGATGACGTCAAAGGCAAATTCCATGACGCACCCCGCCCCGGCGGCGGTGACGATTTTCCCGTCGATGACGCTGGCAGCGGAGACCCGGAGCCCCGCGGGCATGAATTTTTCCGTCCCCGGAAAACTCGTGTAACGAATTCCGTCCAATAATCCCAAAGTTCCCAAAACGCTGGGTCCGGCACAGATCGCGCACATCAGTTTCTTCGCGGCCGCAAACGCGCGAACAAGACGATGGACGGATCCCATCTCCCGAAGGGTGGGAACGGCCGATCCCCCGGGAATGAAAACCCCGTCGTAATCAGTTTCGCTCACGTTGGCCATCATGACATCGGGGATCACCTTCGTGCCGAAAGCCCCGGTCACGACAGGAACGTTTTCGGCGGCGGCCATATCGACAACGATACCCGCGCGTCGAAGGATGGCGACGGTACCCAAGGCTTCGATATCTTCGAATTTGTCGGCGAGCAAACAAACGATTTTCATATCAGAACCTCCCGATGGATGACTTATGATAGATAATTATAGCACCATTTCTTTTTTCGCAGGATCCGAATCCAAATATTCTTTGTAAATGACGCTTTTGGGCACTCCGCGCGCCGCGGCCACTTTTTTCATGGCTTCGGTTTTGGAAAGACCCGCCTCGATAAGGGCATCGACTTGAACTTTGACCGGACGTTCCTCTCGGGGAGCATCCATCTCCGAAGCCCCTTCGACAATCAGGACCATTTCCCCCTGAAGGTCGGTAAGCGGAGTCAATTCGGAAAGTCGCCCCCGGACGATTTCTTCGAATTTTTTTGTGAGTTCACGGGCGATGACCGCTCGACGGTCCCCAAAAGCCCGCCACACATCGTTCAACGTCTCGTTGATGCGGTGGGGGGCTTCATAGAAAACCAATGTTTCCGGGCGATTTTTGAGTGCCTCCAGCTCTGTCCGACGGTGAGAAGCTTTGGAATTCAGAAATCCGTAGAACAGATGCGGGTGAGCGCGAAAACCCGATGCCACCAACCCCGTGAGACCGGCGGAAGCCCCGGGCAAAGCCACGACGTTGAATCCTTCCTCGAAGGCCGCGGCTCCGGCTTCGAACCCGGGATCGCTAACCAGTGGCATTCCCGCGTCGCTGCAGAGGCCGACAGAACGTCCGGCGCGCAATTCGGCGAGGATTTGGGCGGTTTGATTTTCCTTGTTGTGTTCATGATAGGAACGAAGTTCGGTACGGATGTCGAAATGACGGAGGAGTTTCATGGTGACGCGCGTATCCTCGGCGAAAAGGACCGCGACGGATTTCATCGTTTCCACCGCTCGGAACGTCATGTCGCCCAAATTCCCGATCGGCGTCGGGATCAGGTACAAGGTGGGCATGCCGTTTTGATAGGATTGCCTTCGTTCCATTATGAGCCCTTCTTTCCGTAGCGGAAAATGCTCAGAATTTCCGGGGAGTATTCTCCGGAATCCGTATAAACATAGAGCGGTTCCATCAGTTTCAAGCTTCCGGGATTCCCGTGAACTTTGGCTTCGATGAGCATCGAGATGGCGTCTTTTCCCTTTTTGGGATAGACGAACCGCAGGCGTTTCATCGCCATGTCATTCTGCTGCAGGCCACGGACAACGTCTTCTAACCGATCCGCCCGATGAATCAGAAACAACCGCCCTTTGCGACTTAACAGCCGAGAGGATTGAATTAGGATACCCTCTAAATCAATTAAGACTTCATGGCGCGCGATCGTAAGATATTCGTTTTTGTTCAGATTGCTTTCGGGACGATGGCGGAAGAACGGCGGATTGCAGGTAATGATATCGACCGATTCCGGGGGAAACATCCGGTGAAGATCTTTAATGTCCGCCTGGATCAATTCGATCCGCGATTCAAGGTGATTCAGTTCGACGCTTCGACGAGCGAGATCAAACACTTCGGGCTGGATTTCCACCCCGATGATGCGTCGATCGGTTTTTAAGGACAAAAATAAAGGAATCGGGGCGTTTCCCGTCCCGAAATCCATGATGGTCCCGGCGGTGGCGGGAATGTGGACAAAATCGGCCAACAGGGTCGAATCCAAGGAAAAATGGAACATATCGGTCCGTTGGATGATCTTCAGACCGTCATAACCTAAAAGATCGTTGACGATTTCACGGTCTTCCGCCATGGGAAATCCCCCTCACCCTTCGAGGGCTTTTAACTCTTTTTCCGAACCCGAATTGTTGTCTTCTTCCGCGGCCGGTTGTTTGAACTGGACGTCGGCGACCGGGAGCAGTTGGACGGTTCGGTCGGGATATTCGACTTTGACCGTCTGGGTCAAAAAATTGACCTGAACGACTTTCCCTTTTCCCGCCGGCGTAGAGACAAGAGCGTCGAGTTTGGGCATGGTGCGACGATATTCCTTGTAATTGGCATCCTCATAGTTGATGCAACAGAACAATTTCCCGCACAAACCGGAAATGTTGGTGGGATTGAGAGAAAGATTCTGGTTTTTAGCCATTTTGATCGAGACGGTCTCGAATTCGCCCAAGAAAGTCGTGCAACACGTCAACAATCCGCAAGGGCCGATCCCTCCGAGAACCTTGGCACCGTCGCGGGAACCGACTTGACGAAGCTCGATCCGCACGCGGAATTGGGTGGCGAGATCCTTGACCAAATCGCGAAAATCGACGCGCCCTTCCGCGTTGAAGTAAATGATTAACTTCGAGCGGTCCAACGTGTATTCACAGTTGAGAAGTTTCATTTCCAAACGGTTTTTCTTGACCAGTTCGGCGCAACGTTTCAGAATGTCCGGTTGTTCTTGCTGATTGGCTTCAAATTGCTGGATGTCGTGATCGGTAGCTTTGCGGATGATCGGCTTGAGGGCGGAAATCAAATCGCTTTCCTCGATGATCTTCGGATTTTCGGCCACGAAGCCCAGTTCAAGGCCGCGGATGGTTTCAACGATGACTTTATCGCCGAAATGAAGGTCGTGGTGACCGGTTTCAAAATAGTATTTTTTGCCCAATTTGGCAAAATTGACGGAGACAACTTTATATTGCATGCATAAAACCTCTTTCCAATTGGATCAGCAGATTGTCGAAAGCCAAGCTGTCAATGATGTTGTAGCGCAGGCGGGATTTCAAGGCGAGCATTTTTCCCAGGATGTCTTCGAGCCATTCCTGGGAAACCAAAGCGGCCAGCCGTTGTAATTTTTCCTGATCCGGAGTCCAGACAATTTCGGAGACCCGAGCCAGTTTGCAAAGTAATAGATCCTTTTGATACAAAATGAGCAAGGTGAGAAAATAGTCGGTCATCTCGGTGGAGGCGAACACGGCGTCGCGGATTTCCTTGAATCGGAGAACCATCGATTCATCATTTTTTCCCGCGGTTCCATAAAGTTCGGGAACGAGATCGAACATGGCCGTCATTTCGTTCGATTGGGCGATGCGGAGGGCATCTTCGACATTGTTTGTGTATTCGGGAATGACACCCGCCAAGCAGGGTGGGATTTTTTTGGCCAACAGTTCGGAACGGACCACTGCTTTCTCCAAGGGACGGAAATGCATGACCTGGGATCGCGAGACGATGGTTTTCAGCAAAGAAGCGAACTTGTCGGTGAGCATGACGGCATAGATGTCGTTGCCGGGTTCTTCCAACGTTTTCAGCAGTGCATTGGCGGCTTCGGCCCGCATTCGATCCGCCTCTTCCACGATGTAGATCCGGGGCCCGTCTTCCACGGAAGTGCGGGCCAATTCGGAGATCATCTGCCGAATCTGATCGACTTTGATGTTTTCACCGTCCGCTTTGATGGAAAAGACATTGGGATGGGTTCCTTTGTCAATTCGCAAGCAGTTTCGACAAGTTCCGCAGGGGTTTTGATCGGTTCCCGGATTCAAGCAGAGGAGTCTTTTCGCAAACAAAAGTGCGGCGGCGGGTTTCTTCGTGCCGCGCGGACCTTCGAAGATATAAGCGTGTGCCAGCCGGTTCTTTCGGAAGCTGTTGAGCAGCATCTGAGCGACCTGCGGCTGATACGCGATGAAGTCTTCAAAACGGGAAAAGGACATAAAATCCTCCGAATCAGAGATGACGTTCAATGAGGGCGATCGCGTCCCGGGCGACTTCATCCAAAGGCCGTTCGCCGTTGATCGAATGAATGCGATCGGGATAGCGTTTCAGGAGTTCGAGATATCCGTCATAAAGACGGCGGTGAAAGTCTTGGGTCTCCAAATCGAGACGGTCGATTTTCGTGCGATGGTTGGCGAAAAGTCGGGCCAGGCCGACTTCGGGGCGTACATTGACGAAAACGGTGAGATCGGGCAAAAATTCGCCGATAGCGAAGCGATTGATCGCATACACTTCATCGATTCCCAACCCGCGACCGACCCCTTGATAAGCCAAGGAACTGTCGATGAAACGGTCGCATAGAATCATCGTCCCGGCTTGCAAGGCGGGAATGATTTTTTCAGATAGATGTTGCCGCCGAGCTGCCGCGAACAATAAGGCTTCCGTGCGCGGGTCCATTTCGGTCAGGGCATTATCCAAAAGGATGTCGCGGATTTTTTCGGAAATCCGGATTCCTCCGGGTTCGCGAGTCATCATGACACGCATCCCCCGAGCCGTGAAATGGTCGAAAACGCGTTGGACAAGGGAGCTTTTTCCCGAACCTTCGGGGCCTTCGAAAGTAATGAATTTTCCACTCATGCAAACCACCCGCTTTATGTTACTATTATCTCACAAACGGCGTCCATTTTGAAGTTTTTATTTTAACAAATGCTTGGCCTGTGATACAATATTATCAAAAGGCTCGGTGATTCTATGCAGATCGACATCAACAATCTTTCCTTCGCCTACGGCCATAAACTGGTTCTCAACAACCTGTCCCTGACGGTCCGTCCGGGCGACTTTTTGGTTGTCGAAGGAAAGAACGGAACGGGGAAGACAACCATGATCAAATGCCTTTTGGGAATCAACGCGGTCCCCAACGGGATGATTTTTTTAGACCACGAGGATATCAATGCCTTTCGCGATTGGACCAAAATCGGCTGCGTATCGCAATCGGTGGATGACTTCAACTACGAATTTCCGATCACCGTCAATGAAATCCTCACCATGTCGAAATTGCGGAAGATCAAACAGAACCGCAAACTGAAGTTACTGGATCAGATGGGGATCCTCGAAATCCTCAATGAAAACATCAATGCCTTGTCGGGCGGTCAACGCCAACGGGTTTTCATTGTAAAATCGATGCTGAATCATCCCAAAATCCTCATTTTGGACGAACCCACCGCCAATATCGACAAAAAGAACGTCGAATACTTCTATCAAACCGTCAATGAACTCAACTCGGAAGGCACGACGGTGATTCTGATCACCCATGATGAATTTCTGGACGCTTACAATTGGAGCCACATCCTGCAACTGAACACCGATTTGTCGTATTCGTACCGCACCAGAAAGCAATTTGCAGAGGAGGCGGGCAGAAAATGACAGGTCTATTCGGTTCGTTCATCATCGATCTGTTCCGCGAAGACTTCATGCTGAGGGCATTGCTGTCGGGATTGATGCTTGGGGTGTTGGCCCCGATCATCGGTTCGATCGTGGTCGTCCGCCGATTGTCGTTCATCGCCGATACCCTGGGTCACTTCTCCTTGGTGGGGATTTCGGTGTCTCTGTTCCTTTCCGTAACCCTTCCCCGCACGCTGGCGGTCATCTTTTCGGAAAATCCTCAATATCTCGGCATTGTCTTTTCCGTCATCGGCGGGTTGCTCATCGAATTGTTCCGCCGTTATTATAAGAGTTACAAGGAAATATCCATGCCCATCGTCATCAGTCTCGGAACGGCCCTGAGCGCCATCTTCCTTTCCATCTCCGGAAAGACAGGTGCTTTGTACAATTATATGTTCGGGTCGATTCTGACGGTTTCTTGGTATTATGTCATCCTGATCGCGATCACACTTGGCATCGTCGGATTGTTGTTCGCGTTGTTCGGCAGGCAAATCATCGCCGTCAGCTTCGATGAAAACAACGCCAAATTCATGGGTGTCAACCGTGGGTTGTTCCAATTGATCTTTATCGTCATGCTTTCAATCGTCGTCTCCGTCCTCCTGGAGTCCGCAGGGGTTTTGCTGATTTCATCCATGATGATCATCCCCGTCGCGGCGGCGATGAAAGTCGGATGGAGTTATCGATCCACTACCGGGATCGCCATCGTTTTTTCCGAACTGTCCGTTTTCTTCGGCCTTTGGGCGTCTTATTCCCTGCATCTTCCGAGCGGAGCGGCAATCGTCGCCATCAACATCCTCATCCTCGTGATGGTGGCGTTGATCCGCAAATGGGTAATGAAACACAATTTGAAAAAACATCCTTCCGAACCGCAGGAAGTCGAATGAAATAAAGTCCGTCAACCTCAGGTTGGCGGACTTTTCAATAATGGACCGATACGAGATACAAGCCCCCTGCGGGAGCGAGGAAGCGGGTGTGACGACGGGAACGGTCGCTTAACAGAGCGGTGATATCGATTTCACTTCTTCCCGAAGCAATTTCCACCATCGATCCGACCAAGAGGCGGATCATATTGTGCAAAAAGCCGTCGCCGACAAAACGCAGATGCAGGCGATCCCCAAAATCAGCCGTTTCCGCTTGAAAGATCGTCCGGACTCCATCGGGATTCGCGCCTTTGCAAAAGGCCGAAAAATCGTGGGTTCCGACGATTTTTTGCATTTCCTGGGCCAGACGCGAGCGATTCAGCGAAGGATCGACGGTCCATTCGCGATTTCGAAGAAACGCCGATGGCGATCCGAAATGGAGAATGTATCGGTATTCCTTCCACTCTACGTCATATCGGGCATGGAAGAGCGGATGGGTGTATTCCAACGATACGACGCCGATGTCGGGGGGCAAAGCGTGTCGGAGGATTTGAACCCACTTGTCTTCGGTAAACAGATGCTTCGTGTCAAAATGAACCACTTGTCCCAGCGCGTGGACTCCCGCATCCGTGCGCGAAGCCCCGGTGACTGCCGTCGGGGCACCGTTGATCAAGGACACCGCTTTCTGCAATTCGTCCTGAACGGTCCGGCCTTCGGGTTGAATTTGGAATCCGGAAAAATCGGTTCCGTCGTACTCGATGGTCAGTTTCAAGCGTTGCCGGATGTCATCGGGACGAAACTCCACGATTTTCCCGATTTTGCCTTCGTAGGCAAAAATCTTGATCAAGGCCCCGCCATTGTTTTTGAACGTGACGGTGACCTCGGAATCGGGACTGATGGGGACCAATCCGGAAAACAGTTCGGGATGGGCGCGGAAATACTCGGCGACTGCGGTTTCTCCGCGAATCAAAACTTTATCGGGCAGTCGCAAACCGGCCTCGGGATGGAGAATTCCGTCCGGATTTCCGGTTTGAAACCGCGACAGCGCTTCGGCGAAGGTCATAAGACCCTCACCAAGATGGAAGCGGTCAAACAGGCCGCCGTGACGAACCCGGTCAAAAGATCGCGATAATTGAAACGCAATTCGTGAATTCGGGTTCGCGGTTTTCCGGGAACAAAATTTCTTGATTCCATCGCGTCCGCGAGATCCTCGCTCCTTTTGAAAGCGATGATGAACATCGGGACCAGCAGGGAAATGACCTGAACCACTTTGTCTTTGAGTTTTCCTTGGGCGAAATCCGCGCCGCGGCTCGCCTGAGCCGCCATGATTTTATTGGCTTCGTCCAAAATGGTGGGGATGTACCGTAAGGAAATTGAAATGATCAAAGCAAATTCTTCCGAACGGATGCCGATGATTTTCAACGGTCGCATCAAACTTTCGATGCCTTGTGTGAGATCGGTCGGCTTCGTTGTCAAGGTCAGGACCGTAGAAAGCGCTATGATGATCAACAACCGGATCAAGACGAAAGCGGAGGTCACGAGACCCTGATCATAAATGCCCAGAGTCCAAGTGGACCAAACGGGTCCGAAAGAAATTTTGGCCATGATGAAGTACAATCCGATGACCCACGCCAGCAACAACCACAACTTCGCCTTTTTGAAGGAGGCCAACAACCGCCATGCGACCGTCGCCGCAAGCATCAGGACTACGGTCCACGGAGAAAGGACCATCGTGGTCGGAAGACCATAATGGGACAAGAGTTCCACCCCGGTCCGATTAAAAGCAATGTTAAAAAACAACGTGAACAGCAAGAGAACGTACAATGGTTTCAACCCACGGACGATCCGTCCGAGGGGAACGTTCCCGGCCAAGACGAGCAGCGTGGCGATGGCGAAGCCGATGCGGCGCGCGGTGATGGCGTTGTCGCCGAAGGCC
>ERZ795054.1799-NODE-1799-length-19104-cov-4.269253_pt1 | contig 19104 bp, 22 predicted proteins | sample MGYA00375138_ERZ795054 | MGnify/ENA primary metagenome ERZ795054 (study PRJEB30183, sample SAMN05720215) | anaerobic digester metagenome | isolation source: active sludge of municipal wastewater-treating anaerobic digesters | place: USA | collected 2014-12-23 ... | reverse complement strand
GTGATTCTGCGGCTGGGCACGCCGAAATACCACCCCTGGCCCGGCGTAATGTTGTTCATCCCGCTTCTGTTCCGATTCTTTTCTTCAAATTCTCCGCTGAAACGCTCCGCTCAGATAACCGCTTTTCTCTATGGGATGCTCGTCGTCGGTTATTTCTCCTGGGCCCTGCGGCCCAAGCTGTTCTTCGTCCCCCACGATCCTCCCCGCGACATCATCCGCCTCGGCCATTCCTTGAAATCCCTTTGGGATAACCGCTTTTTAAACGAAGAAGAGACGGTCCTCGTCGAACTCTGGAAAGGAGGCCCCCCTTCCGAAGAGAACGGGAAGATCACTCTTTCCGCGCTCACCCCTTTTAAATCTCCCGACCATATCCTTTTTGACAGGGAGAACCCGGATTCTTTCGACCTCGTGAACGGAGAATATGTCCGCACACGGCCTGACGAGCGCTGCCTGCTGGACCTGCCCGAAGAGGAATTCAAGTCCTATCTTCAAATGAAAAAAGTTCGGCTGGTCCTCGCCCACTCCAAAACCGCCGAAACTCTTTTACGGCGGATCCTGCCCGTTTCTTTTCCAGCCGGTCCCGTCACGTGCCACGTCGCCGACGCGTCCACGGCGGAAAAATTCCGCCCCCTATTTCAAAGACCGGCAAACCCCACAGATCTAGCGGGAAACAGCCCAACGGCCGAAGTCGAAAAAAGTCCTTAAAAAATCCGCCGGGCCGCCGCGACTCAAAACCAATCGAAAAACGTTCCAAATGACACGCGGTCGGAGATAGAATCTCAGGTACGCCGTCCGCCGGAACCCCGCGATTTTTTCAGCCGGCAGGCCGTCCAAACGCAAAACGGTGCTGTTCTGTTCAAAACGGACGAAATCGTCCGACAACAACCGCCCCTCCCGAACCGCCCACGCGTAGAGTTCCGATCCCGGGAAAGGCACGGCGGTGTAGTACTGGACGAAATCCACCGGCAACCGCCGGATCCCGGATTCCGTGACCTTCAATGTCTCTTCCGTTTCTCCCGGCAATCCGAAAACACAGTGAGCCATCACCGCCAGCCCGGCGGCCTTTGCCGTCACCACCGCCTCTTCGATCTGCCGGGGAACGACGTTTTTTCGGTTCCGCCGCAGGACTTCTTCCGCCAGGGATTCGACCCCGTAACCGATCATCCAACACCCCGCCCTCTTCATCAGCCGGAGCAGGTCCCCGTCCACCTGGTCCACGCGGGCGTTACAGACCCACCGAACGTCCAATCGCTCTTTTAGAATCGCCTCGCACAGGGATGCCGCGTAATCCCTTTCCTGGGTGAACGATTCCGCCCAAAAAAGATAATCGGAAACGGCGAAATCCGCCGCGTTGCGTTTCATTTCCCGTATCACCCGATCAACGCTCCGCAACCTCACCGCGTTCCCGTAGTAGGTCCGGGCGGCGCAGAACAGGCACCCCTGCGGGCATCCCCGGCCGACGTTGATCAGAAGGAATTCGCGGGCCGAGAAGGGCAACCGATAATTTCTCCTGTCGACCAACTGCCAGGCCGGAAACGGCAACTCGTCCAGATTTTCCAGGTATTTGGCCGTCGAGCGAACTCCCGTGTCCCGATCCCCTTGAGAAAGAACCCCCGCCCCCGCCGGCCCCACTTTTCCACCGACCCATTCCGGGACCGCCCGCTCGGGTTCGCCGATGCACACCGCGTCCAAATCAGGACAAAGTTTCAAAGTCGCTCCCGGAAGGGCGGAAGGATGGATGCCGATGGCGATGGTCTTGACGGCAGGGCACACGCCTTTGGCGAGGGCGGCCGCTCTCAGATCGTTAACGATGGTCGGGGTGGCTGTGTTGATGACGACAAAATCGGGAACGAACTCTCGCAACAGACTTTCCAGCCCCTCCCAGCCCACCCCCTCCACCGGGCAATCCCGCAACCGGACGACATGTCCCTGCTGCAGAAAAATGGAGGCCAAGGTGGCCAATGTCAGAGGCGGCCAAACGGTCGTCCACGCTCCCCGTCGCTGCATGCAACGCCCTTCGCGCACCATCACTTCGGGAGCCGGCGGGTTCAGGAGCAGTATTGTCCGAGGACGACCCTTATTCTCCATCGGAAGAGGCCCGATCGGCGGCGGACTTTATGGACAAGGGCTTAAACAAGATCAATCATCAGCGACCAGAGATATTTCGGCCAGTCGCGCAGAAGGCGGATATGGGATCGGCCGAACGACCGGGCGTTTTCGTGGCTCGGCACCTCCACCACCCGCCCGCCGATCTTAAGGGTTTTTGCGAGCATTTCCTGTTCGATGGTCGTCGAGTTCGAGTTCAATTTGAGTTTCCGCGCCGTTTCGGCCCGTATCGCTCGGAAACCATTTTGGGAATCGGTGATCTGCGCGCCGAACCGCTTGTTGATGGCGTACGTGATGATGAGGGACCCGACGACCCGTATCGTTTTTTCCAGATCGCCGACGAACTCCTCGCTGCCGCCGCGCAACCGCGAGCCGATCACCAGATCGGCCTGCCCTTCCAGGATCGGCCGCATCAGCGCCGGGATATCCTTGGGGTCATGCGAGCCGTCGGCGTCCATCGTGACGAAGACGTCACCGTCGCGTTCTTCGAACGCCCGGCGGAGCGCCGCCCCCTTCCCGCGCCCGGCGTCGGCGACGACCTCAACGCCGGACTCCCTTGCGATCTTCGCGCTGGAATCCGAAGATCGGCCGTCCAACACGACGATGTCTTTCACGTATTTCTTCGCCTCCGGCAGGAGGGCGCCGATCGTCCGTTCCTCGTTCTTGCACGCGATCAGCAAAACGGTATGCATTTATTTTTCTCCCCGGCCTTTCTTCAAGGAACGCCGCTCTTACTTCATCAAAGAAACGAACCTGTCGAACAGATAGCGGGAATCGTGCGGCCCCGGACTCGATTCCGGATGGTATTGCACGGCGAAGATCGGCAATTTTTTGTGCCGAAACCCCTCCAGCGTCCGATCGTTCAGGTTGATGTGAGTCAACTCCACCTCTTTTGCCGCCAAGGAATCGACGTCCACGCAAAAGCCGTGGTTCTGCGTCGTCACCTCCACCTTGCCCGTGCTCAGCTCTTTCACCGGATGGTTGGCGCCGCGGTGGCCGAACTTCAGCTTGAAGGTCTTCCCCCCCAGGGCCAGACCGAGCAATTGATGCCCGAGACAAATGCCGAAGAGGGCATCCACCTGCCCTTTTTCGCAGGCCCCGATCAGCCGTTTCACGGTCTCGATGGCGTAGGTGACGGCCGCCGGATCGCCCGGCCCATTGGAAAACAGGACGCCGGACGGCTGCAAAGTCAATATTTCCTGAGCCGTTGTCTGGGCCGGAACCACGGTGACATCGCATCCCCGCCTCACCAAGGAGTCCAGGGTGTTCCTTTTAACGCCGAAATCCATCACCACCACTTTTCGACGGCCGGCCGAGGGCGGAACGACCTCGAGTTCTTCTCCTGTCTCCCGCCATTCGTACGCCGATGAACAGCTGACCTCGCTCACCAGGTCCCGACCCGCCATGGGCGCGGTTTTTTTCGCCCGCTCAATCAGTTTTTTTGGAGAAACGTTCCCTGTGGAAATGATCCCCCGGCACACGCCCAGCTGTCGAAGGTGGCGCGTGAGGGCGCGGGTATCCAGGCCGTCGATGCCGACGACCCCGTGTTTTTTCATGTATTCCGCCAAAGACGCCGTCGACCGGCTGTGGGATGCCACGTCGCTGAATTCCCGCGCGATGAACCCGGCGGCGAACGGTTTCCGCGATTCGTTCAAGGCATCGAAGGTGCCGTAGTTCCCGATGTGCGGGTAGGTCATCATCACGATCTGCCCTTGATAGGAGGGGTCGGTAAGGATTTCCTGATAACCGGCGAGCGCCGTGCAGAAAACGACCTCGCCGGAGGTCTCCCCGACCGCCCCGAACGAACGGCCGACGAAAACGCGGCCCGTCTCCAGCGCGAGGACGGCGTTCAGGGAGTCCACCGGAACCTTTTGTCGATGAGGATGGTCTCGTCCCGGCTGCGGCCCATGGAGATGAAGCCGACGGGCGCGCCGGACTGTTTCTCAAGAAACCGCACGTAGTCGCGGGCCGCGACGGGGAGTTTATTGAGTTGCGTAATCCCTTTCACCGGGCCGGTAAAACCTGGAAGGTCCTTATACACCGGCGCCACCGCCGCCTGGGCCTGACGCGACGCGGGGAAATCTTTCAGAAGTTTTCCCTTGTACCGATACGCCACGCACACCCGGATGGGGTCGACCCCCTCCAAGATGTCCAATTTCGTCAGCGCCAGCCGCGTGATTCCGTTCACCCGCACGCTGTGGCGCATCACCACGGCGTCGAACCAGCCGCAGCGGCGAGGGCGGCCCGTGGTCGCGCCGAACTCCTGGCCGCGGCTCCGGAGGAATTCCCCCATCTCCCCGGTCAACTCCGTCGGAAAAGGACCGTCTCCCACGCGGGTGGTGTAGGCCTTCACCACACCGAGGACCTCGTCAATGGCGCCCGGCCCGACCCCGGCGCCGACGCAGGCGGCCCCGGCCACGGGATTCGACGAGGTGACGAACGGGTATGTGCCGAAATCCACATCCAACAACGCCCCCTGCGCGCCCTCGAACAAGACGTTCTTTTTGGCGGCCAGCGCCTCTTGCAGCAAAGCGGGGGTGTTGGCCACGAACGGCTCAAAGAATTTCCGCAACGCATCATAATCCTTGAACGTCTCCCGGCGCAGAGCGTCCAACGAGATCACCTGCTCCAACACGGGCGCTTTTTCCTGGAGATTGCGTTCCACCAGCTCGCGAAAAAGGTCGGGCTCCATGAAATCCGCCAGGCGGATGCCGGTGCGGCCCACCTTGTCGGAATAGGCCGGGCCGATGCCTTTTTTGGTGGTGCCGATCTTGTCGCTTCCCGCCTCCCGATGGGCGTCGAGGTATTTATGGTACGGCAAAATGAGGTGGGCCCAGGCGCTGACGGCCAGCCGCCCGCGGACGCGGATGCCGCGGGATTCCAGGAACAGGATCTCCTCTTTCAGGGCGGCCGGGTCCAAAACCACGCCGTTGGCGATGATGCATTTCTTGCCGGGCTGAAGGATGCCCGACGGGATCTGGTGCAAAACGAACGTTTTACCGTCGAAAACGACGGTATGTCCGGCGTTATTTCCCCCCTGATAGCGGACGATGTAATCCGCCTTCTTCCCCAGAAGATGGACGATCTTCCCCTTGCCCTCATCCCCCCACTGCGCCCCCACAACGATCAATGTGGCCATTTTTCCTCCTGCCCTGAACGGTTGAGTTTCGCCTCAAAACCCGTAGAATTTACCACACGCGGCGACGCCGCGCCATTCCAAAATTCAAATGAGCCTCCGATAAGATTCCAACGGCAACTGCCAGACTTTCACGCCGCAAAACCGGTCTCCCTCCGGGCAAAACGGTCGCTGGCCGGCCGCCGACCGAAGCGCGCACGGCGGCCCGAGGTGCCGGGCCACGCGAGGGGCCACTTCCTTGACCTGCGCCACCTCGTCCAGGCAGGCCCGCCAAATCTCCTCCTGCGCCAGATAACAGAGCCGCTTGGACCATTTGTGGTGATAATGGAGGAGATCGCCCGATTCCTCATACCGCACGGGAACGGCGTTGGGCAACAGATAGAGAACGAACTCTTGCTTCACGCCCATCTCCGACAGGCGCCGCAGATTCTTCCATAACTTTTCGAAAGTCTCTCCGTACAACTCCAAAGCGGCCGGGGTTTCCTTCACCAAAGAAGGGACGATGTAGTCCGGCTCGACGGCCTGGTGGCCGGCCAAGAGGGGCCGGGAGGCCGGCGTCATGCGGTGGCGCTGGTCCTGGCTGTCGGCCGCGTGCGAAAGCTTTCGCCGGAAAGTGAAATTCATATGGAGCAACGCGCGCATCAGTTTGGAGTGGGAGGCGAGGTTCAACGACCCGCCCAAATATCGGTTACGCGACGGGTCCAGAACGGCGTCGATGGCCGTCTCGTCGGCCAGGCGGCGTTGGGCCACGCCCAACACGGACCGCACCGCCTGCGCCAAAACGGCTTCGCCGTTGACCTTATAGTCGACCAATTTTGAAATCCGGCCACCGAGGGATCGGTCGAACTCGTCCAGGAATTCACGTGAAGGCGGCCGGTTCTCGTGGAACTGCTTAAAAAGTTCGTATTCCGGGGTCTCCTCCAAGGACAGCGGATCCTCCATGTGGTCCACGAACAGCGGGTCCAAAGCCCGCACCTCCGCCAACATTTTTTCGACCACCGTTCTCTGTTCCAACGGCGCGTCGTAGGCCAAACAGAGGCGATGATATCGGTGCAACGTCAATCCGCTGACGGTATGATAGAGGTGCGCGTGCGTGGCCAGGGGCAGCACGTAACGGGCCGCCTCCTGGGCGCGACGACGGACCATTTTCCCCCATCCCGGCTCCCGGACATTGCGCAGCGGAAAAATCCTTTCGTATTCGCCGGCCGCGGACGGGTAAACAAGTTCCGTCAGCCGTTCATAGGCCGTCATCAGCTGGGCGGCGATCTCCTGAAACAACGCCCGCGGCTTTTCCGGCAAAGGAGGCACCGCCAAGCGCCCCGGTTCCACGGGGACATACCGCTGGCTGACCTGTTCGGAATTATAGAACGGATGACTGTGCAAGAAAGACCAGATGAACAGGCGGGAAACATTCTCCAGGACAAACTGAAACTCGGCGTGTTGGAGAGTGGTGTGGTGTCCGGCGCGATAGATGCTGTCGGCGAGCGCATGGCGGCGCTCCCGCGACCTCTCGTCCTTTTCAACGTCCTGGGGAGTGACGACTTCGGAGGAATAACAGGTGCGCGCGGCCGCCACGGAGGTGGAAAACGGTTTGGCGAAAGCGTTCAATAGCCGCGCCGCCGGCTCCGGGGAGAGACCACCGGCCTCAGGGGGTGACGACGTCTGTCGCAAATCCACGCGCGTTTTGATGCGAACGTCTCCGACCGCAGGTTTGTTTCGGCGCAAGGCGGCCCTCCGGGCCCGCAAGACAGACCGCTCCGTTTTTCCGCTCCGCGGGCGGCTTGGGCCCGGGGACGGTTTCAAGGAATGCCGAATTTCCTTTGGGATGTACGCTGGGTGAGATTCAAAAAGCCGGACAGCAGTCTATCAAATCGGTCCCGCACCGTCAAATTTGACGGAAAACCCTTATTGACTGATCCCCGGTGTTAAGCTAAAATAACGTTTCGTTTTTACCGAGAAGGAGAATCCTATGGTTCGCATCCGCATGCAGAGAGTGGGCCGGCCCCACAAGCCTCATTTTCGGATTGTTGCCATTCACGGCACCAAGGCGCGGGACGCCGCCAGCTTGGAAGTGATCGGGCATTACCATCCGGAAGAAAAAACCGAAAAAATCGTCGTTGATACGGAACGCCTGAAATATTGGATCAGCAAAGGCGCCCAGCCGTCCGACACGCTCCGTACCATTCTGGTCACCAAGGGCATCTGGGGCCAGATCCAGACCGCTTCCTGATTCCCTGGCCCTTACTTACCATGGCATCCCCATTGGAATTTGTTCTGTCCATTGTTCAGTGCCTTGTTGACAGCCCGGAAAAGGTCGTGGGCCGTTGGGTCGAGTCGCCGGAAGGCGGCCGAGTGGACGTGCGCGTGGCGCCGGAGGATCGAGGCAAGGTGATCGGAAAAGGCGGCCGCAACATCCAGTCCCTCCGCCGCCTGGTCTCGGCGGCTTTCGCCAAGGACAATCAGCGCATCGGAGTGGAACTGGCGGAATGACCGTTCCCGACCGCTCCTACCGCGTGAGCGACCTCGACGGCTGCCACGTGGTGACGGAAAGCGGTGAAGTGCTCGGAACGCTGAAGGACGTGTATCCCACCGGCGCCAACGATGTCTTTGTGGTGGTCGGGGCGCGGGAATATCTCATCCCCGCCATGAAAGAAACGGTTTTGGAAATCGACGTATCGGCGAAGCGGATCCTTGTGCGCCTCCCGCCCGGCCTGCGGGAAATTTATGAAACCTAAAAGCATTCCGCTGCGCATCGACGTTTTGACGATCTTTCCCAGAATGTTCCCCGGCGTTTTTTCGGAAAGCCTGCTGGGGAAGGCTCAACACAAGGGACTGGTCCGCATCGCCGTTCACGACATCCGCGATCACACGGAAGACAGACACCGCAGCGTGGACGACCGGCCCTACGGCGGCGGCCCCGGCATGGTGTTGAAACCGGAACCCGTTTTCCGCGCCCTCAAGGCCACGGGCGCGATGAAAAAACGGGGCAAAAAACCTTTTGTCGTCTACCTCTCCCCCCAGGGGAAACCGCTCACGCAAAAACTGGCGGGCGAGTTGCGGCTAAAAAAACATTTAATCGTTCTTTGCGGCCATTACGAAGGGATCGACGAGCGCCTCCTGGCCTGGGTCGACATGGAAGTTTCGGTGGGCGAGGCGGTCTACACGGGAGGAGAGATCCCGGCCATGGCCCTGGTGGACGCGGTGACCCGCACACTGCCGGGCGTGGTGAAAGAAGCGGACTCCCTCTTTTGGGATTCGTTCGCCGATGGCTGGCGCGGACGGCTGGACTGTCCGCACTACACGCGGCCCGCCGCGTGGCGCGGACGGACGGTCCCCTCCGTGTTGCTGAGCGGCGACCACAAAGCCATCCAGCGGTGGCGGCAGGAACAGTCGCTGAAGAACACACGGAAGAAGCGCCCCGATTTGTTGTAGGGATTTTTATTCTTTCAAGGAAAGGTTTCAGACTGCCATGAACATAATCATCGAAGAACTCGAAAAATCGTATCTCAAAAAGGACATCCCGGCGTTCCGCGTCGGCGACCTCGTCCGGGTAGACGTAAAAATCGTGGAGGGCGAGAGCGAACGCGTCCAGGCGTTCGAAGGCACCGTCATCCGCATGCGCGGACACGGCCTTTCGACCACCTTCACGGTGCGGAAAACCTCTTTCGGGATCGGGGTGGAGCGGACCTTCTCGTTGCACGCCCCCCGGGTGGAACGCATCACCCTCGTCCGTTCCGGAAAAGTACGCCGGGCGAAACTCTATTACCTGCGCGAACTCGCCGGCAAAGCGGCCCGCATCGAGGAAGAAACCTCCGCGACCGAACAGACCGCCGAACCGGCAGCCAAAGCCGAGAAGCCCGCCGGACAAAAAACGGCGGACGCGGAACCGGCCCCGACGAAGTAATGTCCCGGCGGCTCTACCGCTTCGATCAAACCAAACGCGAAAAAGGCTTCAACATCATCGCCGGGGTGGACGAGGCGGGGCGGGGCCCGTGGGCCGGCCCGGTGGCGGCGGCGGCCGTCGTCCTGAGACCGGATGTCGTCTGGAAAGACCTTAACGACAGCAAAAAACTTTCCGCCGAGACCCGAGAGAGACTCTTCGAGCATATCTGCCGAGAGTCTCTTTTTCATTCCGTGGCCCTGGTGGATGCCCCGATGATCGACGAACTCAACATCCTCCAGGCCACCTTCACCGCCATGCGGCGGGCCCTTTACCACCTGAAAGTTTCCCCCGATTTGGTTCTGGTGGACGGCAACCGGAAGATCCCCGAGTGTCGTTCCGTCCAGGAAACCGTGGTGAAGGGCGACGCAAAGAGCGCCTCGGTGGCGGCCGCCAGCATCCTGGCCAAAGTCACGCGGGACCGGTGGATGGCCGAGGCCCACAAAAAATATCCCCAATACGATTTTTGCAACAACAAAGGGTACGGCACCCCCGCCCATCTGGCGGCCCTGCGGCGACACGGCCCCTGCGACATCCACCGCCGCTCCTTCGCGCCCGTGGTGGAGGCCATGTCCCCCCTTCTCCCTTTTGCCGAGATGGCCCCCTGTTCCTGATGTCTCTCGACAAAGGCCACGCCGCCGAAACCCAAGCCAAGTCCTATCTGGAATCGAAAGGATACGTGTTCCTGGCGGCGAACTACCGCACGCGCTACGGGGAAGTAGACCTCGTCATGCAGGAAGGCGACGCTCTGGTGTTCGTGGAAGTGAAATCGCGCAAGACCCGCGCCTTCGGCGCGCCGGAGGAATTCGTCACCGCCCCCAAACAGGGGAAAATCGTGAAAGCCGCCCTGGAATACGTCAAAGAACACCGGCGGGTGAAATCCCCTCTGCGTTTCGACGTTGTCGCCATTGAAAACGGACGGGTCCTTCATTATGAAAATGCGTTTGAATCGTCTCTTGGCTACACTCATTAGCCTTCCGGCACGGACCGCGCCGAAACGACTCCTGCTGTGCGGCCTCCTGCTGTTCGGCGCCATCGCCTTCCTCCTCGGCGCCGAAAAAAAACCGCAGTTCAATCTTATCTTGGTGGGATGGGATGCCGTCGGCCGGGACGACATAAAAGACGCCCTCGCAAAAAACCAGCTCCCCCACCTTCGCCGTTTGATCGAAAAGGGGTCCCTTGTCTCCATCGACGTGCTCCATTTTTCCGACACCACGGCGGGATGGGCGGAAATCTTTACCGGCTACGGCTACGAGATCACGGGCGCCTTCAACAACAGCGAATACCGGGAAATCCCCAAAGGATACACCCTCTTTGAACGCCTCCAGGAACGCTTCGGGCGGGAGAACATCGCTACCGGGATCATGGCCATCCTGCCGACGGACTGGACCTTTACCGACGACGACCCCACCGATGAGCGTCCACCGCTCTGGAACCCCGCCAATCCCGATTCCATCATCAACAAAGGTCTCATCTCCTTCAGCGCCCGTTCGGCGGACGAATTCGATTCCTCCCATTTTCGCACAAATCCAAAGACCATGGCGTTTTTAGAAAAATACCGGAACATGCCTTTCTTTTTGTTTGTCCACACGAAAATGGTGGACCACTTCGGCCACGTGAACGGCGAAGGCTCTCCGGAACACCGCGATGCCCTCGTACGAATAGACAAACATCTCGGGAAAATAATGGCCAAGCTGAAAGAACTCCATCTCGAAAAGAAAACCTTGATCTATGTCACATCCGACCATGGCTTTGACAAAAAGCGGCAAAACCACATCTCCGCGCCGCGTGTTTTCCTCGCCTCGAACGATCCGAAAATAATCCGCGGCGGCGAGCAAGCGGACATCGCTCCCACCATTTTGGACCGTTATGGGTTTGACCTGTCGAAAATAGAACCGCCCCTGGACGGTCGTTCGTTATTGAGGCGCTACAAGAAACCCAAGTGGTAGGGAGATTTACAGGGAGGGACTACAAAACAGGAGAGGACGCGGCGCGGCGCAACTGGTGCAAGGCCCGTTTCGGGTCGGGTTGGCCAAAAATCGCGGTGCCCGCCACCAGGACGGTGGCCCCCGCCTGGACCACTCGGGGAGCGGTCTGGGTGTTGATCCCGCCGTCCACTTCGATCCAAAACTTCTTTCCGCTCCGCCGCTGATATTCGCGCAACCAGCTCACCTTGGGCAGCATCTCCGGCATGAACCGCTGTCCGCCGAACCCCGGTTCCACCGTCATCACCAAAACCGTGTCCACCGCCCCGAGATACGGGGCGATTTTTTGAATCGGGGTGCGCGGGCGGAGGCTCAATCCGGCCCGACAGCCGCATTTCTTTATGAGCCGAAGCGTTCTCCGGGGGTCGGCGCAAGCCTCGCCGTGGACGGTGATGTTCCACGCCCCGGCCTCGGCGAAAGCAGGAATGAATTTTTCCGGGGCCTCGATCATCAGGTGCACATCCATATCCAGCCGGGTGCGCTTTTTAAGCCACCGGACCACCACCGGCCCCACCGTGAGATTGGGGACGAAATGTCCATCCATCACGTCCACGTGCAGCCAATCGGCTCCGGCCCGCTCCATGCGCTCCACTTCCTTTCCCAGACAGGCGAAATCGGCGGACAGAATGGACGGCGCGATGCGCGGGATCCCGCCGCGCCTCATTCGAGAAGCCTCTCCTCAATCAACACGCCGTTGACGAAAATCCGCACGCGAGAAGCCCCTCGAATGACGACCGGGACCTCCACCAACGCGCCGGCGTTCTGATAACCCGAAAAAACCTCCCGCTCCCCCCGCTCGTCGCGGATGACCATCCTCACCAAAACACGGTCGGAGCCCGCGGGCACCTCGTAGCGCACCGTCTGCGTATTGGTCGGGGCGGTCGTGGACTGGCTCACCTCAAAAGCGATGGGCGTCATGCCGTTCACCAAATCGTCGGGTTTCGGCGTCTGGCTGATGACCATGCCCGGCAGGATCTCCGGCTTGACCACTTCCCGAACCTCCGCCTTCCACGCTTTCCCATGGATCCACTCCATCGCCCGGGACAACGGCTGATTGACGAATTCCGGCATCAAATCCATGCCTTCCGGAGGCGGTCCCTTCGAAATCCGCAGGTCCACCATCTGTCCCCGGTTCAACACCGCGCCGGAAAGCGGCGTCTGTTCCATCACCCAACCGGACTCATGAAGTTGCGAATAGGCCTCCGTCACGGCGCCGACGATGAGCCCGACCGAACGCAGGGCATTTTGGGCGTCCGGCAGGGGCCGATTGGTCAGATCCGGAGCGAACACCACCTGACCGCCGCTGGAGAGCGTCACACGGAGGACTTTCCCCTCCCTCACTTTCAGCCCGGGCACCGGGACCTGTTTTATGATGGTCCCCGGAGGAAAGGACTCATCGAATTCCACCGCGGCTTTGGCCAGCGACAGATCCGCCGAAGCGATGGCGTCCAGCGCCTGTTCGAGGGTCTTCCCCTGCAGGTCCGGCACGATGATCTCCCGCCGCGCATGGATGACCCCTTCCACCACCGCCAAAAAAGCGCCGAAAGCCACCAGCAGAATGAACGCGGCGATCAACAACGCCGCGATGGCGGGATGCCGCCGCATGACGGCGATCAGCCGGTCGAGCCGACCGGACAACTCCTCTTTTGAGAAAAATTTCTTCATTCTTTCGGAAAAAAACATATGCTCCTCAAAAACTCCCGACGATTTTGAAAATCATCATAACATATCTCAAGCTCGACCGTCTCAGCGGGCGGGGTTCCCCAGCTGGCCGCAACCGGAAGAGATGTCGTCCCCCTGGGGCCGGCGCAGCCGGACGAAAATACCGCGCGTCACGAGGACCTCCTCGAACCGCCGGACGGCCACCTCCTCGGGTTTTTCATACGGAAGCCCGGGCACCGGATTATACGGGATCAGGTTCACCCAGGCCTTCCGCCCCCGCAACAAATTAGACAGCCGCTGGGCGGCGCGGAGGGAATCATTGATGCCCCTCAAAAGGACATATTCGAACGTCACCCGGCCGCCGCCCGCCCCCTTTTGATACGCCCACGCGGCCTTCAGCACTTCCTTTATGGGCCATTCGGCTGCCTTGGGCATAAGCCGCCGGCGCGTCTCGTCATCGGCGGCATGGAGGCTTACCGCCAGATTCATCTTGGGGGCCTCTGTGCACAATTTCAACATCTGCGGAACGAGCCCGGAGGTGGACACCGTGACATGCCGGGCCCCGTAATTGAAACCCATCGGAGAACGCAGCGCGTGCAACGCCAGACGCAGGTTCGAATAGTTGGCGAGCGGTTCCCCCATGCCCATAAACAGGAGACTGTCCACTTTTTTTCCCGTCGCCTCCTCCGCTCCGAAAACCTGCCCCAATATTTCGGAAACGGTCAGATTCCGTTGAAATTTGAGCCGTCCCGAGGCGCAAAACGCGCATCCCCACGCGCAACCGACCTGCGTGGAGAGGCACAGGGAATGCCGCTCCCCGCCCTCCTCTTTCCCCGACAGACACACCGCCGGGATGGACTTCCCGTCCGCGGCGCGGAAATTAAGTCGCTGAGCCCCGTCGCGTTTCGATATTTCGCGGGAGGCGAATTCCAAAACACGCAAAGTAAATTTTTCGCCCAAAGACTGCCGAAGCCCCTGGGGGAGCGTGCTCATCTGTCCGAAATCGGCCACGCGGCGGTGGAATATCCATTCCATCAACTGCCGGACCCGGTATTTCTCCGAGGCGGACAGACCCAGAAGCGCCGGCCACTCGTGGAACGGCCACTCCAGCAGGGATTCACGCCGGGGGATATCCTGCGAATGCGTCCCCGAAACTCTTTGATGGGACATCATTCAGCCTTTCCGCCGAAGGCGGGCGATGAAAAAACCGTCGGTCCCGTTCCGATGCGGGAAAAGCCGCACATATCCTTCCGGCGAAACGGCGCCGGCGAGGACGGACGGCAAAAAAGACCGCGCGTGATCCACCTCGAAATCGGGGTTTTCCCCCAAAAAATGTCCCATCACCGCCTCCGTCTCCTCCAATTCCAAAGTGCACACGGAATAGACCACCGTCCCGCCGGGCTTCACGCAACGAGCGGCGTTTTTCAACAGTTCCTTCTGCGTCGGCGCCAGCTGCGCGGCGATATCCTCCGGCTTCTTGTTCCAGCGCACGTCCGGCCATCGACGTAAAACACCGAGCCCGGAACAGGCCGCGTCCAGGAGCACCCGATCGAACGCCGCGTCCCGGAAAGAGAGTTTCCGGGCGTCACCGCAAAGCAAAACGGCGATTCCCACCCCCAACCGAACGCAGTTTTCTTCGACCAATCTCAATCGTTCCCGAGAAACGTCCACCGCCAGGACCTTCCCCCGATTTTCCATCCGCTGGGCCAAATGGGTCGTTTTTCCGCCGGGGGCGGCGCAAACATCCAGGATCGTTTCCCCCGGCTCGGGCTCCAACAGGTCGGCCACGATCTGAGAGGCCTCGTCCTGAACGATGAAATATCCTTTATGGAACGCCTCGGTTTCCAAAAGGGAGGGGCGTGTTTCAAGGATCAAAGCGTCCCGCGTCAAAGACGACGGCGTTGCCGCCACTCCTTGCTGTTCCAACTGTTTTTGAAGATCGTCCCGCGTCACACGCAACGTATTGACGCGCACCGTCATCGGCGGAGACTGATTGTTTTTCTCAAGAAAAGACCTGCACTCCTCCAACCCCAAACGATCGAGCCAACGCCGGACGAACCATTCCGGATGGGAATATTTCAGGGACAGCGAGAGCACCCGGTCGGTCTGTTCGTCGGGCCAAGGCAGCGAACCTCGCCCACGCTCTACGGCGCGCAAAACGCCGTTGACGAAACCGGCGGCGGCCTTTCCGGCCAGTTTCACCGATTCGTTCACCGCCGCGTAAGCCGGAACGCGGTCCGTCATGAAAACGAGCTGAAATGTCCCGAGCCTCAAAATCCAACGGACAATGGGCTGAAGCGGCCTTTGGGGAGGGTTGAGGAAGCTGTCTAAAATCCAATCCAAGCTGTTCAAGCGGCAGATCGTCCCGGCGGCCAGATCGCGACAGAAAGCCCGGTCCTGAGGAGGGATGTTCCCCTTCCGCAGAACATCGGCCAGAATCGTCCGCAGGTCGCCCCCCCCTCTCCCCCAGCGATTCAAAACCGCCAGGGCGGCGGAACGGGCGGAAGCGCCGTCTTTTTCGGCCGCGGAGGCCCCCACGATTTTCACCGACGGAAAAAGTCAGCCGACACGGGGCCCCGGAGAGAACGATGTCCGTGAAGACGCCGAGGGGTCAGATGCGTCCGACCATTTTTTCCAGCCGATCAATCCGGTCTTCTGTGGGCGGATGGGTGGAAAAAATATTCAGCATGCTCTTTCCGCTGAAAGGGTGCACGATGAACAAATGCGCGGTGGCGGTCGGCGATTGCGACAGCGGATGGACAGTCACGCCGGCCTCGAGTTTTCTCAGTGCGCTGGCCAAGGCCAGCGGATCGCCGCACGTTTTGGCCCCGCTGGCGTCGGCGGCGTATTCACGGGATCGGGAAATGGCGGCCTGTATCAGCATGGCCGCGAGGGGAGCCAGGATAGCCGTCGCCAGCAACGCCGCCAAACCGACATAGGGATTGGAATTTTCCCGGTCGCGATCCCCCCTCCCGCCGAACATGGCGGCCCAGCGGGCCATATTGGCCAGCATCATGATGGCGCCGGCCACGGTCGCCGCGATACTGGAAATGAGGATGTCCCGGTTCTTCACGTGCCCGAGTTCGTGTCCGATGACCCCCGCCAACTCCTTTTCGTTCAGGAGTCTCAGGATGCCCTCGGTGCAGGCCACCACCGCGTTTTCCGGATTGCGCCCCGTGGCGAACGCGTTCGGCGTCTGCGTGGGGATGATGTAAATCTTCGGCATGGGCAGGCCGGCCACCTGGGTCAGGTTCCGCACGATGCGGTGCAGCTGCGGATAGTCGCTCTCTTCGGCCGGTCGCGCCCGATAGATCATCAGAATGATCTTATGGGAAAACCAGTAGGAGACGAAGTTCATCACGACCGCCATTATGAAAGCGACCGCCATCCCCTGCTGGCCGCCGAGGACCTGGCCGACCACCAGGAACAGGATGGTCAGCGCCAGCAACAACACGAACGTTTTAACATAATTCATATCCGGACCTCCGAATCTCTCTATTTTCCCTACGGCGCAGGCGACTCAAAACGGTCGCCCAGCTTCAATCTCGCTCCATTCCAAAAATCCATCGCGCCCATCTCCTTTTTCCCCTCGGGCTGAACCCGCCGCACCAAGAGCGCCTCTTTCGCGCATCGAACCAGAAAACCTTGTCCTTTTTCGAGGCCGACGATCTCTCCCGGTTCCCCTCCGTTCCCACGGGCGACGCCGGCCTCCCTGATCTTGAGCATCTGTCCGCGGAAGAACGTGTAGGCCGACGGCCACTCGTACGTCCCCCGTATCAGGTTTATAACATCCTCCGCCGATCGGAGGTTCCAATGGATCAGTCCGTCCACTTTACGGAGACTCGGGGCCAGGGAGGGTTCGCCCTCCTGTTTTTTTGGAAAGCATTCGCCTCGTTCGAACAGAGAGAGCGCGTCCTCCAACAATCTTACGCCAATTTCCACCAACCGGGCACGCAATGTGAGGCTGTTGTCTTCGGTCCGAATATCCTCCCCCGCCTGGAGGTAGATGGGCCCGGAATCCAAGGCCTCTTCGATTTGAAAGAGGCTCACGCCCGTACGGCGCTCTCCCCGGATGAGGGCCCACTGCACGGGCGCCGCCCCGCGATATTTCGGCAACAGGGAAAAGTGGACGTTCAACATCCCCAAGCGCGGATAGGAGAAAATATTGAGCGGGATGATCTTCCCGTAAGCCACCGCAACGCCGAGATCCGCCGCCCCCCAACGACGCAACGCCTCTTCCACGGCGGGGGCCCGGAGGGCGGCCGGCTGAAGGACCGGAACGCCCAGCCCAAGCGCCGCGTTTTTGACCGGCGGGCAGGCAAGCTCATAACCGCGCCCGACCGGTTGATCGGGCATGGTGACGACGCCGAGGAGACGGGATTTTTCCGCCAGGACCTTCAGGAAAGGAACAGCAACGTCGGGAGTTCCCAAAAAAATGGTGTTCAGCAAGAAAGTTTCGGCCCTACCAGAGTCCCGCTTTTTTCCGTTTGCGAATTTCCCACAAGGCCTTCAGTCTCCGATGCAGCGGCACGCGGTCAATGACCAGCTTGCCGTCCAGGTGATCCAATTCGTGCTGAAGGCAGCGGGCGAAGAGACCGTCGCCGGACAGGCTCACCGGCATGCCTTTTTCGTTAATGGCGGAAACGCGGACCCACTCCGCCCGTCGGATGTTGAACATGAGACCCGGGAGGGAAAGACACCCTTCCATGCCGTAGACCCCGCCCCGGGCCTCTTCGATCTTGGGATTGATGAGCACCAGCGGCCGGTTCTTTCCGTCGGACTGGACGTCCACCACCGCCAATCGGAGGGACAGGCCCACCTGCGGCGCCGCCAAGCCGATCCCGGGTTCTGCGTACATGGTGCGGAACATGGCCTGGATGGTCTTGCGCAGTTCGTCGTCGAACACGGCGACCGGCTTGGTCTTGCGGCGCAAGACCGGGTCCCCGTATTTCCGTATGGGCAACAAGTGCGGCTCTTTCATGGCATGACTTTCCGGACATCCGTCCCTTTCTAAATTATAACAAAGAGGGAACCCTCAATACATGACTATTTAGTATTCTTTACCCCTTCCCCCAAGGGTCAATAAAAGCAGGCGCCGAAACGCCGGAGCCTTTCATCCTTATAGGTGAACTTCCCGGAAAAAAACCTTTTTCCGCGCATCCAGCGCAAAAAAATCCGGTCCCCCTCCCAGAGGTCCAACCGGGACACCGCGGCGTCCGCGACCCAGCGTAAATTCCCCTCGGGCGAGTCGATCAGACGTCCGCTGAACCGGCGCGCCTCGAAAACGAACACATACCAATCGTCCACACCGTCGAACCCAGGGAAAGTCAGGAAGCCTTTCAACACGGGTTCCCTAATTCTCAGCCCGGACTCTTCCCGGACTTCGCGGATCACGCATTCCTCGGGGGTCTCCCCCGGCTCCATCTTGCCGCCCAAACCGTTCCATTTCCCCTGGTGGATGTCGTTGAGTTTTTTGACGCGATGGAGCATCAGCGTCTTTCCGCCCCTTTTTACGTAGCACAGCGTGGCCAGTATCATACCGCCGTCACACAAAAGCCGCCGGCCGGCTTAGGAGGACGTTTTTTCCCCATCCTCGTCGTCCGCCGACGTCTTTTCCTGAAATTTTTCCACCACCCGCTTGATCTCGACTTCCGCGCTTTTGAGGCGTGACTGGCAGAACTCGATGAGTTCGGCGGCGCGCTGGACTTTCTCGGAGAGGTCGTGCACGTCGATCTCGCCGTGCTCCAGCGCGGCCAGGATTTTTTGCAATTCCTCGTATGATTCGCCGTATCCCGGCGACTTATCCGTTTTCTTCATGACGTCACCTTCCTTTTTCTTAAAACCGTCGCGCTGAAAAAACCGTCCCCCACCTGGGCCTCCACCTGTTGCCCCTCCCCCACATCGTCCATCCTCTTCACCAAACGGCCATTCTGAGTGATGAGACTGTATCCCCTCTCCAACAGGCGGCGGGGGTCCTTCAACCGGCATTCCTTCGCAAAAGCCGCCAGACGCTCCCGCTCTTGTCGGATTTTTTCCACCGCGTGTCGTCCGAGCTGGGCCCGGATTTGAAGAAGCCGTTCCCGGCCCATGTCCATATGACGACGGACGTTCAGCCGCAGGCCGCGGGAAGATTCCGAGAGGAAAGCGCGGTGCCGCTGGATGAGCAGCGCGGCGGATTGACGCCACTCCCGGACGCTCTCCGTCAGATCGCGGCGGCTCTCGCGCAGGAGCGCGACCGCCGTCTCCCGAACGCGGGCGGCGGTGTCGGCCAGCGC
>ERZ795054.1798-NODE-1798-length-19104-cov-5.250669_pt1 | contig 19104 bp, 18 predicted proteins | sample MGYA00375138_ERZ795054 | MGnify/ENA primary metagenome ERZ795054 (study PRJEB30183, sample SAMN05720215) | anaerobic digester metagenome | isolation source: active sludge of municipal wastewater-treating anaerobic digesters | place: USA | collected 2014-12-23 ... | reverse complement strand
CACTCGACCGGCCGCTGGTATCGGCCGCCGAGCGCGCCTCGGTCGCCCCACGCGCCGACCTGGTCGACATGGAGGGCGCGGCCGTGCTGCAGGCGTGCAGGATGTTCGGGGCGCGGTGTTATATTTTTAAAATGGTAAGCGATACTCCGGAGCATCAGAGCGACACGGAAATCGTCGAGAACATACGCTCGCTCGCCGGACCCCTGGCGGACTTTTTCGTGGAGCGGGTCTTGCCGTTCCCGGCGTAGGGGCGGTTACTCCCTGCGCGGCGCGCCGGCGGCGGGCGTATCCATCACCCCCGGCAAACCGCGGCTTCCGCGCGAGGCCGGAACTCAGCGGAATCCCACCACCAGGCTCCACGCGCGGTCCGAGAGCTTGTGCACCTTCAGCCTTTTAAACCCTGCCTCTTTAAGCCAGCCCAGGTATTCGGCGCGCGTGTAGACGTTTCCGTGCGGGCTCTGCGTGATCATGTGCAGGGCGAGCGTGGCCGAGCGGCGGTCCTCGCCTTTCAGGTTGTCGAAGACCGCGATCATGCCGCCGTCGGCAAGCCGCTCGCGCGCCATGCGGAACATCTCCGCGTTGTCCGCCGGCGACTGCCCGTGGCAGAGGTTCCCCAGGAAAACAATATCAAAGAGGCCGGACGGAAAGCGCTTCGTGGCGTCGCCGTCCTCGACCCGGATGTTCCTCACGCGGACAAGCTCTTTTCGCATAACGTCGTTGGACTCCATCAGGTCGAAGATGAGCGTGGAGAGCCCCCTGCGCGCGAATTCGCGCGCGACGGTTCCCGGCGCCCCTCCGATGTCGGCCACGCTTTTCGCCCCCGGGCGTAGCTCGATACAGCGGCGCACCACCTCCGGGGCGATCCTCTTCTTCCACGGTGAGTCCATGCCGCGGATAAAGTCATCCATCGAGAAGCCGGCGTAACTGGTTTTGTCCGGCACGCCGTGCTTCATTACATGGGGAAGCGTCCTCCATGGATTTACCAGATACATGAGGAAGCTCCAGAAGTCGCCCTCGTAATCGCGTCCGGCGCGGTCGATGAGCCTTCGCCGCGCGGAAGACGCAACCGAATAGCGTCCCGCGGTTTTTTTAAGGTATTTCATTTCGGCCAGGGCATCCAGAAGCGCGATCGTCGCGCGGCGGTCGAATTTCATCCGCGCGGAGAGGCCCTCGGCGGTGTCGGCCTTTTCGTGGAGCGCGTCGAACACCCCGAGACGAAAGGCCTGTCCGACGAAGATGAACTCCTCGAGCGATGATTGCAGTTCACGTATGTTCATGGAAACGCACCTCCGGGTTTTAATCGTGAGCGCGGATACGCCTTCTCCGCCATGGCGCGCGGCGCGGCCACGGACGCGGGCGGCCGATCACCGCTTGACTGCGTAGAGCACGATGCTCTTGGGGAAAAAATGATCGAAGAACTCCTCCACGCGCTCCATGAAACGGGAACCCATGCCGAGCGTGAGGAAGCGCCGGTAGGCGCGGGTGAACGGCTGGTCGTTCAGGTGCAGGCCCACCACACAGCGCACCATCCAGTAGATGGTGTGCAGCGAGTGTTTGAAACCGACGCCGTACACCTCGAGACCGTTCTCGCGAAGTATCGCCGCGAGACGGCGGGGAACGTACTTGCGGATGTGCCCGCCCGGCGAGGTGAAGTACTCGTAAGTGAGCGCGTCGAAGGCGAGTTCGCTGATGTAGGTCGGCACGGTGATGGCTATGCGCCCTCCCGTTTTCAGCACGCGCGCGAGCTCCCCGCAGGCGCGGTGATCGTCGCTGACGTGCTCCATGACCTCGGAGCAGATGATGCGGTCGAAGGTGCCGCCGCGAAACGGCAGGTTCAGCGCGTCGCCGATCTGGCAGAGATAGGCGCCTCTGTCGTGAGCCTGGCGGCTTGTCTTCATGTAGGCCAGCGTGTAACGCGCCTTGCGCAGTGACTCCATGTCCATGTCCATGCTGAGGACGCGCGCGCCTCGCGCGACGCACTCGAAAGAATGTCGGCCCTCTCCGCAGCCGGCGTCGAGCATGAGGTCGCCTTCCCGCACGCCGAGAAGGTCAAAGTCCACGGTGAGCACGAATGACCTCCTCGTAGACGTTCACCATTTCGCGCGCGGCGTTCTCCCAGGTGAACGTGGCGAGCACGCGCCTGCGCGCCTCCTTGCCCATTTTACGCCGCACGCCGGGGTTGTCGATGAGATAATCGATCCCCTTCGCCAGGGCCTCGGGGTCGCGCGGGGGCACGAGGTAACCGGTCTTCATGTGCTCGCCCACCACTTCGGGAAGCGCTCCTCCGGTCGCGGCGATAACCGGAACCTCGCAGGCCATGGCCTCGGCGGCCGGAAAGCCGAATCCCTCGTAGAGGGACGGGCACACCGCCACCTCGGTGCGCGAATAGAGCTCGACCAGCTGTTCGAGCGGAATCTTCCCGGTAAATGTCACGCGGTCCTGAATTCCGAAACGGTCGATCCAGCGGGGAACGTAGTTCCTGTTGGGGGCGCCTCCGTCGACTATCGTCAGGTGCACCTTGTTCTTCGTGAGGGTCAGGGCCTTCAAGAGATAGATGACGCCCTTCTTGCGGTCCTCGACGTTTCCGACGAAGATAAGGCTGTTTTTGCGCTTCTTCACACCCTTTACGGGATAGAATATGCCGGCGTCCATACCGTTATACACTACGCTCTGACGCTCCATGGGCACGCCGAAGGCCCTGTTGATCTCGCGCGCGGAGTCGTGCGACACGGTGATGATGCGGTCGAGTCTGTTCGACACGACGGCCTGCATGAGAAGCGGGTAGTAGAGGATGCGCTTCATCTTGAGGCCGAAGGTCGAGGGATACTCGAACCAGGTGCTGCGGTCGATGGACAGCGGGTGGTGCAGGGTCGAGACAAAGGGAACTCCGAAATGGTTGATGAGGAGGAAACCGTATCCCAGGCACTGGTTGTCGTGAATGATGTCGAAGCGGTGCTCTTTAAGAAGCTCCTTCAGTTTAAGGAACGCGCGGACCGAGAAGGTCTCGATCTCCGGGAAGATGCCGAATTTCGACGCCACGAACTCGTAGAAGTTGAGCGGCAGGAGGCTCGCGAACGGCTTGTTCGGTTTTATGAAATCCTTCTTCACGTTGAAGTAGTTGTGGTTGCTCACCCTGTGCAGGGTCACCCCCTCCATTTCGAAGGGATAGGGAGGCCCGACGATGGCGTGGACCTCGTGACCGAGCTTAACGAGCTCGCGCGCGACGTACATCAGGTAGATGCCCTGCCCTCCGCAGTAGGGATTGCCCCTGTAGCTCATAAGACAGATTTTCATGACCGGCTCCTGTACGACTCGATTACATCCCGGTACACCGCGAGCGTGTTCCTGGCGGCGACCGGCCAGGCGAAGTTCTCCTCGGCGCGCCTGCGGCCCTTCTTCCCCATGGAGCTCCGAAGCCCCGGATCCGCCAGGAGCTTCTCGACCGCGTCGCGAATGGCGGCGGGGTTTCTGGGCGGCACCAGTATGCCCGCGCCGTCGTCCCCCACCACCTCGGGAAGCGCCCCCGCGGTTGTGGCGACCACCGGCGTCTCGCATGCCATCGCCTCGGCGGCGGGAAGCCCGAAGCCTTCGTGGAGCGACGCCATCACCGCGACGGTGCATGTTGAATAGAGGCTGACGAGCGTCGGCAGGTCCACCTTTCCGGTGAACACGACGCGCCGCTCGAGCCCGAGCTCCCGTATCATCCCCCAGGCGGTCAGCCGCCCGGGCGGGCCCTCGTCGACTATGGTGAGCGTTACGTCCTCGGGCAGCATGGCCAGCGCCTCGAAAAGATAGCGCATGCCTTTCTTATGGTCCTCGGTGTTCCCCACGAACAGGAGAGTCCTTTCTTTTCTCGGCTCGCCGGTATTGCGGAAAGTCTCGACGTCCATTCCGTTATACACCACCGAAAGCCTGTCCGCAGGAAGACCGAAGGCCCTTCCGAGCGTCCCCACACCCTCGTTGGAGGACGTGATGACGCGGTCCAGCCGCTTGATGACGACGCGCTGCATCGAAAGCGGGTAGAAGAGCACCGTTGTCGCGAGCTCCCAGAACCCCCTGTCAATGAGGAAATCGGCCTCGCGGTCCATGGTGAGGGGATGGTGCACCGTCGAAACGATGGGCATGCCGTAGGCCCTCATGGGCAAAAGCCCCCAGCCGAGGCACTGTACGTCGTGTACGATATCGTACTTCCTGTCCCGCAGAAGCTCCTTCATTCTGAAGAAGGCGCGCAGACTGAAGGTTTCCATCTCGGGGAAGACGTGAAATCGCGTGAGAAAGTAGTCGACGAAATTCCAGGGGGAGTAAATGCGCGTCAGCTTTTCATACGGCAGACGCATGGTCCTTTCGTACCACAGGTTGAGGTTCTCGATCCTGTATACCGACGCCCACCCGTCCATCGGATCGGGATAGGGCGGCCCCACGAGCACGTCCATCTCGACGCCGAGTTTCGCGAGCTCCCTGGTGAGATGATAGAGATATATCCCCTGCCCTCCGCAGTAGGGGTTACCCCGGTAACATAAGAAAAGGACCCTCATTACATGGATTACTGTTTTTTGTCTTCCGGCAGCGTCGAGCGCGCCGATATGATCGCGATTCCCACCCAGAACACCATGCCCAGCACGACGAGCGTTACCGCCGCGGCCGGGATGGCCAGCGCCCAGTAGTTCCGCACTGAAAGTCCATAGACGAAGACGGCGGCCAGCGCCACGGTGAACAGACACAGGAAGAAAGCCTTTACTTTCGCGTAATCCTTTTTTTCCACAATTTCAGGCATAGGGGGTGCCACCTTTATCGTTAGTATCGTCCAGCCGACCCAGAATCCCGTACCGCAGATACCCAGGGCCACAAGCGATATCGGAATTGCGAGGGCGTAATACGTATACGCGTCCAGCAGGCCGATGCCGGAGATCTCGAAGGCCGATATCTCCACGAACGCGTAGTTAATGAAAAGACCCGCGAGCACCAGCGCGATGGCGCACGCGATGAAGCCGGAAATCCGTGAACGTTGCATGTGATTGTCCTGACCGTTAGAATTCTAAGACTATCTTGATCGCTCCGTCTTCTCTGTTGACCGCCATCTCGAACGCTTTCTGTATGTCCTCGAAGGGCAAAACGTGGGTGATAAGCGGGGAGACGTCGATCGCTTTTCTCAGTATCATGTCGAGCGCGAACGGATAATCGATGGAGAGGTCCGGTCCGACCGAGGCGACCATCCGGAGCTCCTTGCGGAAGAACTCGTTGAAGTTGAGCCGCGGCGCCTCCTCCAGGCAGATGCCGAAGAAGGCCACCTGGCCGTTGTGGCGCGCGAACTCGAAACAGGTGTTTATCACGGAACTCTGCTGGCCGTAGGCGTCGATGACGATGTCGGCCATCGCCCCTGAGGTTATATCGCGGATGGCCTTTACCGGATCGGTACCGGACGGATTGACCGTGTGATCCGCCCCCATACGCCGCGCGGCGTCGAGACGGTAATCCAGCGGATCCACGGCGATGACGTTCCGGGGAGAGAGGTTCTTTATGAGCGAAACGAAAAGCAGTCCCACGGGCCCCATCCCGACCACGACCACGTCCTTTTTGTAGGGGCTGTCGAGCCTGAAGACGCAGTGGGACACGGCCCCGAGAAGCTGGGTCATGAGCAGTATGTTCGTATCGCCCTGCGCCGGAAGTTTCTGGAGTCTGCCCGGGTCGGCGACATGAAATTCCTTGTACGCGTCGAGCCGCGGAGGATAATACATCACGCGATCGCCGGGTGCGAACGACGCGCTCCGCGATTCCTCGACGATTCCCATGCACTCGTGCCCCGGGTAACCGGGAGGAAAGGGATAGCCCGCCGGATTGAAGCTGTTGGCGAAATACGGGAGATCGGAACCGCAGAGCGCCGCTTTCTGAAGACGCACCAGCACCATGTTGTCGGCGACCGCGGGAATTTTCTCTTCCGTAACCTCGAACGCGCGTGGGGAGACGATCTTGGCGGATTTCATTAAAATAAACCTCGGTGAACAACGATAATCAACGGTAGGTCCGTGGCCGTAATTGTCAACATATTTTGCAATACACAGGCACCCTATAGTGTAATAAGGAATTGTATATATGTTTTACCGGTTTCAGTTTCATAAATTTTCATAAACAGAGTCGCCTCGAAGCAGACAACGGAGGGCCCTCATCCATCACGGGCCATGAACGCGCGCCGCCCGGTTTTTCCGGGCTACCCCGCGGCGGACGCCTCGCCGGTCCCGCGGTTAAAAAATATCTTGACGTCGCGTCGAGCGGAGGCTCATCATACGTCGAATCCTGAGGTTCATCAAATGAGAATCATTCCACAGCTGATCAGCGACATAAGCATCCTCAGAATAGAAGGCTCGCTTTCCAACGAGAACCTGCAGGACCTCGAGGAGGTTGTGCGCGGACTCCAGGAAAAGAAGCGAAGCATCATCCTCGACCTCTTCGAGGTCGGCTTCATCTGCAGTTCGGCGCTCAGCCTGCTCTTGAGCTCCACGAAAAAGGCCCAGAAGGACAACCTGCACTTCGTGATAGCCGGACTGAACGAAGACATCAAGAAGCTCTTCGCCGTCACCGAACTCGACAGACACCTGGTGCTCTTCGACAGCCTCGAGAAAGCGACCGAGCATCTTGAAAAAGGCAAATAGATCCGCGCCGTCCGCACTTCCGGTACCCACGGCATCATGAAAATCATAGCCTGCCTCGGCAACCCCGGCAAAAAATACCGTAATAACAGGCACAATATCGGCTTTCTGCTGGGGGAATCGATCGCCCGCCTGGCGTCCCTCGCTCCCGGAAAAAAGCAGTTCTCCGCCGCTGCCGCGACAGGCACGATAGCGGGAGAGGCGGTTCTCTTTCTCTTCCCCGACACCTTCATGAATAACAGCGGCGTCTCCGTCCGTGCCGCTCTCGACTACTACCGCGAATCCGCCGATAATCTCATAGTCATACACGACGAGATCGAACTTCCTTTCGGCGAGGTGCGGACAAAATTCGGCGGCGGCCACAAGGGGCACAACGGACTGCGCTCCATCATTCAGCACACGGGCACGGCGGATTTCCATCGTATCCGATTCGGAGTCGGCAGACCGCCGCACCCTGACATGGCGGTGGCCGACTACGTGCTTTCCGACTTCACGTCGGACGAACTCGCGCGCATCGATGAGACCGTACCCGGCGTATTCGACGAGCTCGTTCGACTGATCGAAGCCTGATCCGAACCTTTCACCTGATCGCGAATATGCCTTGACGGGACCGTTACGATGGCCCCAGAATAGGCGGCGCACTATACGAAGAATGAACGCGTCGCGCGTGACCGGAGGTTCCCATGAAAATACTCGTTCCGATCGCGGAGGGCTTTGAGGAGATCGAGGCCGTCACGATACTCGACGTGCTGCGCCGCGCGGGCCTCGATACCACCGCCACGAACGTCGGGGGCAATCCGGTACGCGGCTCGCACGCCATCGCCCTCACCGCTGACGAGCCGCTTTCGGGCCTGGACCCGGCGGATTTCGCCTCCATAGTCCTGCCGGGGGGCATGCCCGGCAGCGAGAACCTGCGAAAGAGTGAAACGGTCATATCGTTCATCCGCGACATACACGGAAGGGGGGGTGTCGTGGCGGCGCTCTGCGCGGCGCCAATGGTGCTGGGACACGCCGGGGTGCTGGAGGGAAAGAAAGCTACCTGTTATCCCGGTTTCGAGGGGACGATGAAGGGCGCGACCTCGACGGGCGCTCCCGTCGAGGTCGACGGAACCATCATCACCGGCAGGGGCCCCGGCTGCGCCATCCCCTTCGCGCTCGCGGTGGTCGAGGCGCTCGCCGGAAAAACGATGATGAAGGAACTGCGTGACGCCATGCAGGTATACTGGATGTAGCCATGGCACTTGAGACAGGAAAGAAGAGCGTATTCAAAGCCGGCGCCTACATCTATGTAGAGGGCGACGAGGATCCCAACGACATTTTCATCGTGGAAAAGGGAGAGGTCGGCCTCCACGGCAACAACGACCGGATCAAGCTTCACAAACCGCTCGTGCGCCAGGGAGAGGTGTTCGGTTTCACGTCAACACTCTGCAGGCGCCCGCGCATGGAATCGGCCATAGCGCGCAGGGACTCGGTAATCATCACACTCAAGCGCGAGCGTTTCATCGAACTCGTCCAGCAGAACCCGAAGGTGGCGATCAAGATCCTGAACTATTTCGCCAACGAGCTTCGCACCTACAACGAGATGATGTTTTCGCTCGACCCTCCCGACGACGACTTCATTCCGGACGAGACCAGGCTCTTCGACCTGGCCAGGCACTACCGCCTGGCCGGCAGGCCGGATTACGCGCGCCACATCATCGAGAGCTGCGCCCGGCAGTACCCGGACGGCGCGCATGCGGGCGAGGTGCGCGCGATGCTCGAGGAGATGCGCGGATCGAACGCGCCGGCGCCGGCGGGGCCCATCGTCAACGGCTCCTCCCTCGTCTACCGCGACGGACAGATGATCTTCGCCGAGTTCGAGAAGGGCGAAGACCTTTTCGTCATTAAGGAGGGAAGGGTAAAGATCGTCAAGGTCGGGAGCGGACAGGAGATCCTGCTCTCCGTCCTCAAGGACGGCGATATCTTCGGCGAGCTGGCGATCATCTCGAACAAACCGCGCAACGCGACCGCGCTCAGCATGGGCACCACCACCCTTCTCTCGATCAAGAAGGACAATTTCGCCGAGATCCTGGGCAAATCGGCCGCCATGGCCAGCAAGATATTCATGGCGATAAGCCAGCGCATTTGGTTCACCTACATCCGGCTCGAGTCGAAGGTCTACGCTCACCCCATCACGAGGATTTACGCGTTTCTGGAAAACAAGCTGCTTGAAGACCGCGTATCGCTGAAGAGCACCAAGCCCGTTACGCTCACCTTCGGAATCGACGAGCTCCTTCGCATGTCGGCCATTCCCGCCGCGCAGGGCGAAAAGGCCATGGGAGTGCTTCTTGACGATCCGAACCTTGAGTTCAACTTCGGCCAGGTCTTCATCGACAACCCGAGCGTGCTCTCGACAAAGGCCAAGTTTTACCGCTCCCGCGACCACATCGCCTCCTGGGACGATGATGCCCCGTCCAGAAGGGAGGCCCGGCGCGTGAGCGACGAGACGCGCGAAACCGCCGAAGAGACGGTCCCCGAAGAGACCGGCATGCCCGAGGAGAGGACCGGCCGGAACGACGCGCCGGAATACGCCGATGGGGCCGACGCGCCGGTCGGTGAAACCGGGCGGGACGACTCCCTCAGGCTTCCCTCGGAGGAAATAAACTTCGATTGAGGGCCCTTCGGCCGGCGCCGCGCCGCATATGACATATTAACCTATATGTGTTGTTATATAATATGTCACCACACTTAAAAAATAAAACATTATATTTTTAGATGTTATTCTTGACATAATCATCACTTTTCCTCCAATCACAGCGGTGCGCTCGCGCCACCCGCCCGGGGTGGCTTTCGACGCCCGGATCAAACCTCACACCGGAAGGCGTTATGGACAATCTCTACGATTTTTACATCTCCCGTCGTGACGCGTACGGCGAGAGGATACTTTTCGATAACCGAACCACGTACGCCGGGGCGGTTGAGGCCGCCATGGCGAGGGCGGCCTTCCTCCGGAGGAAGGGCCTGGGCAAGGGCGATGTTATCGGGATTCTGGCGGGCAACTCCGCCGACTGGTGCGTAACCTACATGGCGATAACCTCGCTGGGGGCGATCGCGCTTCCACTGGACACCACCCTCGCCCCGGCGGACTACGCGCGGATGCTCGGCGAGGTCAGGGCGAAGGCGGTGTTCGTCTCCGGGGACTTCCGCGGTCTGGTGCGCGGCGTTCCCGTTTTCGGCGTTGAGGCGGGCCGCTCGACCGGCGACCCCCGCGGCTTCCGGCCCGCGAGGGTGAGCCCGGACCACACGGCGTCGTACCTCTTCACCTCGGGCACGACGGGCAGGGCGAAGGTCGTGGCGCTCTCGCACGCCAATCTCTTTAAAACGGCCATCGCGACGTCCGAATACCTGGGACTGAACGAGAGGGACCAGCTGCTGTGCATCCTCCCGCTCTATCACGCCTACGCTTTCGTCGCCAATTTCATCGGTCCCTTCGCCGCCGGAAGCTCTCTCGTGTTCCAGCCCTCACTCAAGGGCCCGGACATCATGCGAAGTCTCGCCGAGAACCGCATCACCATCTTCCCCGCGGCTCCTCAGTTGTGGGAGCTTTTTCTGGACGGCATCCTGAACCGGGTGAAGGCCGACTCGCTCTTTAAATACCGCTTACTGCTTTTCATGCTCGCCGTGGCGCCGGCCCTTCGCGCGATGGGCCTGTCCGCTGTTCCGCGCCGGGTGTTCGCTCCGGTGCGTGCCCTCTTCGGCGGCTCCATGCGCTTTTTCATATCAGGGGGAGCGCCGCTCAAACGGTCTTATTTCAACCGATATAACCGGATGGGCCTCACGGTGATCGAGGGCTACGGCCTCACCGAAACCACGGGGCCCGTGTCGATCTCTCACCCCGATGACAACCGGGCGGGTTCGGTCGGTCCGCCGATGCCGGGCAACGAGGTGAGGGTGAAGAACGTCAACGCCGACGGAATCGGCGAGCTGTGGATCCGCGGCGACGCGGTTATGAAGGGTTATCACCGGAATCCGAAGGCGAACGCGGAGGCTTTCGACGCCGAGGGCTTTTTCAACACGGGCGACCTGGGGCGCGTCGACGAAGGAGGCCGGATCCACGTCACCGGCCGCTTGAAAAACGTGATCGTCCTGGACTCGGGGAAGAACGTGTATCCCGAAGAAATCGAGGAAACCCTGAAAACCTCCGAACACATCGCGGAGGCCGCCGTCTTCGGGCGCGCGGCCGGCGGAAGGGAAACGGTCTTCGCGGTGGTCGTTCCGGGCGTCAGGAGCGCGGGCGCGTTCGAGCTCATGGCTTCCGAGATCGCCCGCCTGAACGCCGGCCTTCCCCCGCACAAACGGGTTATGGGTTTTGCCGTATCGTTCGACCCTCTTCCCCGCAACTCGACGCGCAAGGTGCTTCTCAACGAGGTGCGACGCACGCTCGACCTGGGCGATTACCAGACCTCGGCAGCCGGCGCGCCGGTGCTCAGAAAAGCGCTTGCGGGGATCACCGCGCGCGACCGGGAGATCGTGGAGGCGCTGCGGGAAGCGCTCGGCGTGGAGACGCTCTACGCCGGCTCCACGCTCGCGGACTTCATGATCGATTCGCTGGGGATGATCGAGCTCGTGGTGCGCCTGGAGGAGAAGCTCGGCATCGAGATAGAACCGGAGAGGCTTCGCGCGGCGCGGACGCTCGAGGATATCCTGGCCCACCTTTCATCCTGCCCTCCTCGCAAGGGGCCCCCCATCGACAAGACCATCCTCCACGGGGAAATCAGCACCCGCGCCGCGGTCTTCCGCAATCCGCTGAACGAGCTGTTCCTGCTCGCGGTGCGCGCGGTCTCGCGCCTCTGCTGGGGACTGCGCGTCGATAACGGCGAGCGCCTGGCGGCCGATAACGCCGTCATCATCGCCAACCACCAGTCGAATCTCGACGTTCTGTGGATACTCTCGTCCCTGCCCTACCGCTCGCGCCGGAACGTGTACCTCATCGGGAAGAAGGAGCTCTCGTTCCTCAAATACGTGTTCGTCGGCGCGCCGGTCATATTCGTGGAGCGGGGCGGCAACGTCATCCCGACGCTGAAGGCGGGCGCCGATCTGCTCAGGCAGGGCAAATCGCTCGTCATCTTTCCCGAGGGAACGCGCGGCCGCGACGGGAGCATGGGAGAGTTCAGGACGGGCGCGGCCTACCTCGCGAAAAATCTGGGGAAAAAAATCGTACCGGTGGCCATCCGCGGATCCTTCGAGATTCTGCCGCGCGGGAAGATCGTTCCGCGCCTGTTCTCCGGCGCGCGGGCGCGTCTTTCGGCGGGCCGCCCCATCGATCCGTCGCGCTACCGGAGCGTTGAGGATCTCAACGAGGCGATGCGCGACGCGATCGCCCGGCTGCTGCAGGGCTGAGGGCCGCGCGCCTCAGCGCAGGAATTCGTCGGGGTCCATGGCCTTGCCGCCGCGGCGCACCTCGAAATGCAGGTGGTTGCCGGTTGACATGCCGGTGGAGTTAACCGTGCCTATAAGGTCGCCCTTCTTTACCCGCTGCCCCGGGGTAACCAGTATCTTCTCGAGGTGGGCGTAGTACGAGGAAAGCTCCTTCTCGTGCTCCAGTATGATCAGGTTGCCGTAGCCGTTGTTGTTGTAAGCGGCCGTTTTCACCACGCCGTCGGCCGTCGCGGTTACCTTCGTACCCTTCGGCGCGAAGATGTCGATGCCGCTGTGAAAGCTCTGGCTTTTCTTCGTTACCGGGTGCACGCGGTAGCCGAATTTGCTGGACACCTTGCCGGTGGTGGGGACGGCGAATTCGCGCGTTCCCGCGGCCGTTACGGGCGCCTCCTCTTTCGGGCCCGAAGCGGAGGCTGCCGGCTCCTTCTTCTGTAGTAAGCCGCCGAATATCCAGCCCTCGGACCCGTTCGATCGCCGGACCCGGAACCACGGACGCTTCTTGCCGCCGATGGTTTCCATCTCCCGCGACTGCTCGAGCACCTCCACTCGTTCCGCGAAATCGAACTTTCCGATCACCGAACCCGCGCTCGAGCCCGCGTCGCGCATGCGGACGTCGGAGTCGGCCACGTAGGCGTAAAAGGCCTCCGCGGCCTTCCTTTCAGCCGGCGGGGCCGCCTTTTTTACCGGGCGCCCGGCGGGCTTTTCCCTCGCCAGGTACGCCGAGAAGATCCATCCCTCCTCGCCGCCGGCGCGGCGCACCAGGAGCCACGGCCCACGCACGCCGTCAACGGTGTCCATTTCCTCCGACTGGAGCAGAAGCTCCACCTTTTCGCCGAATGCCGCCTTCCCCAGCGCCGCGGCCCTCAGGCCCGCCTCGGCACGATAGGCGACGTCGTCGAGCAGATAGGCGTATTCCCTCGGCGGGACCTTTTTGGACGTGTGGATCTGATCGGTGGCCTTGATGTCGCTTACCGCCTCGATGTCGATGGGAACGTCGATCTTCGTGGAGCTCCCCTGCTTCAGCCGGCCGTTTATCTCGCCGATGAACTCGCGCATTTTTCTGAGAATCGCCTCTTTCTTCTCGATGTCCGAGGCGTACTGCTGTTTCACCATGTCGCGGTTGTCTTTCAGCTGGCGGTTGTAGAATTCCTGCGCGGAGGCGGACTGGATCATAAGCGCGAGGAGCGCGAACAGTATCGGCGAACGGTATATCATCGGTGGTACCCCCTCCCGGTTCGTTGCGCCGCCCGATACGCCGGCGCGGCGGGCATACGGATACCATATTTTCAACCGCCTGTCCACAGGTTTTCGCGCGCGGCGACCCCGGGACACAACAAGTTCTTGACAAGCCTGCATTATAACAGATAGTCCTATTTGTCTCATTAAATTGGAGCTTTACAACGCCGGACAGCGGCTGACGTACGTGCAGCAACATCATCTAAAATCATACCACAATCGCGAGGTACATCATGGAAGTCAAACTCCCCTGGGGCGGCGGCACACTCGGCGTCACCGTACCCGACACGTGGACCCTGCACTACCCGAAGGCGGAGGGTAAGCCCGAGAAGGCCCCCGCCGACGACCTCAGGCTCGTAAAGGCGGCGCTGGCCGGACCGGTTAAATCCACACCCATCGAAAAGATGAAACTGAAGGGGAAAAAGGTCGTCATAGTCGTCGACGACAACACCCGCCCCACGCCGGCCGACCGCTTCTTCCATCTCGTTCTGGCGGCGCTGGCCAAAACCGGCGTTTCGATGAAGAACGTCATCTGCATCCCCGCGCTCGGCATCCACACACCGATGACCGAAAGCGAAATGGCCCTCAAGGTGGGCGCCAAAAACCTGGCGAAGATCAAATGGGAGAACCATCACGCCTTCGACCGGGACCGAAACCACTACTTCGGCGAGACCCGACGCAAAACGCCGGTGTGGCTTAACAGACATCTCGCCGACGCCGACCTCATCATCTCGATCGGCATGGTCGAGCCCCACCTGTGGGCGGGATTCGGCGGCGGGCTGAAAAACATCCTTCCCGGCGTGGCCTATTTCGAGACGATCGGCATCCATCATTCCATCATCGCCGAGCCGCCGTACCTCTTCAACCGCGTCGGCATGATGCCCGAGAAGAACTCCTTCCGCCAGGACCTGGAGGAGATACGCGGACTCATCAAGGCGCCCGTATTCTGCCTGAACGTTTCCATCGACCATAACCGGAAGATCACCGCGGCCTTCGCGGGCGACCCGATCGCCTGCCACCGGGAGGCGGTGGCCTTCAACAACCGCACGAGCGGCCTTCTCTGCGACCGGAAGATGGACGCGATCATCGTGAACTCCTATCCAATGGATATAAACTTCAAGCAGGGAATGAAGTGCGTGGGCAACTCCCTCCCGGCGCTCAAACCCGGCGGCGCGGTCATCGCCTTCATGGTGGCCGAGCGCGGCGTCGACGACATCAAGGTGCCCGAGGAGGGCAAGCCGCTCTGGCTGGTAAAGACGATCCTGCGCACGATCGGGCCGTCGCGCGTGATGGGTTTCCTTGAAAAGATCAAAAAGGGCCTCAACGTGGAGGAGAAATTCCTGACGTACTACTCCATGCAGCTCATGCGCCAGTACGACCTCTACTTCCACGTGCCCACGCTGAGCGACGACGAGATAAAGAAGTTCGGCTTCTTCGTCCACGCCCGCTCGCCGCAGGAGATCGTGGACATCGCCGCCAGAAAAATCGGAAAGCGCGCGCACGTCGCCGTCTTTCCGGAGGGCGGCGCGACGTTCCCGATCGTCCGCGAATGAGGCGCTCGTGATCATCGACGCGCACACGCACCTCGGCGACATACTGCGCGAGGGAGGAGGGGCCCTTATCGAAAGGACGGGGGTGATGAAACGGCGTATCTTCGACCCCGTCTCGATCTCCGAGTCCATGCTGCACCGCGACATCGGCCTTAACCGCGCCTTCGAGCGGCTTCTCGAGCGCTGGGTGGTGAACGCGGAACAGGCGCGCAACGCCACCGCGACGCTCGAGAACATGACGCGCTCCATGGACGAGGACGGAATCGACTATTCCGCGGTAATGCCCATTCCTCCGTACGTGTACTTCGACGATCTGGCCCGGGCGCACAGGCGCGAGAGGCGGCTCATCCCGTTCACCGGGCTCGACTACACGGCGGAGGACCCGTCCGGCCGCCTGGAACGCGACGTGGCCGCGGGCGCACGGGGCCTCAAGCTCCACCCCATCATACAGCGCGCCGCCCTTACCGACCGGCGCACGCTGGAGGGAGTGGAGCGTTTCGCCTCCTTCGGCCTTCCGGTGCTCTTCCACTGCGGGTACACATCGTACTTCCATAGCGCCGAGGCGCACCGGCAGGACACCTCGCTCGGCGCGATAGCCCACGCGCGGAAACTCGCCGGGTCCTTTCCATCGGTGCGCTTCGTCGCCGGGCATTCGGGCCTCTTCGAGGTGCGCGAGACGATCGAGCTCCTCGCGCCGCTTCCGAACGTATACGCCGAGATATCGTTCCAGCCGCCGGCGGTCATACGCCGGCTGGTGAAGGCCTTCGGGCCGGACCGCGTTATCTACGGCTCGGACTGGCCCTGGGGAAGCCGCCGCACCGCGCTCGCGTCTGTGCGCGCCGCGTGCCGCGGGGACGCGCTCCTGGAGCGCGCGATCCTTGGAGGGAACGCGTCGGCGCTGTTCGGAATTCCGGCCGCCTGACGCCGTACGCGCCGGCCCGAAAATTTCGCAACCCGCGGCGGCCCCGGCCTGTCGTTGTTTACGGGACGCACCATCGACCGACCATCGGAGAAACACCGCAATGACCATACGCGAACCCTTCTCATCTCTCTCGCACCTGGCGGGGGCCGCGGCCGCCCTGGCCGGAACCGTCATTCTCGCCGTCGTCACTCGCGGCAATACCGGAGCGCTGATAACCTCGCTGGTGTACGGCCTCTCGGCAACGCTCCTTTTCACCGCGAGCGGAATATACCACGCGGCGAAGACCGGGGAGAACGGCACCTCGGCGCTGCGAAAGCTGGACCACTCGGCCATCTTCGTGATGATCGCCGGCACCTACACTCCGGTGACCTACGCCTATCTTTCGGGCGCCTGGGCCTGGAGCATCATCGCCGTGCAGTGGGGACTGGTGGTCGCCGGGATCGCGATCACGCTTCTCTGGATAAAGCGGCCGCGCGGAATCACCGCCGCCGTGTACGTGGCGATGGGCTGGGTCGCCGTCGTGGCGATAAAGGAGCTTTTAAACTCGATGCCGGCGCGCGCCCTGGTCCTCATGCTCGCCGGGGGGCTCGCTTACACGGCCGGCGCCGTGATCTATGCCATTAAAAAACCCGACCCCCTGCCGGGGAGGTTCGGGTTCCACGAGATCTTCCACGTATTCATACTGGCCGGCGCGCTCTTCCACTACTTTCTGGTGCTCGACGCCGTGCGCGGCGTGTGAGGCGGGCTATTTTCCGCCGCAGTCGCCTTTTTTTTCCAGGTAATCCTTGAAACTCACGTGCTGGAGATAGCACTCGCTCTTTATATACGACAGAAGCGGCAGAAAGGTATCGGTCTTTATGTAGCCCGGTATCTGGGTGATGATTTCACCGTTGTGGTCGACGAAGACGATGGTGGGAAGTCCCCGTACGCCCATCATGGCCGCGAAATCCGCGGGCTTGAGGCTCTGACCGTTAACCGATATCGGCTTTGATGATTCCATGTCTATCTTTATGGGAACGAAGTCCTCGGAAAGCTTCTTCACCACGCCGGCGTTCGCGAACGTATCCTTCTCCATGACCACGCACCAGTGGCACCACGAGGCGTAAAAATCGATCACCGCGGGCTTCCTCTCGCTCCGGGCGATCTTCATGCCCTCCTCGTACCCCTTCCACTGGACGCCGCCCCCGGGCGCGCCCTGTCCCCCGCACGCGGGGAAGGCGAAAATGACGAGCAGTACGGCGACGGCAACACGTATGCGCATGGCGATTCTCCTTGATCGTTATATGTCATCCATTTCCTCCGCGCCCGGCGCCGCGCGCGGAGGTTCGTCTCCCTTCAGAGGAAGGCCTTCCCCTCGCCCCTGTACGTCTTCGCCCGGCCGACCACCCGGTCTCCCCTTACCAGAAGGAGCTCGTTGAAGCGCTCGCACAGCTCGCCGGCCTTGGCGTGCTGGAATACTACCGGGTCGCCGATGGAAAGCGGCGGGCAGTCTTCCGGCAGCGCGAGAGGCGTCTGCACCTCGCCCGCAGCCTCGAGCGGAAGCAGACGGAGCCCCGCGGGCAGGACCGGCGAGGGCAGCTTGTCCGGACCCATCGCGCCCGAGGCGACATACCCGCCCCCCAGACAGGTCACCATGCCCTTCGCCGGAACGCGCACCACCTGCACGGCGAAAAACGCCGAGGGACGGAAGCTGACCTCCTTGAAATGATGAAACAGCCCCGAGCAGTAGAAGGCCGAGCCGGCCGTCACCTCGGAGAGGCGCGGGTCTTTACCCGACGAAACCAGGCTTCCGCTGCCCCCGCCGTTGACGACCCGAAGCTCGAGCCCCTCGGAGCGGAGCGCGTCGACGACGTCGTCGCGCCGCGCGGTGAGCTCGCGGACCGAGGCCTTCTTTACAAGACGCATGAGCGCGTTTTTTACCGCCGCGCCCGGGAGGTCGTCGTTCAACCCGGCGATATGTCCTTCGTATCCCATGATCGAATCGATCTTCACCCAGTCGAGGTTTTTCGCCGCGCGCGCAAGTTGAAGCGCCTGCTCCACCGTGCGTACCGGGCTGCGGCGCAGCCCCAGGTGCACCGGCGCGCCGAGCGGGCGGTAGGCCATGTCCACCTCCAAGCACGCTCGAAGACGCGCGCGGGCCCTTTTGCCGGCGGCGTTCAGTATCGCAAGGTGCTCGAGGCTGTCGACCATCAGCGCGACGGTCTTTTTCGCCTTTGTCAGCCTGACCAGGAGTTCCACGTCGGATGCCCGCACGCTCGGGTAGGCCACGATGATGTCGTCGAAGCCCCTGTCCGCCAGAAAGGCCGCCTCCTCCATCGTAAAGCCGAGGATTCCCCGGTATGCCGGCCCTCCGCGCTTGAACACCCGCCTGGTGAGCTCCACGCAGCGGATGGACTTGGTGCCCACGCGGACGCTCTTGCCGGTCGAGCGCTGCGAGGAGGCGACATAGTCGACATTGGCGTCGAAGGCGTCGAGATCGACGAAGGCGGCGGGCAGGCGCTCGTTCTTCAGCGCCTCGCGGTAGCGGACGTAATCGTCGTTGGGAAAGGGCATCATACGCGCCGCCTCAGAAGCTCTCCCCGCGCTCGGGATCGAGTCGGGCGACGCGGGTTTCTATCAGGCCGATGTCGTACGACGAGCCGCACTCGGGGCAGATGAATATCACCCGCATGCCCTCCTTCTCCTTTCGAAACGAGGCGTGGAACCCGCGCGCGTATCCGCAGTTCGGGCAGACGCGGAATTCGTCCATTGCCGTACCTCCGTGGCGGTTGCCTTGTGCCGTATCTTCACCATACACGCGCGGGAAAATCCAGCATTATTTGCGCGCCAAAAAACCTTATTGACTGATATCGCCGGTACGGGCATATAGTTGTCTTTCACCACCGCCGCCGGTGCGGCCGCAACAAGGAGAACAAGATGGACGAGAAGACCGTATGGATCGATTTCGAAACCGCCGAGCGCTTCATGATCGACGTGCTCGAGGGAGCGGGAGTTCCCGCGCACGACGCTAAAATCGTGGCCGAGGTGCTTATAACCGCGGACAAGCTCGGTTTCGATTCGCACGGCATGAACCGCCTCAAGCCCATATACTACGACCGCATCAAGGCCGGTATACTGAACCCCGTAACGAAGATCGAGGTGGTGCGCGAGGCGCCCGCCGTGGCGGTCATCGACGGACACGACGGCATGGGCCATGTCATCTCCAAAAAGGCGATGAGGATGGCGATGGACAAGGCCAAGACCTACGGCATCGGCATGACCGCGGTGCGGAACTCCTCACACTACGGCATCGCGGGCTACTACGCGCTCATGGCCGTGCGCGAGAACATGATCG
>ERZ795054.1789-NODE-1789-length-19153-cov-4.728506_pt1 | contig 19153 bp, 15 predicted proteins | sample MGYA00375138_ERZ795054 | MGnify/ENA primary metagenome ERZ795054 (study PRJEB30183, sample SAMN05720215) | anaerobic digester metagenome | isolation source: active sludge of municipal wastewater-treating anaerobic digesters | place: USA | collected 2014-12-23 ... | reverse complement strand
CTGGCGGCGAAGGCCCATCTCCAGAAGCGCAACTTTATCAAAAGATTGCTTTCATATGGAGAAGCGGGCCCGCTTTCCATTCTGGCGATGAACAAGGACGGAGCGCCCTATCTCCGCTTGGAAAAGACATCCTATTTTATAGGTTTGTTGGGACTCAATGAACTAATCCAAATTCATGTGGGAAAACAATTACATGAATCCGGCGAAGCCATGGCTGTCGGCTTAAAAGTCGTTGCTTTCCTGAAAGAGAAAGCCGACCAACTTTCCCGGGATCACGGCTTACGGATCATTCTGGAGCAGTCTCCCGCCGAAACCACTGCATACCGGTTTGCAAAGCTTGATTTACGGTATTTTTCACCGGAAGCGGGAAGGATTGTTAAGGGTGATTTATCGAAAGGCGAAATTTTTTATACCAACTCCACTGATTTGAATGTATCCTCGATTCACCCCCCCCTTGAACGGTTGCGGTTGGAGGGGACTTTCCATCCTTTTTTCGGCGGCGGGGCGATTTCCCACCTCTGGCTCGGAGAAACGGGGCCGTCCGGGGCAACACTTGCAGAACTGGTCGTTCACGTATACCGCCAATCCACTTGCCGTGTTGTGACCTTTTCCCCGGAGTTTACGATCTGTTCGGTATGCCGGTCAATTCGACGGGGATTACAGCAGAAGTGTGACACCTGCAACACCGATACCGTGGATTCCATCGCCCGCATTACCCAATATTTCAGCAGAACATCCGGCTGGAATCGTGGTAAAATAGGCGAATTAAAGACCCGTTATCGGTACACGTCTTCTTCATTTAACGGAGATTTATAAATGCATCGGCATCACGTGGAACGAAAAATGATGATGAATTGTTTCGGATTAATTAAGAAAATGGCGATTCTGTTTTTCTTGTCGGGGGTGATTTGCCTTTCGTTTGTCACCCCGGCTCGCGCCGAACTGACGATCGAGGATGAAAAGAAACTGGGACAGGAATTTTATGACAAGATGGCCAAAAATGATTTCCTGATCCAGGAAAAAAGGATGAATGACTACATCACGAAAGTCGGGACGACGGTATTGAATTCCGTAAAAAATCCCCTGTTTGATTATCGCTTTTCCATAGTCAAAGATTCGTCGGTTAATGCATTCGCAACACCGGGCGGATACGTGTATGTGAATCGGGGATTGATTGCCCTGGTTGATACGGAAGGGGAACTGGCGGCGGTTCTGGCCCATGAAATTGCGCATGTGAACGCCCGGCATATCGCCGATATGGTTAATAAAGCCACCAAAGTCAATATTGCGACATTGCTGGCCGTGATCGCCGGCGCTTTTCTGGGGGGGGGAGGCGATCTGTCGGCGGCCCTGATGGGATTTTCTCTGGCCGCGTCACAGACAATGGCGCTCAAGTACAGCCGGGATAATGAGGAAGAGGCCGATCGGTACGGGATGACCTATCTCGTCAAGGCCGGATATAAAGCGGACTCTTCATTAAATGTTCTTAAAATGATGAGACGTTATGAATTCTATTCCAGTACGGTTCCATCCTACTTCATGACGCATCCGGGGACGGATGACCGGATTCGCTACATCGATGGTCTGCTCGAGACGACTTACGCCAAAAGCGGAGGAAAAGATGAGATTGTCGGCCCTTTCGGGAGGATAAAGGCCGTGCTGATGACGGGCGGAAGTGATGTGGAATCCAAGATCAGATATTTCGAAAGCGAGGTCAGGAAGAATCCCCAGAATGTTGATATGCTGTATGGACTGGGTGTGGTTCAGGCGAGAAAAGGCCTCTACGGCGAATCGCTTGTGACGTTCAAACAGGCCCTGCTTCTGGCGCCTGCGGATAAAGAAGTATTGCGAGACATCGGGGTGGATTACTTTAAATTAGGGCAGTATCCTGAATCCATCGATTATCTGATGAAGGCCTATAAAATAGATCAGACGGATATAAAAACGCTGGCCTATCTGGGCAATTCCAATGAGGCTATGGGTTTTTATGAAAAAGCAATCGAATATTTTCATGCCCTGGAAGCATCAGAACTGGATGACGAAGAAATTTATTACAGCATAGGCATGGTTTACGGTAAACTCAAGGAAATGGGGGACTCCCATTATTATTTTGGGATCTATTTCAAAAAGCAAAAAAAGACCGAAACGGCCCTTTTTCACTTTAAGGAAGCCCTGAAATATTACCCCATGAATAATCCCCGCTATCAGGATATCGATAGGGAAATCAGACAGTTATCCGGCGAAGCGGATGCGAAGAAAAGATCTGACGGGAAAAAAAGGAACTAAACTTCCGGTTCTCTGTGTTGCCAGTCTGACAACTCCCGGGTGGCATAATCCAGGTGAATCTTTTCCTGAAGAAAGAGATGAAAGAGGTCTGCATCGATGTGGTGGTCTTCCGCCATGTGCGCCATGATCCGGATCGCATCGTTGAGTGTGTTCCCTTGCTTATAAGGACGGTCGGTCGCCGTCAGGGCCTCAAAAATATCCGCCAGGGCGAGGATGCGGGCCTGAAGGGGCAACTGGTCCCCTGTTAAACCTTGGGGATAGCCGGTGCCGTCTAACCTTTCATGATGGCTGGCGGCGAGAAAGGGAACATTCTTGAATTTCTTGGGGAAAGGCAATTTTGAAAGCATGCCGTGGGTGATTGCCGCATGGCTTTCAATGATCGCCCGCTCTTCATCGGTCAAGGTGCCCCGGCGGATGCTTAAATTATAGATTTCGTTTTCCGTCAAGAGTGGTCTGAAACCATCCTTGTCCTGCCATTGCCAATCCGAAGCGGCACGCAAACGATCCAATATCTCGTTGTTTATTTCATCAATGCCCAGGTTGATTTTTTCAATAAACTGAAACAGATCATCATAAGGTGCTTCCGTAGGATCCTCTTGGGTAGGAATAGGATCGGTTTCTGTGGCCTGAAGGCGTGCGAGGGTTCGTTTCAAGGCGGCAAGCTCGCGATCCCGTTTCATAATTTCCATACGGGTCTTAATCAATTCAATCCGGTCGACGATGGTTTCCAGTTTGGTTGACTTATTGACGATATGTTCCGGTGTGGTGATCTTGCCGACGTCATGGAGCCACGCCGCGATGCGGAGTTCAGAAAGTTGCTCCGGCGAGAAAAAACAATCGGCAAAAGGTCCCTCCCGGACAGCATTGATCCGGTCCGCGATGATCAAGGTCAAATCCGCCACACGGCGGACATGGCCTCCCGTATAGGGGGACTTTTCGTCAATCGCGGTGGCAATGGTTCTGATGAACGAATCGAGAAGCTCTTCCAAACTGTGGATCAGAATTTTATTGGATAGGGCGACGGCAGCCTGGGAGGCCAAAGACTCCGTTATCTGCTGTTCCTGCCGGGTAAAGGCGCGAATTTCACCTGTCGCCGGAACTTGGGCGTTGAGCAGCTGGAGAACACCGATCATGTCATTGTCATGATTTTTCAGGGGCACCACGAGCATGGAAGTGGAGCGGTAACCTGTTTGTTCGTCAAATCTACGCGTGCCTTCGAAATTGAATCCTGTGGCATGATAAACATCATCAATATTGACCACGTTCCCCGTCAGGGCGGCATAAGCCGAAACATTTGTGTAATTCGGGCTATCATCCGGATTCTTCAACTGTACAGGGGGCCAACTGATCTTTTCCCCTGTGCCGCCCATGCGGATTTGCAGTTTGTCGTTCTGTACAATGGCGAAGACCAGTGCCATTTCATCCTCAGACGTGACATAGAGGGTTCCGCCGTTGGCGTTGGTCAATTTCTTTGCCTCGTCCACGATCATTTCCAGGAGGCGGTCAATATTTTTTTCTGCAGAAAGGGCCGAACCAATTTTGGTCAACCGAGAGATGAGTTCTGCCGCATCTCGATCCGATGTTTCTGAAATGCCTTGATTGAAGTCGGAGACGGTCACGCTGTCGGTGTCAACGCATCCGGGAAGATCGGTTTTCTTTTTATGCTTTGGCATATGTCCGTCCTGAGGAACAAGATCCTAATCACGGATGATGACCTGTTTGACATAAGCGCTCAATTCATCCTTGAGCGCACCGAGTTCGCTTGGAGACAGGGGTTTCCGGTCAAGGTAACGTGTATCCAGAGTTTTCGAGGGGACGAAGTTCTGCAGGACAAACAGACGGGCGCCCCGGACCAATTCGCCCATGGCCTGAATATCTCCCGCAGAGAGGAGATCTTTGACGAGAGTCGTTCGAAATTCGTAATCGACGGTGGCGCCCATGATGGTCCGGATACTGTTTTCGATTTCGTCTTTATCGACGTTTACCCGACAGACCCGGTCATAGCGGTGTAAGGGTCCTTTGATGTCCATGGCGATATAATCGAGAAGATTGCCTTCGATCAACGACCGGATCATGGCCGAATGGGATCCGTTGGTGTCCAGTTTGATCAGGTAACCAAGGTCGCGGACTTTGCGGATGAATTCCGGCAGCCCTTCCTGAAGCGTCGGTTCTCCGCCGGTGATCGTTAAGGCGTCCAGCTTGCCGATTCTTTTTTCCAGAAAGGCCAAGACATCTTCTTCCTCAATACAGGGACCGTATAACTTCTCGCTGACCAGCTCCGGATTGTGGCAATAGGGGCAGCGAAAATTGCATCCCTGCAAAAACACAATCGCAGAGATTTTCCCCGGAAAATCGATCAGGGAGACTTTGTGTAGACCGCCGATATTCATCATCAGAAACTGAAGGTCTGTCTTTGATTGAACTCTTCCTGTTTGCCCTTGTTCCATTGCTTGACCGGACGGAGGTAACCCACAACACGGGAGTAGACTTCACATGGATCCTGGCAGACGGGGCAGGCGTCGACTTCGCCCTTTAAATATCCATGAGAAGGACAGACGCTGAAAGTCGGGGTGAAGGTGATATAGGGCAGATGGTATCCGGTGCAGATTTTCTTGACCAATCCCTTCAAGGCCAGGGGGTTTTCTATTCTTTCGCCGGCGAACACGTGAAAGACCGTTCCGCCGGTGTACTTGGTCTGGATTTCATCCTGCAGGTCCAGGGCCTCGAAGATGTCGTCGGTGTGATTAACCGGCAGCTGCGTCGAATTCGTATAATAGGGCTCCGCCTGGTGCGTTTTGACTTCCTCGTCATTGGCGAAAATCATGTCAGGGTACTTTTCCCGGTCGATCCGGGCCAGCCGATATGACGTGCCTTCGGCCGGGGTCGATTCAAGGTTGTAATTGTTCCCTGTTTCCCGCTGGAAATGAATCAGGGTTGTGCGCATGAAATCAAGGACCTTTTTTGTAAAGGCCTGTCCTTCCCGTGTCGCAATATTTTTGTTCAGCAGATTCAGGCAGGCTTCGTTCATCCCGACCAGACCGATCGTGGAGAAATGATTTTTCCAGTATTCGTTGAAACGCTCATGGATATTTCTCAGGTAATATTTTGTATAGGGGTAGAGGTTGCCGTCGGTAAATTTCTCCAGGATTTTTCGCTTTGTCTCCAGGCTGTCCTTGGCGATATTCATGAGCTTTTCGAGGCGGTCAAGAAAATCTTCTTCGGTTGAGCAAAGATAACCGATACGCGGCATGTTAATGGTGATGACGCCGATGGACCCGGTCAGCGGGTTGGAGCCGAAAAGCCCGCCGCCCCGGATTTCGAGTTCCCGGTTGTCGATCCGCAGCCGGCAGCACATGCTGCGCGCATCTTCGGGGTTCATATCGGAATTGATGAAATTGGAAAAGTAGGGCACCCCGTATTTGGAGGTCATATCCCAGAGGCCTTCCAGGTTCTGGTCATCCCAGTTGAAATCCTTGGTGATGTTGTACGTGGGAATCGGGAAGGTAAAAACCCGGCCCTTGGCATCCCCCGCCTCCATGACTTCCAGAAACGCCCGGTTGAAGAGGATCATTTCCTCCTGAAATTCCTTGTAAGTTTCCTTCTGCGGCTTCCCCCCGATAATGACGTTCTGTTCCCTGTAGTACTTGGGTACGGTAATATCGAGCGTCACATTGGTGAAGGGGGTCTGGAAACCGACTCTTGTGGGGACGTTGATATTGAAAATAAATTCCTGGAGCGCCTGCTTGACGTCGCTGAAGGTCAAGTTGTCATAGCGGATAAAGGGTGCGAGAAGGGTATCGAAATTTGAAAAGGCCTGGGCGCCGGCGGCTTCTCCCTGGAGGGTATAGAAGAAGTTGACCACCTGCCCCAGGGCGCTTCTCAAGTGCTTAGCCGGTTTGCTTTCCACTTTTCCCGAGACGCCCTTGAATCCTTCCAGCAAAAGATCGTAGAGATCCCAGCCCACGCAGTAAACGGACAAAAGACTCAGATCATGGATATGGAAATCTCCTGATGTGTGGGCCGCCCTGATTTCGGGTGTGTAAATTTCATTCAACCAGTAGCCTTTACTGACCTCGGAGGAGATATAATTGTTGAGCCCCTGGAGGGAGTAGTCCATGTTGCTGTTCTCGTTGACCTTCCAATCTTTTTTCTTTAAATATTGATCGACGAGATCGACTTCCATGCGGTTGGTAATTTCCCGCAACCGTGCGTGTTGCTCCCGATAAATGATGTAGGCTTTCACGGTCTTGCGGTAGGGAGAGGAGATCAGGACTTCTTCCACGATGTCCTGGATTTCTTCGACCGTCATGATCCTGTGGTCAAAAAGTTGTTCCGCCAGGTTCAGCACTTTAATGGTGAGCTTCTTTGCGGTGTTCAGATCGAATTCACCGGTGGCCACGCCCGCCTTGGCGATGGCGTTGGTAATCTTTTCCGCATTGAATTTAACAAGTCTCCCATCTCGCTTTCTGATCTTTGTGTGCATTGAGTCCTCTCCTTTTTGATAGAATCTTGATCAAAACACTTCCGGTATTAATTAAAAAAAATAAATTTTGAAAAAAAGCTTACCGTTCAAGCAGTTTGCATATACTGCACGGGTGTTTCCGATATCAATATGTTGTGGTGTTATATAGAAGATAATACCATATATTGATTTAATCAAGAAAAAAGTTGAGAGGGATCATATTATTTTGCAGTCATGATGAAATGGCTAATATTCTTGATATTCATACTTTTCTCCGGTAAAATTCACCCACTTTATAAAATCCGGATGACTCATGAACGACACAAAACGGGTGATTACAATTGACGGTCCCGCCGGCTCCGGAAAGAGCACGGTGGCTAAACTTCTTGCTCAGGAATTAAACCTTTTATACTTGGATACAGGCGCTTTGTACAGGGCTGTGGCGTATAAAATTCATACATCTGGAATCACCGACCTTGATGTAACAATCTTGCCAGACCTCTTGGCACAAACAAAGATCAGCCTGAACATGAACCATGACGGGCTGGCGGTGTTCGTCGACCAGAATGACGTCAGCCGGAAAATTCGGACGGAGGAAATAGCCGTCCTTGCCTCTACGGTTTCCGCTATTCCCATGGTTCGGGAAGCTCTCTTGCCGATTCAGCGGGAATGTGCCAGGGAAACGGGGGTGGTTGCCGAAGGGCGTGATATGGGAACGGTCGTATTCCCCGATGCCGAATTCAAATTCTACCTCCATGCTTCACCTGAGGAGCGGGCCAAGAGAAGGTATCTGGAACTCGTTGAAAAAGAAATGAATCCCGAATACGAGGAAATCCGCCGGAGCATCGTTCTCCGAGACAAGCAGGATACGGAACGGGATGTTGCGCCGCTGCGCATCCCTGCTGATGCCAGGGTGATTGATACGTCGTACATGACCATTCCGGAAGTTGTGGAGACCATGCTCGGTGACCTCCGGTTGGCCGGGTGAGGTGCATTTGGGGTCGGCGGCATGGCTTGGGACTGATTGACGGTGTTTTGTCTTGCTATTATGGCGTCAATGTGCTAGCTTCTCACCTTTCGTGGTGGTACGAAAAAATATGACGATGGGGGTAAAGGTAATATGGTTAACGACAACAACCTAATTTCGCAACAGGATAAGGCAGAGGAAGTCACTGCGGATGCGTCATCAGACGCGGCGCTTGGCCAATCAAACGATGAATCCATGGATTTTGGAGAACTCTATGAGCAGAGTCTTCAGAACGTACAATTCGGTGAGATCGTCACCGGAAAAGTCATCCAGATTACAAACGATGTTGTCATGGTCGATGTCGGGTGGAAAACCGAGGGACACATTCCGACCAAGGAACTCAAAGATGCGGATGGTAATATTTCGTTAAATGTTGGAGACGAAATTGAGATACTCGTCGATCGACGGGACGCGGAAGGGAACTTGATCCTATCGCGGGATAAAGCGGCCAAACTGAAGGTTTGGGATGATATCAAACAGGCCTGTGATCAGAACAGCCTGATCAAAGGTGTCGTGACGGAGCGGGTGAAGGGTGGTCTGTCCGTGGATATCGGCATTCCGGCTTTTCTGCCCGGATCGCAGGTCGATATCCGTCCGGTGCGGGATCTCGACAAGTATGTTGGTCAGTCCCTGATGTTCAATATTCTCAAATATGACCGCAAGCGAAACAACGTTGTCCTTTCCCGCAGGGCGATCCTTGAAGCGGAGCGGGAAGGTGAAAAGATTAAAACCCTCGAAAATCTTGAAGAAGGGAAGATTGTCGAAGGAATTATTAAAAATATTACCGATTACGGTATTTTCATCGATCTCGGTGGCGTGGATGGCCTGCTTCATGTAACCGACATGTCCTGGGGACGCATGACCCGTCCTTCCGATGCTTTTGCCAAGGGCGATAAAATCGTGGTTAAGGTGCTGTCCTTTGATCGCGTGAAGGAAAGGGTCTCCCTGGGGCTTAAGCAGTTGATGGACAATCCCTGGGATACGATTCTCAGCCGCTATCCGATTGGATCCATTGTCACGGGCAAAGTGGTCAATCTGACCGATTATGGTGTATTCGTGGAACTCGAACCCGGTGTGGAAGGGTTGATTCATATCTCGGAGATGTTCTGGACACGCGAAATCAAGCATCCGTCGAAGGTGTTGTCCTTGGGCCAGGAAATCAATGTTATGGTCCTTGATATTAATTCAGAATTGAAGCGGATTTCCCTGGGGCTCAAGCAGACGACGACGAATCCCTGGGAGGCACTGAAGCAGAAGTATCCGGAAGGCAGCATTCTGAAGGGTGTGATTAGGAATATCACCAATTTCGGCATTTTTGTCGGTGTGGAAGAAGGGATTGACGGTCTGATCCATGTGTCCGATATTTCGTGGCGGCACCGTGTGGTTCATCCTTCGGAAATGTACAAGAAGGGCCAGACGATTGAAGCCGTGGTGCTGAATATCGATCCGGAAAGCGAGAAGTTTTCCCTAGGGCTCAAGCAGTTGGAGAAGGATCCCTGGGAGATGCTCGAGAAAAACTATCCCGTCGGTTCCGCAATCAGCGGAAAAATTACCAATATCACTGACTTCGGAATGTTTGTGGAAATAGAGGAGGGGATTGAGGGCCTAGTCCACGTCTCCGAGTTGAGTCAGAAACGGGTCAAAACGGCGACGGAGCTGTACAACGTAGGAGATACGGTTACGGCGACGGTGAAGAACATTGACGCCAAGAATCGGAAAATCCGTCTCAGTCTGCGCGATAACGAGGCGCCGCCGGAGACCTACCACGGCAATCAGTATCTGAATAATAAAGAAAATGTCGCATCGACGCTAGGAGAAGCCTTGGCGGACGTCAAGATAGGAGAGACGGAACATCCAGAGTAGAATCCAGTTGGATACGGATCATTTGACATTGAATCAACATGACAGGAGGGTGACATGAGAAGACATCCCGTTCTTTTCGGCATCCTCCTTTTAATTTGTGTCGGTCTCACGTTCTTTTTTCTAGTAAGCGCCTTTTTCAAATCGAGCCGTGCCGGATATACCCTTCCTGCCGGGAACAAAGTGGCGGTTGTCAAGATTGAAGGGGTGATTACGGACTCCGAAGAGATTATACGGGAGATTGAGGATTTTTCCGAGAATCAGCATGTCAAGGCCATCATTCTCCGGATCGATTCTCCAGGCGGCAGTGTTGCCCCAACGCAGGAAATTTATGACGCAATCCTGGAAGCCGGCAAGAAGAAGAAAATCGTAGCCTCCATGGGTTCCATTGCCGCTTCCGGTGGATATCTCGTTGCCTGCGGCGCCGACAGAATTGTTGCCAATCCGGGAACGATTACAGGGAGTATTTCCGCCGTGATGCATTTTGCAAACATGGAGGAGTTGATGCGGAAAATCGGCGTCAGCGCTTCCGTTATTAAGAGCGGCAAATACAAGGACATCGGGTCACCGGTGCGGGAAATGACGGAAGAAGAAAAAAATCTGATCCAACAACTGGTAGATGATGTTTACGACCAGCTTGTGGAGACAGTCTCCCAGAGAAGAAAAATGCCCAGAGACCATGTTCGGTTACTGGCTGATGGGCGAATTCTGACCGGCCGTCAAGCCCAGAAGGAGGGTTTGGTCGATTTCCTGGGAAACCAGAGGTACGCCGTCCGTCTGGCCGGACGACTGGCGGGCATTGTCGGAGAGCCCGAAGTGGTTTATCCACCCCAAAAGAAAGCCTTTTTAATGGATTTTCTGTTTGAAAACATGGCTATGGCAGTGAAAAAAGCCCTTGTTCAGGAGCGGCAGAAAACAGAAGGGCTGAATTATCTCTACCTTGCCCGGTGAATGTTGGAACCCGGGGGAATCTTTCTTCGAAACGCTACAGGGAATTAAGAAAGGATTATTAAAATCATGATGACGTATAACACCATTCTCTTGGAGCATAAAGAAGAGGGCTATGTCATGATCACCATGAACAGGCCCGGCGAACTCAATGCCCTGTCCAAGGACATGCGACTGGAATTGACGGATTGTTTTACGCATCTTGAGGGGGATACGTCCGTAAAAACCATCATCTTGACCGGAGGCGATTACGTCTTTTCCGCCGGAGGCGATATCAAGGAACTGTCCGCCCTGCCGGACAGTGAAATTGAGGCCTACTTCCGATCGATTTTCGTCTGCTTAAGACGTATCAGTCTGTTCCCGAAGCCGGTTATCGCCGCAGTGAATGGTATTGCCATCGGCGGCGGATTCAACCTGGCCGTGGTCTGCGACTTGATCGTTGCCTCTGAGACGGCAATCTTCGGGCATCCGGAGCTGAAACTCGGACTGAATCCTCTGTTCAATCCCATCCGAGGTCTGGTCGGTATGGCCAAGGCCAAAGAAATTGCCCTGCTCGGCGAGCCCATTCCGGCCAACGAAGCGCTGAGGATCGGTTTGGTGAATAAGGTGGTCCCGCCGGAACGACTCATGATGGAAGTGGAGGGGATGGCCAAGGAAATTTCCCGGCGATCGGCAAAAGCCACGGAGATCGTGAAAAAGATCTCATCCATGGTTCCGCACTTGGAAGTGGGCGCTGCTCTTGCCCTGGAGTTCGAACTGAGCACATTTCTGTTTTCCCGTCCGGAAAGAAAGACTTATATGCGAGAGTTTCTCATCTCAGAGGAGATGCGAAAGCGGAAGCGCCGCCCCAGCAGTTAAACATCCCATTCATTGGAGAGGGCAAAATCGCGAAGCTGGTCGCGGCGTTTCTTATGCTGCAGTTTTTTTAGAGCCTTTGCTTCGATCTGGCGGATTCTTTCCCGCGTTACCCCCATCATTTCTCCTACCTCTTCCAGAGTAAATGGTCCGTAAATACAGGCAATCCAGGTACAGTTCAGGAAGTTTCCGCTCTTGATACGCCACTCACAGGTCGTATCATGGCATTCTTCCGTAATAAGATGGCCGTATTTCTTACATTTATAGGTATTGAGCAGGGAGTTTGGATTTTTCATGTTTTTTCCTTTTTTTAGGCGGATCGCAATACAAACCGAAGCGTGAATTGAAGTGGAAGATAGCGATTCCCTCCAAGTTTGTCAATAACAGGCACTTAAAAAAACACATTGCTCCGGGAAAATGATCAAGATCATCTCTATATACAATGAGTTGTTCATTGCCCCCCCCATTCCCGGGAAATGTGTTCTCCCATGTCCCGGACAGTTTTCATAATGTCGTCAAGATCAGCATGCACAAACTTCCGCTCACGCAGCACCAGTTTTCCATCAATGATCACGGTGGAGACGTCCCCGCCGGAAGCGGCATAAACAATATGGGACGGGACATGATAAAGCGGTGTCAGGTGGGGTTGATTCAGGTCGATCAGGATCAGGTCGGCTGACTTTCCGACCTCCACCGTCCCGATTTGCTGCTCCAGCCCCAGGAGTCTTGCCCCTTCGATGGTTGCCATGCGCAGCACCGTGGCCGCATCCGTGACCGTCGGGTCCGATTGCACAGCTTTATGAACTCTGGCGGTCATACCCATTTCCCGGAACAAATCCAGATTGTTGTTGCTGGCGGCACCGTCCGTACCCAAGCCGACGGTGATGCCGTGTCGCAGCATTTTCGGAACAGGCGCCATGCCGGCGGCAAGCTTCATGTTGCTTTCCGGACAGTGGGAAACTTTTACCCCTTGACGGGAAAATATGACGATTTCCTGATCGGAAAGCCAGTTGGCGTGTACGGCGATGGTATTTTCGTCCAGTACACCCAAATCATGCAGGTAAACAACAGGTGATTTCGCATATTTGTCCTCAATCATCCGGAGTTCGTCCCGGGTTTCCGCCAGGTGTATCAGGTAAGGGACCTGCCATTGGCGGGAGACGGTTTTAATTTCCCTGAGCGTTTCATCGGAGCAGGTATAGGGAGAATGGCAGAAAAGTGCGGCATTGATCAGGGGATGGCGGTTTTGCCAGCGGTCCAGAAAGCGGTGAGCCGCTTCCGTTTTCTGCCGGGGATTGGGGATGTCCGGTGCGGGAAAATCTATAAATCCCTGACAGACGACTCCCCGCATACCCATATCCACTGACGCCTGGGCAACCCGGTCGACGAAAAAATAGCTGTCACAGAAGGTCGTCGTTCCGGAAAGGATCATTTCGGCCATCGCCAGAAGCGATCCGGCGTAAACAGTATCCTTGTTCATAAACCGCCCTTCGGCGGGAAAAATGAAGCTGTTCAGCCATTTCATCAACGGCAGATCATCCGCCAGTCCGCGGAGCAGCACCATGGGCAGGTGGGTATGGGTGTTGATAAGACCGGGCATGAGAAGTTTTCTCCGCCCGTCAATCTTTTCGCGGGTTGGCTCCAGGTTCTCCGCACCTGCAGAATGATTCTTGCTTCGGATAAAGCTGATTAAACCATCGCGGATGCCGATATCCGCGCAGGTAATGACTGACGGGTGGTCCGCCATCGTCAGGACACAGACGTCGGTGATGAGGATGTCGAGAATTTTCTCCGAGGGTCCTGTCATGGTCCCGTCATGTTCAGACTATTTTTGATCCGTTCGGCGATCCGGCTGACTTCCGTCATGATGTTTTCCTCATTGATGGTTGTAAGGCGCCGTTTTTCCATGACAATCTGGCCGTGGATGAGGACCGTATCCACGTCGGAGCCGTTGGCCGCATAGACGAGATGGGAATATGCGTGGTACATCGGCGTCAGGTGGGGTTTGTTCGTGTCGATCACGATGAGATCAGCCTCCATGCCGGGCTTGAGCGATCCGATCCGGTGCCCGATGCCCAGAACCTCCGCACCCCGACAGGTTGCCATGCGAAGCACCGTTCCGGCGGACATGGCGGTCGGGTCCAGGCGAGCCAGTTTGCCGAGTTTGGCCGCCGAGTCCATTTCCTGGAACATATCCAGATTGTTATTGCTGGCGCAGCCGTCCGTGCCCAATCCGACGGGAATGCCTTTCCGGATCATGTCCGCAACAGGTGCCATGCCGGAGGCGAGTTTCATGTTGCTCTCGGGATTGTGAACAACCTTGCAGCCGTAATCGGCGAAGATATCCATATCTTCGTCGTCCAAATAGACACCGTGAAAGGCAATAAAAGAGGGATCGAGAAGCTGCAAAGCTCTTAAATAATGCGAGGCCTTCATCCCCAGCTTGTCGTTCAGTAACTGAATTTCCCCTTGGCTTTCAAGAAGATGCATGGCCAAGGGAACGCCGTATTCACCGGCCAGGGCCTTGGCTTCCAGAAGCAGGGATTTACTGCACGTATAAAGGGCGTGGGGTTCCACCACGATGTTGACCAGGGGATCTCCCGCCCATTTTTCGATCAGACGTCGGGTATAAGTTAGGCCTTCCGCGGGCGATTTGGCGTTCGGTGAGGGGAAATCGAAGAGCACTTCGCCGATAAGACAGCGTACGCCTGCTTCTTTTGCCGCGCGGGCGGTTTCCTCTTCGAAGATGTACATGTCGCAAAAGGTGGTCGTTCCGGACTTGATCATTTCGGCGCAGGCCAGGAGGCTTCCCCAATAGGCCAATTCGGGATCAACGTGTTTTGCCTCCGCCGGAAAGATATAGTTGTTGAGCCAATCCAACAGTTCCATGTCGTCGGCGATACCCCGGAAGCAGGTCATGGCGGCATGAGTGTGTGCGTTGATCAGGCCGGGCATGACGATGCCGTTGTTTGCGTCAATGACCTTCTTTCCCTGATAATGGGGGGCGAGCGCTTTTGTTTCCCCCAGGGCGAGAATTTTCCCGCCTCTGATTGCGACCAAACCGTCGGGTATCATCCGATCGCTTTCATCGAGGGTCAGAATTCGGCCGTTTTTGATGAGAACATCGACGTCTTCCATAAAATTACTTTCCGGAGATTTTTTACATACCGAACCATACAGGGGATCAGTATTGCTCTTTATTTCTTCTAAGGGTTTGTCCGGCAGCTTGTTCCTGTGATTACCACAGGATCAGACTTGACATCAATCAATATCCGTTTCATATAGTTTTTACAAAATCATGCGGTGAAGAAAGGAGGGGATGGTTTGAGCCCTTCAAGAGAAGAAGCCCTGGCCCTGATGAATCGCTATATTCAGAACGACCGGATGCGGGGACATTCTCTGGCGACAGAGGCTGTCATGAGAGCCTTGGCTTTTCACTTCAGTGAAAATCCGGACCGCTGGGGTGTTGCGGGGCTTCTCCACGATCTGGATCTGGAGATGGTGGGGGGCGATCTGACCCGCCATGCCCTGGAGACGCAAAAGATACTGCAGGCGGAGGGTTATGACGCCGAAATGATCGAGGCGATCAAGCGGCATAACGAGATGCTTGGATCCGTTCGAGAAACGACTTTTCAACATGCCCTGGCGGCGGGTGAAACAATTACGGGTCTGATTACGGCGACGGCCATGGTTTATCCCGACAAGAAACTCGCCAGCGTGAAGGCAAAATCGGTGGTCAAAAGAATGAAGGAAAAGGCCTTTGCCGCCTCGGTCAACCGCGACACCATCCTCGAATGTGAGAAAATCGGTATACCCATCGCCGAATTCGCGGAGATTTGCCTGGGAGCCATGCAGGGCATCAGCGGCGACCTGGGATTATAAGTTAGGGCATTACATATTAATAGCAGAGAAAGGTACTGATCAGGCCGGTATGGACGAGAAACAAACGGTTTTCATCCCGTCATCGGGATCACAGGAAGATCATCTGGCGGGTCTGCGGAATCTCTTGGTGCGACTGGAAAGTCCCTATCGTCCGGGCGAGACGGTTGGGATCAAGCTTCACTGGGGGGAACGGGGTAATCTGCGGTATCTGCCGCCCCTTTTTGCCCGTGAAATTGTGACCTGGTTGCGGGACCAGGGGGTGGGGGCGTTTATATTCGATACGACGGTGCTGTATTCCGGTGGGAGAAGAAACGGGGCAGACGCCCTGCGGACAGCGGCCGAACATGGTTTTACCGAGGATTACTTAGGCTGTCCGGTGGTGATCGCCGATGGTCTGGACGGGCGGGATCTCATTGATCTGCCCGCTGGATACAAGCATTTTCAGACGGTGCAGGTGGCCGATATCTTTGAAAAAGCGACCGGTTTTTTCATTTTTTCCCATTTCAAGGGGCACCTGGAAGGCGGATTCGGCGGCGCCGTCAAGAATATTTCCATGGGCTTTGCCTCCCGGGCGCAAAAACAGCGCATGCACAGTGACGTCAAACCCGTGCTGATCCGTAACAGTTGCACCCGTTGCGGGACCTGTGTCGAGGTCTGTCCCACCGGGGCTGCCCAATGGGGGAGCGATGCTTATCCCGGCTACGATCTGGATGCATGTATCGGTTGCGCCCAGTGCATCGGCCTGTGTCCGGAACTGGCGCTTCAGATCAGCTGGGAAACGGATGTATCGGTTTTTCAGGAGAAACTGGTTGAGACGGCCGCCGCCGTCTGGCGGGTTATCCAGGGGAAAACCCTTTTGATTAACGCGCTGTTGAACATCTGCACCGAATGCGACTGCCTCCCGGGTGAGCATCCGCTGATCGCACCGGACGCCGGTTTCATCGGTGGTTATCACCCTGTCGTTCTGGACGGTGAATCCTTAAAAATCGTCGGGTCCTGTAACCTTGATAAAGCCCATCCGGGTATTCCCTGGAAAAGGCAGTTTAGTTACGCCGAAGAAATCGGCTTTATTTGATGGATATATGTTTGCACCCTTGTTTCCTCTCGGCATGGAGCACGGGGAACAAGTCGATTTTGATCGCCTCTAATCAATTTTTGCTTTCATTTCACCTGGGTATCTGATAAGGTCGCGCACCGCAAACAGTAGGGAAGGATGTCGGGCTCTGCCGCAGACAATCAGGCATGAACTCGGCTGTGTGGACAGATTCCACCCATCTGAGGGATATCAGAGAGGGTGACGGAAAAAGATGCGGTAGCCAAGGGTATGGTTGAGAGACTGAAGCAGGAAACCTGGGGATCCAAACTGGGGATTATTCTGGCCGTGGCGGGCAGCGCCGTGGGACTGGGGAATTTTCTGCGTTTCCCCGTGCAGGCGGCAAACAACGGCGGCGGCGCCTTCATGATTCCCTATTTCATTTCCTTGCTTCTCATCGGAATACCGCTCATGTGGATCGAATGGGCGATCGGGCGTTACGGCGGCGTGCACGGCCACACGACGGCGCCGGGCATGTTTCATCGCCTCTGGGACAACCGTCTGGGAAAGTATTTCGGCGTCATCGGCATCTTTGGCCCCATGGTTATCTTTATTTATTATGTCTATATCGAGTCCTGGCTTTTGGGGTACAGTTTCTACTCCCTGACCGGTGTTTTGACGGACATTCCGGACAAGGAATCCATGGGAAAATTCCTCTCCGCCTACCAGGGACAGGAAAGCAACGCCTATTTCCAGAGCATGGTCCCGGCTTATTGTTTCTTTTTCGTGACCATATTTCTGAATTTCGCCATCATCTTCCGTGGTGTGAACAAGGGCATCGAGCGTCTCTGTAAAATCGCCATGCCGCTGTTGCTTCTGGTGGCCATCATCCTCATGGTGAGGGTGGTGACCCTCGATCCGCCTTACCCGGACAAGCCGGATTGGAATATTCTGAACGGTTTCGGATACCTGTGGAATCCGGATTTTTCCGCCCTGCTGGATGCGAAAACGTGGTTGGCCGCCGCCGGTCAGGTATTTTTTACTCTGAGTGTAGGGATCGGGGTGATCCTGACCTATGCCAGTTATCTTAAAAGAGGCGACGATATCGCCCTTTCGGGATTGACCGCTGCTTCGACCAATGAATTTACCGAAGTTATACTGGGGGGCAGCATTATCATTCCCCTGTCCTTCGCCTTCTTCGGGCCGGCCGGCATGCAAGAAGTCGCTTCCAGCGGGGCCTTCAACCTGGGTTTTGTGTCCATGCCTTTTATTTTTTCGAAAATATCTCTGGGGGCGCTGTTTGCGTTCCTATGGTTTTTTCTTTTATTTCTTGCGGGTTTGACCTCGTCCATATCTCTCATCGAACCGGCCGTGGCGTTCGTCCGGGATGATTTTCAGATCGACCGCAAAAAGGCGGCCACCATCATGGGGGTGATTGCCTTTCTCCTCTGCCAGCCGGCAATTTTCTTCCTTGGACATGGGGTGGTTGACGAACTCGACTTTTGGGGGGGAACTTTCTGCCTTGTTTTGTTCGGCACCATTGAGGCCATACTTTTTTCCTGGGCTTTCGGGATTGACCGGGCCTGGGAGGAAATTCACCATGGGGCGCAACTCAACATTCCTGGGATTTATAAATGGGTTATAAAATACGTGACGCCGGTGCTGCTCCTTGTCATTCTCGGCACCTGGTTTGTGCAGCAGGGTTTATCGACGATCATGATGGAGAATGTCAAGGCTGAAGATGCCCCCTATGTGTTGGGTACCAGGATCGGCCTCCTGGTCTTGTTTCTGGTATTGGCGGTGCTCGTCCGGATATGGCATAGAAAAACATTCAGGGGGGGTGACGGCAAATGACGCTGTTTGGTTGGCTTTTCATGGCTATATCCTGGACGCTCATTATTGCCCTGTTGGTGTTTTGTTTTTCCCGCGTGCTGAGCGAAAAGGAAGAGGATTTGTAGTAAAAGCAAAGCAACATATGTTCACATAAAATGAACGAATACGAATAAACAAGCGAAGTGTGAGATAAGAAATGACAGATGAAATGAACGAATTGAACGATCAGAACGAAGAAAAAAGTTTTGCTGAGTTACTGGAAGAATCGGGTGTCGGACGGGATTACCTGCGTCCGGGCCAGAAGGTGGAGGCGGTGATTGTCAAGATTACGCCCGAATGGATCTTTCTCGCCCTGGGCGGGAAAAGCGAAGGCTATCTGGACCGGCGCGAACTGCAGGATGAAGAGGGAAATCTGACGGTTAAGGAAGGAGATCGCATTTCCGCCTATTTCCTTTCGTCCAGGCACAACGAAAAACTCTTCACCGCGAAAGTCGGCGGCGGCGAGGCAGGACAGTCATTTTTAGGGGAAGCTTATCAGAATGGCATCCCCGTTGAGGGGCTGGTGGAAAAAGAGATCAAGGGCGGTTATGAGATAAAAGTGGCAGGGAATACGCGGGGATTTTGCCCCTATTCCCAGATGGGCCTGCAGAAAACAGACGATCCTCAGGGATATATCGGTAAAAAGATAACTTTTCGGATCGTAGAATACGGCGAAAAGGGACGCAAGCTGATTCTATCCAGCCGGGCGATCCAGGAAGAGGAACAGCGGCAACGCCGGGAACAGATAAAAGAAAACCTGAAAGAAGGCATGGTTCTAAGGGGAAAAATTGTTTCATTGGTTAAATTCGGTGCGTTCGTTGATCTGGATGGTATCCAGGGCTTGATTCCCATGTCGGAACTCGGCTGGTCCCGTGTGGATAATATTCATGATGTCCTGATCGTCGGTCAGGATGTTGACGTCAAGATC
>ERZ795054.1788-NODE-1788-length-19165-cov-4.785243_pt1 | contig 19165 bp, 13 predicted proteins | sample MGYA00375138_ERZ795054 | MGnify/ENA primary metagenome ERZ795054 (study PRJEB30183, sample SAMN05720215) | anaerobic digester metagenome | isolation source: active sludge of municipal wastewater-treating anaerobic digesters | place: USA | collected 2014-12-23 ... | reverse complement strand
CTACGACGCCGGCGACATCTACTTCGCGAGCTACGGCGGGCACTACTGCTTCGGCTGCGAGCGCTTCTTCACCGAGAAGGACATGGTGGACGGCAAGTGCCCCGACCACAACCGACCGCTTGAGTATATCGAGGAGAGCAACTACTTCTTCAAAATGAGCAAGTACCAGGGATGGCTCGCGGATTACATCAGGGCCCATCCCGACTTCATACGGCCCGAGCGATACCGGAACGAGGTGCTCGCCATGCTCGACGGCGAGACACTCGAGGACCTGTGCATCTCCCGGCCTAAGACCCGGCTGCAATGGGGAATCACGCTTCCCTTCGACGACAAGTTCGTCACCTACGTGTGGTTCGACGCGCTCATCAACTACGTAAGCGCCATCGGCTACCCCGGCGACGAGAGGTTCAAACGCTACTGGCCCGTCGCGCACCACCTCATAGCCAAGGACATCGTGAAGCCCCACGGCATCTTCTGGCCCACCATGCTCAAGGCGGCGGGCATCGAGCCCTTCCTCCACCTCAACGTGCACGGTTACTGGAACATGGAGGACGCCAAGATGTCCAAGAGCCTCGGCAACGTGGTGCGCCCGCTCGAGCTCATCGACCGTTTCGGAAACGACCAGATCCGCTACTTCTTCCTGCGCGAGATGAACTTCGGCGCCGACGCGCGTTTCAGCGAGGAGGCCATCGTCAACCGCGTCAATTACGACCTGGCGAACGACCTGGGGAACCTGGTCAAGCGCACCTTCGACATGGTGAAAAAGTTCTTCGACGGGAAAATCCCGCCGCTCGACGCCGCCGAAGCCGCCGGGCGCGACGCGCTTACCGCGAAATTCAACGAGGCGCTCGCCGCGTACACCGCGCAGGTGGACTCCTTCCAGTTCAGCGTGGGGATTGAGAAGCTGTGGGAGTTCGTGCGCCTGCTCAACCGATACATCGACGAGCGCAAGCCCTGGCAGCTCGCGAAGGAAAAGAAATCGGCCGAGCTCTCTTCGGTCATGAGGAACCTGCTGGAATCCATCGCGGGCCTCGCCGTCGTGCTCTCCCCCGTACTCAACCGCACCGCCCCGGTGATCCTGGGCGCGCTTGGCCTTCCCGCGGACACGGGCCTTTCGACGGTCACATCGCTCAATGCTCTTACGACCGGCGCCGTCCTCGGAGAGATGGGGGTACTGTATCCGCGCATCGAAAAGGAAAAACAGGGCGCGGAAAAGCAGCCGAAGGCCGCCGTGAAGAACGCCGCCGAAACGGACGGCGGCGACGGCCTCATCGACATAAGCGAATTCGCGCGGGTGGATATCCGCGTCGCGAAGGTGCTGGAGGCCGCGCCCGTCGAGGGATCGGACAAGCTCCTCGAGCTTCGCGTGGATTCCGGTCTCGACACGCGCACCATCATCGCCGGGCTCGCGCTCCACTACGCCCCCGACTACCTGGTGGGCAAAAAGATCCTCCTCGTCGCCAACCTCAAGCCGGCGGTGCTCTTCAAGCGCACCTCGCACGGGATGCTCCTCGCGGCGAAGAAGGACAAAAAGGACAGGCCCGTCCTGATCGAGGTGAGCGACGACATCCCCGTCGGGGCGAAGCTGTCGTGAAAATAGGCATCATCTCCGACACCCACAACGACGTCGCCATGGTCAAAAAGGCCATAACGGTCTTTAAAGCGCGCGGCGTCGACCTGGTGGTGCACGCCGGGGACCTCACTTCACCCAAGATAATGGATCTTTTTCAGGGACTGCCCTGCCGCTTCGTGCTGGGCAACTGCGATCTCGACGCCGACGCCATCAACGAAAAAGCGCGCGATCTCGGCTTCGGTTGCGTGGAGGACTGCTGCGATTTCACCGCCGGGGGAAAGCGCATCCTGCTCTTCCACGGGAACGACATCCCCTCGTTTCGAAACGCGGTCTCGTCGGGGCTATACGATTACATCATAAAGGGCCACACGCACATCTTCGAAAACTATGTGTCGAACAAGACCCGCGTCATAAACCCCGGATCGATCTACCGCGAGGACGAGCGGACCGTTTCGGTGCTCGACACCGAGACCGACAGGGTTGAGAAAATCAGGATAGAGGTCGACTGAACGGCGGGAGGAACGCCCCCTCAGGAGCGCCCTTTCTTCAAAATGTCGATGATGCGGTCGAAGTCGTCCAGGGAATAGTAGCTTATTTCGATGCGCCCCTTGCCCCCCGAGTGTCGGATCTCCACCTTCGTCCCGAGGAGCGAAACCAGCATCTCTTCCATCTTGCGGATATGAGCCGCGTCTTTCGGGCCCGATTTTTTAGCGGCTCCTTTCCGGAGCTTCCCGTCCTCGCCGGTATCCGACTCGACCATCTTTTCGAGCGCGCGCACCGAATATCCCTTGTCCAGAATTTCGTTGAACAGCTCGTTCTGCCGCTCCGGGGGAAGGCCGAGGAGCACCTTGGCGTGCCCCACGCTGATCCTCCCTTCGGACACCGCGCGCTGCATCTGTTCGGGGAGCGAGAGCAGACGCATCAGGTTGGCCACCGTGGCGCGGTCCTTTCCCACGCGCTGGGCGACGTCATGCTGTTTCAGGCGAAAGCGGTTGATGAGAAGGCGGTAGGCCTTGGCCTCCTCGATGGGGTCGAGGTCGGTGCGCTGTATATTCTCTATGAGCGCGAGCGTGAGGTTCTCCTCCTCGTTCGCGCGGATCACGATGCTCTTGATCTTCTGCAGGCCGGCGCTCTTCGAGGCGCGGAGCCTGCGTTCCCCGGCCACGACATAGTAGGCCTCGCCCTCGCGCCGAACGACGATGGGCTGGATGAGCCCGACGCTCCGTATCGATTCGGCGAGGCCCTCGATCTCCTCCTCGTTGAAACGCGTCCGCGGCTGGTCGGGATTGGGCCGGATCGCCCCGACATCGAGCTCCACGATCCTGTCCTTCGCCTCGCTTACGGCGAACTCCATGGAATCGACCGGGGTCGGCGAACTCGAGATGATAGCCCCCAGCCCTTTGCCAAGCACCTTCTTAGCCATTGTTCAGCACCTCTTCGGCAAGGGACTCGTAGCGCTCGCTGCCGACACAATGCCGGTCGTAGACGCCGATCGGCTTTCCGAACGACGGGGCCTCGGAGAGACGCACGTTCCGGGGAACGATGCTTCTGAAGACCTTGTCCTTGAAAAAATCGCGCACGTCGGAAACCACCTGCTGCGAAAGATTGGTGCGCGAATCGTACATGGTGAGAACCACGCCCTCAATTTTCAGATTACGGTTAAGGCTTTCCTGCACCATCGATATGATCCGCAGCAGCTGGCTGAGCCCCTCGAGCGCGTAATACTCGCACTGCAGAGGTATCATCACCGAATCAGCCGCCACCAGGCTGTTGAGCGTGAGGACGCCGAGCGACGGCGGACAGTCGATGAAGATGAAGTCGAAGTCGTCCTTTACCGGGGCGACCGCCTTTTTCAATACGAACTCGCGCCCCTCCAGCTCAAGCAGGTCCATCTGCGCGCCCGAAAGGTGTATGTTCGAGGGGATGATGAAAAGGTTGTCGATGCTCGTTTTGTAAATGGCCTGCCGGATGTCGACCTGGCCGATAAGAACCTCGTAAAGGGTATTGTCCGCGTCCTCCACGTTGATGCCCAGGCCGTAGCCCGCGTTCGCCTGCGGATCGATGTCGATGATGAGCACGCGCCGGCCCTTTTCGGCCAGAAAGGCCGACAGGTTGATGGTGGTGGTGGTCTTGCCGACGCCCCCCTTCTGGTTGGAAACCGAGATTATTCTTCCCATGCGCTCATCACCTGGAATTGCTTTTCGTCCGCGGGAACGGCCCTCCGGAGCGGGCGCTTCCCGCCGTAACGTGCGGCATCACCTGTATTGATTTCTTCGCGAACGGCCGAACAGGTATAAAAAACCGCGAGGAATCTGAATGCAACTCTTTTATCGGGCCCTTCCCGAATATTTTCTCGGGTTCATAAAGCGGTTTATAAGCACGAGCGCCGCTATCACCGAAACGAACAGGAAGCCCAGTATTACCCGCCTGAAATAGGGGATCAGGCGCGGACCGTGTTTAACCGAAACGGCGAAGGGGATGGCACGGCCATTCCCCGCCGGGAAAACGCGGAGGCCATAGGTGCCGCCCTCCGGAACGCGCACGTCGAGCACCGTCACCCTCTCCCATGACTGCCGCGACGCGAGGATCTCATCTCCCCTGTACAGGTCCGCCTGAAAGTGGCCTCCGGGACTACCGAGGAACACCGTATTCCGACCGCGCTCCAGCGGAACCGAGTAGCGCCTGGAGGTCTCGCCTGGAAGCAGCATGTCGACAACCGCCGCGCCCGGAGACTGGTCCCATCTGCCGGCGCTCTCCTCCAGCCACTCGAGGAGCCGTCCGTACGCGACCCTGAGCACGAGGAAACGCATCACCTGGTTTCCGATCTCGCCGGCGTAGAACGAGGTAAAATAGGCCTCTCCCCGTTTCTTTCGCAGGCGCGCGACCATGGGCCCCTCGGCCCCCCCCCGCGGAGTGTCGAAGCCCGCGGTGGCGAGGATGTCGGCCCCATCGATGGACCGCGCCGCGACCCAGCCGGTAAAGCCCATGTGCGCGGGAATCCTCGACGACGAAACGAAGCACCTCAGGTCCCCCTCGGGCCGAAGCTCCACGGGGCCGGCACTCCCGATATAGGGAAAATCATGAAAGAAATCGAACCCGCCGTACGCGCCGTGCAGGATGTCCCAGGAATAGCCCGAAAAATACGCGCTCCCGCCGCCGTCGATAAAGGAGCGAAGGGCGCGCGCCAGTTTTCTGCGGTCGAGCCGGTAATGCCCTTCTTTCAGCGTGACGCCCTGAATGCTGGTTCCGCGGGACAGGATGTTGATGTTCGTCTCCGGCGGCGGCTCCATTCCCGAGGGGAAGAATATCGCGTCGAAACGGGAATAGACCTCGGCGTTCTCGAGCTCCGCGTAGCCTATACTCCGGTACGGGACACGGCAGGCCTGCAGCCATTTTTCCACATTGTCGTACCGGTTCGTCACCACCGCCACGCGCGGCGCGGCGACGTTAAGCTCCGGGAGAACGAGTATGAATGACAGGATAACGGCCGCGTACAGCTTCACGAAACCTTTCCCGAGAGTTCCCGTATTTCGGCCAGCAGCTCCTTGCGGCGCGCGAGCTCGGCCTGAAGGTTCTCGTTGAGACACTCGTAGGCGAGCTGGTATGAAAACGCGGCGATGTGCTCGATGACTCCGCCCGGCGATTCGGAAACGAGGTATCTCCCGGCAAGCGTCTTCGAAAGGGGCTGAGCGCTCTCGAACCCCCCGATGCGACAGTCATGGAACGGAAGCGGAGCGAGCGCGTCCTCGCCCGCGGCGAGCGTTTCCCGCTCCAGAGGCGTCCTGAGGGCGTCGGGCGAGGCGCTTGCCCCGGCATCGAGCCAGCGCCGGTGCATGTCGTACACGGCCTGCATTCTGCCGCCTATCTCGAAAAACAGCCTGCCCGTGGAGCTCACGAAACGCTCCACGTGCTGCATGGAGGGCATCCTTCCCTGGAATATTCTCCGCACCTCCTCCCTGCCGAGGGCCAGGGTCGGATTGCCGGTCTTGAACGAGTGCATCTCACCCAGCACCTGCGAGAGCCCGGAGAGCTCGGAGGCGAAAACGCCCTGCGCGAAAACCGCTCCTTCTATCATGGTCCTGTTTTTATCCTCGAAGCGGACGGTCGACCCGTCCAGAAGCGGCGTGAAGCAGTTGTTGAAGTAATTAACACAGCCGTCGAGAAAGGTGAAAAAATCCTCCTCGTGTATGTTCTCGAAATCGCGCTGCCGGCGGTCCACCATGCGCCACTGCTCCTCGAAAGCCCTGAGCAGAAGATTCCGACCGTCAATTTTCAGGTTGAGCAGCGCGTGAATCTCTTCGTAGGGCTCGAGCGCCTTCTTGAGCGATTCTATCCGGCGTCTTTTCCGCGATTCCTGGTCCTTGCCCGCCTTCCGCACGGCCTCCAGGCTGTAATCCCACTCGAGAGCGCTCACTACGGGCGGGCGGATGTCGTAATACGCGTCGAGATCGCGATACTCTATCTCGCGGCGGAACACCAGCGCCTCCATGAGCGAGAGGAGCAGGTGCGGATACGACTGTACGCCATATTTCTGCCTGAGGGTCTGCGAAAGCGCGGAATCGGCCCGCACCGAGCCGGGCATAAACGAGCGGACGAGCATCATGTACTCGTACACCTGCTTCTCCTTTTCCAGGTTCCGCTTCTCCTTGGCGTTGCGCGCGGTTCCCGAGTCCGAGGAGACGATCTCCTCCTTGCGGAGGTCGTCCGCCGCACGCAGGCGGTTCTCCACCTGCAGGATGATGAGCTCCCGCGTTTCGGCCGGAAGTTTGAGGAACGAGAAGAACGGTACGACGAAGTCTTTGAGCTCGTCCTCGAACGCGCCGCGGTCCATCCATTTGATCGAATCGTACGAATACTGCACGAGCGGCGTGGCGATCATCCAGTCCCTGAAGCGCCGCAGGTAATTGAACACTATCGGCTCCTCGAGTGACGGATCCTCAAGCATCGACTGCATGAGCGCCGAAAGCCGCGCGAGGATGGCCTCCTGCGCCGCGATGACCGCGCCGATCACCGAAAGCATCCGTTTTGACGGGATGAGGCGCTTGCGTATGCCGATGCCCAGCCTGTTGGGGGCGTGGATGAGATAGCGCTTTTTAAAGAGCCTGAGGTTTCGGTACTTTGCGTATAACAGGTTGACGAATATGCTTCCCGGCTCGAGCACCACCGCGCGCCGCTGCTCGTGCGCCTCTTCCGAGGAAGGGGATCGGCGGACGGCGCGGCTGCTTTTGATCTCGACGCGCTCCGCGCGCTGTTTCGGCCGGGGCTTGTCGGGACAGGTCTGGATGAGGGATATGATCGCGCCGTAGCGCTCCCACGGCGCGATCTCGCTGTTGTTGAGAAGCGAGCGCACCACGTCCATCTTGGCGGGCGGGATGTCCTTGTCGAGGAGCATGGCCTTGGCCCTGCGCTCGAGCTTTTTTATGTCGTCGCTCTTCTGCGGCATACACGTCGTCGCCGTGGAAACCCGGCCTGTAGCGGCGGATTCGGGATGGTACGGCGCTGTGAGTGATTTCTACGCGCGGCGGGACGATATGTCAAGTGCGAATACGGAAAGGGCGCGAAAGACCCGGGCGCGCTCGGCGCGCCCGGGGGGAGGGCATTCTAGTACAGCTTGAGGACGTAATTGAGCGTAAGCATGATATAATGGTTCCGCGAGGTCAGGCGGTAGCCCGACTCGGGAAGGTATGTGGTGTCGTACACGTACTGCGGGGAAAGCGACAGCGCCGGGTTGAACTTTACGTTGAAGCCCGCGTGGAGGCGGTTCTCGGAAAAACCCTTACGCTCGAAGAACGGTTCTCCACGGAAAGCTCCGTCGTTGAGGTCCTTGGTGCCTCCGTCTTCCTTCACTCCGACGAAGATCTCGTCGCCGAGCAGGAGCGAGAACATCGGGTTAAGCGCGTACTCGAGCATGAGCATCTGCCTGATCAGAAGAGAATGACCTTTCTTCTGGTTCGCGGTGGTGTAAAATCTGTTGTCGGCATACACCTTGTTGTGGAAAATCGTACGGCTGGTTACCTTCAGCGCGTCCACATTGAATTCGAATATCGGCACCACCTCGATGTTGTGCGACCAGAAACGATCATCGTATGCACCCGCGGTTTTTCTATCGTCCGCGTCTATGGGAAATCCCATATAATAATACCACAGCGGAAGCTTGAAGGTGAAACTCTCAAATTTCTGGATATAGATTGGACCGGCAAAGAATTCCCAGAGAAAAGTCTCTTTTGCGTTATAGGTGGGGTCCGCGCCGCGATAGAATTCGAAACGGTGCCCCGGCATGACCATGAACGCCCAGTTGGGGGAAAGGAGCAAAGTGACGTTTACGTATTCCCAGGTCCTTCCGGTATACGGCTTCTCGGCCGCGTTTGCGCCGGCGGGAAGGAGCGCGAACAACATGAGCGCGGCGAGCAGTACGACACAGGTTCTTCTACACATAGATGTCTCCTCACGGAAAAAGTAAAATGGAAGGTCGAGCATTCTTTATCCGGAGATGTATGTCAACATAATTTTACTTATTTAAAGGGGAATCCGGGAAAGGTGTGTTCACGCGGACAGGAAGCGGAGTACCTCTTCCGCCACGTAGTCCTTTTCGTAGTCCACGGTGATTGCGTGATTGCTGATGTCCAGAAATATCTTCTCCACGCGCCGTGAGCCAAGGCGATCGTGGATGCGGTGTATCGAATCCGCCGGGATATACTCGTCTCCGAGCGACTGGATGATGAGCGTGTCCGTCGATACCGCGGAGAGCACCCTCATGGCCCGGCGGATGAGGCCGTTGAGGTGCCAGGCCTGCCGGACCGGTATCCCTTCGTTGTAACAGACATGGTACGAGCGGGCCTCTATGCTGTTGAGCCCCTTTTTTTCGTCAATTTTCGGGAGGACCTTTACGAACGGCGCCAGCAGCGGCGCCAGATACACCCCGTACCCGGGAAGCGAGGAGGGAGTTGAAAGGAGCACAAGCCGGCGGACGGGGAATTCCCGCGCAAGCAGAATCGACAGGATCCCCCCCATCGAAAGCCCCACGCAGGACACGTCCGGGCAACAGGATTGGAGATCAATGAAAGCTTCGCGGGCGGCTAGAAGCCAGTCGCGTCCCGTGGTGAGCGTCATCTCCGCGATCGTGGTGCCGTGTCCGGGCAGGCGCGGGATCAACACCGTGTAGCCTTCGTCCGAGAGGCGCCTCCCGAGGTATTTCATCTCATGGGGAGTCCCGGTAAAACCGTGCAGCAACAGCACCCCCCGGCCGGTGCCTCCCATGGTGAACACAGGCTCTGCGCCCTTCATGAGTACGGGCCCCATCGAACGAAGATGTGTACCGCGTTCGCTGCTCATATACCCCCGGGCCTTCACATCACCCACGAATGCCTCGCGGTCAGACGAGCCTGACCGCGTCGTCCTTCCGCGTTACCACGGATCCGATTCGCACCGGGCCCTCGCCCGCCTCGCGAAGCAATCCACACAGCGCGTCGGCGTCGGTTTCCCCGGCGAACAGCATCAGGCCTATTCCCATGTTGAAGGTCGTAAACATCTCGCGCTCCTCGACCCGGCCTTCCCTCTGTATGAGACCGAACACCGGGTGCGGCGTGAAGCTCTTTTTCTCTATGACCGCCGCCGTGTCGGCCGGCAGAATGCGCGGGATGTTCTCGTAGAATCCGCCCCCGGTGATATGCACCATCCCCTTTATCCTCGCTCCTTTCCCCAGACACCCGAGCACCGGCCTGCAGTAGATACGGGTGGGCTCGAGCAGCGCCTCGCCGAGCGAAACGCCGAGTTCCGGCACCGTGGAGTCAGGGGTGTAGTTCTTCACCTCGAAAAGAAGCCTGCGCACCATCGAAAATCCGTTCGAATGAACGCCGGACGAGGGGAGTCCGATGATCGCGTCGCCGGGACGTATCGTTTTTCCGTCGATTATCTTCGGCCTGTCGACCACGCCGACGGCGAAGCCGGCGATATCGTAGTCGGGGTGCATAACGCCGGGATGCTCCGCCGTCTCGCCGCCCACCAGGCTGCAGCCGGCGATGCGGCATCCCTCGGCGAGCCCGGCGACCACCCGCACCATCACGTCTTCGTTGAGCTTTCCGCAGGCTATATAGTCGAGGAAGAAGAGCGGCTCCGCCCCCGACACCAGGAGGTCGTTCACGCACATGGCGACCGCGTCGATGCCGATGGTGTCGTGCCTGTTCATCCACTGGGCGAGCTTCAGTTTGGTGCCCACGCCGTCCGTCCCTGAAACCAGCACCGGATCGGTCATGCCGGGGAACGAACCGCGGAAGAGCGCGCCGAACCCGCCGATGTCGGTGATTACCCGGTCGCTGAAGGTCGCCTTTACCAGCGGCGCGATCCGGCTTACGAAACGGTTGCCCCCGTCGACGTCCACGCCCGCGTCCCTGTAGGTAAATCCCATTGTATCCCCTGTTCCGCACGCCGGTACGCGGCCGGCGGAACCGTATAATGATTGCATTAATTGAAAAGTACCGGCACCATGGAACGGCGTAAACACTTTTTTTGACGCACCGGGTCAAATGTCACTCACCGCAAACGAGATCGATCTCCTCATAAAGAAACTCCGCGAGAGGTACCGGGAGTACGGCCGGAAATACAGCCGCGCCTGGTTCAACATCGAGGCGTTCGAACAGCGCTATTCCATGGCGCTGGAGAAGGGCATGAACCTCGAGGGCTTCGCGCTCGCGGAGATCACGAACTTCGAAAAGACGCGCGAGAAATACGAACGGAAGAAGAGCGAAAAGCCATTCTCGAAATTGGTCGACGACATAATGGAGCGCAACGCGGAACGCGTCCGGAAATATCCTCCGATCTATTTTCACCCGGACGCCGACCTCGAGATGGTGCATTTTTACGGCGCGCTCCAGGATTTTACGCTCAACCGCCTGCCCGTCCTCCGCGTCCTTGTGGACGAGGCCGCGCACATCGACGCGCTCAACCGGCTGGAGGACGCCGCCGCTTTCCTCGCCGTACCCGTCGGGCGGAAACACTCCAGGCGGATACTCGACCACATCATGGTGCTCTCCCGCCCTAACGCCGGAGGCCTGGATGCCGAGAAAGATAAAAACGCCTGCCTCAGGGAGTCCGCCTTTCTCCTGCACGATATTATCGATTTCTGCGACGAGCTGCTGTCCCTTAGGCGCTCCGAATGGGAAACACCGGTGCGCTTCGACAGGCTGCGCATCGAGGGGAAGAACAGGAACAGGATAGCGGCCGATTTCTCGAGCCTCACCGGATACGGCGCCATCCTGGAGGTACGGAACCGGGCTGCGGAAATACTGGAAGACTTCCGCCTCACCGCCTTCCGCAGAAAACAGCCTAAATCTTTTTAACGCAGATCATCGTGATATCGTCCTCCTGGACGGAGTACCCGCTGAACTCGGCTACCGAGCTGACAACGGCGCGCGTGATCTCCTGCGCGGGGAGCGGGGCGTTGTCCAGGAAGACTTTTACGAGCCGCTCCTCCCCGTAGAGCTCTTTTCCGTCGGAGGAAAACGTCTCCGGGATGCCGTCGGTGTACAGAAGCAGCGCGTCTCCGCCTTTCATTACCAACGACGTGTCCTTGAAATCGCCCTTCTCGAAAAAACCCACGAGCGGTCCGGTTTTATTGAGCAACGTACACGACGAGTCGTCCGAACGGCAGAAAATCGCGGGCGGATGTCCCCCCGACGAGAACAACACCTCTCCGGTCCTTATATTGAGCTGGCAGACTATGACCGTGCCGAAATAATACAGACCGGAGATATCGCGCGACACGATACCGTTCACCGCTCCGATGATAAAGGACGGCGGGAATCTCCTGAGGGAAAAGGTCCGGAAAAGAGAGCGTATCTCGTTACCGATGTAGGATGACGCCACCCCGTGGCCGGAAACGTCGCAGAGCACGAACTGGTAGACCTCGTCGTCGAGGAAAAAGCCGTCGAAGAAATCGCCGGAAATGTCCTCGGCCGGAAGAAAAATGGACGCGACATCGTAGCCGTCGATCTTGCTGAAATCGGGCAGAAACGAAACCTGTATGGTCCTCACCTTCGCGATCTCCGACCGGTACAGTTCGTACTGCCGGTTCAGCTCGTTCTGTGCGATGAGGCGCTCGAGCATGATGTCCATAAAATCCGTGCACAGCGCGATCATGTTGCGCTCCTCGGGATCGAACGGCGTATCCCGCTGGAGTACGAGGTAACCCGAGACGGTGTGGTTGAAGGCGATCGGCGCGATACAGCAATAGAGGTCCTTTTCGCCGCTTCGTATCTTTATAGAGGTTATGGATGTGTTTTTCTCGTCGAAGAGCTTGATCCTTTTGCGTATCTGCTCGTAGCTCAGAAAGGCGCGGTCTTTTTCGAAGGATTTTGAGAGCAGTGTCGCCGGCGCGCCTTCGCGGACAAGCACAACCTCGATGGAGCCGGCGTCGACGATCTCGTTGAAAGAATCGAACTCGCGGATGAGCTCGCCGATGTCCGATACGTTCACGTTGGTCTGAATGAGCCTGTTGAGGCGGTAAAGACGTTTCGAGAACTCGAGCTGGTAGTTGAAGGCCGAATAGAGTTTGTTCTGGTAGGTGATGATCTTTTTGCAGTTGAGTATCTTGGATTTCACCTCGAACGGGACGAAGGGCTTGCGTATATAGTCGTTCGCACCCGCCGCGTATCCCTGCTCTATATACTGCTTCTGGTCCGCCGCCGTCAGCATGAGAATGAAAAGTTTTTCGAACTGGACGTTCCTTCGCAGATCCCTGCATATCTCCAGGCCGTCGCCGTCGGGAAGCACCAGGTCGAGCAGCAGAACGTCGGGATTGAAGCCAACCACCAGTTCGTAGAATTCGGCGCAGCTTCCCACGGCGCGGAACTCGTGCTCGCCCGAAAGCAGGTCTTCCAGCACGCGGCGGACCAGCCCGTCGTCGTCGAGCGCGAGCACTTTCAGCCGTTCCGATGAGCCTCCGGGATCAGTGAACGCCATCTTTCGTTACCGCCGCCAATTGCATTGTGGTGCGCCACGCCGACCCGTCGAACATTCCGGCCGGAACAGTATACTGGACCCGAGCGGTATTATTTTCAATCAGTATTTTTCCTCCGGCGGCTTTGTGAACGCGCCGACGCCGCGTGGCGCTCCGCTCTCCTTTGCGCGCCACGCGGCATCTCACTCCGCTGCGGTGGCGAAGTTTCGATTTATTTCTTGACTTACATGTAGAAGGGCGCTGAGGATTCTCGATCAGATCGTCCCGGGAGCGGACAGCCCCCACCCCTCACCGTTCGGAAGGTGCCCCGATGAAACGGATCATCGAATTTTTCATAGACAATTCTCTGTTCGTCAACGTGCTGGCGGCGGGCATCTTCATCGCCGGGCTGATGTACATGTTCAACGCCAACCGCGAGGCATTTCCTAAAATCGATTTCGATTACCTTGTGATAAGCACCATCTACCCGGGGGCCACCGCCGAAGATGTCGAAAAACACGTCACCATCCCCATCGAGGACCAGCTGCGCGAGATCGACGGGATCGAGGAGTTGCACTCCAACTCCCTCGAGGCGCGCTCCGTGGTCGTCGTGAAGCTCGATCCCGACCTCGCCAACAAGGACAAGACGATCAACGACATCAAGAACGCGCTCGACCGCACCCAGGACCTGCCGGATGACGCCGAGGACCCTCTGGTCACCGAGCTCACAACGGCCCAGCAGCCGGTACTCGATATCGCCATCATCAGAAAAGGCGACATCAGGAACGACGCGGACGAATTCGAGATGAGAAGGCTCGCCAAGATACTCGAGGACCGCATTCTGGAGATCGGCGGCACCGCGCGCGTCGACCGCCAGGGATACCGCGACCGCGAGATGATAGTGGAAGTGAATCCGCGCCTCCTCGACGAGTACCACGTCGCCATGAACGACATCGTGATGGCGCTCGCCAGAAAGAATCTCAACTTCCCGGGCGGCCTTGTGTGGGAAAACGACGAGGAGATCCTCGTTCGCACGATCGGCGAGGTGGAGTCCGCGCGGGACATCTCCAACATCCTCATACGGGCCAACGACATGGGCAACTGGGTCCGCGTCGGGGACGTCGCGAACGTACGCGACTCCTTCGAGGAGGCGAAGATAATCAACAAATCCGTCGGCCGCCGCTCCGTTACCCTGACGATTCTCAAGAAGGAATCCGCCGACATCATCACGCTGGTAGACGGCATCAACCGCGAGGTGGAGCGCTTTAGAAAAATCCTTCCGGAAGAATACGAGCTGGTCATCAACAACGACCTGTCCTATTTCGTCAAGCGAAGGCTCGACGTGCTCGTCAGTAACGGTATCCAGGGGTTCGCCCTCGTCATCATTTCCCTCATCCTTTCGTACGGATGGCGCATCTCCATCTTCACCGCGCTCGCCATCCCCTTTTCCATGCTTCTCACCTTTATATGGATGGCGTACGCGAACGTCAGCATCAACCTGATGTCCATGTTCGGCCTCATCATGGCGCTCGGCATGCTGGTCGACAACAATATCGTGGTGTCGGACAACATCTACCGTCACCTCGAAGAGGGCTGGAAGCTCCGCGACGCCGTCGCCAAGGGCGCCTCCGAGGTCATGATGCCCATCGCCGCCACCATCCTTACGACCATCGCCTCGTTCGCGCCTCTCATGTTCATGACCGGCATCATGGGCAAGTTCGTCTGGACGCTCCCGGCCGTGGTATCGGTGGCGCTTGTCGCCTCGTGGATAGAGTCGGTCTTTTTCCTGCCGCCCCAGATACACGACATGCAGAAGCGCCGGAAATCTCTCGTTTCCCTTTCCGAAGAGGAGGGAGGAGCGCTTTTCCGCGGTCTTCGCACCCGATACGTTTCACTTCTCAAAGCGGTCGTGGCCCGGCGCTATCGTTTCGTCGGAATCATCACGCTGGTTTTTGTCGTTACGATCGTCTTCGCGGCATTCAAGGTCAAGTTCATCCTCTTCCCGGCCGGCGGCATAGAGCGTTTCACCGTAAAAGCCGAGGCGCCCACGGGAACCCGCGTGGAGGAGATGAGCGACAAACTCGCGACCATCGAAAAGATCATCGCGGAGCTTCCGAAAGAAGAGCTCGAGAGCTTCACTTCGCGCGCCGGAATCATCCAGGAGGACCCCAACGATCCGTACACCAAGCGGGGCTCCAAATACGGAATCATCATCGTGTACCTTACCCCCGAGGAAAACCGCAGGCGCCAGGCCGACGAGATCATCGACTGGGTGCGCGAGCGGAGCGCCGGGCTCAAGGGATTCGAAAAGCTCGAGTTCAAATACGTACGCAACGGCCCCCCCACGGGGATGCCCGTTTCGGTAACCATCAAGGGCGACGATTTCGACGTACTGAAGAAAATCGCCGACGAGTACCGCGCCTATCTCACCACGATCAAGGGGCTAAAGGACATAAAGGACAATTTCGAGGAGGGAAAGGAGGAGATTCGCATACATGTGAACGACCGCACGGCCGCGCTCGCCGGGATCAGCGTATACGACATAGCCTCAACTGTCCGCTCCTGTTATGAGGGCACCATCGCCACGAAGATAAAGAAAACCGACGAAGAGATCGACATTCGCGTTATATTCCCCCGATCGCTTCGAAACGACCTGGCGAGCATCGGGAAGATCAAGATAGCAAACCGCATGGGCAATCTCATCCCTCTACAGTCTGTCGCCAGGCTCGAACGAAGCCGCGGCGTATCCTTCATCACACGCAAGGACTGGAGGCGCACCATTTCAGTCACAGCCGATATCGACGAGAAGGCCAAGGACGTCACCTCGGTGTACGTCAACCGCCTGCTCCAGAAGAAATTCGCCGGAATGGAAGAACGGTACCAGGGCTACACGGTGGACTACGCCGGTGAGTTCAAGGACACGCAGGAGTCGTTCCAGAACCTCAATCGTTCGTTTCTGATGGCGGCACTTGCGATCTACATCATACTCGTCGCCCTTTTCAAATCGCTCATCCACCCCGTCACCATCATGGGGATCATTCCGCTGTCGTTCCTCGCCGTGGTGTGGGTGTTCTTCCTGCACGGCCTTCCTCTTTCTTTTCTGGCCATGATGGGTATCGTCGGGCTCGCCGGCGTCGTGGTGAACAACTCCATCGTTTACCTGGATTTTATCAACGTCGCGCGTACGGGCGGAATGGACGCGTTCGACGCCTCCATCGAGGCGGGGGCCAAGCGCGTCCGCCCCATCCTGCTCAGCTCGCTCACGACGGTCCTCGGGCTCCTTCCCACCGCGTACGGCATCGGCGGCAACGATCCCTTTCTCAAGCCCATGGCCCTCTCGATGGCGTGGGGCCTCGCGTTCGGCACCCTCATCACCCTTTTCGCCACTCCCGTGCTCTATAACATATTCGAGGACATCCGGGGGATCGTTTCAGGCAGGCGCCCGGCCGCGACGGCCTCGATACCGGTTTTCGAGATCGAGAGCGACACTCCGCCTCCGGAAACCCGGGCCACCGGGGTCCGGCGAAAGAAGAGGTAGACTCCCGGCGTGATGCTGAAGAAGCCGCGTGTCCGGCGCGCACGGCGGACATTTAGATTTGACAATAATCCACACCGGCCCTATCTTTGATTAAAATGACTGCAAGGATCTCCCGTCAATGAAACGACTCGCCCTGGCCCCGCTGGCGGCCCTCGTCTTCATGAATTGCGCCGCCCTGCAAACCGCTTCCCCCCGCGACAACAAACCGGCGTCCCCGCGCGCGGACTGGGCGTATTTCAGCAGGGGGCTCTATTTCAAGTCCGAAGGCGATTACACGCGCGCAATCGAGAATTTTATGGACGCGGCCGCGTTCGACACCGAACTCGACCGGGTGTATTACCAGCTCGCCGAATGCTATTACCGGATCAATGATTACGAGAAAGCGGTCAACTACGCCGACCGCTCCATCGAGAAGAACCCGGGATTCGTGCGCCCGTACGAGCTGAAATTCAACCTCTACGCGAATCTTCGCAACTACGAAAAAGCGGCAGGTGTCCTGGAGGCCCTGCTCGAGCAGCGCCCCGAACTGGTCCATATCCATTACACGCTGGGAAACCTCTACTACACGCAGATGAAGGACTGGGACAAGGCCTCGGTATATATGCGCAACATCATCGAGCTTGCCGCCTCCGAGCCCGTCGAAGACTATTACCAGGAGTACGCGCATTATTACCTCGGCCACATCTATTATTCCAAAAACCTGACCGAGCGCGCCATTCAGAGCTTCGAACGCTGCCTCGAGATCAATCCCGACAACCATTCGGCCGTCTACGTCCTCGCGCTTATCCACATGGACCGCTATGCCCTCGAGGACGCCGCCCGGTATTCCCTGCGCTATCTGGAGAAATTCCACGACAACGCCAAGATAAACGCGGTCATGGGCCGCATCTATTATCTCAAGGGCGACCATCGCGCCGTCGGCTATCTTAACCGGGTCAAAAACAACAGGATGATCGACGGCGTCCTGGCCACGGCGCTCTACGACGAGCTGATGAAGAACGACGGGCCAGCGGAAAAGCATCTCAGGGAAATTTTAAAGAAAAATCCGGGATACATCTCTCCCCACATCGCGCTGGCACGTATCGCGCTCCGGCGCGGCGACAAGGCGTCCGCGCTCAGCGAATACTTTACTGCCGGTGTGCTTCTTTTTCAGGCAAGACTCTACGACCTGGCCAAGGACAGCTTTTTCCGCACGCTGTCCATCAAGGACGACATCCCCGAGATCTACTTCTATCTGGCCCGAACCTGTGAGGAGACCGGCGACCTTTCGCTCGCCCTGGTCTATTATCGAAAATGCCACGACCTGAAGCCGTCGCCAGACATCCTCATCCACATGGGCTACCTGTACAGCCTGAGGAATGACTTTTCCCGCGCCGCCGAATACCTAGACCGCGCCATCACGCTGGAACCGCAGAACTCCAGGCCCCACTTCTTCAAGGGCCTCATAGATTCCCAGCGCGACAACTACGCATCGGCCGAAAAGCACTTCAGAAAGGCGATAGAGCTGCAGGAAGAGAATGACACCTATTATTTCTACCTCGCCACCGTGCTTGAAAAACAGAGCAGGCTCGCCGATACGATCGAGGCGTTGAAAAAATCGATTAAGTACAACCCGAAGAGCGCGAAGGCCTACAATTTTCTGGGGTACCTGTACGCCGACAACAACATGAACCTTGACGAGTCCATTGAGCTTATTAAAAAGGCTCTGGAATTCGAACCCACCAACGGCGCCTATCTCGATTCGCTCGGCTGGGCCTATTACAGGAAGAACCAGTTGGACCTGGCCCTTATAAAACTTCTCGAGGCCGAAAGGGAACTTGCCCGCGAAAACAGTCCGGATCCGGTCGTCTATGACCATATCGGCGACACCTATTACGGCATAGGAAAGATTGACAAGGCGATCGAGTACTGGGACAGGTCGCTGAAGATGAAAAGTGACCCGGCCGTTGAAAAAAAACTCAATGAAGCGAAATCCAGACTTCAATAAAGGGGCGGTACAATGATCAGAACATCAACCCGGGCGGCATCGCTTTTCTCCGTTCTGCTCGCCTGTGCGCTCCTGCCGGCATGCGCGGGCACCCCGGTCCAACAGGAAAAGCGCGTATCCGCCTCGGACACCGAACGCAGCCGTCGCCTTCTCGCCCGCGTACAGGAGATAAACAGCCGGGCCGTGGACTCCTATTCCGCCCAGTTCAGGGTCGAGGGGGCGTACGGGAAGAGCAAGTTCAATTCCGTCGGCGAAGCCTGGTTCAACAGAAATCCCCGGATGGCCCGCTTCACCTTTTTCGACATCATCTTTAAAAGCCCGCTGACCGTAATGGTTCAGGATGGAGCCACGCTCAAATTCTATTTCCCGGCGGAGAAGACCCTCTACGTGGACCGGAGCGACTCCATCAACCTGCGCAACTACGCCTCCATCGATATCGATTTCGCGCTCGTCTATCCGTTCGCCGCCGGTCAGATCCCGCTCCTTGACGCGTTTACAATCAAACAGGGTCTTGTGGATGAAAACGATTCCAACAGGAGCTACCTTGTTCTGGAAAACAAGGATTATTTCCAGACGATCGGCTTCAAGGGGGATGTGCCCGACAAAATACTTTTCATCTCGAAAACTGGCGGGAAGAAAACGGAATTTTACCTCGAAAAACCCCAGAGCCAGGGAGGAGCGCTTTTCTACCGCACCATACGGATGCTCGCCCCGGAAAGCGGCGGCAGGCTCACCATCAACTTTTCGGAAATTCAGTACGGGATCAGGCTGGATGCCGCGACCGTACTGAGGATCAACCTGGACAGGGGCGCTAAAATCGTAGACATGAACTGAGCTTACCGGGCGAATGACCGGAAGACCGATACCATCTTTTCGACGGCCTTCGGCCAGTTAAATTCGGCGAGCACTCTTGTTCTCCCCTCGTCGGAGAGGCGCCTCATCAGTTTCCTGTCGGCGTAGACCCCGTCGATCGCGTCGGCCAGCGCCCGCTCGTCGCGCGCGGGAACGACCACTCCGGCGTCCCCCACCACTTCGGGGAGCGCGCCGCCGTCGCTCGCTATCACCGGCACGCCGCATGCCATCGCCTCGGCCGCGGGGAACCCGAACCCCTCGTACACCGACGGCACTATGGCC
>ERZ795054.1787-NODE-1787-length-19172-cov-5.106659_pt1 | contig 19172 bp, 18 predicted proteins | sample MGYA00375138_ERZ795054 | MGnify/ENA primary metagenome ERZ795054 (study PRJEB30183, sample SAMN05720215) | anaerobic digester metagenome | isolation source: active sludge of municipal wastewater-treating anaerobic digesters | place: USA | collected 2014-12-23 ... | reverse complement strand
CTTTGTGATCGCCATGAACGACATCCTCCGCAGCGAGAAAGCGCACCGCACGGTGGACTCCGAGACCGTCGGCGCCGTGCCCATCGGCGTGCCGCTCATCACCGGCCCGGCGGTGCTCACCACGGTCCTCCTGTTGACGGCGGAACATCACTACGTCATCACGGGCCCGGCCATCCTCCTGAACGTCCTGTTCGCCGGGCTGGTGTTCGGTTTCGCCGAGCCCATCCACGATTTTCTGGGGAAGGCCGGCACCAAGACGATCTCCAAGATCGCCCACCTGCTGTTGGCCGCCATCGCCGTGATGATGGTGCGCAAGGGGCTGGCGCAGATCATCGCCACCGGCGGGTTCATGTGAAAAAGTCGAGGACAATCATGCGCGCGCGAAACCTGCTGGCCATCGGGGTCCTGATCTGTTCTTGCGCCTGTACCGGCCAAAAACAGAGCCCGACGACGGAAGCCCCCCCCAAAGAAGAGAAAAAGCAGGCGGCGACTTCCACGGAAGAGGCGACCGACCGGCTGCTCATGGCGCTCAATCAGGGGGACTACGCTCAATTCTCCCGGGAGTTCGACGACAAAATGAAGGCCGCCCTCAACGAGGCGGAGTTCGCCAAGCTGCGGACGAACATTTTGGAGAAGATCGGCCTGTATCAGACCCGCGGGCTGCCCCGGACGCTCAAGCTCAAAGACGCCACGGTGATGGTCTACCGGGCGCGTTTCGAGAACGAGCCGGAGGCGGAGGTGCGGGTGGTTTTCCGCGAGGTCGGCGGCCAGCGGCGCGTGTCCGGCCTGTTGTTCAACTCGCCCAAGCTGAGGGCGGCCGCCGCGCCCGCTCCCGCGGCGGAAACCAAGACCCCGGCGGCTTCGCCGGCCGACGCGAAGAAGGAGACGAAGGCCGAGGTGCCTCCCGAAAAGAAAGACGAGGCCAAGCCAGGAACTCCCAAGGCATCGCAATAAAGGTTTCCGTCGCCCGGGGCCCGGCCGTCGGAAAAGGCGCGGCAACAATTTCAGGGGAGACGGCTCCGACGCGCAAAGCGAGTTGAAGCGTTTGAGGGGGCCGGTGATCGCGTGGAGCAGAGAGACTCCCGCTGAATTTTATGGAGCGGTGCCACCGCGAACGCACCCAACGATTTAGTGGGCCCCAACGCAGAGCTCTTGGGGCCAGCGGCACCGCATCGCGGTGGCGGCTCCGCTGGAGGGGTGGCCGAGTGGTTTAAGGCGCTGGTCTTGAAAACCAGTGTAGGCTAACACCTACCGGGGGTTCAAATCCCTCCCCCTCCGTTTTTATTTGAGTTCCGATTAAGGTGGAAAGGCAGGACAATCGACGGATGAGTCGTTTCAGGAAAATAGCGCTGGCGGTCTTGGTGGTGGGATTTTCGGGCGTTCTGGTGTTGGCCGGCGGGACATTCTATATGCTCCATGCGGAGGTCAAGCGGATTTGCGTCGAGGCCGGGAACCGGTTCGAGGGGGATTGTGTGGAGTCGTTGATCGCCACGGTCAAGGCCGAGGAGCTTCCCTTTAAAACGAGGAACGAAGCCATTTGGGCCCTGGGACAGTTGGCCGACGCCAAGGCCCTTCCATATTTGACGGAAATACAGCCCAAGACCTTTTGTCAAAAACCGTGCGGCAATAAATACCTGTGCCGCTACGAATTGGACAAGGCCGTGAAATGGTGCACCCAGGGAAACCTCACCCGCTGGATGTATGCCCACCGGGAAGACTGGCTTGAAGAAGGACGGAAAGGTTGACCCGATGAACCCCGTGATTGAAAACATCAAGGCCCGGCGGTCCGTCCGGTTGTTCGACGGGAGGAAGATCGACAAAAAGACGCTCGAGGCGCTCATCGACGCGGCCCGTTGGGCGCCGACCGGGATGAACAGCCAGCCGTGGCGGTTCGTGGTGGCGCAGGGGGACGAGTTTCGGAAGAAGTTGTCCGCGTTGGCGCTGCCGCGCTATAAAAAATGGCTTGAGAAAATGCCGCAGGAACTGAAGGCCATGCGCCAGGAGGTCGACGAAAAAACGGGCGACCCCGCCTATTACGGCGCCCCCGTCGTCGTCTTCGTCATCGGCAAGGGCATGACGAGCGATTTCGACTGCGCGATGGCGTGCCAGAACATCATGCTGGCCGCGCGGTCTTTGGGCATCGGGAGTTGTTGGGTGTACATCGGCCAACTGCCGCTGGACGACGCGGAGATGCGCGGAGCGCTCGAATTGAAGGAGGGGGAAAAAGTGTACGGCCCCCTCGTGTTGGGTTACCCGAAAGGGAATTTCCCGGCGCCTCCGCCCAAAAAAGACCCGCCGGTAAAATGGCTTTGAATAAAAGGTAAAGGAGCGTCCATGAAAAAGAATCGGCTGGGCTTGATGTGGGGAATTTTCCTTCTGGGGGCGGGGCCCGCCTTGGCGGAGCCGTCGGAGTCCATCAAATACCTGATGAGCGAACGAATGAGCCTTTTCGACAACGGGCTCATGCGGATCGAGGAACATTTGTATCGGCACTTGGGAGAAAATTGGGGCGTCCTTGTGAATTACGATTGGAACAAAAACGCCATTTTCGTCCGCGTGTGGCGGGACGACATCGAGGAGGCGCAGAAGACCAAGGACAGCCCCACGCCGAAAGACATGGCCACGAGGGCCATCGGCGAAGTCAAAAAGTTCTGCGGATACAACGAGGACGGGAAACTGATCAACCCGGATACCGGAGGGCTGATCGGAAGTTATTTCAGTCATCGGGGGTATGTTTCCAAGCAGGAGCCGAAGAGCATCGTGGCGGACGTGAACGGCATTGTGGAGATCACCGCGGCCGTTCAGGGAAAGAAAGAACGCATCGAGGGAAAGACCAAACTGACCGAGAAGAAAGTGAATTGGTCCACCGTAAAAAACTGAAACGCCGGGGGAGACGATAGAAAATCGTCCGACCCGTTTTCGCCGCTGTTCGGCGGCCCAAAAAGAAACCCGCTTCGTGTCCGGCTCAAAAGAGAGCCCGAACGAAGCGGGTTTTTAAATGGCGGAAGGGGAGGGATTTGAACCCTCGAGGACCTTTCAGCCCTACACGATTTCCAGTCGTGCCGTTTAAGCCGCTCACGCACCCTTCCAGCGGAGTCGTCACCGCGATGCGGTGCCGCTGGCCCCAAAAGCGCTGCGTTGGGGCCCGTTAAATCGTTGGGTGCGTTCGCGGCTGCGCCACCTCGCCGCCGCGGGCTCCGAGGAAAGGAGGCCCGCCTGGCCCGATTCAGCGGCGGATAGAAATCCGCCGGCAATCCACCGCCCGCACCCTTCCAGCGGAGTCGTCACCGCGATGCGGTGCCGTTGGCCCCAAAAGCGCTGCGTTGGAGCCCATCACGAAACGGAATTATACTTGATTGAGGATGTGTTCTGCTGGGAATTTTTGGGGCCGCCCAGCCGGTGTCACCGCAGATAGCCCAAATCTTTAAGGTTCTCCAGGACATGCGGGTCGACGTCGCCCTTGCGCAGAGAGGCCCCCCGTTTCTGTTTCCACCGCGCCAGTTTTTCCGATAGGTCCGAGAAGACATCGGGGCGGCGTCCTTTGACGTCGGTGAGTTCCGCCGGGTCGTTTTTGAGATCGAACAGCAGCATTCGATCGTTGAACCCGTCGCGCAGCAGTTTGAATTCGTTGGTGCGGACGCACTCAAAATGTTGCCGGACCGAATAGCTGTAGGCGGGGAGGTCGGGCGGCGCGGCGGAGGCCAAGACGTCGACCCCGTCCATCGGCGATTTGTTTTCTATGCCCAGAAGTCCCAAAAGAGTCGGGAGGACGTCGGCCAGCCGGACCTGTTCGGCGATACGGCGTCCCGAAGGGAGGACTTTGGGATAGGAGATGATGAGGGGCACGCGTATTTGCCGGTCGTAGACCTCGGAGCCGTGTCGAAACCGCTGTCCGACATGGCTGCTTTCCCGGAGCGTTTCGCCGTGGTCGCCCACAAGGATCACCACGGTGTCGTCCAGGAGTCGGCGTTGTTGCAGGAGGGAAACGATCCGGGACAATTGGCTGTCGACGTGGGCGATCTCCCCCAAATACCAGGATTCGATCACGGCGTTGTCCTCCTCGGTGAGACGGAAGAAGGAAATGTCCGCCTCGGGGTGCGTTTGCAAAAGGGCGCTGGCGGCGGTTTTCTCCTCCGGGGTGATTCCCCGGGACAGGTAGCCGGGGGTTTGGCGACGGAGGGCCAGATAGGTTTCAAAGCGGACGGCCCCGGGACTTCTTTCCCGGCGGAATCGTTCCGGCGGAAAATAGGGGGCGTGGGGGTCGAAGTAATGGACCCACAGGAAAAAGGGGGCCGGGCCGGTTTTTTCCAGCCGGCGGAGCGCGCGGTCGGTGGTGTCCTCGGCGAACCGTTCCGGGGAGGAGAAATCGCCGTCGACGGTTTTGAACCCGCGCAGATAGCCGTCGGTCAGCAGATGTTTGACGCTCACGAACGCGGCGGTGTCGTAGCCGTTCGCCGCGAGGAGGCCGGCCAGGGTGGGCGGGTCTTTTTCCAGGACGATGCCGTTTTCATAGACCCCGTGCTCGTCGGGGGAAAGTCCGGTGAAGAGGGTGATGTGGGCCGGATCCGTGACGGGGATGGGTGTGATGGCCTGTTCGAAGAGGACCCCTCGGGCCGCGAGGCCGTCGAGGGTGGGGGTCTCGGCGGTGGGATGGCCGTAGCAGGCGAGATGGTCCGCCCGCGTGGTGTCGAGGGTGATGAGGAGGACGTTCGGTTTTTGCGGCGGCCCCTGGGCGGGAATGTTTCGGGAGGGCGCCGTGAGGGCCGCCAGGAGGAGCGGCAGGAGGAAGAGGTTTTTTTTCGGAGACGAGGTCATTGCAGGAACAGTTTACTCGTTGTGTGGCGGCGCGGGGAGTTTAGGACGTCGGCCAGCCGGCGTTCCCAGGTTTTTGGCGGAGCGTTCCTTTGTTCGTGCGGGATCGGCTCCTTCAGCGTCGGATCGAGCGTCCGGAGGAAAGCGCTCAACTCGCCGGCGATCAGCGCATGGGCTTCGGCCGACCAGTGTGTGCCGGCATGGAAACGTTTTTTGGCGTCCGGGAATTTCGCGAGGGCCGGGCGAACGGAGAAATAGGGGATCCCGTGGGAACGGCAGTGGTCCTCCAGTTGGTTTTCAGCAGGGCTGGCGTCGGGGGAAGAGAGTTCGTCGTGGATGGGCATGAACACAACGAGGGGGGCCGCGCCGGCGGCGCGGGCCACGCGGCAGAATTCCTCCAGAAGGGCGGTGGTGAGCCGCCACTCGCCCGGCGTGTCTCGGGGGGAGAAGAGGGTTTTGAGGAGGCGAAAGAGTTTCGGATGAAAAAATTCCCAACGGACAATTTCATCCGGCGAAGGGACCGGGAAATTCTCCAAAAGCAAGTCCTGTCCATGGAGTCGGAATCGCGGTTTGGCGGCCCAGGGGAAGGTCGTGCTGTTGCGGGGGATGTCGCAGGTGACGAACCCGAGGATGACGACGTCGGGGTGGTATGTCAGCCCCTCCTGCCGAAGATAAAGAAGCATCTGGTCGTGTCCGTACCCCATCACGCCGAAATTCAGGACTTCCGTGTTGGGCAGCAGATGTTCCAACCGGGCGGGATAGGTTTCGGCGTCCGATAATTTGGCCGCGGCCGCGTAGGAGTCGCCGAAGACGGCCACCCGCCGGACGTGGGGCGGTTTTTCGTCGGCGTATTCACGGCGGCCGCGCAGTTCGCGGGAGTTCGAGTGGAAACCCGTGCGATCATTCCGGACTCCCGGGCGGAGGGCCCATCCGCGGACCGGATCGAATCGTTCCGCGGGGTCGAGAGGGAGGGCGGGTTTTTGTTGTCGGACGGTCCAGAGATATCGCCGGATTTCGGAATCTTGGAACCGGGAAAAATCAGACGGCCAGAGACGCACAAGGGACAGACGCGTGGCGATTTCCAAGAACAGAAGGAGGATCAGGATGTACGGTAAAAGGATCCACCGGCCGACCCGGTTCGGGAAACGCATGGAGACGATTATATCGAAAAATCGAGTGGAGCGGGCGCATTTTTAGGGATTTTTCGGGCCACTCCGGCCGAAAATTAAATAAAATCACATTGTCAATTCGTATCAATTTTTAATTACACGGGACGGGGGCCCGAGGGAGAGGGCCTCGGACCTTTGTCGAGAGGGGGAAGGAGAGTATTTGGCGTCATGGGGGGCCTTTGTACGTTTCCCCGCTTTATTGGAATCACGGCAATTGGATCAACCCGGACAAAGTTCAAAAAAGGCGGTGTTTTTTCCCTTGACGGCGCGCGGGGAACTTTGTTAACATACCGCACCTACGAGAATGGGCAGCAACGCCATCCGCATTCCGCGATGGCGTTTTCGGTGTAGTCCTCGAAGTACCCCGGCAGACTCTCTATGGAAACGAACCAATTTTTCCGTATGTGTGGTTTTTTGCCCTCATTATATTAAGTGGAGGAGAATCATGAGTTCATCGTCTTCGTCTAACGTCCCCAGTTCCACGCCGCCCTCTCAGGGTTTCGTGGAGACGGGGCCTGGTCTTCCGCGGGATTACGGCGTTACCCGGCTTGTCCTCATCCCCCGGGACCCTCAGTGGATGCACGCGTATTGGGAGGTGGCCCCCTACACGTGGCAGGAGGCGGAGAAAAATTTCGGGTCGGCGGTGCGGACCTCCGGCCGGGCCGTGCTGCGGCTGCATTGCGGCGACGGCGCGTCCGCCAAGACGTTCGACGTCAACATCCACCTGGACGCGCGCAACTGGTACATCTTCAGTCCGGCGCGCGGAGGCCTGTGGCACGCCGAGCTGGGGATGCTCCTGCCCGACGGGCGCTTTGTGCTGCTGGCGATCTCCAACGAGATCCGCCTGCCCACCGGGCAGGTGTCCGACGTGATCGACGAGAAGTGGGCGGTGATGAAGGCCGACTGGGAGAGGCTTTTCGAGCTCTCCGGCGGCGGCAAGCTCGGCGCCGGCTCTCTGGATGTGGCCCGCATGTTGGCCCAGCGATGGGAACTGCTCCGCGCCGTGTCCTCCTGGATGGGCGCGCCGGGCGGCGCGTCGTGGTCCGGCATGCCCGGGTCTTCCTGGGCGCGGCCGCCCCAGGCGCACAAGGGGTTCTGGCTGGAGGCCGACTGCGAACTGATCGTCTACGGAGCCACCGAACCGGACGCCAAGGTCACCATGCAGGGCAACCCCATCACGCTGAACCCGGACGGCACCTTTTCCTTCCGTTTCGCCCTCCCCGACGGGAAACTGGAGATCCCGATCCACGCGACGAACCGCGACGGCGACATGTCCAAGAGCGTGGATTTCACCGTCACGCGAGCCACCCAGCGGACTTGATCCGCCGGTGGGGGCGCGCGTGAGGGGTTCCATGGGTAAAGCATCATCGGCCGCGGACATGCCCGGCCCGGCTCCGTTGTTTTTCCCGTCATCGAGGTGACCCTGTATGGCTGACCCGCAAGGCTATCTGTGTCTCGTTCTCCACGCGCACCTGCCGTTCGTGCGCCATCCGGAATATCCCGACTTTCTCGAAGAAGACTGGCTCTACGAGGCCATCACCGAAACCTACGTTCCCCTGCTGGACATGATGGAGCGGCTGGCCGCGGAAGGCGTGCACTACCGGCTGACGATGTCCCTCACGCCGCCGCTGTGCAACATGCTTTCCGACGATCTCCTGCTGTCGCGTTACCAGAAAAAACTGCACAAGCTCCTGGAGCTGGCCGACAAGGAACTGCACCGCACGCGCAGCCTGCCGGCGGCGTTCCAGGAGACGGCGCGGATGTATCACCACAACCTGAACAAGGCGCGGGAGATCTTCGAGGCCTCGCACGGACGGTTATTGACCCGCTTCAAGGCCCTGCAGGACGCGGGGAATCTGGAAATTTTGACCTGCGGCGCCACGCACGGCTACCTCCCGTTGATGATCCACGAGGAGGCGCGCCGGGCGCAGATCCGCGTGGCGGTGCAGGACTACCACCGGCATTTCGGCCGGGCCCCGCGCGGCATCTGGCTTCCGGAATGCGCCTACGCCCCCGGCGTGGACAAGCTTTTACGCGAGAACGGCATCTCGTTCTCGTTCCTGGATTCGCACGGCGTCCTGTTCGGCGTGCCGCGCCCGCGGTTCGGCGTGTTCGCCCCGATCTATTCCCCCGGCGGCGTGGCGTTCTTCGGCCGCGACATGGAGACCGCCCATCAGGTGTGGTCGGCGGAGCAGGGATATCCCGGCGACTACAGCTACCGCGAGTTCTACCGCGACCTGGGCTACGATCTGGAGTACAACTACATCCGTCCTTATCTGCACGAGGACGGCGTGCGGCGGAACATCGGGATTAAATACTACAAGGTCACCGGCCGTGTGTCTTTGTCGGAAAAAGAGCCGTACTCTCCCAGCCACGCCCGGGAAACCGCCGCGTCCCATGCGGGCAACTTCCTCTTCAACCGCGAACGCCAGGTGGAGTATCTCAAGGGCGTGATGGGCCGCCCCCCGGTGATCGCCTCCATTTACGACGCCGAACTGTTCGGCCACTGGTGGTTCGAGGGGCCGTCCTTCCTGGAATACCTCCTCAAAAAGATCCACTACGACCAACAGGTCTTCAAAACCACCACGCCGAAGGAATATCTGGACAAGTTTCCCGAGCAGCAGATCGTGGAGCCGGAGCCGTCCTCCTGGGGCGACAAGGGCTATCACGAGGTGTGGTTGAACGCCTCCAACGACTGGATCTATCCGCACCTGCACATCTGCGCGGAGAGGATGATCCATCTGGCCAAGAAACACGCCAACGCCGAGGGCCTTCTGAAGCGGGCGTTGAACCAGTTGGCCCGGGAACTCCTTCTGGCGCAGTCGTCCGACTGGGCGTTCCTGATGACCGTCGGCACGGCCCGCACCTACTCCGACCGGCGCACGAGGGAACACGTCAGCCGGTTCCTGGAACTCTTCCACCAGATACAGGAGAACCGTCTGCGGGAGGACTTCGTCCGTTCCCTGGAAGAGCGCGACAACATTTTTCCTTGGATAGACTACAAGGTCTACCAATCGTAACGGCAACGCGTCATCTTTGATGCACTCATTCCTTAAAGGAGGTCTCACCCCCATGCGGCAAAGTCGGCTCTGGTTGTTGTTCGTTGTTGTGGCCCCTCTGGCGGCCATGGCGCACGGCGAACCGTTCTTCTCGGAACGCGCCGTCCCCATCGATACCAAGATCGTGGAAGTCGGCCTGGCGCCCAGCCAGCGTCAGGATAAATACAAGGTGGCCAACGTGGAGCAGAAGAACACGCTCCGGCGGGTGGACCTGCAGGCGCGCTGGTCCCCCAAAAAACAGTGGGAGACGAAGCTGGTGTTGCCGTATATCAACAACAAGGTCAGCGGCGGCACCGATTCCGACACCGATTCCGGACTGGGGCAGACCATCCTGGCCGGCAAATACGCCTTCCGAAAAAACAAGGCGGTGCAGGCCCAATTGGAGGTCCCCACCGGCGACCAGGACAAGCTCCTGAGCGAAGGGTTCAACCTGGGCGTGTCCTACTTGGCGGAAGGAGAACTTTCCAAAGACGTGCACGGCATTTTCAACGCCGGGTATCTGTTCAAGTCGGAGTTCAAAAGCGATTTCGACGTCGCCGGGCAGTCGCGCATCAAGGTCAACCCGGGAGAGGTGTTGTTCGCTTCGGTGGCGATGGAAAGGCCCTACCGCGGGAAGATCCTCACGGGCGAACTCTACTTCGCGCGCGTCGGCAAAACCAAGTCGGCGGGCAAGTCGGTGAGCAACTCCGACGGCAACGTCATCAACTTGGCGTGCGGGCTCACCAAGGACTGGAAAGAATGGCGGTTCAAGGGCGCCCTCGCCCTCGGGATCGGGGACGAGGAGGTTTCCAGCTACGACCTCACCCGTCCCGCCGGCGACTGGCGGCTGCTGTTCTGCGCCACGCGGCGTTTCCAGCTGAAATAATTTAAGCGCTAAGGAGGATTTGATTATGAATCGTTACGGCATGAAAAAATTCGTCGCGTTTGTTCTTGCGATGGGCCTCGTTCTGCCCGCCTGCAAGAGCAACAACGTGTCTTCCAAGATCCTCGGCGGCGCCGATGTCGCTACCGGCACCCCGACACTCTCGACCGCTCTCGCCGGACTGACCTCGTACATCTCCGGGGTTTCCAGCGGCGGAACCAACGCGGTGCCGCAGAACGGAACCATCCCCTCCGGCACGGCGGCGGGGCTCAACCCGACCGTCGCCGGCAACACCGGCGTCATCAACGGCGGGTCTTCCCAGTTGTCGCTGGTGACAGCGCAGGCGTTTCGTTACTGTAACGTGGCGGTGTCCAATCTCGCGGCGGCTCCGGCGGCCGCGGCCCCCTCGGCGGCGCAGTCCATCGCGGGCTATTATCTGTTGGCGCTTCCCGCCGATGCCACCACGCTCACCCTGGACTTGAACATCGGCCAGGCCCTGCCCGGCTCCTTCCATTGTTTCGTGACACTGCAGGACGCCAGCGGCAACATCGGGCCCATCGAGGACATCAGCATCACCCAGGTGGCCACGGTGGGCACCGGGGACGTTCAGGTCAGTCTGTCGTGGGACACCAAGGCCGACATCGACCTGCATGTGGTGGACCCCAACAACGTGGAGGTCTGGTACGGGGACAAAGCCCCGACGACCACCAAGGGGACGTTGGACCTGGATTCCAACGTCGGGTGTCCCAGCACCGGCATCAGCAACGAGAACATCACCTGGCCGACGGGCACGGCGGTGGCCGGCACCTACATCGTTCGGGTGGACAACTACAACGATTGCAGTCTGGGAACCGCGTCCAACTGCGTGATCACGGTGCGCGTAGCCGGGGTCACCAAAACCTTCGCCAAAACCTTCGCCGTCAATTCGGACGATGCGGGCGGGGCGGGGTCCGGTGTGGAGATCTGCCGGTTCACCAACGCCGGGGCGTTTTCTGCGCCGCAACCGAACCTGACGCGGTCCATCGGCACCAAACCCGCGGTGTGTCAGTAAGCTGACCGCGCGGTAGGACTTCAGGGGCCGGATGGAGGGATTCCCCCCATCCGGCCCTTTTCTTTTCCGGCTCTTTAGGTCGGCGGGTTTCTGAAAAACCTCCACGGGATGGGAGCGGCCCGATGAATCGGGCGATTTGATGCGATCCGGGGACGCTGTTCCGTCCCGAAGCAGAGCATTTTTTCTTGACACCATGGGGAGAGATGCGGTATAATGGACACACACCGGAAGTGTTGCCCGCGTTAGAATAGGCGATGTTTTCCGTGTGAAAACGCCAATCGTGATGGTTGGCATTTTTTTGAAGTTTTAATTAGCAGTCAATACAAGGAGGTGCTAAAAATGGTAGACGCAGTTCTCTCTAAAGTGAAGATTCGGCCTCTGGGGGACCGGGTGTTGGTCCGTCCGCTGGAGAAGGAGAAGCAGGAGCGGAGCGGGATCATCATCCCGGACACCGCGAAGGAAAAGCCCCAGGAGGGGGAAATCGTCGCCGCCGGCAAAGGCAAGGTGGCGGACGACGGCAAGGTGATCCCCATGGAAGTGAAGGTCGGGGACAAGATCCTGTACGGGAAATATTCCGGCACGGAGATCAAGATTGACGACAAAGAATATCTGATCATGCATCAAGAGGATATTCTGGGCATTCTGGAATCCAAATAGAACGGCAGTAACCGGTTATCGGTGGCCGGTCACCGGTTACCGCTCACCGATCACCGACATTAAAGGAGGAAGTAACGTTATGGCTAAGCAGATCAAATATTCAGATGAGGCCCACAAGGCCATCATGGCCGGGGTGGATAAACTCGCCACCGCCGTGAAAGCCACGCTGGGTCCCAAGGGACGCTACGTGGTGTTGGACAAGAAGTTCGGCTCGCCCACCGTCACCAACGACGGCGTGACGATCGCCAAGGAGATCGAGCTGGAGGACCCGTTCGAGAACATGGGGGCCCAGCTGGTCCGCGAGGTGTCTTCCAAGACCAACGACGTGGCCGGCGACGGCACCACGACCGCGGTGGTCCTGGCGCAGTCCATCCTCCGCGAAGGGTTCCGCAACATCACCGCCGGGGCCAACGCCACGCACATCAAGCGCGGCATCGACAAGGCCGTGGAAGCGGTGGTGGCCGAACTCAAGAAAGTGGCCAAGAAGGTCAACCTCGACGCCAAAGAGAAGGCGAAAGAGGAGATCACCCAGATCGCCACCATCTCGGCCTCCGACCACCAGATCGGCGAACTCATCGCCGAAGCCATCCTCAAGGTCGGCAAGGACGGCGTGATCACGGTGGAGGAAGGCAAGTCCGCCGACACCTCCCTGGAAGTGGTGGAAGGGATGCAGTTCGACCGCGGCTACATCAGCCCGTACTTCGTCACCGACGCGGAACGCATGGAGGCGGTTCTTGAAGACCCGCTGATCATCGTGACGGACAAGAAAGTCTCCGCCATGGGCGACCTGATGCCGCTGTTGGAGAAGATCGTGCAGCAGGGCAAACCGTTCGTGCTCATCTCCGAGGACGTGGAGGGCGAGGCCCTCGCCACGCTCGTGGTGAACAAGCTCCAGGGACGGCTGCGTTGCGCGGCCGTGAAGGCCCCGGGGTTCGGCGACCGCCGCAAGGAGATGTTGGAAGACATCGCCATCCTCACCGGCGCCACCGTCGTCACCGAAGAGAAGGGCTTCAAATTGGAAAAGGCCACCGTGGACATGCTCGGCCGCTGCAAACGCGTGGTGGTGGAGAAGGAAAACACCACCATCGTGGGCGGCGAGGGCGACGACAAGGCCATCAAAGCCCGCATCGCGCAGATCCGCAAGCAGATCGAGGAATCCACCTCCGACTACGACAAGGAAAAGCTCCAGGAACGCCTGGCGAAACTCGTCGGCGGCGTGGCGGTCATCGAAGTCGGCGCGGCCACCGAGACGGAGATGAAATCCAAGAAGTTCAAGGTGGAAGACGCCATGCACGCCACCCGTGCGGGCGTGGAAGAAGGCATCATCCCCGGCGGCGGCGTGCCGTTGCTTCGTGCCCAGAAGGCGCTGGACGGCGTCAAGAGCGCTGACCCGGACGAGCAGACGGGCATCAACATCATCAGCCGCGTCTTGGAGGATCCCATCCGCACCATCGCGGAGAACGCCGGGATGGACGGCTCCATCGCGGTGGACAAGGTCCGCAACAGCAAGGACTCCAACTTCGGCTACAACGCCGAGTCGGGGGAGTTCGGCGACCTCGTGAAGATGGGCGTGGTGGATCCCGTGAAGGTGACCCGTTCGGCCCTGCAGAACGCCGCCAGCATTTCGGGGCTTCTGCTGACCACGGAAGTGCTGGTCACGGACATTCCGGAAAAGAAGAACAACATGCCCCCGATGCCGCACGGCGGCGGGATGGGCGGCGACTTCTAGAACCTTGTAACAAATTAAGTAACAAGAAGGGAGGGCTCCCATCGAGCCCTCCCTTCTTTCTGTACCAGGAAAACCGAAACGCCGCGTTTTTTCAATCAAAGCGGCTTGACAAAGCACCGTTTTAAGGGGATACTTAACACGGATAAATGCCTATTTTCCTGTCCGGAGGGGATTTAAAGTCTCGTCGGAGGGGCGTGGCGCTTTGCGTTCTGGGGGGATTCCTCTTGGTTCTTTGCGAGTGTTGCGCGCCGATGGCGACGTCTGCCCGTTCTTCGTCGCAGATCGACAAGGAGCGGGCGATGGAGTTCTATAAAGACGCGCGCGGATACGTGAATACCTACGAGTTCGCGGCCGCGGTGGGCAGCATCCATCAGGCGGCGCAATTCGATCCGAGTTCGGTCGAGATCAAGGCCTACGACCGGCGGCTGGAACGCGTTCTGGAACTGTTCGACGACCGCATCCGCCAGGAGAACCAGAGCCATGTTTTTTTGGAGGGCCTGAGCAAATACATCGCCGCCGAATACCAGACGGCCCTCCTGTGTCTGGGCAGCGCCCTCGGCAACTGGCCGCTGGACGACCGGCTCCAGCGGTTCATCGGGGAAATCGAGAAGGAGACCGGATACAAGCTCGACCGCAACAACGTGCGGCCCACGCCCGAACTGGTTTCCTTGAAGCTGGAAAAGGCGTCGGAGAATTTCAACGAGAACCGGCTCACCGAAGCGATGATCCTCTGCCGGGAAGTGATTTTGCTGGAGCCGGACAACGCCCTGGCGTATAAACGGATGGGGTCCATCCATTTCGCCCAGGGGAATTTCGAGCAGGCCCGCGATCTCTGGAGACAGGCGCTGGCCTTGGAACCGGAGGACGAGGAATTGACTCGGTTCGTTCAATTGGCCGAAGAGAAAATGAAACGGGGCAAAAAATGAAACGACCCCTTGTCGTCCTTTCACTGCTGGGGGCCCTCGCCGCCGTCGCGGCGGCGGGTTCCCTTGTGGAGGACGAGATCCGTTTCAGCCGGGACCTGCAGACGCGCATCCAGGTGGCGTTGGACCAGTTGATGGGGGAACGGAAGGCCATCGCCCTGGTGAACGTGCAGTTGGAGATTTCCGAAGAGATGAAGTCCCGGTTGGACAAGGCCCTCGGAGCTTCGCAGCCCCAAAAAACCGTCGCGGTGACGGAGGGGGCCAAATGGACCTCGCCGGCGACGTCCGCGGCGTCGTCGGGGCTGCCGGGGTTCCCCGCCAAAGTGCAGAAGGAGCAGGGCACGGCGACCGTGATCTCCGTGGCGCCGCCCACCCAGGCTTGGGACCCGGCGGCTTTCCTCTCGGCCGGGATCGCCATCAAGAAAGTCTACGTCAAGGTGCTGCTGGACAAAGGGCTGTCGGCGGGCGCGGAGAACACCGCCCGCGCGGTGGTGGCGAATTTCGTCGGCATCGATCCGGCGCGCGGGGACGTGATTGAGATCGCGCGGATACGCATGCCCTCCAAGTTCGAGGAGGCCCTGCAGAACCCGGCCCTCCTGTCGCCGATATTGCAGAAAGCCGCTACCCTGTCCGTGGTGATGTTGACGGCCATGTGTTTCTTCGTCCTGGGGCTGGCGGCGCTCGCCACGGTGCGGCGTTCGGTGGATCGGCTGGCCTCCGCGGTGCGGACGCTCCAGCCGGTGGATACCCACGCGGCCTTGACCGGTCCCGACGGCAAGCAGCCCCTCCTGACGGCGGAGCTCGCCTCCCCCGCGGACCGTTCCGCGCCGGGGATGCCCGAGCGGACCCTGCCGCACTACCCCGAACTCACTTTCGAGGTGCCCGCCGACAAGGTGGCCTACCTGCTGGAATTTTTGTCGAACGAGGAGATGGAGACCGTGGCGCTGGTGTTGCAGCACCTCACGCCGTCGGCGAAGTCGGCGTTTCTGGCGTTGCTCTCGCCGGAACAGGCGGGCGAGGTGGTGATGGCCATGTCCCGGCCGTCGGTGGTGGATTTGGAGAAACTGCAGCGGCTCAAGGAAGCCGTGGAGAAGCACATCCGGGGCAGCACCGGCGGGGTGCAGGCGGTGGTGGACATGCTCAACGCCTCCGGTCCCGGCATGCGCCGCCAGCTCCTGGAGTCCATCACGCAGAAGGACCCGGCGCTGGGGACGGCGGTTCGGGAACGGATATTCATCTTCGAGGATCTGGACAAGCTCAGCCAGCAGGAGCTGGCGCGGGTGGTGTCCAACGTGCAGCTGTCGGATCTGGCGGTGGCCATCCTCAAACAATCGGCGGAACTGAAAACGCGCATCAAGACGGTGCTCCCGGAGCTGACGTGGAAAGTGCTGGAAGAGGAATCTCAGCACCGCGGGCCCTCGTCGACCGACGAAAAGATCGGGGAGGCGCAGGACCGTGTCCTGCGCACCGTGTACAAGCTGATCCGTGAGGGGCAGATCTCCCCGTCCTTCGTCCGGTTGCCGGGTCGGTTGGGCGTTCCGGCCGGGAAATCGGCGTGAGCGGAGAATTTTTATGGACCTGATGACAATCGTTGGACTGCTGGGCGGCGTGACGGTCATCGTGTTCGGGATGATCCAGGGACAGAGTTGGGCGTCCTTCCTGAACGCACACGGGGTGGTGTTGGTGTTGGGCGGCACCATCTTCGCCACCATGATCAACTCCTCTGCCCGGGAACTGTGGGACGCGTTCCTGGCGGGGTTGTCCCTCTTGAAGACGCAATCCACCCCTTCGCCGGAGCAGAGCATCTCTCAGTTGGTGCGTCTGGCGCAGAAGGCCCGCCGCGACGGGGCCATGTCGTTGAAGGACGAGGCGCGCCACGTCGGCGACGGTTTTTTCTCCCGTGCCATCCAGGTCAGTCTGTCCAGTCCCGATCAGAAGACCGCCTACGAGATCCTGGCCAAAGAGATCAACATGATCCGCGCCCGGCACCGCGAGGTGGGCAACCTGTTCCGCACCATGGGTCTTTTGGGGCCGATGTTCGGACTTCTGGGGACGTTGATCGGCATCGTGTCGGTTTTGAAGAACATGTCCGATCCCCGCAGCGTCGGTCCGTCCATGGCCCTGGCGTTGTCGTCCGCGTTCTACGGGATCCTCTTCGCCAACCTGATCTGCGTGCCGGTGGCCGGCAAGCTGCGGATGCGGAGCCTGAACGAGGCCATCGCGAAGGAACTCATCGTGGAAGGCATCCTGGCCGTCGTCTTCACCAATGAGATGCCGCTCTTCATCCAGACCCGCCTCCACGCCTACCTGCAGAAACGGCAGAACGGGGAATCCTCCCCGCCGGAGAAAAAAGCCTGATGCAGATTTTCCGCGAGCGGGAGGAGGACCTCGAGAACCTTCTGAACCGTGGCGCGTTGTGGGCCGTGACCTACGGCGACCTCATGTCCTATCTGATGATTTTTTTCCTCCTCCTGTTCGTTTTTTCGCTCACCGGCGGCACGGCTTTCGAGGAAGGGATCTCCATCATCCAGGAATCCTTCGGCGGCCAGGTGAACCAGGCGCGCATCGACCGGGCCATTCGGCGGAGCCAGGAGGAGATCATCGCCAAAGACGTGCGGCAGGCTTTCGTCGACCAGGGGTTGCAGCAGATGACGGGCGTGGAGATTTCCGAGGACCGCATCCGCATCACCCTGCGCGAGCCCATCCTCTTCGCCTCGGGCAAGGCTTTCCTGAAACCGGAGGCGTTCCCGATATTGCACGGCGTGGCCGAGATCATGCGGAACCAGCCCCACCCGCTGATGATCGAAGGCCACACCGACAACGTGCCGGTGGGGATCCGGAACGAATACGAATCCAACTGGCAGTTGTCCATGGCGCGCGCCTACACGGTGATACGGTATTTTGTGGACGTGGAAGGGCTCGATCCGAAGAGATTGTCCGGGGTGGGGTACGGCGAGTATCAGCCGGTCGTGCCGAACACGTCGACGGACAACCGGGCGCGCAACCGCCGCATCGACATCAGCCTGTTGCGTTCCGCCGCCTCGGCCTGGTGATGGGAAGCGGGGTCGGTTTTTAAGACCGGCGCAGCCGGCGCAGGATTTCCGTGGTGGAGTGGGAGCGGTTCATGGTGTAGAAATGGATCCCGGGGGCCCCGCCCCGGAGGAGTTCGGCGCACTGTTGCGCCGCGTGGTCGATCCCGATCTGGACCACCGCCGCCTTGTCGTCGGGGTGAGCCTCGAGCCGGGAAAGAAGGGCCGGCGGCAGGGTGGCCCCGCAACTGGTGGTGAAGCGCTTGATCTGATGGGCGTTGGTCACCGGCATGATCCCGGCGAGGATGGGGGCCTGGATCCCGATGGCCCGCGCCCGTTCGACGAATTTGAAGTAGACGGTGTTGTCGAAGAAGAGCTGGGTCACGACGAAATCGGCGCCGGCGTCCACCTTTTGCTTTAAGTTCCGCAGGTCCAGTTCTTTATCGGGGCATTCCACATGACCTTCCGGATAACCGGCCACGCCGATACAGAACTTCCAGCCCTGGCGGATGTGGGCCACCAGCTCGTTGGCGTGGCGGAACCCGTCGGGGTGCGGCACGAAGTAGGGGTGGTCGCGCGGCGGGTCGCCGCGGAGCGCCAGGATGTTTTCGACGCCTTTTTTCTGGAGTTCGTCGAGCACCGCGCTGATCTCCCAGGAAGAAGCTCCGACGCAGGTGAGATGCGCCATGCTTTCCACCCGCAGGTCCGTTTTGATGGCCGACACGGTGTCTATGGTTTTTCGCTGGGTGCCGCCGCCGGCCCCCCAGGTGACTGAAATGAAGGTGGGGTCAAGCGTCCGCAGGTCACGTGCGGTCTGCATGAGCTGGGCCACGTCGTCGTCGGTCTTCGGGGGAAAAAATTCGAAGGAGAACGACGGCTTCACGGTTTTGATCAGTTCGGAGATTTTCATGCGCAGAGGAGTTTACAATTTTTTTCGCGGGCTGTGCGACGCGCTTTAGGGGAGGCGGCGAAGGTGAACCTGGAAGGGAAGGTGTCTCTGGTGACGGGCGGGACCCGCATGGGGCGGGAGATCGCCCTGGCGTTGGCGCGGCAAGGCTGCCGCGTGGCCATGCTTTACCGGCGCTCCCGGAGCGAGGCGGAAGCCACGGTGCGGGCGGTCCGGAACTGGGGCGTGGAGGCGATGGCCCTGCGCGTGGACCTGGCGCGGGCGGAGGACCTGGACCGGGCGGTGCCGTCGGTGGAAAAGAAGTGGCGGCGTTTGGACGTCCTCGTCAATATGGCGTCGATGTACGAGCGAGTGCCGCTGGGCGGACTGGCCGGCAAGCCGTCCGGCCGCGCCCGGCCGAGTTGGCGCCGCGCCCTGAACACCGACCTGCGGGCGGCGTATCTGCTTTCCCTGCGGGCGGCCCCGCTCATGCGGCGGACCGGCGGCGGCCGCATCATCAATTTTTCGGATTGGACCGCGGTCAGCGGGCGGCCCCGGTATAAGGACCGCCTGCCGTATTACGTCGCCAAGACCGGGGTGAAGGGGCTGACCGAATCGTTGGCCCTGGAGCTCGCCCCCGCCATCCTCGTCAACGCGGTGGCGCCGGGGCCGATCCTGCCGCCCGCCGGCCTCTCCCGGAGCGAAAACCGGGACGTCGTCCGCGCCACGCCGCTGCGGCGATGGGGCGGCCCGGAGGAGATCACCAAGGCCGTGTTGTTCTTCATCCACTCGGATTTTGTGACGGGAGAATGTCTCCGCGTGGACGGCGGACGGCATCTGTGCTGATCCCATGAAGACCCGCCCCGTGCCCTCGCCGGTCGTGCCCCCGGCCTCCCCGGCGGTCCGGTGGGGCTATATTTTGGGAGGGGTGCTCTGCGGCATCGGCCTGATCGTTTTGTCGGTGGCGTTCGGGCAGGCGCTGCGCACCGCGACGC
>ERZ795054.1784-NODE-1784-length-19191-cov-4.680027_pt1 | contig 19191 bp, 12 predicted proteins | sample MGYA00375138_ERZ795054 | MGnify/ENA primary metagenome ERZ795054 (study PRJEB30183, sample SAMN05720215) | anaerobic digester metagenome | isolation source: active sludge of municipal wastewater-treating anaerobic digesters | place: USA | collected 2014-12-23 ... | reverse complement strand
CGCGGCGCTTTGGATGATCCGGAATCCAAAAGAAGGATTCCTGTTGCCGGACGATATCGACCACGAATTTATCCTGAAATTCGCCGCGCCCTATATCGTGCCGTTTGTTTCGATCCCTTCGGACTGGACGCCGCTTAAGAACCTGAATCAAAAATACCTGAAATTCGGCGCCTCGGCTCCCGCAGAAAGCGATCTTTGGCAGTTCAAGTCGTTCCTCGTCGATGACAGGGTCTAAGATCCGATGAAACAGTCTCCGTTACTGAACGGAAACGCGCCGGCGTCGCTGAAATCCAAACCCGCGGAGATCTCCGGCGTCGAGAATCTTATCCGCACGATGCTTAAAAAGCATAAAACCCCTTTTATGCTGATCCGTAAAAGTGTTCTCGAGAAACAATTCGCGCGTTTTAAAAAAGCGTTCCCCGAAGTGATGCCTTATTATGCCATCAAAGCCAATCCGAACCCGAAGATCGTAAGAACCTTTGCCGAACTCGGCGCAAGCTTTGATGTGGCGAGTGCCGCCGAAATGAAAGCGGTCTTAAAGCACGGCGTTTCGCCGAGCCGGATCATTTTTGCCAATACGATCAAATCCAAAGAAGACCTTGCCGCCGCGCGCCGCCGCGGCGTCCGTCTTATGACTTTTGACAACGAAGCCGAGCTTTACAAGATCGCGGAAAGTTTTCCGAAAGCGCACGTGATCATCCGCATCAAAGTCGCAAACCGGGGGAGCGTGGTGCAGCTGTCGCTTAAGTTCGGCGCGGAACCCGATCAGGCGTTCTATCTTTTGCGAAAGGCGAAAAGCCTCGGGCTTGCGCCCAAGGGCGTCAGTTTCCATGTCGGGTCGCAATCCACGAACGTTGAAAATTACCTGCAGGCGCTGGAATTAACCTCGAATATCTTCAAAGAGGCCAAGGAGAACGGTATGCCGCTTAAGATCGTCGATATCGGCGGGGGTTTTCCGATCCAGCATTTTGATAACGAGATCGGCATCAACTTTGAACGTATGGCCGCCGTGATCCGCAAACAAATGAAATTGCTTTTCCCGAAACAAGTCGAATTCATCGCCGAGCCGGGGCGTTTTTTTGCGGGCCCTGCGGGGATCCTCGTGACACAGGTGATCGGCCGGGCATTCCGTGACAACCAGAACTTTTATTACTTGAATGACGGCGTTTACCAGGATTTTTCCGGGATGGTCTTTGATCACTGCAAATACGAGTTCAAGACCCTGCGCCGCGGGCCCAAATACAAGAGCACGCTCGCCGGACCGACCTGTGATTCCTTTGATATCCTTTCCAATAATGAGGAATTGCCCGAGCTTTATCCCGGGGATATTGTTTACACCAAGAATATCGGGGCCTATTCCTCCGCCAGCGCGGTCCCTCATTTCAACGGTTTTGAGCCTGCCAGCATCATTTTAGTCTGATCCCGGCCGGTTTGCCGCCGCATCCCTTTCCGCTAGTCGCCTAAGGGCGGATTTGATACAATACCGCCGATTTAACTAGAATCCCCATAAGGACTTACTATGCGCAGCGCTATTCCTTTTTACAAAATGGTCGCCTCCGGGAACGATTTCGTGGTGGTGGATAACACCCGCGGGGCCGTGAAGGACCCCATCGCTTTGGCTCGCGAAATATGCCGGCCCCATCTTGGCGCCGGGGCCGACGGACTTTTGCTTTTTGAGAATTCCAAAACGGCCAATTTCAAGATGCGCATCATTAATCCGGACGGATCGGAAGCGGCGGCCTGCGGGAACGGATTCCGCTGCATCGCGCTTTACGCGCACGGCGTCCTGAAGTATTCGCCGCGCATGATCTTTGAGTCCGGGTCCGGCCTGATCGAAGCCGAGGTCGGATCCAAGGAAAATGTCAGGGTCCAGCTCGTCAAGCCGCGCATTTTTGAACCGGACGGTTTTTTGGATATTCCTAAAAGCCGCTTGCGTTACACGTTCCTTGATACGGGCGTGCCGCATACGGTGATTTTTGTCGAAGATCTTGAAAAGATCGATGTCTTTGAAACGGGGCGCGCGGTCCGCCATCACACGCATTTTCAGCCGTTCGGGACCAACGTGAATTTTGTCGAGATCAAGAGCAAAAAAGAGATCGCGGTCCGCACTTACGAACGCGGCGTCGAAAATGAAACGCTCGCGTGCGGGACGGGCTCGACGGCCTCAGCGGTCGTGAGCGTTCTTAAAGGCAGCGTCGAATCGCCGGTAAGCGTGCTGACCAAGAGCGGCGAAAAACTCAAGATCGAGATCCAGCGCAAAGGCGAGGAGATCACAAAGGTCTTTTTGGAAGGCAGGGCCCAATTCGTTTACAAAGGGGAGTATTTTCTATGAGGAAGAAAAAAACGAAAGCAATGTTTGAAGGTTCCATGGTCGCGTTGATCACGCCGTTCCGAGACGGCAAGGTGGATAAAAAAGCGCTCAAAGGCCTTTTGGATTTTCATCTCAAAGCCGGCACGGACGTGATCGTTCCTTGCGGCACCACAGGCGAGTCTGCGACCTTGTCGCATGAGGAGCATCGCGACACGCTGACTTTTGTGGTCGAGTATATCAACCACCGCATCCCCGTGCTCTGCGGCTGCGGTTCGAACAATACCGCTGAAGCGCTCGGGCTTGTCCAGCATGCCAAAAAGATCAAGGCCGACGGTGCGCTCGTGGTAACGCCTTATTACAACAAACCGACACAGGAAGGCCTTTACCGTCACTATGAGTATCTGGCGAGCCGCGCGGATATCCCGATAGTGCTTTATAACGTGCCGGGCCGCACGGGCGTTTCGATCGCTCCGGAAACCGCCGCGCGTCTTTCCAAGATCGATAATATCGTCGCGATCAAGGAAGCAAGCGGCAGCATGGACCAGGCCGATCAGATCATGCAACTTTGCGACCTGCCCGTCATTTCAGGCGAAGACTCGCTGACCTATCCTTTGATCGCGATCGGAGCTTGCGGCGTGATCTCGGTCACGGCGAACGTGGTTCCGAAACTCGTCAAAGGCATGGTCGCTGCGGCCTTGGACGGGAACATGGAAGAAGCGCGTTCAATGCATAAGATGCTTTATCCGTTCTCTAAAGCGGCTTTTATCGAAACGAACCCGATCCCTGTGAAGACCGCCCTTGGGATGATGGGCATGATCAAGCCGGAATTACGTTTGCCGCTTTGCGAAATGGGTCTAGAAAATAAAAAGAAACTCGAAGCAGTCCTAAGAAAATTGGGGGTTCTGAAATGATCAGACTCGCGATGGCGGGTGCGCTGGGCCGGATGGGGAAGATCGTTCTTCAGCTCGCGAGCCGCGACAAAACCTTCAAGATCGTCGGCGGGCTCGAGCAGCGCGGGCACGCCGGTTTAGGCCAGGACCTTGGCCCCATGATCGGCTGCGACCTGATGGGAGTGAAAGTGACGCAGGACGCGACCGCCGCGCTTAAAAACGCCGATGTCCTGGTCGATTTCAGCCATTTTTCGGCGCTTCCGGAAAATCTCAAAGCGGCCGTAAAAACACATACGGCTTGCGTGATCGGTACCACGGCGATTCCCGCTGCCATGGTGCGGCAGATCCGGGAGGCTTCAAAAAAGATCCCGATCGTGCAATCGCCCAACATGAGCGTGGGCGTGAACCTCCTTTTCAAGCTGGCCGCTCTTGCCGGGGACATCCTGGATGAAAGTTATGATCTTGAGATCCAGGAAGTCCATCACCGGATGAAAAAAGACGCTCCAAGCGGCACAGCTTTAAAACTCCTTGAGATCCTGCTGAAGGCTCGCGGCCGGACCATGAAAGACGTGATCTACGGGCGCGAAGGGGAGACGGGCGCCCGTCCTCGAGGGAAAATAGGCGTTTTCGCCCTTCGCGGCGGGGATGTTATCGGGGACCACACCATTTCTTTCTTCGGCGACGGAGAAAAGGTGGAATTAGTGCACAAGGCCTCCTCTCGGGAAGCCTTTGCTAGGGGGGCTCTCCTGGCGGCAAAATTCCTTGCGAAAAAGAAGCAGGGTCTTTATCATATGCAGCAAGTGCTGGGAATGGCCTAGCGCTTTTTCTTTCCCTAAGCGGTGCAACGCTTTACAACAAAAAAAGAAAAAACTTACCGGTGATGAGAATTAAAAAAGTTTTAACTTTTTTCATCGCCTTCTCTCTGTCCGTTTCCTTTTTTGTCTTTGCTGACGAAACCGTTCAGATTCCCGTCGAAGGATCTTCAGCCGTTCCGGCAGCGGAAGAGCCCGCCGTTCAGCCCGCGCCCTCTTCGGAAGTTTCGCCCGCCGATCAGGAAATAAAAACCGTAACGGCGTCAGCCCCTGAAGTTCTGTCTGTGTCCAGTCCGGCGCCTTCCGCTTCTGAAGAAGTGAAAAATATAGCGGAACCGGCAGCTGAAGCTCAGCCACCGTCTCCTTCAACAATCGCTCAGCCGGCGATCGAGATCGTGACGCCGGAAGAAAACGCGCGACCCGAACCCAAACCGGATGCGGAACCTGCGGTTGAAACAAAACCCGCCCCCAATCTTTTTGCCGAACATTTTTTTGCTCCCGCCGATCAAAAGCTGAACCACAAGATCAATGAGGTGCGGGGATTTCCTGTCCTCAAGACCCATTCCCGCGAACAGAAAGCCGAATATTCCGTCGTCACCGATTTTGGCGGCGGCGTTGTAAGGTCCCGTTATCTTTCCGGCCTGCCGGACATAAAATCCGTCGATGATTACATCAAGAAGAACGGCAAGACCGCTAATTTTGAAGGCGTGGAAATACGCCAGCTCTCCATTCCCGACGCGAAAGGGAAGGCTGCCGACCTTTTTTGGGTGGGGGACAAAGCGTTCACGACCCCGGAAGGAGCCACGGGCGAGATCGTTTCCGTCAAGACCATGATCGAAACACAAGGCGGCGATTTTGCCCAGGCCGTCCGTGACGCGCCGGCCTATATCCCGGCCGAAGAAGAAAAACCCGTCGAAGTCAAAAGCCCGGCTCAATACAAAAAAGAAGAAGAACTTATCCTCAAGTTCACCGACCAGATGGATATCGGCGAAAAGATGTTCGGGGTCTTCCAAGGTGTTCCGTGCGGCGAGAATATCGTCTGGCAGTCTTTCGGCGAAACGAGCTGGCGTTTGACGAATCTCGCGAGCAATCACTATGATAACCAGGTCGGCTACTGGACCAACCGTTTAGTGTTCAAGGGCATCCGTTTTCCGCTTCACACGATCGATCCTTTTCTTGAAGCCACGGTCAGCATGGATTCGACCTCCACCACCTGGACCAACAATCTTCAACTTTACGCCGGTTTGGAATGGCGCCCCCTGGCGCGGAATGCCTGGCTTTATAATTTCCGGCCGTTCGGCGACATCCCGATCCTGGAATGGATGCGCAACTACCGTTTTTATATCAAATACGGCGACCGGAAAAACATCAAAGGCGAGGTCACCAACAGCAACGATTACGATCTTATCTGGGGCGTTCAGTGCTACTACGAATGGGGCACCGAGCTACCGCCGCTTGATGAGGGCAAACCGGAGAAGTTCACCGATTATATCCGGCAGTATGTTTGGGGCGAGTATTTCGGGGATTACTACGTTTCCAAGACCGGTTTTAATTCCGAGCAAAGCTTCAACGCCTTCATCGCCAACTCCTCGATCATCATGGGCGTCAAACTACCCGGCATTCCTCTTCCGCACAACTACATCAATGACGAACTGGTCCTCATGCCCTACATGCGCTTCGAGCATGTGAACAACTCGAAATTCTCATTCTGGTATCAGAACCAGTATTACCTGGCGGCAGGCATACGGTGGATGCCTTTCAGGACCTACCGGTGGAAAGAGAACGAGTGGCTTTCCAAGACCGCGGTGTTCGGCGAATGGTGCGGCATCGGGGACGCTCAGCGCGTCAAGCAGGACGGCAAGCCGCCTTTGGTCCCCACTTACGACCTCCGCTTCGGCGTCAAGTTCTCCAGCCGGCGGTTCTAATTCTAAAATGATAAATCAAAACATAACTCATAAAAAAAATAGGATCGCTACAAAATTCCTTGCCGGGGTTTTGGCTTTTCTTTTTTTGACGACAACCGTCATCCCTTCCGCTTTCGCAAATATCCTCGGTAACAGCAATTTCAGTCAGCCTATTGGAAATGGTACAGCCGGCAATTGGGACAATGCGAATGGTGCAACTCGCATAACCGTTGCTCCTGTTGCTGTTCCGGTCCTCCCAGCTTTTACACCTGTGCCAACCAGCGGCGCTCTCCAGCTTCCTGATTCTGCGACTTTCCGATTCACATTTCAAACTTCTAACAATATCAAGCCGGGCGATTATGCTGTTTTTAGTGTAAATGCGGAAACGGATCTTACTGGCGGAACTAACTATGGTGATATTGCCATTGAATTTAGAAAAAAAATGATCGATGGATCGACCCCGTTGATCAGTCAGGTGCAGTTGTCAGATACCGGCACCCAAATTCGTACCGGCACGGCACTTCCCGGAAGCGGTTACCCCCTATTTTCGATAGCGGGAATAGCCCCTGAAGAAACCCAGTTGGTTGTTTTTACGATCAAAACAGTTAGGACTGCGGGAGCCGTAACGTTAAGACATTTAGTGGTCACTCAAGCCAACGCAGAGATTAATCCCGCCAAGCTAACCGTGGCGGCTTCCAAACGAAATGTATCCCCAGGGGATGCTGTGGGGATCAACGCCTATTTTAAAAATGCTTCCGGCGCCAACTATCAAAATGTCGAAATGAGTTTTAAGCTTCCGAATGGTTTTGATTATGCGAATAAATCTATTCGTATGAATGGGCGCTCCGCAAGCTATCGAGATGGCTCTCTGATCGTGAATGTTGGGACGATGACCCCTAATCAGGAAATCAGCGTAAGTTATGTCATGCTTGTTAGTAGCGGCGTTCAGCTAGGGAAAAATTATTCTCTGCAGGCAGCTTTGAACGGCGATGCGGTAGATGCGATTACGGGAGGAGTTTATCCAGGACAATTATCCCAAACGGTAGATGTAAAATTTTCGGTGCAGGGGGACCCTGTCTTTGAGCAGGGGACGATCATCGGAAAGGTCTTTAACGACAAGAACCAGAACGCGGTCCAGGATTGCGGCGAAGAAGGCGTTCCGTGGGCCCGGCTTTATACCGAGCAGGGCGTCGGGATCGTGACCGACGAACATGGGCGCTATCATATTCCCGGCGTTGATCCCGGCCGTCATGTGGTCAAGATCGACGGACACAGTCTTCCGGAGGGCACAAAATTCATCACCGAAGAAGCTTATCTTGTAAAAACCACTCCCGGCATCATGAATAAGGCGAATTTCGCGGTGCTTCTGCCGCCCTCGGGGATCCCGGAAAATTTTCAAAAAGACCTGATGGTGATGGTCACGCAGGGCGCGGATGTTTCACAGCCGACGCTTGACGTCAAAGTAGAACCGGATGTTTTAAAGCTTGGCGTCGGCGTTCTCGAAAAAGAACCGGTCTTTACGTTCGATAACAGTTACGGGAAATTCGTCAAAAAATGGACCCTTGAAGTCCGCGACGAAATGGGCCAGTCGGTCTGGACGGGCTACGGCGTCGGTCAGCCGCCTCCTGAAGTGGTTTGGTCCGGGCTTACCGAATCGGGTCTTTTGGTCAAGCCCGGCATCTATTCTTATCAGTTAAAAGTACGGGACGCCAAGAACCGCGAAGATTGGACGGCGCTGAAATTTTTTGAGGTCATGACCAAACTGAACCCGAAAGCGAAGCCCAATTATCATCCCGAGATCCCGCCGATCGGCGATTTCAACATTTTTAAAGACGGCAAACGCAGTATCCCGCTTATCGCCAAACCCGTAGTTCGCGTGCAGGGGAAAACTAAGCCCGAGAACACGATCAAGATCAACGATATGCCGGTGGTCGTAGACGGGGAGAACGGCATGTTCCAGAAAGAATTTATCGTGGAGCCCGGGGAATACGATGTGAATATCTCGGCGGTCACGCCCGAGGGCGAAGTGACAAGCTTCAAAAAAAGCGTGAAGGTCAAGGACAGCACGTTCTTTATGGTGGCTTTGGCCGAGGAACAGCTCGGCGAGAATTTCGCAAGCGGCGCGATGGAGGCGGCGGATTCGGATGTCTACCGGGACGGCTTCCGCCAGGAAGGCCGGATGGCCTTTTTCCTGAAAGGGAAGCTCAAAGGGAAATTCCTCGTGAAGGCGCGTTACGACACTTCCGACGAGCAAACCGCGCTTTTTACAAGCATGAACCCGAACGATTATTATCCGATCTATGGCGACGGTTCCACGCGCGATTATGAAGCTCATGACACCGCCCAGCGGCTTTATGTTCTTGTGGAGATGGACCGGTCTTATGTGAAATGGGGCAGTTTCAAGACGGAATTCACGGATACGGAACTTGCCACTTACAATCGCACGCTTTCGGGTCTGAAGGTCAGCTTCGATACCATCGCAAGCACCGTCTATGGCGATCCTAAGCGTGGATTCAAGGTTTTTTCTGCAAATTCCGAGCATCAGGCCGACCATAATGAGCTTTACGCGACGGGCGGCTCACTTTTTTATACCCGCAATCGTAACATCATCGAAGGCAGCGAAAAGATCCGCGTTGAGATCCGCGACAAGATCCAGGATATGACCGTTTCAAGTTATGACTTGCAGGCGGGCACTGATTACGAGATCAATTACGAAGAGGGGCGCATCCTGCTTTCCCGGCCGCTTTCTTCGGTCGCCGCAACAGATACCTTGACTTCAGTGGATATTCTGGACGGAAGCCCGGTTTATTTGATCGTCGATTATGAATACGATCCCAGCAATGACAGCACTTCGGTTCCGAACCGCGGTATCCGGGGATACACCTGGGTGGGGGATCATCTGAGGATCGGCGCGACGGCTGTTGAGGAGAAACGCACCGGAAACGATTACGACATGCGCGGCGTTGATGCGATGTTTAAGTTCGGCCGCAATACCAAAATCACCGCCGAATATGCCACAACCCAGGGCCAGCAAACATCAAATTCCGTTTCTTATGACGGCGGCATTAGCTATGCCGATCTAAGTTCTGTTTCGGGAAGACATATCCGGGTGCCCGAAAGCGCTTATCTGATCCGGGCTTCCTCCGAACCCGTCAAGAACCTGGAAACAACGGGTTATCTCCAGGGCGTGAACCCGACTTTTTCGAACGGTTACATCCGGAGCCAGGAAGGCCTTGAAAAATACGGTGTTTCCGCGAAATACAAGTTCAACGACAACTTAGCCATCCGTTATCGCTTTGATCACGACAGCGTTTTAAACCAGGTGATGCCGCTTGAAGCCACGAACACCCAGGCGCCGTTCCAAGAGCTTGTGACGCAGACCGCCCAGATCGTTTATGACGACGGGCAGTATCTGGCGGAACTTGAATACCAGAACCGGAACCTGGACGAGGTTGATGATCTTGCGAATCTTTTCCCGACCGTCGATAATCAATTATCTTTCGCCAACGGCGTTACCGGAAAAGTTGGTTATCACATCAATGACCGGCTCCTGCCCTATGTCAAAACGCAGCTTGCGATCGACGGCAAAAAGGATTACCAATTCGGCGGCGGCGTCCGTTACGAAGTGGTCAACAATCTTTATGCTTACCTGGAAGAAATGATCGGGCCTCTCGGCGATTCGACCTATTTTGGATTTGAGCGCCAGCACGGGAAAGGCGCCCGCAGCTATGCGAACATCCGCTCCGTGGATCGCGGGATCGGCGACCGGATCCTTTCGACCGCGATCGGGAACTCTTTCGCGCTGACCGAGAAATCGCGCATCTATTCCGAGCGCGAGCATTCGTCTTATCAAGGGCAGGATGGTTATTCAGATATCCTCGGTTACGAAGGGCGGGCCGGGGATCACTTGGATTTTGGCGGGAAGTTTGAGCGCAGGCGCCTCCAGAACGCGACCACGCGGCTGATCGATATCGCGGCCCAGCAAGCGCTCGCGGTCAATAACGCTTTCAACGTGGTGAGCGGCAATCTGGCTTACGCCGACGGGAAGAAACTCCGCGCGCGCACTTACTGGGAACTCCGTATTGATCAGGATGTGCCCAAGATGAACCAGATCGTGACGCGGAATTCCGTGAATTACCAGATCAATGAGGATGTTTCATTTCTCACGAGTTTTAACTATGGCGACAGCCGGGAGCGGGACCCCGGCAATACTCCCGCGGCTTTTGCCGAGCTTTCAACAGGGTTCGCGATCCGGCCGGTCCGCTGCGATAAATTGAACATGCTGGCCCGTTATACCTACTTGAAGGACCTTGGCGCCGACCAGCAGTTTGACAATGGTTACTACAATAATTATCAGTTCGATACGTCGGCTCATATCGCCGCGACCGATATCGCCTATGACGTGAACCGCTATTTCGGGTTCGTCGAAAAGCTGGCTTTCAAACGCTCGACGCTCAAGACTTCCGTCGGCGACACCGTCTCGGTCAATACGTTCCTTACCGCGAACCGGATCAATTTCCACGTGACGCGCAAATGGGATATCGCCCTTGAGTACCGTATTCGGGTGGAGGGTTCAGCCCTTGACGGTTTCAAACAGGGCGCGCTGGTCGAAGTGGACCGCGAATTTTATGAATACGTGCGGCTCGGAGTGGGGTATAATTTCAGCGATTTCAGCGATGATCTTCGCGATTCGAATGATTTCAAAACGAATGGGCCTTTCGTGCGCATGACCGGAAAGTTCTAATTCTCTAACGGGGTAAAGGAGAGATATCATGAAGCTATTTTCCACGATCGTTCTGATACTTGTTTTGGGATTAGGTCTCATCGGGTGCAATACCGTGGGCGAGGTATTTCCGCCCAATGATCAGGTGCTGGTGTACCCGCTTCCTTATGACCTGACTTATCTGCGCACGCTCGAGACCCTGGAGGATTATCCCGACTGGCAGGTCTCGGAAACGGATAAAGAAAAAGGGCTTATCCGGGTGCGCGACATCAATTACAGCCGGCTCGACGATTCCGACCTTCGGAGCGTTGCTTTTACGGTCAAGCGCGTCGACCGCGGGACGACATCCGTTTCGATTGCTCCGGAGAGCCAAAAAGTCTTCGGCGGCGACAAGCTCCTCCAAGCGGTCGCGGCGACCTTATCCGGCGAGATCAAGTCTTAATTTCCTTTGGATGCGATCCGCCTTCGTGGGGTCAAAACCCACAATTTAAAAAACCTCGATCTTGATCTTCCGCACCGCAAGCTTTATGTGATTACCGGCGTTTCCGGCTCCGGCAAATCCTCTTTGGCGTTCGACACGCTTTATGCCGAAGGCCAGCGCCGCTACATCGAATCTGTTTCCGCCTATGCACGCCAATTCCTCGAGCGCATGTCCAAGCCCGATCTCGAATCCGCGTCCGGCATCCCTCCCGCTCTTGCCATTCAATCGAAAAATGTTATCACTAACGCCCGTTCGACGGTTGGGACTCAGACCGAGATCAACGACCATCTCCGGGTCCTTTTCGCTCGTGCCGGCCGTCTGCGGTGTCCGGAGTGCCGGGTCCCCGTGGAAAAATATGACGCCGCCAGAGCCGCCGCGCGTCTTCTGAAAGAATTTCCCGGGAAAAGCGCGCGCATTGTTTTCCAGGTGCCGCTCGGTAAAAAAGGCGCGAAATATTTCCGCGAGAACTTAGAGGAACTGGAACGCCAAGGATTTGGCGAATTTTTTTGCGCCGGCGCGTGGCTTGCCGGAGCGGATGCGCTCGCAAAGAAAACGGTTCCCAAGGAGATCCTGGTCAGCGCGGACTTTTTAAAGATCGAACATCCCGCCAAAGAACGTCTCACGGATTCTCTTGAGCAGGCGTTCCATATGGGGCGCGGCGATGCCCAGGCGTGGATCGGCGGGAACGTCCTGGCTTTTTCGGAAAAACTCCGTTGCGCGTCCTGCGGAAAGCCCTTTTTAGAGCCATCCCCGAATCTTTTTTCCTTTAACAGCCCGCTTGGCGCGTGTCCGGCATGCCAAGGGTTCGGGCGCGTCATCACGATCGATTGGGATCTCGTAGTCCCGGACCCGGGAAAGTCGATCCGTGACGGGGCTATCGAGCCGTGGACCAAGGCCAGCGCCCGCTGGGAGCAGGGCCAGCTTTTTGATTTTTGCGACCGCAAACGCATCCCCGCGAGGACGCCCTGGGCGAAACTGAAACCCCAGCATCGCGATTGGATCCTGCGAGGTTGCGAAGGCGATGATTTTGTAAGCGTCGGGGATTTCTTCGATTACCTTAACAAAAAAACCTACAAGATGCATGTGCGGATCTTTCTGAACCGTTACCGCGGGTACGCTCCGTGCAAGACCTGCGGGATGACACGGCTCAAGCCCGAAGCGCTGGATTTTTTGATCCAAAGCAAAAATATCGCGGAAGTTCAGGCCTTAAGTATCGAAGAACTACTCGCGTTCCTTGAAGGATTGGAATTCTCTCCCGAGGAAAAGGAAAAAACGGAGCCAGTCCGGGAAGAGCTTTTAAGCCGCGTCAGATTCTTAAAAGACGTTGGGCTCGGTTATTTGACGCTGGACCGCATGTCCCGCACGCTTTCGGGCGGGGAAGTGGAACGCATCCATTTGGCAAGTTCGCTGGGCTCGGCGCTGGTCGATACGCTTTATGTCCTGGACGAACCCAGCATCGGCCTGCATGAGCGCGACAATCAAATGCTGATCGGGCTTCTTCGAAAACTCCGCGATCTGGGGAATACGGTCGTCGTGGTGGAGCACGACCGGACCATGATCGGCGCGGCCGATTGCGTGATCGACCTCGGGCCGGGAGGAGGCGCGAAGGGCGGACAGCTTGTTTTCCAGGGGAATGTCGACGAACTTAAGCGCTGCTCGGGCTCCGTCACGGGCGAACATTTAATCGGGAAGCGAAGGATCGAGCGAAAAGTTCCGGCAGGCGCCTCTTTGAAACGAAAGATCATCGTTCGGGGCGCGCGGGCCCACAATTTGAAAGATATCGATATCGAAATACCTCTCGGGAAACTTACCGCGCTCACCGGTGTTTCGGGTTCCGGGAAAAGCACGTTCCTTTACGAGATCCTTTACGGTCATTTCCTTAAATTCAACGGCCGCCCCGTGTCCCAGGAAGAGATCGGGGTCGTCAAAAAGATCCAGGGTCTTGAGCATATCGCCGACATGGTCCTGGTCGATCAGTCGCCTTTGGGCCGCTCTCCGCGATCCAATCCCGCTACTTATATGAAAGCATTCGAGGATATCCGGAAGATCTTCGCGGCGACGCCTGAGGCCAAACGCGAAGGGTTTGATGCCGGGCATTTTTCTTTCAATGTCGCCAAAGGGCGATGCCCGGTCTGCGAAGGCGACGGAGCGGTCAAAGTGGAGATGCATTTTTTAGCCGATATTTTTGTGCCTTGTGAAGAATGCCGCGGCAAACGTTTTAAGCCGGAGGTACTTGAAATTCGTTATCAGGGCAAGAATGTCGATGAGGTGCTGAATATGACCGTCGATGAAGCGCTTGATTTTTTGGGGCATCATAAAGGTCTCGCCGAAAAACTTTCCGTCCTTCAGAAGATCGGCTTAGGGTACCTCCGGCTCGGCCAGCCGACGTTGACGCTTTCAGGCGGGGAAGCGCAACGCCTCAAGCTTGCCTATGAGCTTTCCGCCGGAGCTTCCGGCCCATCGCTTTACCTTCTGGACGAACCGACCACGGGCCTCCACGAAGACGATATCCGCTACCTTGTGCGGGCCTTTGAGGAGCTTTTAAGCCGCGGACATTCGATCCTCGTGATCGAACATCATTTAGGGCTCATCCGCCTCGCGGATCACGTGGTCGATCTGGGCCCTGAGGGCGGCGAGAAAGGCGGGGAAGTGGTCTACCAGGGAGATGTCGCCGGCCTAATGGAGTGCGAGAAGTCGTATACGGGACGATACCTTAAAAAATATCTAAGGGACTCGGGACTAGTTCCCCGGGATTCGTAAAAACGAGGAGCCAAACGAGTCCCTAGTCCCGAGGGGCGAGTCCCGTTGCTCTTTTCCGCTTTTTCAGCTACTCTTTATGTATGAACAAAAATACTTTGTTTTTCATCTTTTTGAGCGTGCTTGCCGGATTGAACGTCGCATCGATCCGCAAAGCCGAGGACCCTATCCGGGATACCCAGACCAATCCCATCCTCTATGAGCAGAAAAAAGAGGAAGAAAAAGAAGGGAAAAAGGGGCCGCTGCTTTATAGCGTCAAACACAATCCCAAAGAGGATTTTTTCATAGAGCCGCCCTATGAAAAAAGCAAAGACGCGGTTTCACAAGAAGATGCGATCCAGGCCACCGCCGAGCCGATCGAGGCGGGCGGGTGGTGGGAGGAGCCGGCCGGGCCACAAGCTTCTTCCGGAGAATTCATCGAAGAATCGCCGGAGAAATATCCTTCCGAAGAGCAAGAGATTGCGGATTCCGACAGAGATTCTGATATAAAAGAAGAACCCCTTTCCGAGCCCTCCAAAGAAGATTATTGGTGGTAGCTTCGAAGAACAGAGAATAGAGATCAGAGAACAAATTTTTCTGTTTTTTTGCCTCCTGTCGTCTGCCTTCTGTTTTCCCAGGGAAGTAAAGACCCTCTGTGGATTGCCGAAATTCTAGTAAGTGTGTTTTTGAAGTAAAACAGGTATAATCTCTCCTGTTTTTCCGCGGGGCGTTCCCGCTAACTTTTTTAGAAAAGGCGGTTTTGTATGAATAAATGGCGTCGCTTTAAATTGTTCTGGATGGACCACTGGGTCAAAACCTCGATCATTTTTGCCGCATGCCTTCTCGTGATCCTGTCGATCTGGGGCATGGCCTCCCTCGAAAGCTATTACCGGAACATCACGCTTGCTCAATTACCTCTTCAGATTCTCATGGTGATCCTCAATTCCGTGATTTTTGTTTATCTTTATATGGTCATTTTCCGCGGCGGTTTCTCCAAACTCGATAAAAAGAACATTAAAGGCACTGCCGTCAATGTGAAATTTTCGGATGTGATCGGGATCGACGAAGCTAAAGATGAGTGCTGGGAGGTGGTCCAGCTGATCAAGGATCACGCGCGTCTTAAAAAGATCGGCGGCAAGATCCTCCGCGGGATTCTTATGATGGGGCCTCCGGGATGCGGCAAAACCTACCTTGCAAAAGCGATCGCCACCGAGGCGGGGTTACCGTTCCTTTCGATGGCCGCAAGCGAGTTCAATGAGATCTTCGTCGGCGTCGGCGCAAGCCGCGTTCGCCAGCTTTTTAAGAAGGCCCAGCGGCTTTCTTACGGGTTCGGCGGATGCATTGTTTTTATTGATGAGCTGGATGCGATGGGGCAGCGCCGCACTTTTAATCAGTTCGGAAGCGGCGAGGGCAACACGACCCAGAACCAATTGCTGGTCGCCATGGATGGGTTAAGTGACAAATCCGAAAATATCATTGTGATCGGCGCGACGAACGCAGCCGAAGACATTCTTGACCCCGCGCTTTTGCGCCCCGGACGTTTTGACCGGAAAGTTTATATTAAAAAACCAAGCCTCGAAGGCCGCGAAGCGCTTTTCCGCTATTATTTGGGCAAGATCAAATACGAAGCTGCGATCGATTGCAAACGCCTGGCGCGTAAGGCCGTCGACAAATCGCCGGCGGATATCGAGAACATCGTCAAAGAATCCGCCTTGATCGCCACACGGAACAAGAAAGATGTGGTCGGGCTTAAGGAGATATCAGAAGCCATTGAACGCATCGAACTCGGTATGAAGCAAAAGCTTACGATCAACGCCCGCGAGCGCGAAATGACCGCCTATCATGAGAGCGGGCATTTGATCGTCACCTACCTGTCCCATCCGCGCGATGACGTGTTCAAAGCTTCGATCATCCCGAGGAAGTCGTCGCTCGGCGTTGTCCATCCCACCTCGATCGAAGAGTGGCACGGGCGTGACCGCGAGACCTTATTTGCCGATATCAAAATCTGCCTGGCGGGTTATGTGGCCGAAAAGATCAAATTCAATACTACGACGACCGGCGTGACCGCGGACTTCAAACAAGCGATGAACCTCGCCCACTTTATGGTATGGGTCCTCGGGATGGGGGCTTCCGGACTGATCGGGGATTATACGGTCTACAAGGAGGGCAACGCTCTTCTTCTTTCCGAAGATGTGAAGATGCGGCTCAACCAGGACGTGGATAAGCTTCTCAGGGATTGTATGGCTGAAGTCGAAGCGCTTCTCCGGAAGGAGAAAGACCTTTTCGAGCGTTTTGCCAATGAGCTTTTGGCCAAACAAGAGCTGGACTACGACGAGATTGAAGCTATTTTTAACGAATACGGCAAGGCAAACCCGAGGCGTTTTTCGGGTATGCCCCCGGCGAATGGATCGCCGAAAGCTTAGATCTTGAACGCGCCTCACAAAGGGACTGTCCCTCTAGAGTTTTTAAAGGGACTGTCCCTTTTCTTTTTGATAGCCCTCGCACTTTCGGGATGCGGCCCCGTCACGTATCCCGAAGTTCGCTGTAAAGAACACCTCCAGAAGATCGCCCGCGAAGAATATGGCATTCCTCGGATCGACGTGGAGTTCCAAGGCACGACACTCGGCGTATTTTTGCCGCTTGATCATCTTTTCGCCATGGATCTAAAAACAGCTCTCATGAGCGGCAGCGTGACCGATATGGAAAGTCTTTTCCAGCCGACCGAGGAAGCCATTGATAAAGTCGAAGATATCCTCTTTTCCATGTCCCGCGTCATGCTCAGCACCGACAAAAAGATCGATTTTTATTATCTGCAGGCCACCGACGTCGAAAAAAGCGGGATGGATCTGACCTTCATCGGGCAGATCGATGACCTTAAAAGGGTCCGGTTTTGGGATATTCCGCGCAGCGAATACCGCAAGCGCATCATCCACGATCTCCGCATGAACCGGGCCGCTCTCTGGCACCGGCCGGTACGGCATTTTTTCAAGGATCTGAACGAATCTTCAGCAGACGTCATCCAAAACCGTTATTTCCCCAATACAGCGCGGGAAAAATGGGCCCGCGAGTTTTTCTTCATGGACGCTCAGGGATCTTTGCTTGCGCAGGGCCTCGGAGAATGGACCGTTCTTGACATGAGAAGTATCCCGCTTCAAGGCAACGATGTGATCGTCTATGCCAAGGCCGCGTTCGTGCCGAAAGATCCGAAAAATAAAGAATTCGAGCCGGGGACCTCGGAATATTTGTTCCAGGTCTCGACCGCGGGGGACACCGAAACGATCCAGCGGATCATTCCGATGGCTTACCTTGGCGAAAAAACCGAAGACTCGGGACTTTCTTTTACCCGGGATATCGTTATGCGAAGCCTTCCTCATTGGGAAACGGAGTTTAAAACGCCCGATATCACGATGGGGGATTTTTTGTCGCGCCAGTTCACGCGGCGTTTTCAATCGATCGCGGGCGAAGACGAGCGGATCTACAACACTTTTGCGAGCGTGAAGTTGATCGTTCGTTTTGAGCCGGACCCTAAGCCGCATTTCATCTTTAACGCCGTCGCTCCCTTGCGGGGCGTCAAAGAAACCGCCTACACTTCCGGCCAGGGACTGCACGAAGATGTGCTTTATTTCTGGGGCCGCGTCGCCCGCGAATTTGTGGATGTTTTGCGCAGTTACGGTTTTAAGGATTATGATTTCCTCGAATTCCAGCTTTTCCAGGAGGGGAAATTGCTCAGCTGGACCGTTTCGCGGGAAGACCTCGAGCTTTTTCGCCGGCACAAAAAAGACCTTTCTTCGATCCTCCGTCTTTCGCAATAACTCCTTCGGCAACCCTTACTTTTCCTTTACCGCCTTCGAGCGGATGGTATAATACGCCCTGTTTCGGAAGGAACCCCCCTCCATCCTTGTCTTTCATTTTTTTGATTAATGGTGACAAGGACGGCCCCATCCCGCCTTTGTGGCGGCGGGATAATAGGTATTGGGATCGATCCTGTTCCGACGGTATTAATCTCAGGAGGAATTTATGGCAGAATTCAAAGGAAGTAAGACAGCAGAAAATCTTATGAAATCATTTGCCGGGGAGTCTCAAGCCCGCATGCGTTACACCTATTACGCATCGGCGGCGCTTAAAGAGGGCTATCGCCAGATATCGAATATTTTCCTCGAGACCGCGGAGAATGAAAAAGAACACGCCAAGGTTTTCTACAAGCATCTCATCAAGCACGGCATGAACGGCATGGCGCAGGAAATCCACGCCTCCTATCCTGTGGCGCTCGGCAAGACCATGGAAAATCTCAAGGCCGCCGCGGTGGGAGAGCATGAAGAATGGACGGATCTTTACCCCTCCTTCGCGGAAGTCGCGGACAAAGAGGGGTTTCCTGATGTCGCCAAGAGTTTCAAGCTGGTCGCGATGGTCGAAAAACGCCATGAAGAGCGTTACAACAAGCTCTATAACGCTGTCGAGCACCATAAGGTTTTTGTCAAAGACGGCAAGGTCTATTGGAAGTGCCTGAATTGCGGCTACATTGTGGAAGCTTCTAAGGCTCCGGAGCGTTGCCCGACTTGCGATCACCCCCAGGAGTTTTTTGAGATCTGGATCGAAAACTATTAGAAACAGACGACAGACCAGAGACTCCAGACTAGAGCCAAAGCTTTGAGTTTTTAGTCCCTAGTCCCAAGTCTCTTGTCTAATAAAAAGGAGAAAAACAAAATGATTTCATATAAGCAACTTGGTTTTGTCAATACACGCGAGATGTTCGCGAAGGCCTTCAAGGGCGGCTACGCCATTCCGGCCTATAATTTCAATAATATGGAACAGATCCAGGCGATCGTGGTGGCTTGCGTCGAAACCCAGTCTCCGGTGATCCTTCAGGTCTCGAGCGGCGCCCGAAAATATGCCAACCATATCCTGCTCCAATATGTCGGGCAAGGGGCCGTCGAGATGATGAAAGCCCACGCCAAGGAGAAAGGCCTCAAGCCGATCCCGATGGCGCTTCATTTGGATCACGGCGATACTTTTGAGCTCGCGAAATCCTGCATCGAATCGGGTTTTTCTTCCGTCATGATCGATGCGTCGCATCATCCTTTTGAAGAGAACATCAAGCTGACCCGTCAAGTAGTGGAATACGCTCACAAACACGATGTGACGGTGGAAGGGGAGCTCGGAGTGCTTGCCGGGATCGAAGACGATGTCAGCGCGGAGCATTCGACTTATACGGATCCGAAGGACGTTGTTAAATTCGTGAAAGAAACGAACGTGGATTCGCTGGCCATCTCGATCGGGACTTCCCACGGCGCCAACAAATTCAAGCCGGCCCAATGCACACGCAACGCTGACGGG